>Ga0307477_10000784_pt1 | contig 31370 bp, 23 predicted proteins | sample atmos_gasesECM2C_FD_203316 | JGI IMG/M metagenome (GOLD analysis project Ga0307477, IMG submission 203316) | Hardwood forest soil microbial communities from Morgan-Monroe State Forest, Indiana, United States - atmos_gasesECM2C_515 | ecosystem: Environmental > Terrestrial > Soil > Temperate...
GGGCTGACGGTCTTCCCGCCGCAGCAGCAGTCCGAGGACCACGTCAACGGCGGCACGGTCGTGGGACGCCGCACCTGGACGTTCGTGATCGTCCCCTCCCGCTCCGGCATCTACAGCGTGCGGCCGCTCGGCGTCTCGTACTTCGACCCGGTCCACGGCCAGTATCGCGTCGCGGAGTCGCCCGCCCTCGCCCTCATGGCGCTGCCGGCGCCCCCGGCCGCTGCCGCCACCGGCGGGGCCGCGGCGGGCGGCGGCGCCGCCGCCCAGTCCTCGCGCCGTGGCGCGGCCCTCCCCGGCCGGGAGCGGTTCGCGTGGCCATGGCAGGCGCGCGGCTGGCCGGGCCTGCTCCCCTGGCTCGCCGCCCTGGCGTCGGTCGTCGTCGTGGTCTTGATCGTGGCGCTGATCCTGGCGCGGCGCCGCCGGCGCCCTCCCTGGCCTGACGCGCCCGCCGTGGCGGCGGCGGCGCCGGCGGGAGCCGCGGCGGGAGCCGGGCCCCAGCCGGGCGAGGTCGAGCAGAAGCTGCGCGAGGCCGCCCGCGAGGAGCGGCCGCGCCAGGCCGCGGCGCTGGTCGAGGAAGGCTGGCGCGGCTATCTCGCCCGCCACTGCGGCCTGCCGGCGACCACCCCGGCGGCGCGCTGGGGAGCGGTGCTCGCGGCCCAGGGCATGGCGTCCGACGTCGCCGACGAGGTGACGCGGCTGGCCGAGGAGCTGCACTACCTGCGCTACGCCCCGCAGCTGTCGACGACCGGCGCCGTGCGCGACGAGATGCTCGCCCGCAGCCGCCAGCTGCTGCGCCGGCTGCGGTGATCCGCAGCTCCCGACCCCTATCGTGGGTCCGTTACTGGCGAGGTACCCTTCCCTCCTGGCTCCCTTTGGGCGAGGGGTCCCAAGGGAACCGACCTCGGACTTCGAGTCCCTCGCCCAAAGGGAGCCAGGAGGGAAGGTACCTCGCCGCAAACGGACCCTCGACACCCACCCCCGCCCCCCATACCGTCGCGGGCGCAACTCTGCTATCGTGGGTCATGCTGGCCACGTTCCCTCCTCTCGTCGCCGGACCGCGCGCCGCGCCGTTGCCTCTGGCTGCGGCCACCGGTCGGCTGAGGGCCCCTTGACGGCCGAGTTCCACTGCCTCGATCCCCTGCGCCTGGAACGCTTCCTCGAAAGGCGCCGGGCGCACCCCACGTTCCCGCTCGAGTTGAGCCTCGCCGAGAACCTGATGGAGGTGCTGCGCCGGGCGAACAGCTTCGTGCCCTCGGCGGCGGGCTCGATCCTGCTCGACAACCCGGCAGAGAAGCAGGCCGAGCGGCGCCGGAACACCCTGACCTTCATCGCCGCCTTCGGCGACAAGGCGGAGTGCCTCCTAGGGGTGACCGTCTCCGCCGAGCAGGGGATCGCCGGCCGCGTCTACCTGACCGGCGAGACCTACGTCACCTCGGACGCACCGGCGGACCGCTTCTTCTACGGCGGGCTCGACCAGCAGATCTCGTACCAGACCCACTCGATGATCGCGATTCCGGTCCGCATCGAGCAGGACGTCTGCGGCGTGCTCGAGCTGATCAATCGCCGCCATGCGCCCAGCTACAGCCGCGAGGACCGCAACCTGCTCGAGATCTTCGCCGGCTACATCTCGATCTCGATCCAGAACGTGCTCGACGCGCGCCAAGCGCAGGAGTTCGCCAAGCGCGACAACCTCACCGGCCTGTTCAACGACCGCTACCTCCACGTCGCCCTCGAGGAGGCCATCCGCAAGTGCCGCGAGGACGACCAGGACCTGGCGCTGCTCTTCCTCGACCTCGACTACTTCAAGCGGGTCAACGACTCCCACGGCCACCTCGCCGGCAGCCAGGTGCTGCGCGAGGTCGGGCACATCCTGCGCCGCATGGTCGCCGCCGACAAGGGCATCCCGGCCCGCTACGGCGGCGACGAGTTCGTGCTGCTGCTGCCGCGCCGCGACCTCGAGCAGGCGATCGACCTGGCCGAGGAGATCCGCTCGACGCTGGTCGAGACCACCTTCTCCTCGAAGCCGGGGGAGATCCAGCCCGAGCCCCTGAACCTGAAGGGCGTGACCTGCTCGATCGGCATCGCCACGCTGAAGCGCCACCTCGCCGACGACCTCTCGCTCTTCGACAGCAAGAGCACCCTGCTGCGCCTCGCCGACGCCGCGATGTACGTCGCCAAGGAGACCGGCCGGAACCGCACCGCGATGGCCGGCCAGCTGGTGCGGCGGCGGCGCAACAGCACCACCGCGACCCACGAGCGGCTGCAGCTCATCGTCCCGGAATCCTGATCCCCCGATGCGCGGGAGCCAGCGCGCCGCAGCCGGCGCAGCCTGCGGTCTCGCCGCCGTCCTGCTGCTGGCCACGGCCGCGCCGCCGGCGGCCGGCCCGCCGGCGGCAGGTCCGCCAGCAGCCGGCCCGGAAGGGGCCGCCTCGGGCCGCTTCGTGGTCCGCGGCGCGCGCGTCTTCGACGGCATCCGCATGCTCGGCATCGCCGACGTCCTGGTGAGCGGCGGCACGATCGTCGCGGTCGGCAGAGACCTCTCCGTTCCACCCGGCACCGAAGCGGTCGTGGGCGCCGGCAGGACGCTGCTGCCGGGCCTGATCGACGCGCATGCCCACAGCCTGGGCGACACGCTGCGCGACGCGCTGGTCTTCGGCGTCACCACTGAGCTCGACATGTTCGCCGACCCGCGGTGGGCCGCGAAGGTGAAGGCCGACCAGGCCGCCGGCGGCCGCCTCGACGAGGCCGACCTGCGCTCCGCCGGGACCCTGGCCACCGTGCCGGGAGGCCACGGCACCGAGTACGGCTTCCCCATCCCGACCCTGACCCGCCCCGACGAGGCCCAGGCGTGGGTGGATGCGAGGGTCGCCGAGGGCTCCGACTACATCAAGATCATCATCGAGGACGGCAAGGTCCTGGGCCGGCCGTTCCCGACCCTGGATCAGGCGACGGTGGCGGCGCTGGTGGCGGCGGCGCACCGCCGCGGCAAGCTCGCCGTCGTCCACACCACGACGCTCGCCACGGCCCGCGAGGCCATCGACGCCGGCGCCGACGGCCTCGAGCACCTGTTCGTGGACCGGCTGCCCGATCCCGGTTTCGGCCGCTTCGTCGCCGCCCATCACGCCTTCGTGGTCCCGACCCTGATCGTGCTGAAGGACGTGGCCGGCGAAGGGGCCGGCGCCGTGCTGGTGCGCGATCCACGCCTCGCTCCCTACATCGACCCGGACAACGCCGCCAACCTCGAGCGCCGGTATCCCGAGCGGCCGGGCAAGACGGCGATCTATGCGCCGGCACCGGCCGCGGTCCGCCAGCTCGCGGCGGCCGGCGCCCGGATCCTCGCCGGCACCGACGCGCCGAACTCCGGCACCGCTCACGGCGCCAGCCTGCACGGCGAGCTGCAACTGCTGGTCGAGGCCGGCCTCACCCCGACGGAGGCGCTGGCCGCCGCCACCTCGGCGCCCGCGGCCGCTTTCCGTCTCGCGGACCGCGGCCGCATCGCGCCGGGCCTGCGCGCCGACCTGCTGCTGGTGGAAGGCGATCCGACCGCCGACGTCCTGCAGACCCGCGCCATCGTCCGGGTGTGGAAGCTCGGCGTCGCCGCCGACCGCGACGCCTTCCGCGCCGAGGTCGCCGGCGCCAGCGCGGTGAAGGCAGCCTTCGGACGCGGCTGGAGCGCCTCGAACGACCGGATCATCGGCGGCACCTCGACCGCCACCCTGGCCGTGGTCGACGACGCGCCGCCGCCGGAGGTCGCCGCAGCCGCGGCACCGGCAGGCGCCACGCCGCCGGCCGCGGACGCGACGCCTACGGCCGCGAATGCGACGCCCCCGGCCCCAGGCTCGGCGCCTGGCATGGCAGCGGCTGCCGCCGGCCGCGCTCTCGCGGTGACCGGCAAGATCGCCGCGGGCGGCCCCTTCGCCTGGGCCGGCGCCTCGCTCTCGCCAGGCGACGCGCCCTTCGCCGTGGTCGATCTGTCGGCCCGCAAGGGTCTCCGCTTCTGGGCCAGGGGCGACGGCCGCACCTACCAGGTGATGCTCTTCTCGCAGGGCCACGGCAGGATGCCGCTCTCCCAGAGCTTCACCGCCGGCCCCGCCTGGAAGGAGTTCGCCTTGCCATGGAGCAGCTTCTCCAGCTACGACGGCCACGACGTGCAAGCCATCGTCTTCGCCGCCGTCCCGCCGCCCGGACCGTTCGCCTTCCGGCTCGCCAGGGTGCAGCTCATCGTCCCCGAATCCTGAGGCCGGGAACGCTGTCCGGTCGGAGGGATTCCCCGGAGGCCGGTACTGGGGTAAGGCACCGCTACCGTATTACAATGAAACCTGTGCACCGCGTTGCCATCATCCTTGCCTTGGCCTTGCCCTTTGCCGGTTGCAAGGGGGCCGGCCCCGACGTCACACCGCGCGGTGGAGCGGCAGCCTTGCCTCCGGGGCACCGCGCCGGAGAGGCAGAGAGAGCCCTTGGGGTTTATCTCGCGCTAAGGAACCTCGTCTATGAGGACAGCCCGATTGAGCAGCAGGTTGCTTCGCTCCAAGAGATCGAAGCCGACCGGAAGCAGACTGGCCCGGATGCGCCCTTCTGGAAGGCAGCTTATCGCCTGCAGCAGGCTGGAGATCACGCAGGGGCTCGCGCCCAGTTGCACGCCATCCTCGCTCTCCCGGACACCGGGTCGCGCACCACGCTTCGCGCCTGGCGGGCGCTTCGTGACCTTGGAGAGCAGCCCGCGCCACAGGTCGCGCAGCAGGTCCTGGGAGTGGTCTTCGAGATCATTACCGAGAAGGGACAGGATCATTTCTTTTTTACGGCGGCGGCCTTCGCCAAGGACTCTCCCCGCTACTTCGCGAGCAATGGGGAAGGCATCATCGGTGAGCCACTGTCGGAGGAGGTCGAGAGCCTAGGCAAGAATCTTCTCGCCGTAGCCACGCCGTTCGTGAGCCGATTCAAGCCCGAGCGGGACCACAAGCTGCCACAGAGAGGAGAGCTGCTTCGGTTTGCGCTCTTGACCCCGGCCGGTGTCCTCGCCGCAGAAAGGTCTCTTGACGAGGTGGAGCAAGACGGGCTCGGTCCCTTTGCCCTGGCGGGAGACAGGCTGATTGCCGGACTGCTGGCCGAGATCGATCGCCGGCGCGCGGGGCGCGATGTGCTATAAGTCGGGCTTGGGCTGGTCCAGGCCACCGCAGACGCCTGCGAGCTTCCGTTCGTTCCCTGCATTTCCCGGCTGCTGAGGCTCCTCCCGTGCGGAGGAAGGAAGAAGGACAGATGAGCGCCACCGTGCTTGCCGAACCCCTGAAGGCCGCCGACTTCATCGCCCTCGAGGAGCGCTGGGGCGCCCACAACTATCACCCGCTCGACGTCGTCGTGGCCCGCGCCGAGGGCGTCTGGGTGTGGGACGTGGACGGCCGCCGGTACCTCGACTTCCTGGCCGCCTACTCGGCGGTGAACCAGGGCCACTGCCACCCGGCCATCCAGCAGGCGCTGATCGACCAGGTCCACCGCGTCACCCTGACCTCGCGCGCCTTCCGCTCCGACCAGCTCGGCCTCTTCTACGAGCAGATCTGCACGCTCGCCGGGTTCGACAAGTTCCTGCCGATGAACACCGGCGCGGAGGCGGTCGAGACCGCGATCAAGGCCTCCCGGAAGTGGGCCTACACGGTCAAGGGCGTGCCCGACGGCCGGGCGGAGATCCTGGCCTTCGCGAACAACTTCCACGGCCGCACCACCACCATCGTCAGCTTCTCGACCGAGGCCGACTACCGCGCCGGCTTCGGCCCGTTCACTCCCGGCTTCCGCGTCCTCCCCTACGGCGACGCCGAGGCGGTGGCGCGCGCTCTCGACGAGAACGGCGCGAACGTCGCCGCCGTGCTGGTCGAACCCGTCCAGGGCGAGGCCGGCATCGTGGTCCCGCCCGACGGCTTCCTGACGCGGCTCCGCGAGCTCACGCGGCAGCATCATGCGCTGCTGGTGGCAGACGAGATCCAGTCCGGCCTCGGCCGCACCGGCAAGCTCTTCGCCTACCAGCACGAGGGCATCCGCCCCGACATGGTGATCGTCGGCAAGGCGCTGTCGGGCGGCTTCTACCCGGTCTCCGGGATCCTCGCCGACGACCCGGTGATGGCGGTGTTCAAGCCCGGCCAGCACGGCTCCACCTTCGGCGGCAACCCGCTCGCCGCGGCCGTCGCCCGCGCCGCCCTGCGCGTGCTCGTCGAGGAGAAGATGATCGAGAACGCCGCGGCGCTCGGCCCCTACTTCCTCGACCGCCTCCGCCGCATCGACTCCCGGCACGTCAAGGAAGTCCGCGGCAGGGGCCTCTGGATCGGCATCGAGCTGCACCGCGAAGCCGGCGGCGCCCGCCGCTTCTGCGAAGCCCTGCAGCGCGAAGGCCTGCTGTGCAAGGAGACCCACGACCACGTCATCCGCATCGCGCCCCCCCTGACCATCCAGCGCGAGCAGGTCGACTGGGCCCTCGAGCGCCTCGAGCGGGTGCTGACGACGCTGTAGCCGCGGCTCGCCCGCGTCACTACCGCGCGCGAACGCCTGTCCTTCGCCACTCCGATCGCAGCCTTCGATGCCTGCATACCTGCACATTTGTGCTAGCATGATGTCATGGCCAAGCAACTGACGATCCGCGGGGTTTCCGATGAGGTGGGGCGCAGACTGGAGCGCGTCAGCCGCGTGAAGGGGCAGAGCGTCAATGCCACCGTCCTCGAGATTCTCGCGACCGCCGTCGGGGCGGACGAGCGGCGGCGCAGGCTGGCTCGTTATGTGACGTGGAGCCAGGAGGACCTGGCGGAGTTCAACAAGGCGCTGGCAGCGCAACGCTCGACCGATGACCCGCTCTGGCGCTGAGAGCCTCGGCAGGCTCGTCCTTGACACCTCCGCCTACTCGCGTTTCAGGGGAGGAGACGACCGCGTCCTCGAGCTCATCGCCGCGGCCGAGATCGTCAGCATTCCGACCATCGTCCTGGGCGAGCTGGAAGCCGCCTTCACACTGGGCCACCGCGAGCGGGAGAACCGCTCGATCCTCGCCGACTTCCTCGCCGAGAGCTTCGTCTCGATTCTGCCGGTGACGCCGGCCGTTGCCCGGCGCTACGGCCGTCTCTTCGCCGACCTGCGGCGGGCAGGGACGCCGATCCCGATCAACGACGTCTGGATCGCCGCGACCGTGTTCGACTGCGGCGGTCACCTTCTGACCTTCGACAGCCACTTCGGGCAGGTGGCTTCCCTGGACTGCACCATCCTGGCGCCGTGAGCCTGAGGCAATGCGCCAACAGGAGCTTGGCTTCACGACAAGGTAAGTGCTTGATTCTGACGGGGCCGTTACTGCCTCTCAACGATCTCGTAGCCCAGCCAGAACCAGCCGGCACCAAGGATCGAGTTGCTGACGACGGCTCCCCAAACCCCCGGCAGGAGCGGCTGAAGCGAAGGGGTCGCGAAAAAGCCCGCTATGACAAGTATGGCGGCGCCACTGGAGAGGATCCTCGCGCGGAGCGTCACGACGGCCAGCGCGACCCATCCGAGAGTAAAGGTCCCGACCGCCACCAACGCCCCGACATCGAAGAGACTGAGGCCAGGACCGGCTTGGAGCTTGGTCAACGTCTGGGGTGCCCGCAGCGCAAGGTCTCTAATATCGAACAGTTGGACCCACTCCGTGGCGAGGACCAGGGCGCTGCCGACCAGCGCCACAGCAAAGGCCACTGCACCGAAGCGGCCCGCCCGCTCCGCCTGTCGCAAGTACAGACCGACCGAGCCGAACATCAGCAACGCGGCCGCCGCGGCGGCCATGCCCGCGCGCCAGGGGAAGATCGGTGAGGCCACGGTCTCAGCGAATGAGACCCCTCGGGGAAGCCATGGCGTGAGGCACGCGTTGATGAGAAAGTCCAACGCCCCACCTGCCGCCAGCGCCGCGCCCGTCCATCGCAGGAATACGCGGTCGGGCATCCGGAAGCCTACAAGCCGAGATTTCCCACGTGGAAAGAGTAGCTACCGCACCGCGGCCGGCAGCCAGGCCTCGCCGCCGGGATCGTGCATGTCCCAGTAGGCGAGGCGATCGCACTTCGCGAGGCGATAGGTGGTACCGTCCTCGCGCTCGAAGCGCCGTAGGCGGTGCGGCGATGTGGTCTCGAAGGTGTAGATGAGCTTCGACGCGCCGCTGGTGAGCCGGAGCTCGACGCCCTCCCCCGCGGCGTGCTGGCGGCGTTCGAGGGAGTAGGTCCGCGGCGAGAGGTCCTCGTAGCGGCCGGCGAGCAGCGACGGGAAGACGTCGAGGTGCGCCGGCAGGATACCGGTCACGAAGCTGCGCAGCGAGGCCGGCAGGCCGTCCTCGGGCCACGCGAGCTCGGGCCAGCGCCGGGTGCGGTCGCCCTGGCCGTCGAAGTAGCTGTGGGTCTGCAGGCTGCCGCGCGTCATCTCGGCGAAGGAGATGCCGCAGGCCTCCGAGGAGGTGGCGGCGAGCTTCTGCAGGGTGCCGCTGTCCCGCCGCCAGAAGACGCTGGCCATCTGGTGATAAGTGTAGATGCCGGTCGGCACGTCGCGGACGTGGTTCAGCTTCAGCACCTCGAAGCTGTCGCGCCCGGGGTGGTCCGCCTTGACGTCGAGCGCGGGCTGCCACGGCTCCTTGACCAGCACCAGCAGCGCCCGTCCCTGGTAGACGTGGCCGTAGTGCGCCCAGCTCACCTCGTAGGCGCAGAACTCCGCCTTTCCGTCGTCCCACAGCGGCGCCCGCCGCCAGGAGGGATCGCCCACCGCGGGAGAATCGGCATGGAGGCTGGGATCGATGCCGGGGCCGCTGAGACCCTGACCGGACAGCATCGCCGCGGTCGCGGCGGCCGTCGTGGAGGTGTTGGCCGCGATGCCGCCGGCACCGCCCGCGGCCAGCGGCGCGGCGCTAACCTCGCGGGCATCCTGCGCGTCCGAGCGGATCCACCACAGGGCGAGGCCCAGGAGAGGCAGTACGGCCAGGCACTTCCACCACACCTTCCGCATCGCGCGCGCCCCCGGATCGTCGGCGCCAGTATAGCGGCGTGGTAGGTTGATGTCAGGAGCGGGGTCGTGAGCGGCCCGCCTGGCAGAGACACCGCCGCCGCTCCGCCAGATCGGCGAGCCGCCGGCCGGTCGCCGCCGGCCGGCGCGGAGTGGGCCGCGGCCGTCGCCATCCCCGGGAGGTTGCGTCATCACTCCGTATACGCGCCAACGTCTCACTTCATCGAGGAGGCCAGCCATGAGCCGTACCATCGTCCTAGCGATCCTCAGCGTCAGCCTCGGCCTCGTCGCGCTGGGAGCCCGCTCGCTCGGGGCCCGCGCGATCGAGAACCAGGCCGCGAAGACCTCCGACGCCGCCGGCGCGGGCAACGTCGCCAGCCTCTCCGAGGCCGATCGCATGGCCGCGCAGCACCAGCACGACCATCCCGCCGCCACTCCCGCCGCCACCACCGCTCCCGCCCAGCCGGTCACCGCCGAGGAGGTCGTCTTCGGCGACGCCAAGGGCCAGCCGGCGCGCGGCTACCTGGCGCGCCCGCAGACGCCCCCGGCCGGAGCTCACCTGCCCGGGCTCATCGTCATCCACGAGTGGTGGGGGCTGAACGACAACATCAAGGCCGCGACCCGCCGCCTGGCCGGAGAGGGCTACACCGCCCTCGCCGTCGACCTCTACGGCGGCAAGGTGGCCGACACCCCGGACGGCGCCAAGCAGCTGATGGGCGGCGTCATGGTCAACGGCGACGCCGCCATCGCCGTGCTACGCGCCGCCGACGACTTCCTGAAGCGGCAGGGTGCGCCGAAGATCGGGGTGATTGGCTGGTGCTTCGGCGGCGGCTGGTCGCTGCAGACCGCCCTCGAGATCCCGCAGGGAATCGACGCCGCGGTCGTCTACTACGGCCAGCCGGAGAAGGACCGCGCCCGCCTCGAGCGCCTGCGCGCTCCGCTGCTCGGCCTCTACGGCGCCGACGACCAGGGCATCCCGCCGGCCGCCGTGCACGAGATGGAAGCCACCCTGAAGCAGCTCGGCAAGAACGCCGAGTTCCACATCTACGACGGCGCCGGCCACGCCTTCGCCAACCCCTCCGGCACCAACTACCGCCCCGCCGCCGCCGATGACGCCTGGCAGCGCACGGTCGCTTTCTTCAAGCAGCACCTGAAGGGAGCCTAGACATTCGCCGAGGTGAACCCCGACGTTGGTCGTGGCCGCGCCCGACGCCGCGCCTGTCCAGCAGCGGGTTGATCCATACGAGCCTGTCCGCTCCGGCCCTTCGCAGGGTGCCGCCACGAGCGGCGGAGACCCCGCCAAACGATGGACAGTCCGGTGATTCCCTGAAATGCTATAGGCTAGCCTTGATAGCGATGCAGGATCCGCCTGCCCAGCACCGAGGCGGAGGCTTCCGGTCGGAGACGGGATGGAACCAGACGGACGGGCGCCCGCCACTGGTAGCGACGACAGGACACAGTTGGCCGCGGCCTCGGGCGAGCTGCGGGGAGTACTCGGTAAGCTGCCGCTGCACGACAGCCTCATGCTGCTGGCAAAGAGAGCTGCCGAGATTCTCGCCGCCGAGAGCACCGGGCTCTTCCTGGTCGAAGGAGACTCGCTGCTGCTCGAGGCAAGCTTCGGCCAGAAAGAGGACACGAGTTTCGGGCCGGGCAAGATCCGGCTTCCAATCAGGCCGGACGGCGGCCTCACCGGCTTCATCGCGCATGATCGCAAGCTATTTCGCGCGCATGGCACGGCGCTCCAGGCCCACCCCGCGGTGACCGGTCACCTGCCCCACACACCTTCCGGACGTTGCGACTCCCTGCTGGCGATGCCCATCCTGCGCGGCGACGGCGACAGGCAAGAGCTGATTGGCCTGCTGCGCGCCGACAACAAACGCGGGGAGGATGGGCTGTTGCTCGCCACGGGCTTCGCCGAGCACGATGAGCACAGCATCAGCATCCTTGCAAACCTGGCGCTGGCAGCCATCGAAAGCGCAGCGCTGGTCGAGCGCCTCATTCAAAGCTCACCCAACGGGATCATCTCGGTCGACGCCAGGGGCCACGTCACCGAGTTCAACCGCCAAGCCGAAGAAATGCTTGGTTGGTCACGGGCGGAGGTGCTGGCCATGCCCGTGGCCCACCTCTATGCCGACCCGCAGGAGCCGTACCGGATTGGCGCTCTCCTGCGCAGATCGCGTCATGGTCAGGTCCGGGACCTGAAGACGGAAGTCCGCAGCCGGAGCGGTGAAACCATCCCCATCCTCCACACCTCCGCCTTGATCCTCGACGCCCAACGCAAACCGATCGGGAGCGTAGGGTACTTCGCGGACCGCCGTCCACAAGAGCTGATGCTCCGCGCCAGCATCGAGGTGGGTCAGGCAGAGGTCTTGGACGACGGCCTGCACATGCTCGCCAGAATGATCGTAAATATCTTGAGCCGGCCGCTGTGCGCCATCCTGCTGATGGAACCCGGCCGCGAAAGCTTGAGCCTGCGTGCGGCCTACGCCAGTCCCGCATTTGGGTGGAGCCCGCCCCTTCATTCGAGGATTTTATTCGATCAGCACGAGGGCTTCCACGCCCTGCTCACCACCACCCGGCCGCGAGCTCGCGGCAGCCGCAGATCCAGGCGCCTCCTGGACCAGGTCGCCGGTGCCCTCGGCTTCCCCTCACCCCTGCATTGCCTGCTCGTCGTGCCACTGAGGAGCGGCAAGCGCATGATCGGCCAGGTACTACTCGGCGAGACCGATCCCGCTAGGGGCGACTTCCGGCGCGAGGTCGGCCTGGTTGCGGCGGTGGCGAGCCAGATCAGCACGCTGGTCGATCGCATGCAGACCAAAGAGCGCTCATTCAAGCATTTATGGCTCCTCCATCGCATCAGCGACGCCATCCAGTTCATCGGCAATGTCGACGACGTCCTCTCGATCATCTTGACCGGAGTTACGGCAGGCTACGGCCTCGGATTCAATCGCGCGGTCCTGATGTCGCTCGACAACAAGACACGCACGCTCCGCGGCACCGCCGGAATCGGCGAGGTTGCGGAGGACATGGCGCGCGAGGCCTGGAAATCGGACTTGGAAGGAGCGCCTGGCAACCTGGATCGCTTTCTCGCCATGCGCGACAAGGGTCCGCTCCCCCTGACGACGGTGGGAAGAGCAGTGCGTTCGTTGCAACTTGACCTGGGAAACGACGTCTTCGCCGAGGTCGTCGAACGCAAGCAGCCACGCTACGTCGGCGTCGAGACGCTCTCGACGGTGCCCGCCCCCTATGTCACGGCCTTGAAAGTGACCACGCCGCTGCTCGCGGTGCCATTGATCGCTGGAGGCAAGGTCCTCGGCATGCTCGTGGTGGACAACAAATTCACCCAGGCTCCGATTACCGACACTGACACGACGGCGTTGATGAACTACGCGACCACCGCGGCCCTGGCGATGGCGAGCGAGCGTCGCATGCTCTCCTTCTACCATGCCAGCCGGGAGCTCGCGAACCTCGAGGACCCGTTGCGAGTGGCCCAGGAGAGCGCCGAATTGGCGCGCACGGCATCGCAAGCCGCCTGGGTCAGCATGCTGCTCATCGATCCTCAGATCCGGGTCCAGAATCCGATCGCGGCCGGTCGTTCGCCAAATCCCGCGCCTTACGTCCGCGACAGCGGCATCTCGGCACTGGTGATGCGAGACGGTAAGCCGTTTCCCATCGAGGACATCAGCCAAGCGAAGGACCGCGTCAATCCCACGCTGAGCGAAAGCGAATACCGGGCGGCGATCTGTTTACCCCTGGACCTTCCCGGGAAACGCCTCGGCGTCCTCTGGTTTCATTACAGCGAGCCGCACTCCTTCCCTGAATACGAAATCGCCGCCCTCCAGCTGTTCGCCAGCCAGGTCGCTGCCTCCTACCAACGCTCCCAGCGCCTAGGCCAGCTCGAACGGATGCGCGAAGCGGCGGCGCGAATTGCTGCCAGGAACGACTTCTCCGAGGTCCTGGAGGAAATCGTCGCCAGCGCCTGCACGGTACTAGAAGCCCGCGCCGCGTTCGTCTGGAGCTTCGACGCCGAGCGCGATCGCTTCGATCACAACCGCTCGGCCTGGGGGGGCACGGACCTCCCGGACCAGGAAGCCATGAAGCGCCTGGTACCCCGTTCGGACGGTCTGGCCAAGCGCATCTTGCAAGAGGGTTGGCTGGGTGTCGAGGATCTGGCCACCGCGCACTGCGGCAGCGACCACGGCGATTCGCGGATCTTGGGATTGACCACAGTCATCGAGGGGCGCCGGCTGCAAGGTGTCGCCCTGGAATCCGGGGGCGAGAAGCTGGGAGTGATCTGCTTGATCTACTCCTTTCCTTGGAGCTTCGACGAGGAGGAAATCAAAGCGGTCAAAGCGTTCGCGAGCCACGCCGCGCTGGCCCTCAAGAAGGCCCGCTTGTTCGAGCAGGTCAGCCGCACCAAGGAGGTGGCGAAGGCGATGGCTCGCTCGACCGTCCTCGACGACTGGCGGGCAAGCCTGGACTCCAGCGCGCGCGCTGCCAAGGAGGCGCTGGAATGCACCTGGGTCGTGGTGTGCGAATTCGATCGTAAGGCTAGCCAATTCGTCGAACCATTCGCGGTCGCGGGCGCTCTGCCTGACCATCTCGCGTTCGAGACGTCCGCGGCGCACCGGTTGCTGCTCGAGGTCCTGCAAAGCGACGAGCCCAGGGAGCTCGCCAGCGAGCTCGCCGCGGTTCGCGGTCCGCTCTTGCACGCACCGGACACCGCCGGTTCCTGCCTGGGTACGGCCCTCCGCAGCAACGCGGGGAGCATCGGGGTGATGATGGTCGGCTACCGGAACTCCCATCATTTCACCCGGGCAGAGCGCGACGTCGTCGAGCTCTTCGCCGACCAGGCGGCCATCATGATCCGTAATCGCCAGTTGTTTCGCGACCTATTCGGCGCCCAGCGAGAGCTTCAGGGCATGGGAATCGTGCGCCAGGCGGCCGCACACCAGATCAACCAGATCGGCAGCTGGATCCGCAACGAGGTCTTCTTCCAGCGGGAGAAAATCAAGGCGGCCGATGGCGCCGCCACAGTCGGCGCGTTCAGCGCCGGGCTTCGCCAGAATCTGGACAGCATCGATCGCCACGCCGCCGAGCTCAAGAACTATACCGACCAGCTCGCCGCCTTGGTCGAGAATGAAGTCGTGGACGTGCGTCTTAACGACGCTTTGCGCAAAGCCTGGCTGGGGACGTTGCGGTTGAACTTCGTCGGCTCGCTCAAGACCCTGCATCCGGCCGAGCATTTCGAGCTGGAGGACGAGACGGTCATTCGCATCGTGCCTATGCACCTGTCATTCCTGCTCGAAAATGTCGTGCAAAATGCGCTCACCGCTGCCGCCGTCAGCGACGCGCCGGAGGTCGGCCTTGAAACGCGGCGCGCGGAAGGCAGCGCGGAGATCGCGATTACCAACAACGGGAGCCTCGTCTCGGAAGAGGTCCGCGCGAAGCTCTTCAAGGAACCCATCCAGCTTGTCGACGGGCGCCACGGCTCTGGCCGCGGGCTCTTGGTGGCCAAGGCTATCACTGACCTCTACGAGGGGTCCATCGACTGCCATTCGCTGTCGGGAAGCACCCGGACTGTCATCCGATTGCCATTCACCCGCGCATGATCAGGGAGGACAATCGCTGTGCCTATTCTCTTGGCGGAGGATTCGAAGCAGGACATGCTCACCTGGAAAGAGGTACTGGAGCTCCGCGGCTATACCGTTGACGAGGCGCCGACCTACGCCGCGGCCGAGCAGCGTCTCAACCAGGGCGGGATCGACGTGGCGGTGGTCGATCTTTACCTCGAAGGAAACACCGGGCCCGCTCGGGGGCTAGACCTTGCAAAGGCCTTCGGCGACAAGCTCCCGTTGATCATTCTCACCAGCCAACCCAGTTTAAGAGTTGCCGTCGATTCCCTGCACAGCAAAGCGTGCGACTTCGTGCAAAAGATCGACGGTGCCGATAAGCTGCTCACCGCGGTCGAGTTAGCGCATCGCAAGCGAGTGTTCGTGGTCCACGGCCATGACATCGAGGCCTTGGGCATGATCCGCGACTTCTTGCGCTCGAAGCATCTGTGGCCCATCGTCCTCCAGGCCGAGCCCGGCGCCGGGCTTACCATTATCGAGAAGGTGGAGAAATACGCCAATGTCGCTTTCGCGACCGTCCTGCTGACTCCGGATGACGTCGGCGGCAAGCAAGTGCGTAACGGCAAGGTGGTGCTGCGCCCGCGCCCACGCCAGAACGTGTTGTTCGAGCTCGGCTACTTCATGGGCAAGCTTGGCCGTGGCCGCACCGCAGTGCTTTGCAAGAGAGACGAAGACATGGAGCTGCTGAGCGACTACGGTGGTGTGCAGTACATTTCCCTGCTCGCCGAGAACTGGCGCGAGCAATTCGTGGTCGAATTGCTCGCGGGTGGGATCGCGGTCGCGACGCAATGACCAGCCGCGACGGCTGGCGCTCGCTCGCTTCGCGGCCGTTCGCGTGCGACTGCCTGGTTACTCTCTGCAATTCTCTCCAGGTCGTCGATGGGGTCCCCGGCAGTCCAGGGCGGGAAAGAGAGCTGACTGATGATCCTCGCTACTGCCCCGCCGGCCCCGCCACCGGCGGGCGCCCCGCGCGGTCCAATGCCCGCTGCATGAGGATGTCCTGGCTCGAGCGGGCGGGCTCGCCTTCGGCCGGGCGGCGCTGGTGGTAGGTGCCGTCGGCGCGGAGGTCCCAGGCCTTGACGTTGTCGGCCAGCTGGAGGTCGAGGATGGCCCGGAGCTCCTCCTGCAGGCGCGGGTCCTCGACCGGCGCGATCGCCTCGACCCGGTAGTCGAGGTTCCGCGACATCCAGTCCGCCGAGCCGATGAAGTACTCCGGGCGGCCGGCGTTGGCGAAGCAGAAGATGCGGGCGTGCTCGAGGAAGCGGCCGATGATGCTGATCACGCGGATGGTCTCGCTCTGACCCGGGATCCCCGGCCGCAGCCGGCAGATGCCGCGCACCACGAGGTCCATCTCGACGCCGGCGGCGGACGCTTCGTACAGCGCCTCGACGATCTCGCGGTCCTCGAGGGAGTTCATCTTGGCGATGATCCGGCCGCCCCGTCCCTCCCGGCTGTGCTCCACCTCGCGCCGGATCAGCTCGAGGAAGCGCTGGCGCATGTTGATCGGCGCCACCAGCAGCTTCTTGAAATGCGGCCGGTGGACGTAGCCGGTGAGCATGTTGAAGAGCTGCGCGACGTCGGCGGCGAGCTCCTCGTTGGCGGTGAACAGGCCGAGGTCGGTGTAGAGCTTGGCGGTCTCGGGGTTGTAGTTGCCGGTTCCCAGGTGGACGTAGCTGCGCAGCTGGTCGCGCTCGCGCCGCACCGCCAGGGCGATCTTGGCGTGGGTCTTCAGCCCGACGACGCCGTAGGCGACGTGGGCGCCGACGCCCTCGAGCGCCTCGGCCCACTCGATGTTCGCCGCCTCGTCGAAGCGCGCCTTGATCTCCACCGTCGCCGCCACCTGCTTGCGCGCCTCGGCGGCGCGGATCAGCGCCCGCATGTTCGGCGAGTCGGAGGAGGTGCGGTAGAGCGTCTGCTTGATGGCGAACACCGCCGGGTCGTCGGCGGCGCCCTCGATGAAGCGCTGCACGCTGGTGGTGAAGGAGTCGAAAGGATGGTGCACCAGCAGGTCGCCCGCGGCGATGACGCCGAAGATGTCGTCCGACTCGCCATCGCCGGCCGCCGCCAGCGACGCCAGCCGCGGATGGGTGACCGGCGTCCAGGGGCGGAAGCGCAGCGACGGCAGCGGCACTGCCGAGAGCTGCATCAGGTCGCGCAGGCCGAGCGGGCCGTCGAGCTCGAACACCTCCGGCGACCCGACCTCGAGCTGATCGCACAGCAGCTCGCGCATCCACTCCGGGCAGCCCTTGGCCAGCTCGAGGCGCACCACGGTCGCGAAGCGGCGCTCGCGCAGCTCCTCCTGGATCGCCTCGAGCAGGTCGTCGGCGGCGTCCTCGTGGCGCTGCACGTCCGAGTTCCGGGTCACCCGGAAGGGGTGCGACTCGACGATCTCCATCCCCTCGAACAACCGCTGCAGGTTGTTGGCGATGACCTCCTCGATCGGGACGAAGCGGAGCGTCTTCGGCACCTGCACCCACCGCGGCAGGATGTGCGGCGCCTTGATGCGCGCGAAGCGCAGGGTGCCGGCGCGCCCGGGGAGATGCCCGGCGGCGCCGCCGGGGGAGCGCACCGCGACCGCCAGCGACAGGCTCAGGTTGGAGATGAACGGGAAGGGGTGCGCCGGGTCCACCGCCAGCGGCGTCAGGACCGGGAAGATCTTGCGGTCGAACTCCTCGGCCAGGTGGCGGCGCTCGGCCGGCTTGATCTCGTCCCAGCGCAGGATCTCGAGGCCGTGCTGGCGCAGCGCCGGCAGCAGCTCGTCGTTCAGCAGCCGCCGCTGCTCGGCGAGCATCGGCCGCACGGCGGCGTTGATCTCGGCCAGCTGCTGGCGCGGCGTGCGGCTGTCGGGCGGCAGCTCGCGCACGTTGCTGGCCAGCTGCTGCTTCAGGCCGCCGACGCGCTTCATGAAGAACTCGTCGAGGTTGTTGTCGAAGATGGCGACGAACTTCAGCCGCTCGATCAGCGGGTTGGACTCGTCCCGCGCCTCGTACAGCACGCGACGGTTGAACTCGAGCCACGACAGCTCGCGGTTGATGAACAGCGCCGCGACGTCGGAGGCCGGCGCGGCAGGCGCGGCCAGCGCCGAGGGCGCCGACGACGACGCCGGCGCGGGGGGCGTCGCCGGCAGGGGATGGATCGGGGTGACCGTAGCCGGCGCGTCGGCGAGGTCGGGGGGGCTCGGGCTCTGCTTCGGCTCAGACAAGAGGGTCACTCTCCATGTCGCGCAGTTCGCAGGCGTGCCTGCGCCGGCAACGCCTGGTCTCCTCGACCGCGATCGGCGATCCGGATCGATTCGAGTCGATCCGTGGTCGGGCCGGGTCGTCCGGATGGGGCCGGGCCGAGAGGACGCCGGGGGGACCCGGCTCGACGAGGCGAACCCCCATTCTGCCACATCCGACCCCCGGCCGCCACCGCGCCCCTGTGACAAAGCGCGGCAAACGCGAGACATCCAGCCGCGGCCCCAATCGTCACCCGGCCGCAACGCAACCGTGACCCGCAGCACGCCGCCGTCACCCTACGGCGCATTCCCGCCTCGTACCATGGGCTTCCGAGATCCGGGCCGCCTGCCGCGGTTCGGGAACCGGAACTTGGGGAGACCCCGATGACGGCCAAGGCCGACCTGCATGTCCACAGCAAGGCTTCCAACCGCCCGCCGGAGTGGATCCTGCGCCAGTTCGGCGCGCCCGAGAGCTTCACCGAGCCGCGCGAGGTCTACCGTCTCTGCCGCGAGCGGGGCATGGACTTCGTGACCCTGAGCGATCACGACACCGTCGCCGGCGCGCTCGAGATCGCCCACCTGCCGGGCACCTTCCTCTCCGAGGAGGTCACCGTCGAGTTCCCCGAGGACGGCTGCGAGATCCACTGCCTGGCGATCGGCATCACCGAGGCGCAGCACCGCGACATCCAGGCCCTGCGGCGCAACGTCTACGAGCTGCGCGACTACCTCGTGGCGCAGGACGTCGTGCACTCGGTCGCCCACCCGCTCTACCGGGTCAACGACATGCTCACCCTGGACCAGCTCGAGAAGCTGCTGGTCCTGTTCAACCGCTTCGAGGCCTTGAACGGCATCCACGACCGCCGCGCCAACGACCTGGTGCAGCTCGTCTTCGGCTCGCTGACCCGCGGCGTGATCGAGGAGCTGGCGGAGCGCCACCGCCTGCAGCCGGTCGGCCCCACGCCCTGGATCAAGACCTTCACCGGCGGCAGCGACGACCACGGCGGCCATTACGTCGCGACCACCTGGACGGAGACCACCACCCCGCCGAGCAATGCAGGCGGCGCCGGCGCCGGCGGCACCGCGGGCGCCCAGGCCGCCCCCGCCGCCCCCGCCTCCGAGACCGGCGGCGTCGCCGGCTTCCTCGCGGCGCTGCGCGCGGGACAGCACCGGCCGGGCGGCCAGACCGGCTCGAGCCTGCGCCTGGCGCGGAGCCTCCTGAGCCTCACCCACCAGTACTACCGCCGCCAGTTCCCGCTCGGGCTGGGCAGCCGGAGGGACCCCTTCGGGGAGCTGCTGCGCCATCTCGCCGTGGGCGACGGCGGTGCGAACGCCTCACGCTCCGAGGGGCGGCGTGGCCGCGGGATCTTCCGCAACGGCGCCGCGGGCGCCGGCAGCGGCACGGGCAAGGGCGACGCCGGCGCAGCCAACGGCAGCTCCGCCGCCCGCGCAGCCGCCGGCGCGGCCGTGGCCAGCACCGAGCCGGCGGACCGTGCCGCCTTCGACACGGCCAACCGCGCCAGCCAGGAGATCGCCGACGCCCTGCTGCGCGACCTGGTCCGCCATGCCCGCCATGGGCGCCTCGCGGAGAGCCTGGGCGCGGCGGCCGCCCAGCTGGCGCCGCTCGCCATCACGCTGGCGCCCTACCTGGTGGCGCTGCAGGCCCAGCACAAGGACGCGGACCTGCTCGAGATGGCCGCCAGACGCTTCCTCGGCGAGCGCGGCGAGCTCCGGCATGCGGGCGCCGTCGCCGACCCGGGACCCGCGGCGGGCGCGGGCACAGAGATGGGCCCAGGAGCGGACGCGGAATCGCACCGGCTGTCCGGGTCCGGGGGGTCCGGCGGGCGGTCCGGCGGCAAGAAAGCCTGGTTCACCGACACCCTGACCGACGTCAACGGCGTGGCCAAGACCGTCCGCACCCTCGCCGGCCTGGCGCGCCGCCGCGGCCGGTGCCTGGTGGCCATCACCTGCGGCGAGAGCAACCCGCCGCTCGACCTCGAGGTGCGTGACTTCCGGCCGGTCGCCCAGTTCCCGATCCCGGGCTACGAGTCGCAGACGCTGGCGCTGCCGCCGCTGCTCGAGGTGCTCGAGCACTGCGAGCGCGAGCGCTACTCCGAGATCCTGATCAGCACTCCCGGCCCGCTGGGCCTGGTCGGGCTCGCCGCCGGCCGCCTGCTCGGCATCCCGGTGACCGGCATCTACCACACCGACTTCCCGATGTACGTCCGCCATCTCTCCGGCAGCGCTACGCTCGAGGAGCTGACCTGGACCTACATGCGGTGGTTCTTCGGCAGCATGGAGCGGGTGTTCGTTGCCAGCCGCTGCTATCTCGACCTGCTGGCCGCACACGGCCTCGACCGGGCGAAGATGGCGCTGCTGCCGCGCGGCGTCGACGCCGACTTCTTCCACCCCGGCAAGCGCGACGGGCGCTTCTACCGGCGCTTCGGCATCGACGGCGCCGCGTTCAAGTTCCTCTACGTCGGCAGGGTGTCCCTCGAGAAGAACCTCGACGCCCTGATGACCTCGTTCCAGGGGTTCCTCGACGGCGGCAGGCAGGCGCAGCTGGTGGTGGTCGGCGACGGCCCCTACCTGAAGGAGCTCGCCCGCCGCTACCGCCGCCCCGAGATCCTGTTCACCGGCTTCCTGCACGGCGAGGACCTCGCCCGGGCCTACGCCGGCGCCGACGTCTTCGTCTTCCCGAGCACCACCGACACCTTCGGCAACGTGGTGCTCGAGGCGCAGGCCGCGGGCCTGCCGGCGATCGTCAGCGACCGCGGCGGGCCGCAGGAGATCGTGCTGCCCGCCAGGTCCGGCCTGGTGGCCGACGCCGAGGACCCGGCCGCCTTCGGCGCCGCCATGGCCCGCCTCTTCGACGACCCGGCGCTGCTCGCCGCGATGTCCGCGCGCGCCGTCGACAACGCCCGCCGGCACAGCTGGGAGCGGCTGCTCGAGCGGCTGTTCCAGGGAGGCGCGGGCAGCGCCGAGGCCCGGTCCCGGTACGCGGCCCGCGCGGGCAGCGCACGCACTCGCTCCGACCACGCCGCCCACTCCGCGCGCGCTGACCACGCCGTGCCGCCTGCCGCGCCCGCGCCGCCGCTCGGCGCCGCAGAGCTCGAGATGCAGTCTACAATCGCAGCGTGGCACGACCGGCAGTCGTGATCCAGCCGCTACTGGCTCCGTCCGGGGCCCCCGCCGCGATCTCCGCGGGCGCCCCCCCGGACGACCCGCGGCAGCTTCGCCTGCCGGCCTCGCCGGGGTTCGCGATGGACCGCGACGAGCCCTTCGGGCGGCTGGCGGCCATCGACATCGGCTCGAACTCCATCCACATGATCGTCGTGGCGCCGCAGGCCAGCGGCGCCTACCGCGCGCTGGGCGTGGCGCCGCAGGCCAGCGGCGCCTACCGCGTGCTCGGGCGCGAGCGCGAGATGGTGCGCCTGGGCAAGACCGGGCTGGGCGAGGGGGTGCTGTCCGAGGCGGCGATCGCCAACGGCCTCGAGGCCCTCATCCGCATGACCACCATGGCCAGGCTGAAGGGCGCCGACCGGGTGGTCGCGGTGGCCACCAGCGCGGTGCGCGAGGCGGCCAACGGCCGGGACTTCCTGGGCCGCGTCAAGGCGCAGACCGGCCTCGACGTGCAACTGCTGAGCGGCACCGAAGAGGGGCGGCTGATCTACCGCGCGGTGCGCGAGGTCGTGGACCTCGGCCCGGGCAGCGCCGCCATCGTCGACGTCGGCGGCGGCAGCACCGAATGGATCACCGTCCAGGGCGGCGAGCTGGCCGGCGTCGCCAGTCTGCCCCTGGGGTCGCTGCGCTGCGCCGCCTACCTGAAGGGCGACCCGCCGCGCCGCGACTCGATCGCAAGCCTGCGCGAGTCGATCCGCGCCCGCCTCGCCGAGGAGGTGCCGCGGGATCCGGCGGCGCCGGCTCTCGGGCGCCTGATTGCCACCTCCGGCACCGCCCTCTGCTGCGCCGATCTCGTGGACCTGTTCGGCGGCCGCGGGGAGGCCGCCACCGGCCTGCGCGAGGTGCGCGCCAAGGATCTCACGCAGCTCGTCACGCGTCTGCGGCGGCTGAAGCGGCGCGAGCTGGCCGCGCTGCCGCCGGTGGGCGCCCCGCGCTCCGACAGCCTGATGGCGGGCGCCATCCTGCTGCAGGAGCTGGTCGCCCACGCCGGCGTCGAGCGCTTCCAGGTGTCCGACCGCGCCCTGCGCGACGGGCTGGTCCTCGAGGCCCTCGGCCAGCCGATCCCGGAGGCGCTGCAGCCCGGCGACCTGCGCCGGCGCCAGGTGCTGCAGCTCGCCGAGCAGGCGCAGAGCGTGCTGCGGCACAACGTGCAGACCGCCCGCCTCGCCAGCCGCCTCTTCGACGTCACCGCCTCGCTGCACAGCTTCGGCGCGCGCGAGCGCGAGTGGCTCGAGTACGCCGCGCTGCTGCACGACATCGGCTACTCGGTCCACTACCGCAACCACCACAAGCACGCCTACTACCTGATCGCCAACGCCAGCCTCGCCGGCTTCGATCCGCCCGAGATCGAGATCATCGCCCACCTCGCCCGCTACCACCGCGGCTCGCTGCCGAAGCGCAAGCACCCCACCTTCGCGGCGCTCAAGCCCTGGCAGCAGAAGACCGTCCGCCGCCTCGCCGTGCTGCTGCGCCTCGCCGACGCCCTCGACCGCACCCACGCCTCGCGCGTCGAGGAGATCTACGGCGCCATCGGCGACGACCGTGTCCGCATCGAGGTCGTCTCGCCCTACCAGGTCGAGCTCGAGCTCGAGGCCGCCAGCGAGCACCGCCGCGACTTCGCGAAAGTCTTCGGCGCCCGCCTCCGCCTGCGCCAGGGCCTCGAGACCGCCTGAAGCGAGACCGGCCCGAGTGGCTATGCCATGACGCACGAAAGTGGCTCTCGTCATGAGCCACGAGAGGAGCTAGTGTCGCCGCCTACCCAGAGGCGCGGAGGCACTCATGAATGCACTGACTCGCATCTCGACGTATGCCCTCGCGGGCGGCTTGCTGCTCGTCCCGGGGACTCCCGGGGGATTCGCACGGCAGGATCCGGATGCATCGAAGGCTGCTGCTCAGAAGCATGCCATGGCACGAGATGGGCAGCGCGACTTCGACCCGCTCATCGGCCGCTGGAAGTATCACCTGAAGCGCCGCCTGCATCCCCTGACCGGCTCCCAGACCTGGGTCGAAGCCGCCGGCACCGGCGAATGCTTCAAGGTCTGGGGCGGCCGCGCCCAGCTGGACACTTTCGAGGCCGATCCGTCGACAGGCCACATCGAGGGCCTGACCCTGCGCACGTACGATCCTCGATCCCACCAGTGGCGGCTCTACTGGGCCAACAGCAAGACCGGCATCGTCGACCCGCCCCAGGTCGGCGCCTTCAAGGATGGACGCGGTGATTTCTTCGCCCAGGACACGATCGACGGCAAGACCATCCTCGTGCGCTATGAATGGTCGGGCATGACCACGAATTCGCCTCACTTCGAACAGGCATTCTCGGATGACGGCGGCAAGACCTGGGAAGTGAACTGGATCACCAACCAGACAAGGGCGACCGACTGAAAATAGAGAATCCACGCTGACTTCAGCTCTGCCCGGCTGCCGCCGCGGACCGCTGCCCGCCTGACGGCAGCGACAGCGCCGCCCAGAGGGTGCCCGCGGCGCCGAGGCCGGCGGCGACGAGGAAGGTGAGGCTCGGGCGCACCATCCACAGGGCGCCGCCGAGGGCCGCCGCTCCGGCGACCGCGAAGCCGCGGATCGAGTAATAGAGGCCGACGGTGGCGCCGGGGTCGCCGCGGGCGAGATCGACGATCAGGGCCTTGCGCGCCGGCTCGCCGATCTCTCGCAGCCCGCCGACGACATACGCTGCCGCCAGCGCGGCGTAGGAGTGGGAGAGGACCACGGCGAGCGGGAAGAGGGTGAAGAAGGCGTAGGTGAGGACGACGAAAGCCTTCTTCTCGGCCCGCTCGGCGAGAAGCGCCGCGGGAACGTAGGAGGCGATCGCGGTCGCCATCAGGATGGCCGTGAGGATGCCGAACCGCGCCGGCGAGATCCTGGCGACCTCGAGAGCCCAGACGACCAGGAAGACCTCGGGCAGGCCTTCGCAGAGGCGGATGAGGCAATCGGCGACGAGCAGGCGCCGGAGCGCCGGGTGCAGGCGGACCCTGGGCCGGCGTGCGACCCGCCCGGCAGCGCCAGCCGGCCGCGGCGACCCCGACGACCCCGGCGATCCCGGCGACCGCGGCGAGACCGGCGATCCCGGCGATCCCGGCGATCCCGCGGACCCAGGCAATCGCTCGAGTTGAAAGGAGCGCCGCAGTCCGAGCAGCATCAGGAGCGAGGTGACGACGGACACCGCGAAGCCGATGCGCATCCCGCCGCCCATGCCGTAGCGGCCGATGAGCCAGCCGCCGAGCGGCGGCGCCAGGATGATGGGCAGCCGCTTGACCACCGACTGCACGGTGAAGCCGACCAGCCGACCGCCGCCGGCCAGCTCCTCGTGGATCAGCGAGAAGGTGGCCGGCAGGCCGAGCGACTGCCAGGCCATGACGAGCAGCAGCCCGCCGAAGAGGACCGGCACCGAGGGGTGGCCGAGGTAGAGGGCGAACCCGGCGGTGGTCAGCAGGCCGAAGCAGAGGAGCGCGCGGCGGCTGCCCAGCCGATCGGCGACCAGGCCGCCCGGGTAGGCATAGCCAGCATCGAGGAGGTCCTTGGCGGTGCCGAAGAGACCGATGAGGAAGGGCGACGCGCCCAGGACCCGCAGGTACGCGGGCAGGTAGCGGAACCAGAGCTCCTCGCCGAAGCCGTAGACGAAGAGAGCGGCGGCGAGCGCGCGCACTCCCGGCTGCAGATGCAGCCGCTCCGTCCAGGTGCGGGCCGGCGGCGCCGGCGGCGGGTTGGTCACGGTAAGAGTCTAGCAATTGACATATCGACTGGCAACTGCTAGAAGATACTTCTGGAAGATAGCTCCGGCCCCGCACGCGGCGACAGCCAAGCGACAGGCCCAAGCTGGATGGAGGTACCGCGATGCAGTGGGTGACCCGCAAGCACGTGCACGTCAACCGGACCGCGACAGCCTGGCTGGTGCGGCGCTTCCTCGATCCGCGGGCCGAGATCCGGTTCGTCGAGCCGGACGAAGTGGAGGGCGTCCAGCGGCGCGACGGTGCCCTCGGCTTCGACGCCCCCGGCGCCCGCTATCCCCACAGCGACGGCCAGGGCCGCTGCTCCTTCGAGCAACTGATCGACGAACGCCTCGCCGGCGATGCGGCATTGCAGGCTCTCGCCCGCATCGTCCACGGGGCGGACTTTCCGGCCGAGATCGGGACGACGCCCGAGTCCGCCGGCCTGTGGGCGATCAGCCAGGGGTTCACGGAGGTCGCCGACGACGACCACGAGATCGTCGAGCGGGCCGCCTTCCTCTACGATTCGCTCTATGCCCACTTCCGCCGGCGCGCCGGCGACACGGCGAACCCGGAGATCCCGAAGACCCTAGAGGCTCCGGCGACCCCGGAAGCCCCGGAGAAGGTTGGAGGTTCCTAGAGCGTGCCTTCCCCGCCATCCCCGCGCTGGTGCCTGCTGATCCACCAGCTGCCGCCAAAGCCCCTCTACCTGCGGGCGCGCATCCGGCAGCGCCTGGCGCGGGTGGGCGCCGTCGCGCTGAAGAACTCGGTGTACGTGCTGCCGTACTCGGAGAGCAGCATCGAGGACTTCCAGTGGATCGCCGAGGAGGCGGTGGCGGGCGGCGGCGAGGCGTTCGTCTGCGCGGCGGACTTCCTCGGCCGGCCTGCCGACGCCGACGTCGAGGAGCGCTTCCGGCGCGAGCGCGCCGCCGGCTACGAGGAGGTGCGCGGCCAGGCCCGCGAGCTGCTGCGGAGGGCGGGCCGCCGCGGCGCCGCCGTCCCCGCGGCGGAGGACCTCTCGTCACGCGTCCGCCGCCTCGCGAAGCGGCTCGGCGAGGTCGCGGCGCTCGATTTCTTTGCTGCGCCCGAGCGGGCGGCGGCCGAGGACCTGGTGCGCCAGCTCGCGGCCCGCGTGCGGGCCGGGGAGCCCGCGCCGCAGGCAGGCGCCCCGGCCGGCCGCCGGCGCTTCGCGGAGCTGACGGGCCTTACCTGGGTCACCCGCCGGGGGACCCACGTCGACCGGATCGCCTCGGCATGGTTGATCCGGCGCTTCGTCGATCCCGAGGCGCGTTTCCGCTTCGCGGACTCCCAGAGCCCGGAGGCGGGGCCCGGCGAGGTGCGGTTCGACACCGTGGGAGGCGAGTTCACCCACGAGGGAGACCGCTGCACCTTCGAGACCCTGCTGGCGCGGCTCGGCCTCGGCGATCCGGCGCTCGTCCAGATCGCCGAGATCGTGCACGACATCGACATGAAGGACGGCAAGTTCGAGCGCGCCGACGCGGCGGGCATCTCGCAGCTGGTCACCGGCCTCGTGCTCGCTCACCCCGACGACCTCGATCGCCTCGACCGCGGCTTCGCGCTCCTCGACGATCTCCACGAATCGTTCCGCCACCGCCTCCCCACCCCCAGTCCGGGGGTGGCGGCAAGGCCGGAACGGCGGATGAGGCCCAGACTGGAGAAGAAGACGACATGACCGGCAAGCTGAGACTCGGCACCCTGACCCTGACCCTGCCTCTGGGCCTGGCCGGCCTTGCAGGCGTCGTCGGCCTTGCAGGCGTCGTCGGCCTGGCCGGCGCCGGCGGCTTGGCGGCGCTGCCGCTCCGCGCCGAGGAGCCCCACGATTCCACGTGGAAACAGATCGACGACGTCTTCGGCGCCGCCGGCAAGGACCTGCCCGGGGGCGTGCACCGGTTCGGATGGCCGCGGCGCGACCTGCACGTCAAGATCGGCGACGTGCCGGTGGAGCCGACCCTGGCGCTGGGCTCCTGGGGCGCCTTTGCCAAGACCGGCCACGGCGATCAGGCGATGGCAATGGGCGACCTGGTGCTGCTCGAGTCCGAGCTGGCGCCGGTCGTCTCGGCGCTCGAGGGAGGCGGCATCGACGTCACGGCCGTTCACAACCACCTGGCCGGCGAGTCGCCCCATGTCGTCTACCTGCACTTCTCCGGCCGCGGCGAGGCGGCGGCCCTCGCCACGAGCCTGAAGAACGCGCTCAGGCAGACGGCGACGCCCGCGGCCGCCACCGCCACGCCGGCGAAGCTCCTGGCGGCCGACGAGCAGGCGTTCGACGCGGTGCAGCGGGTGCTGGGGCGGAGAGGCACGCTGGCCGGCACCGTGCTGCAGGTCGCTGTGCCCCGGGCCGAGACGATCGAGGAGAACGGCATGCAGGTGCCGCCGGCGATGGGCACGGCCATCGCGCTGAACTTCGAGCGCGCCGGCGATCAGGTGGCGGCCACCGGCGACTTCGTGCTCATCGCGGCGGAGGTCAACCCGGTGATCCGCGAGCTCGCCGCGCACCGGATCGAGGTGACCGCCCTGCACTCGCACATGCTCGCCGAGACGCCGCGCCTCTTCTTCCTGCACTTCTGGGGGGTCGGCAGCCCCGAGCAAGTCGCCGACGGCCTCGCCGCGGCGTTGGCGAAGGTCCACACCAAGCTCTGACCCGGGCCCTGCAGCACCACCGCGGCCATCCTCACGGTGTCGCCGCCCTGCGCTAGACTTCTCGGCGAAGCCGCCGCCGAAGGAGAGGTGCGTCATGACAAGAGTCCCCACCCAGCCGATGACCGCAGAGAAGTTCTTCGACCTGATCATTCCGGACGGCAGGGCGGAGCTGGTGCGCGGTGAGGTGGTGCCGATGAGCTTCCCCGGCGGTGAGCACGGAGTCATCGCGGCGCGGGTCACGGTACGGCTGCTGAGCTTCGTGGAGGCCAACGGGCTCGGCTTCGTCACGACCGAGACCGGCTTCATCCTGGAGCGCGATCCGGACACCGTGCGCGGCCCCGACGTTGCCTTCGTGTCGTTCGAGCGGCTCGGCGGGCAGGCCGCGCCCAAGAAATTCTGGCCCTTTGCGCCCGATCTGGCCTTCGAGGTGATCTCGCCGAGCCAGCGGCCGAAGGGAGTTCGTGAGAAGGTGCGGACTTGGTTCGCCGCCGGAACGCGGCAGGTGTGGCTGCTCTATCCGCCCGGGGCGCGGACGTCGACGAGCGTGGCGACAAGGCGATGGGCTTCGCCCATACGCGGACCACGCACCACTTCCTGCTCGAGAGCGACGGCGGCGTCATCCGAGTCGACGCCAACGATCCGGCCGACACGCAGAGCCGCGACGCGATCCGCCAGCACCTGGCGGCCATCGCGCGGGCCTTCGCGGCGGGTGACTTCGCATCGCCGCTCGCTATCCACGACCGGGTGCTCCCCGGCATTCCCGAGATGACGCGTCTCAAGGCACGGATCCACTACAGCTTCGAGGAGACGGACCGCGGCGGTAAGGTGCGGATCACCACCCTCGACCCGCAGGCGCTCGCCGCCGTTCACTCGTTCCTGCGAGCGCAGATCGACGACCACCGGACGGGCGATCCGACCGAGCCGCCGAGCCGTCGCTGACCCTGCGAGCAGCGCGTCACGCGATCACCGAGCCGGAACGCGCTCACGGAGCCGGGTCCGTCGACTAGACTCTGGTCATGGCCAGGTGGCGACGAGCGGAAGACCCCGATGCGGCCGAGACGGCGCCGGCGGCGGCAGTCGCGATGGCGGGGCTGCGGTCGGGAGAGCTGGCCCGCCGCGCCGGGGTGAGCAAGGACACGCTGCGGTTCTACGAGCGCCGGGGCCTGCTGGAACCGCCGCGGCGCACCGCGAACAACTACCGGCTCTTCCCCGGCGAGGCGGTGGAGAGGCTGCGCTGGATTCGCAGCGCGCTGGCGATCGGCTTCACGGTCGAGGAGCTCTCCCGGATCGTCGGCGCGCGCTCGCGAGGCCAGTTCCCGTGCCGCGAGGTCCGGTCGCTCGCCGCCGCCAAGCTGGCGATCGTCGAGCAGCGCCTGCGGGAAATGAAGTCGTTCCGGGACGCGCTTCGCGGGCTCCTGGCCGATTGGACCGAGCGCCTGGAGGCCACCGCGCCGGGCCAGCCGGCGCGGCTCCTCGAAGAGCTCGCGGCGCGAGCCGAGCCGCCTGCCGCGCCGGTGTTTCCCGGAGATAACGGTCGCCGACCGATCCCACGCCCGCGTAGGTGACGAGGCGATCTTCCGGCACGAGTGGTAATGCGAATGAGCCGAGCGGGACGCTAACGCCAGAGCGCCACGGCGCCCAGCGGTACAGGGTCACTTTGAAATCCGCATCTTGTACGGCCCCCGCTTCTTCGGCGCCTCGGCAAGGCCTAGCCCGCGATAGAAACTCACGGCGCCGACCTTCTCAGCGAGGGTGGCAACGATGAATTGGTTCAGACTGGTTCCATCCAACTCCGCGAGTTGCGCTGCTTGCCGATGCAGACTGCGGGGAAGTCGCAGGGCAAACTTCCCTCCGAATTGAGCGTCGGTAGCGGGTTGCGGAATCTCTTGGTGCATTTCGAGGGCGGCCTCAATCCAAGACTCAGCTGCCGCCTCTAGGCGCTCATAGGCCTCGGCGGGGTTCTTCCCCTGCGCAACACACCCAGGAAACTCAAGAATCTGGGCCATAAAGGTGCCACTCTCTACATCGGGAACCAACACCCTTGTATACGGCTTTTTTAGTAACTCGCTAGCCGCAGCGTTCATGCCTACCTCCTTCAGTTCTCCTTCTGCTCTGAAGAGAGCAGGAGTTCTTCGTGCCTATCCAGGTCGGCCTCCAGTCCATCCAGAATGCTCTTGGCTGTATAGCGGTTAAGGTCGCCGGGATGATTGGGAATGCTCACTGGCCGGAGATCTGGAAACACGTCGCTGACCCATGTCGGCTCGCTCCCGCGTTTCGCGCGTCTCCTTCCAAGCTTCTCAGCTAGGGCCTCAAGCTCGGCGGCCTTGATCCCGCCGCGTCTTCTGAGAGCCTCTATCCTGGAGCGTAGGCGCCGGATCTTCGCGAGGCTCATGATATCGCGGATGATATCGCTGATTGAAGAGGTCCGTCAAGCCTCCGCCCGACCCTGGTGGTCGATTGACGGCGCGGCCGGCCTGTCCCGCGATCGCCACGACACCCCGCCGGCCGGGCCTGGCAGCCTAGCCGGAGACGCCCCGCAGCAGGTCGCGCCGGTCGACGATGCCGATGGCGCGGCCCTGGTCGTCCACCACCACCAGGCGCTTGCGGCGGTTGGCGAGCGCCCGCTGGATCGCCTCGCCGATCGGCATCTCGGGCGGCACGTCGAGGACGCCCGGCGACATCAGCTGCCGGGCTGTGGCGCTGGCTTCCTCGGGCGGCCGGCCGCGCCGCGCCAGGGCGCGCAGCAGGCCGGAACGGGTCTCCGGCCGCACCCTGGCCACCAGGTCGCCGTCGCTGATCAGGCCCAGGGGGCGCCCCTCGCCGTCCACCACGATGAGCCGCTTCCAGCCGCCGGCCACCATCTTCGCCACCACCTCGGGCAGGTCGGCGTCCTCGGGCACCGCCGGCAGCCGCCGGTCCATGACCTCGCCAAGGGTCCGCGCGGCGCCCGCCGGGGGCTGCTCGCGCTGCCCCTTCTGCGCGGGCGAGATCGCGGCCAGCACGTCGAAGCGGCTGAGCATTCCCACCAGGACACCGGCGCGATCCACCACCGGCAACCGTTTGCGGCCGTGCTTGCTCATCAGGGCGGCGGCGCGCCCGAGGGGGCTGTCCTCGACGACCACCTCGACAGGGCGGGTCATGACGTCGCCGGCCTTGGCGGTGAGCGCGGCCAGCCCCTGCCGCCAGGCGGCCAGCGTCGCCGCGTCGAGGCGCTCGGCGATCGCCAACCGCTGCACCAGCCCGGTCCGTTCCATGAGGTCGCCGTCGCTCAGCAGTCCCGCCGGCCGCCCGCCCTCGTCGACGACCGGCAGGGCCTTGAGGCCGTGCCGCACCATCAGGTCCCAGGCTTCCAGGATGGCCGCACCCGCGGCGATCGCCACCGCCGGCTTGCTCATCAGCTCCTTCACCGGGCGGTCGGCGGGAAGCGGCGCGAGATAGCGGTGGCTGTACTTGACGATGCTCACGTCCTCGACGGTGATGAGGCCCTCGCGGATCATCGGACCGATCAGCGCCACGGCATGATCGATACGCTCGGCGGTGTCGACCACCTCGAGCACCAGCGGCAGGTCCTCCGAGAGCCGGAGGATCGCCGCGGTGTGGATGCGGGAGTGAGCGCCGAAGCCGGCGATGGCGCGGATCACCGTGGCGCCGGCAAGCCCGCCCTGGCGCAACGTCTCGAGCAGCGCGCCGTGCAGCGGCCGGCCCTGCCAGTGGTCGCTCTCGCCAAGATAGACGGTGAGACGCTTCGCGGGCCCGAGCATCCTCACGGCAAGCCCTCCTCGGCCCCGGAGAAGGCCGGGAAGCCACCGATACTATCTGCAAGCTGGACCTCCCGCGATGAATGGGGCGCCGGCATGGGTAGGTGGCGCGATGGTGTCCTGGTTCTTCGATTCGCCTCTTCCCTTCCTTCTCTCCCTCTGGGACGAGGGGCGAGGCGAGGCACGAGGCCCCCCTGCCCCTTCCCTCCCTCGGGCTCGTATGGGC
>Ga0307477_10000787_pt1 | contig 31296 bp, 33 predicted proteins | sample atmos_gasesECM2C_FD_203316 | JGI IMG/M metagenome (GOLD analysis project Ga0307477, IMG submission 203316) | Hardwood forest soil microbial communities from Morgan-Monroe State Forest, Indiana, United States - atmos_gasesECM2C_515 | ecosystem: Environmental > Terrestrial > Soil > Temperate...
GTTTGGGCGAGAGTGAAGCTCCTCAATCTTTTCAAGGAGTTGCTCCCGCCCAAACCGGCAAGCTCAAAGAATGCAGCTATTCAGTGGTGGTGTCCGCCACCTCCGCCATGTCCGCCGCCGCCACCGCCGCCGCCTCCACCACCGCCCTGACCGCCGCCGCCGCCGGCATGGCCGCCGCCGCCACCGCTAAAGGATGGGTGACCACCGCCGCCACCGCCGCCGCCGCCGCCGCCGCCACGGAAGCCGCCGCCGCCCCCTCCGAAGGAGGGACCGCCGCCACCGCCGCCATTAAAGGAGGGGCGCGCGCCGCCGCCGCCAAAGGCGCCATGTCCGCTACCGAAGCTTGGGCCGCCGGCAAAGACGCGTGGGGCGCCGCCACCGAATCTCGCACCATTATTGGGCGCGCTGTTAGGCGTGACGAATCCCGGTCCGCCACTTGTCCGCGGGCCGGCATTTCCGCCCCGGAAACCGAAAGCACCGGCGCCGGGATTTACGCTTTGCGGACCGGCATAGGTACCGCCAAAGCGCATGCCGCCGCCAAAGCTGCCGCGGTTCCCCGTAACGCCGCCGCCAAAGCTGCCGCGGTTGCCGGTAAAGCCACCACCGAAGCCGCCGCGATTGCCGGCAAACCCGCGGCCATGAATGGCCGCACCGTTCCAGCGCATATTGCGGCCCCAATCGATCGACGCCGGACGCGCACCACGCCATTCATCGCGATGCCAGCCGCCATTCAGCCAGAACTCACGTCCACCGCCAAAGCTGCGGTAATAGACCGGGCCGCTATACCATAGGCCGCCGACATAGATCGGCTCGTACCAGACCTGATAGTTGCAATAATCCGGCGGATAGCCCCAAGGGGGATTGTAGTAGTCGCAGGCGTAAGGGTCCGCGTAGCCATAATACGGATCGTAAGCATAGGCATTGGGATCCGCATATGGAGCCGGCGCCGAATACGGAGCGGGCGCTGCGTACGGAGCGGGCTGTGCATAGGGGTCCGCATATTGCGGCGGATATTGCGCCTGCGGCGGGTTCCCATAGGGGTCCTGCGCCACGTCGGGCGGACCGTAAGGATCCGGCCCATAATAATCACTTTGCGCCATTGCCGGGGCGGAAAGCGCGCTTACTGCTCCGGCCAAAGCAAGAGCTGTCAATGCGGCCTTGGTTACGTTTCTCATTGTGTCCTCGTTTCTGCCCCAGGCCCAGTCCGGCGCCAATCTCACATAGGCGCGCTGAACCCAGAATGAATGCCGCGTTAATGCCTTGGAGAGCTAAACCGGCAATCCCAAGCACCTCCTTAAGAGAACGCATCGCTGCCGCGAGAGTTCGTCGAAGCCTCGCCTTGGCCGAGCTGCGCTATACTCCGTATACAGATTTATTATCCGGAACGATCGCACCACCCATGGGTTCTCGTTTGTGGGGATGGAAGGAGCAGCGCCATGGCCGGCATTCCCGATACGCTGATTATCGTCTTCGATGGCGCCAAAGCGCGCTTTTTCAAACTCGGCGCGAACGCAAGTTTAACCGCATCGGCCGAGACGGAGTCTGGACTGCACCGTTTCACACGCGAGATCGTAAGCGACAAAGAAGGCCGGACCTTTTCCTCGGTGGGCGGCGTCCGCCATGCTTACGAGCCGAGACATGACCCTCACAAACAGGAGAAGCACGATTTCGTGCACAGGCTGGTGCAGACGCTCGATGATGCCTATGACCAGGGCGCCTATCAGCGGCTTGTCGTCGTCGCCCCCGAACGCAGCCTCGGCGAATTCCGCGCCCTGGCCTCGGCGAGGCTCAAAAAGCTGATCGCCCTCGAAGTCGCTAAGGAGCTCACGCAATTTTCAGATCACAAGCTCGAAGAGCGGCTGCGCCCCTCTTTGGCGCGATTGAGCGAACCCGCGTCGGTTTCCAAATAACTTCCCCGCGATACCGCTCTGATTAATCCGCGGGGGTCTTGACCAGCGGGCTGGTGCTCACTATGTACGCGCCGCAACGGCTGGCACTCGATGGGTTCGAGTGCTGCCAAGCCTTTGTCACTGGGGCACCACCCACCGATTTGTTCAACCTTTGCGAGGAGATTACCCATGAGATTCCGTCCTCTCGGCGACCGCGTGGTCGTCCGCCGCGTGAAAGAGGAGCAGAAGACTGCCGGCGGCATCATTATTCCCGAAACCGCTCAAGAAAAGCCCCAGGAAGGCGAGATCATCGCCGTAGGTCCCGGCGCTCTCGACGACAACGGCAAGCGCGTCGTGCCTGAGGTTAAGCCCGGGGATTTCGTGCTGTTCGGCAAATGGTCGGGCACCGAGGTCAAGGTCGATGGCGAGGAGCTCCTGATCATGAAGGAGTCCGACATCATGGGCATCGTGGAGGGCCGCAAGCCCGCGCGCAAAGCGGCTTAATTCCGCTCCCCGTTAATCCATTTTCCGTTATTTCCGAATCAGGAGAACAACAACATGGCTGCAAAAGACGTAAAATTCGGCAGCGACGCCCGCGAAAAGCTGTTGCGCGGCGTCGATATCCTTGCCGACGCGGTGCGGATCACGCTCGGTCCCAAAGGCCGCAACGTGGTGCTCGATAAGAGCTTCGGCGCGCCGCGCTCGACCAAGGACGGGGTCACCGTGGCGAAAGAGATCGAGCTCGCCGACAAGTTCGAAAACATGGGCGCCCAGATGGTGCGCGAAGTCGCGCAAAAGACCAATGACGCCGCGGGCGACGGCACCACGACGGCAACCGTTCTCGCCCATGCCATCGTGCGCGAAGGCGCCAAATCGGTGGCCGCCGGCATGAACCCGATGGATCTGAAGCGCGGCATTATGAAGGCCGTCGAGGCGGTGGTCGCCGATCTCAAGAAGCGCTCCAAGAAAGTCAAATCGAATGAGGAGATCGGCCAAGTCGGCACGATTTCCGCCAATGGCGACACCACTGTCGGCCAGATGATTGCGCAAGCCATGGCCAAAGTCGGCAATGAAGGCGTGATCACGGTGGAAGAGGCGAAAAGCCTGGAGACCGAGCTCGAAGTCGTGGAAGGCATGCAGTTCGACCGCGGCTACATCTCGCCCTACTTCATCACCAATGCCGACAAAATGGTGTGCGAGCTGGAAGAGCCCTACATCCTCATCCATGAGAAAAAGCTCTCCTCGCTGCAGCCGATGCTGCCGATTCTCGAATCGGTTGTGCAGGCTGGACGTCCGCTGCTCATCATCGCCGAAGAGGTCGAAGGCGAAGCGCTGGCCACTCTGGTCGTCAACAAGCTCCGCGGCGGCCTGAAGGTCGCGGCGGTAAAGGCGCCCGGCTTCGGCGATCGCCGCAAGGCCATGCTCGAGGACATCGCCATCGTCACCGGCGGTCAGGTGATCAGCGAAGACCTCGGCATCAAGCTCGAGAATGTGAAGGTCGGCATGCTCGGCACCGCCAAGAAGGTGCGCATCACCAAAGACGACACCACCATCATCGACGGCGCCGGCAAGAAGGGCGACATCCAGGCTCGCGTCGGCCAGATCAAGCAGCAGATCGAGGAGACCACCTCCGATTACGATCGCGAGAAGCTGCAAGAGCGGCTGGCGAAGCTCGCGGGCGGCGTGGCCGTGATCCGCGTCGGCGGCGCCACCGAGATCGAGGTAAAGGAGAGAAAGGACCGCGTCGATGACGCGCTCAACGCCACCAAGGCGGCAGTCGAGGAAGGTATCCTTCCCGGCGGCGGCGCGGCGCTCCTCTATTCGACCAAAGTGCTGAACGGCCTCTCCGGAATCAATGACGACGAGAACGCCGGCATCGCCATCGTGAAAAAGGCGATTCAGACGCCGTTGCGCCAGATCGTCGAGAACTCCGGCGTGGAGGCCTCCATCGTGGTCGGCAAGCTGCTCGAGCAGAAATCGACGACTTACGGCTTCGATGCCCAGAACGAGAAATATGTCGATCTGGTTGAAGCCGGCATCGTCGATCCCACCAAAGTGGTGCGCATAGCGCTGCAGGATGCAGCCTCGGTGGCGGCACTTCTGATCACCACCGAAGCGATGGTTGCCGATCGTCCGCAGAAGCAGTCTGCGGCGCCGGGCGGCGGCCACGGCCATGGCGGCGGCATGGGCGACATGGACTTTTAGTCCAACCGCCTCAAAGGTTGAAAAAGGGCCGGAGTTCGCTCCGGCCCTTTTGCTTTTAGCCCTCGCCCCCACTGGGGGAGAGGGCAGAGAAAGCGCGAGACAACTCGCGCTTTCGAGGGTGAGGGGGCAGAATCCCCCAACGCTCAAACTTATCCGTACACAGAACTTCCGTCTACCTCCCGCCACGGCCTCCGCCGCCGCCGCGGAAGCCGCCCCCTCCGCCGCCGCGGAAACCACCGCCTCCGCCCCGTCCAAATCCGCCACCGCGTTCGAAACCGCGGCCGCGATCAAAGCCGCCGCCATAAAAGCCGTACCCTAGTCCCAATCCGAATGTCGTCAGCGGCAGACCAAAATCGTCGTAATAATAGGGATAGCCGTAGCCGTAGCCATATCCGTAACCGTAACCGTAATACGGGTAATCATAGCCGTAAGCGGGATAGCCATAACCGTAGGTGCCATCATAGGCGCCGTAATAACCGTCATCGACACAGCCTGAGAGGAGCGCCAGCGCCGCGACAGCGCCCGCTGCTGAAAGAATTCGCTTCATGTTCGAGTTCCTCCATGATTTTTTCTTTGGCCGCAATGTTATTCCTAATTCTTCTGCCGCGCGAGGACCCGCAGGGCTAAGCCATTAACATTACGTCCATTTTAGGATCAGATCCTGCCCACAGCGTGCCTTCAGAATTGGTCACAGTGTCGCCGCATTGGCCCGCTCTTTTGCGAATTGGCCGCCAAAATTCGCTGACCGTCATGGGAAAATTCCGCCGCCATACCGCCCTGCTGCCAGGCGCCTTGAGCCTGCTTTTCGCCGCCACAATAGCGCTCTCCGCGGCACCCGCGCCGCGCACGATCGCCAGCGAAGAACGCGCCGCCGAAGCGCTGATAGCCGATCGCATTGCGGCCGAACGCGCGCGGCTCGCGCCCGGGCTGCCTCCGCTTGCCCGCGATGTCGCGCTCGATGCCATCGCCAGAGAGCGCTCGGAAGCCATGGCCCATGGCGCGCCGTTCGATCATCAAGACGAGCAGGGCCGCTTTGCCGTGGTCGACAAGGTGCAGGAACGCATCAGCCGGTTTGGCGCGATTGGCGAAAACATTGCGAAAGCGTGGAATCCATCGGGTTCGCTGGATCCGCAAGAATTTGCCAAGCGCTTTGTCGACGACTGGATGCGCAGCGAAGCACACCGCGAAAATATCCTTTCGCCCGCTTTCGATCATAGCGGCATTGGCGTCGCGATCGACGGCTCCTATGCCTATGCGACGCAAGTGTTCTGGGGTCCACCAAAACGGATCAACCTCGGCGAACCGCCCCATTCATGAGCTATGCAAGCGTTGCCGTGACGTCGTCGAACAATTCGTCCACTTTGAAGCGCCGCGGAATCGCGCCGGTGCGATAGACATAGTCGACGGCGATCTCGATGTTCTGCCGGTTCGCCTCGAGCCCAAACGGCGTATATTCGGGATTACCGCCCGGCCCGGCCAGCCGTTTCGCTTCGCGCATCATGCGCCAAAGCTCGCGAATGCTTGCCGCATCCGCTTTGATAAGCTCTTCCTTCACCACCACCATGTGGTTGATCTGGATGGCGTGATGTTTTGCGGCCCATGCCTTCGCCGCCGCGTCCGGATTGGCGATCACCGGCTTGAACCGCGGATCGCCGGGAACCGGATCGGCGATAATCGCATCGACCTCGCCTTTCAGCAGCAATTCCGCAAGGCCGGTCTCCTTTATCCGCGTGACATTGGGCGGATCGCGGAATTCCGGAACATTCGGGTTCTGCCAGGCGAGCCATTGAATGCGTTTAACATCGACGCCGTAATCGTCAGCAAGAATTCCGCGCAGCCAGGTGGCGGTGGTAGCCGTGAACAGACGCGTGCCGATGCGGGCGTGCTCCAGATCCTTGGGCGTCATCACGCCGCGCTCCGAATTGTAGACGAGATAAGGCTGCTGGAAGCGGCTCAGATTCACCGCCGGCAGAAGCACCAATCTGCGGCCGTAGGACTTGGCGATGAGAAACGTCACCAAAGCGAGCTCGGAAACGTCGAATTCCATCGCGACGGTTCGGGCAAACGCCGTTGCCGGCACTTCAACGGGCGCAATGTCGAGCCCGACACAGGCCGACGGCACGGCGCCGGTCAAGAGCGCATGGGTGTGCGGATAATCCCCCATCATGGTCTTGAATTTGCGTGCGCCACAGAGGGCCGAAGCGGCAAGCGCGGGCCGCGCGAGAGGCACAGCCGCCGCGCTCGCGGCCAATCCTGCAAGCATCGTGCGTCTGTTCATGGCCGGTCTCCTCTATCGCTCAAGCTTATCAGATTAGCAGGGCGGCGACCCAAGCGTAAGCGTCGGGGCGGCGCGAAGACGTGATGCGATTTTCATCCGTCTAAAGATCAAATCTCTGCCGTGCGCGGATGTCCAGCCGGAACCAAGGGTTTTCGGTACCGTTACTTTTCCGAAGGGTCTGTTGCGGCCTTGAACGTAACCGTTCTCAAGCGCAGGCCGGGCCCAAGCGTGAAAAGGAGTCGTTATCATGAGAAGAAGCCCTCGTCTTCTGGCCCTGACCGCGGTGCTCTGCACGGGCATGGCCGTACCCGCAATGGCGGCGCTGGTCTCGCTCGGCTCGGTTGGCTTGACGGATTTAACCAGCTCCAATGCGATCGATCTGCGGAGCAATTTGCCGCCCCGGGTCGAAGCGTTGTCGCTGCAAGCGCGCGATTCCGATGTAATGTGCCGCGACGTCACGGCCCGATTCCGCAATGGCGAATCGATGCAGATTTTCCGCGGCTTCCTGCCGCTCGGCCAAGATCGAGTCATCAATATGCTGCCGGTTCATCGCGATGTCGCCCGCGTCGATTTCGATTGCCGTTCGACGAGTCCCACCGGCGGACGAATCGACTTGGCTGCCGATGTGCCGGCCGGACGCGTCGTAATCGATCGCTTCATCACGGGGAGTCTTGACACCACCGGCTGGATCCCGCTCGCCCGTGAGGATTTCATCGGGCCCAACGACCATGCCATGACCTTCACCGGTTGGAATGGCCGCAATATCGATGCCCTTGCCCTCGTACCGATGAACGATGACGCGGTGTGCACCAGGGTCCGGGCGACCTTCGGCAATGGCGAAACCCGCGATCTCACGCTCGGCTCCGATTTTATCGCCCAAGATCACATGATGACGATGGGACTGCCGGGCATCCGCCGCGATGTCACGCGCATCGACATGAACTGCCGCGCCGAGCACGGCAACATGGTTACGGTCCAGGTGCTGGCCAGCAAATAAAAGAGAAACCTGGATCGGTAAAATGGGGCCGGGTGATTCCCGGCCCCTTTTTTGAATCGCCCTCGCCCCCAAAAAGGGTCGAGGGGCGATCAGCGACAGCGGAGCTGTCGTAGCCCGAGCGGCAGAGAAAGCGCGAGTTCGCTCGCGCTTTCGACGGTGAGGGGATGCCCTCACCTCACCCGCGTAAATTCTCCCAGCCTGCACACATTGCCATATTCGGTAACGATTTGCTGCTGATTGGCACAGATCCAATCGGTGTGCGTGCGCTCGGAAAATGCGCCCGAGCTTCCGACCAGATCGGGACAATCGCTGATGAGATCGTTCCGCCAGACCTTGCCATCGATCATGGTGAATTCGATGGTGCGCCGGCTGGTCGCGCGCGTGTTTTTGATCTCGATGACGTTAAGGCAAACATTGTGCGTGTCTGCCGCCTGTACCGGCGCGGCCCCCCAAACCACGAAGCCCGAAGCCGCCAGCGCGGCGGCAGCGAAAAAGCCTTGGAGAAATCGATTCATGGCTGTGCCTCCTGCCGCACAAACCTACCACAAACCCGCGACAGCGTAGGCCTTCTATGCTAAAAGCGCCGCCAATCCCCCGCGCTTGCGCCCAAGAGGAACGCGCCCATGGCCGAAAAATTCGCCCTCAAAGTCAACGGAGCCGTGCACAATATCGAGGCTGATCCCGATATGCCGCTGCTTTACGCGCTCAGGGACGACCTTCAGCTCTCCAATCCCCATTTCGGCTGCGGCCTCTCGCAGTGCGGCGCCTGTACGGTGCATCTCGACGGCGTCGCCACGCGCTCCTGCGTGACGCCGCTTGCGAAAGTCGGGAATCGCGAGGTCACCACCCTCGCCGGCCTCGGCACGCCGGAAAAGCCCCACCCGCTGCAAACCGCTTATGTCGAAGAGCAGGTGCCGCAATGCGGCTATTGCCTGAATGGCTGGATCATGACCGCTGCGGCGTTCCTCAAAACCACCAAGCGGCCGAGCGAGGCGCAAATCCGCCAAGCGCTCACCGGCTTGAAGTGCCGCTGCGGCACTCATACGGCGATCGTGCGCGCAGTCCAGCGCGCCGCCGACAAGATGGCGTGAGGAGGAAGAGATGAACGCGAACACCGAATTATCGCTGTCCCGCCGCGCGCTGCTGCAATCGAGCGGCGCACTCGTCATCGCTTTCTCGCTCGCGGATGCGGGCGAAGCGCTCGCGCAAGCAGGTGCTGCCGCCGGCAAGCCGCCGCTTCTTCCCACCGAGCTCGATTCCTGGCTGGCGATTGCGCCCGATGGCGCGGTCACGGTGTTCTTCGGCAAGATCGATGGCGGCCAAGGCACCGACCTCGCCATGGCACAGATTGTTGCCGACGAACTCGACGTGCCGATCAAGAGCGTATCCGTGGTGCAGGGCGATACCGCGCGCACGGTCAATCAGGGCGGCGCATCGGGCTCAACCGGCGTGCGCTTTGCAGGCTCGGCGCTGCGCATCGCGGGCGCCGAAGCCCGCCGCGTCCTTCTCGCCCGCGCGGCCGAGAAATTGGGCGTCACGCCCGACCGCCTGACCGTGAGCGACGGTGTCGTATCGGTCGCCGGCGATGCCGCAAAGAAAATCTCCTATGCCGGCCTAATCGGTGGCGGCTTTTTCCATTCCGAGATCGGCTGGAACAAGCAATATGGCAATCCGCTGGCGCTGACCGCGCCCGCCAAGCCCAAAACCCCCGACCAATATAAAATCGTCGGCACCTCACCGGCGCGGCTCGACGTGCCGGGTAAAGTTTTTGGCACCGCGCCGTGGGTGCAGGACATCCGCGTCGACGGCATGCTGCATGGGCGCATGATCCGCCCGGCAGTCGCCGGCGCATCGATCGTTTCGGTCGACGAATCCTCGATTGCAGACATCCCCGGCGCGCGCGTGGTGCGCAAAGCCGATTTCATCGGCGTGGTTGCGCCACGGGAATGGGACGCGATCAAAGCCTCGCAAAAATTGAGAGTGAGCTGGTCGCAAACTCCCGATCCCTTCCCGGACCAGGCGCAGCTCTACGACTACATCCGCAAAAGCCCAGTGACCAAGCGCGATGCAACCGAGCAAGGTTCGGTGGATGCGGCATTCGCGAACGCCGCCAAAGTGATCGAAGCCGATTACGAATGGCCGTTCCAATCCCATGCCAGCATGGGTCCGGCCTGCGCGCTTGCCGATGTGCGCGCCGACGGCGTGACCGTGTGGACCGGAACGCAGAAGCCGCATTTTGCGGCGCAAGGGGTGGCTGGCGTGCTTGGCGTGCCGGTGGAAAAGGTCCACGCCATTTGGGTCACCGGCCCCGGTTCCTATGGCCGCAACGATGCGGGCGATGCGGCGATGGATGCCGCGGTGCTCTCGCAAGCGGTGAGTGCGCCGGTGCGCGTGCAATATATGCGCTATGAAGGCCATGGCTGGGACCCCAAAGCGCCCGCCTCGGTCCACCACGCGCGCGCCGCGCTGGACAAAGACGGCAATGTGCTCGCGATCGATTTCGTCTCGCGCGGCTTCTCGCGCATCGAGACCAATTCCACCGAGGCCGATCCCGGCGACACGCTAGCCGGGATGCTGCTCGGCCATAAAGGCGCGCGCACGCCCGCCTTCAACCTGCCGGAGAACGGCTATATTTTTGCGAATAAGCGGCTCGGCTGGGAATGTGTCGCCGCCCTCCTCCCGGGCCCGTCGCCGCTGCGCACCTCGCATATGCGCGATCCTTTGGGACCGCAGATCACCTTTGCCAATGAATCCTTTATCGACGAGATCGCCTATGCCGTGGGCGCCGATCCGGTGGAATTCCGCCTGAAATATCTCAAGGAGCCGCGCGACCGCGCAGCGATCCAGGCGGTGGCGGAAAAAGCCGGTTGGAAACCCGGGCGCGCGGGCGCCCGGCGCGTCCGCCGCGGCGATATCGTCAGCGGGCGCGGCATCGCCTATGCGCAGCGCGGCGGCACTATCGTTGCGATCATCGCCGATGCGGAGGTCAATACGAGGACCGGCGCGTTGCGCATCCCGCGCGTCACCGTCGCCCATGATTGCGGCCTCATCATCAATCCCGACGCGCTCCGTCGCGTAGTGGAATGCAATGTGGTGCAGGGCCTGTCGCGCTCGATCCACGAAGAAGTGCAGTTCGACCGCAAGAATGTGCGCAGCATCGACTGGTTGACCTATCCCATCGTGGACATCACCGAAGCGCCGCCGGTGATCGACGTGGTGCTGCTCAACCATCCGGAAGCGATCGCCACCGGTGCGGGCGAAGCCTCGACCAGGCCGATGGCCGCTGCGGTGAACAACGCCATCTTCGAAGCCACCGGCACGCGCATCCGCCGCGCGCCGCTCACGCCCGGACGTATCCGCGCCTCCACCGTCTAAAAAACCTGTCATCCCACCCAGCAGCAGCCCCGCGCTGCGATAGGATTCTTCTTGCCTGGAATATAGGAATAGTCCTATGTTCGAGCCTATGGCTACTCCCGGACTCGAACCGCATCCCTACGCCGAAGCCCTCAAACGGGCGCAGGCGCGGCGCAACTTCCTCTGGCATGCCTGTCTCGCCTGGAAAGAAGACGACCGGATCGATGCGCTGATAGCCTATTGCACCGCGCTCTGCGGCGGCGATGCAGAGGCCGGCGCCAAACTCGCTTCCGACGCCATCTGGTCGTAAATAAAACTGCGCGCCGCGCTGGTTATCTTCTAGATGGCGCTTGTCAATTGAACTTCCCATACAGCCGATCGTCAAACGGCCCAACCAGCATGGAAGCCAAGCCTTCGCGAAATTTCTCCGAATGAACCGATGTCCGATGCGCTTCCGCAGCCTGCGGGCTCGACCAGCCTTCGATGATGGTGAATTGATTTTGCCGCGGACTCGCTTCCTGCAGGATATCGAAACGGATCAAGCCCGGATCGCTCCGGCTCGCTTCGACGAATGGCTTTGCCAGCGCATCGAACTGCCCCAGGCGCGCCGCGGGAATCTCGAAATGGCTGAAGCCCCAAACCCTGGCCCTGCCTCCCGCAGGCGGTTTCACCGGACCGATCGCATATCCTTGAAAGACATGGCTGTCCGGCGGCGCACTTTCCATGTCCTTCAGGGCGGTCAGCAATTGCGCCGCCGCTTGTCCCTGCTTTTGCGCCTCGAAACCGGCGCGATCCGGCCACTGCTCGGCAATGACAAAATGATCGGGCTGGCCAAGCTCCTGAAACAATTCGACGCTGGAATTCCCGGATGCCGCCAGCGCGTCGTGATAGTGCTGAAGCAGGCCGACGGCTCGCGAGGCCGCCGCCAGCGTCACATCGACATAGGTTACGACGAAGACCGCATCCTTGGACGGCAAAGGTGGGTTCTGACTCTGGGCTCCGGACGCAATGCCGAACGACAGCAACGCCGGCAACAAAATTCGCATCATCGCTTTCATAACCCGCCCTCGGATGGCATACGCGCCTAACATATACGTCTTTCGGCGGAATGATGAAGCGCGTACTATGCGGGAGAACCCGGTCCGCATCCTTGAGGGCGAAAATGAAGAAAGCTGCTTTGTTTCTTTTGCTGCCGGCCGCACTGATGTGCCTGTCGATGGAGGCGCTCGGCCGGGCGGCGGGCCCCAGACCCGCCCAAAGCAACCCCGATGCCAACGTCATTCACGATCCTGACGCGGTTCCCGCGGGCAGCTATGTCGTAGACCCGCAGCATTCGGCGCTCACGGGCCAATTAAGGCATGCCGGCCTTGCCTATTTTGTCTTCCGCTTCAGGCGGTTCGACGCGCGATTCACCTATGATCCCGCGACCCCCGACACGCCGAACATCGAGGTGAGCATCGATCCCACTTCTATCGATACCGCGGTCGAGGGCTTCGACACCAATCTTGCGACCAGCGATCGCCACTTCAATGTTGCGAAATTCCCGGAGATCAAATTCGTTTCCAACTCCTTGAAGCGCACCGGCGGCGACAAGGGCGTGATGAGCGGAAACATCACATTCCTCGGCAAAACCAAGCCGCTCGATTTTGACGTCACCTTTCTCGGCATGACCAAAGGGCGCAACGGCGCCACGCTAGGGTTTGCCGCCACCACGACACTCTTGCGCTCGGATTTCGGCTTTGCCGAGGGCTCGGAAGATCTCGCCAATGAGGTTGCGGTCAACGTGCAGGTCGACTTCGTCCAGCAACGCCCCAATAAATAAACCGCGCGCCGGCGACAGCCGAGCGCGTCCGAGCGTTCCCCCTCCCCCGCGAGCGTAGCGAGTGTGGGGTCGAGGGCGAAAAGAGATCGCCAATGGCGATCTCCGCCCGAGCGCTAAGGGGTGGGGGCGTCGACGCATTGCATAGGAACCCAAACATGCCCAGCCCGATACTTGCGCCGGTGGTGGCGCTCATCCTGTGGTCATTCGTGATGTGGGCCTGGCTTTATGCCACCCGGATTCCCGCAATCATGAAATACAAAATTGTCTTTGACCCACATCGCCCGAATACGGAATTTCACGCCCAACTTCCCGCGCCCGTGCGCTGGAAAGCCGACAATTACAACAACCTCATGGAACAGCCGACGCTGTTCTATGCGGTGGCTTTGACGCTGGCCTTCATCGGACAAGGCGCTGGCCTAAACGCCGCTCTTGCCTGGGCCTATGTCGCTTTGCGCATCGCTCACAGCATCGTCCAAGCAACCGTCAACGTCATCCTGCTCCGCTTCAGCATTTTCATGCTCGCATCCGTCGTTCTGCTTGTGCTGTCAGTACGCACATCACTGTCGGTGTTCTGATTTTAGCGATAGCAAAAGATAGCTCTTGCTATAGCAAGAGCTATATCACAATTTGTGAAGAAGCATTCGCGGTCGTTCGGTGGAAGGATTACGTGCGCATCGCACCCGAGGCGGCCGAAGACGCAAGCCTGATCGAGCAGGCCGAAGCGGCGCGCAGAGAAGAACACTATCCCCATGATGTCGCGAAGCGCCTTCTCGCCGGCGAGCCGCCTCTGAAAGTGTTCCGAGAGTGGCGCGAACTATCTCAAAAGGATCTGGCAACGGAGGCACGAATAGCAAAGGCCTAAGTTTCGCAAGTCGAAACCGGCCGCAGAAAGCTTGGGCGTCTCGCGGCCCGCAAAATCTCCAGCGTACTCAGCGTCTCAATCGATCAGTTGCTGGATTGAATCGTCCTGGGATGAGAGAGCCAATGCACGAACAGCCAATGAATCCAAGCAATTCGCTGCAATCGATCCTAACCGATGCCATCCGATATTGGGAGCGCCGCCGGATCGGATACAATTTGGCATTGACCGGCGTTGTGCTTGGCTGGGTCATATTGACGTGGCCACATTTCCGGCCAGCCTTTACACTGCCGGATATAGGCACACTTTTCGTTCTCGCAATGCTTGCCAATGTCTGTTTTTGCGCAGCCTACATCGCAGATATTCCGCTGCAATATTCGTCGTTTCAAGCACAATGGCGGCAGTGGCGCTGGGGCCTGTGGCTGATCGGTACGCTGTTCGCAATCGTGATCGCCAATTACTGGATAGCCGACGAAATCTATCCCTTTGCCGGTTAGCCGGTTCGACTAAATCTCGTTGTCACTGGCGCATTTCGCGCAGGGGTCCGGCTCTCTCACGAAATGACCTTGCCCTCGGGTTCGGGCGCGACGGCCATATTTTGATGTTCTCGAATGGCGCGCAGGAAAATTCCCGCAAAGTCCTTCAGTTTCGCCGCGCCCACGCCGTTGACTTCGGCGAACGCGCCGATGTCGCGCGGACGGCGTTTCGCCATATCGATGAGGGTGCGGTCGGAAAAAATCAGATAGGCCGGCATGCGCCGCTCCTTTGCGATCTTGAGGCGAAGCTTCTTCAACGCATCCAGAAGCGATGCTTGGCCGGCGGTGACGGTCGCCCCCAAATCTTCCCCGCGCCGTGCTTTGCGCCCCGTAACGCGGCGCGCGGCGGCCGGCCGGTAGCGAAACGATGTGTCTCCGCGCAGCAGAGCGTGCCCCTTGTCGAGGATGGAAAGACCGCCATAGCGGCTGATCTCGAGATTAAGAAAGCCGCTCGCGACCAATTGCCGGATCAGCGACCGCCATTCTTCTTTCTTGCGCGCCGCGCCGGCACCGTCATCTTGGAGAAGCTCGATGATGTGCGCCGCACCGTAACGCTCTCCTGTGCGCTGGACCTCCGCGAGAATCGCTCGCGCCTCTTGGGTGCCGTCCGCAAGCTCGACCGGATCGAGACAAATATCGCAATTGCCGCAGGGCGGCGCCGTCTCGCCGAAATAGGCCAGCAGGATTTGCCGCCGGCAACACGGTGCTTCGCAATATCCCACCAGCGCGCCGAGGCGCTGGTGTTCGCGCCGTTTGCGATCATCGCTCGAAGCTTCCTCATCGATGAAGACGCGCCGCATGCGAATGTCGCCGAGCCCGAACAGCATATGCGCCTCGGCGGGTTCGCCGTCGCGTCCGGCTCGTCCGATCTCCTGATAATAGGCTTCGAGGCTACCCGGCAGATCGGCATGGAAGACGAAGCGGACGTCGGATTTGTCGATACCCATGCCGAAGGCGATGGTCGCCACCATCACCAGGGCGGGTTCGGTCATGAAGCTGTTCTGATTGGCGTCGCGCAGCTCCTTGCCCATCCCGGCGTGATAGGGCAGCGCGCGGATACCGTGGTTGCTGAGAAAACCTGCCGCCTCCTCGGTCTTTTTCCGCGACAGGCAATAGACGATGCCGCTCCGGCCGGCCTGTTTCTTGACGAATGAGAGCAATTGCCGCTTCCAATCCTGCTTGCTCTCGACGGTCAGTCTGATGTTCGGCCGGTCGAAGCCGAGCACAACGGAGTCGACCTGACCGGCAAAGAGCCGCGCGGCAATATCTGCGCGTGTTGTTTCGTCGGCGGTGGCCGTCAGCGCCGCAATCGGCACGCGCGGGAAAACCCGGTGAAGCCGTGACAGGGCTTCGTATTCGGGCCGGAAGGCCGGTCCCCATTGCGAAATGCAGTGCGCCTCGTCGATCGCGATCAATCGCACGTCCAGTTTTACCAGTGCTGCGAGCATCGGTTCCGTCATCAAGCGTTCCGGCGCGAGGTAGAGAAGGCGGGTTTGGCCGGCAACAGCGCGGCGCCACGCGGCGACATTCTCCGCTCGCTCCTTGGAGGAATTGATGGTGTCGGCGGCAACGCCGGCGAGGCGCAGCGCCGCAACCTGGTCCTGCATCAACGCCACCAAAGGCGAGACGACCACCGTGAGCCCGCCAAGCACCAAAGCCGGCACCTGGTAACACAGCGATTTCCCCGAGCCCGTCGGCATCACGGTCAGCACGTTCCGCCCGGCGAGCAGCGCGTCCACAACCTGCTCTTGCCCGGGCCGGAAATCGTCGAAGCCGAACACCTCTTTCAGAACCCGCCGTTTCGAATCGCGCCTAGCTTCGGTCAAATTCATAAAGCTCATTCCTGAGTTCGGGATTCGCGCCGGAGCAATCGATTCGGATTTTTCTACTATCCAGTTTCGTCGATAGCTAATTCAAGTTTCTTATCGTTGCCCCGGCGGGTTGCGACGCAATCGAAGAGGAGCCATTTTCGCAAAAATGAATTTGTCACGCTCCGGGGCCGTCATTGCGAGGAGCGCGAGAGCGCGACGAAGCAATCCAGGCCAACGCGCGGAACCCGGAGCAGATGCTAAAATATGATCTTGACATCATATTCTGCCAAAGCTATATAAGGCGCGCGTATATTCTAGGTGATCGGTGAGTTGCAATGAGAGCCAGGAATACCAATGACAAACAAAATTTGGGATGTCGTCTTCGACGACGAATTCAAAGCGGAATTTGATCGTTTTGACGAGGAGGTGCAGGACAAGATTCTTACGAGGGCAGGCTTGCTCAGGCAGTTCGGCCCTAACCTGCCAAGACCTTACGCAGACACGCTGGAGGGCTCAACGTTCTCTAATATGAAGGAATTGCGTGCACCGGTGGGTAAGCAGGTTTGGCGTGTTGCATATGCCTTCGATCCCCGTCGTCGCGCGGTCCTGCTTTGCGCGGGCGATAAGGAAGGAGCGAACCAGAAAGAGTTTTACGCGAAGCTGATCGCCACAGCGGACAAAAGGTTCGCGAAATTCAAGTGATATTGATGAAGCGAGGTATACCTATGCCAAAGACGCTTTCCGAGGTTTTAAAGGCCCTTCCGCCCAAGCGTCGCGCCCGGATTGAAGCCGAAACGGCGAGGGAGGCGGCTGAGGTCATGACTTTGCGCGAGGTCCGCAAGGCCTTCCAGATGAGTCAAGAAGCAATCGCCAAGGCGCTTAAAATGGAACAGGAGAGCGTTTCACGCATAGAGCGTCGCGCCGACCTCTTGCTTTCAACGATGCGCAAATATGTTGCGGCGATGGGCGGTGACCTGAAATTGATCGCCGAGTTTCCTGACCGGCCACCCGTGCAGATTGAGACCTTTGTTGAGCTTGGTGAGCGGCACGTACAACCCAAACCGCACAAGCGTAAGCGCGCGTAAGCCACCCGAAGCTGCGAAGCAGCGAAGGGTGGCTGGGGCGGAAGGATTCGAACCTTCGCATGCCGGAATCAAAATCCGGTGCCTTACCACTTGGCTACGCCCCAACGAAGGCGCGGGACCATAACGGCTGCATAGCAGAGCGGCAACCGCGCCGGCGGGCGTTTTCTCGGCGACTTGCCGCGCCTTGGAGCGCTGGCTATAACCGCGCCCCTTGGGTCAAAACCGGAGAGTAGCTCAGCCTGGTAGAGCACCACGTTCGGGACGTGGGGGCCGGAGGTTCAAATCCTCTCTCTCCGACCAATTTCGCTTTTGTCCGGCCCCCGCTTTCGCGGGGGTGACAGGTTTTCTAGGCTCACTTCGTTCGCCAAGAAAACCTAGCCAGTTCAAATCCTCTCTCTCCGACCAATTTCGCTTTTGTCCGGCCCCCGCTTTCGCGGGGGTGGCAGGTTTTCTAGGCTCACTTCGTTCGCTAAGAAAACCTAGCCAGTTCAAATCCTCTCTCCAACTACCCTTTGCTGCTAAGGCAGCTTCGGGCGGCTCACGCGGCCTAATCCAACCACATGCGGCGCTTCTGCAATAACCGATGTTGCCAATCGTTCCAAATGCGAACGATCAGGCCGCAACAGAGGACCACGGTCAGCGTCATCGCGCCCACAAAAATCATTGTGCCTGTCGTGCGTGCTAAAGCGGGCCCGCCGCTCCCGATGATTCCGAGAAAATCGCCGAATACGGCCAGGCCGAAAAATACGTACCAAGCCGCCGCAAAGGCAGAGACCAATACGACGGCAACCGATGTCCCGATAATCCAATAAACAGCCGCGACAACCGTGACGACCAATGTTTTGAGCGCGAGGAAAATCGCCTCGCTCCAACGTTCCGGTCTGGCATGTGCATCGCCCATCGTTCACCTCAGTTCAGTGGAATCCGGCCAGTCATAGCGCAGGCCCGGGATCGCCTCCAACGGCTTCTCATCAAAAGTGCGTGCTGCCGTTTAAGGCGGATCGATGAACAGCAACTTCAGCGTTCCGGGCAGCGGCCGCGGCCGTCCCGGTCCGCCTCCACGTGCGGGCGGGATGGCCGCATTGGGATCGATATCCGCAACTGCAACGAACAGCCGGCCAGTATCGGGATCGATCTGCATGTTCTTGCCGGTGACTGCGGTCTTGATGCTCCCCAAGGAAACATAGGTCTGCGGATCCTTTTCCTGGATCACCGACAGCGTGCCGTCATTGTTGGAACTGAAGATCAGCTTGCGCTTGGGATCGAACGCCGCGCCGTCGGTCCTTTGGCCGATAGGAAGCGTGGCAACCACGGCGCCATTATCGGTATTGACCACAGTGAGCACGGCATTGAGACACGAGGAAAACAGGCGATGCGCGGTTTGGTCGATCGCCAACCCATGCGGCGAGGTGCAGCCGGGAATCGGCCAACGGGCATCGACTTTATTTGTTGCGGTGTCGATACGCAGGATTTCCTTGTTTTCGGCGCCGTTGACGTAAAGCTTTCCATCTCCGCCCGCCATCGCATATTCGAGCCCGCCGCCGCCATCGATGGTCGCAATCGCGGAATCGGTCTTGGGATCGATCACCGTAAGATTTTTGGAATCGCCATTGACCACGAAGACATGACCCGTCTTGGGATCGACCGCGATGCCGTCGGCGTCGTTCGCCGTCTTGGTCCGCTTGATGGTTTTCAAGGTTTTCAGATCAAAGGACACCGCTTCGCCGGCCCGCCCATCATCGGTATACCCACGCCCCGTCGCGGCCGAGATGCCGATGCCGTGCGTCCCGCCCGGCATGCCTTCGACATTGCCGATGATCGCACCGCTGCGTCCGTCCACCACCGTCAGGCGATCGCCATGGGAGACATAGACTCGATGCGACGGAGGATCGAACACGATGTAGTCCCAGGCGTCCGGCGCACCCAACGGCACGGTCTTTACGACATGATAGGCCGGCGGCGTTTGCGCGTTTCCCCATGCTGCGGGCATGAGCGCCGCCAGAGCTGCGGCGGTGATGAGCAGGGCGGTTTTCGTCATCTGAGGTCTCCTTCGGCATGGACCCCCGCTTTCGCGGGGGTACAAGATTTCCTAAGCTCACTTCGTTCGCTAAGGAAATCTAGTACTTGTTATGGGACCAGGCCGTGGTGAACGAGAACGGCACCAGGACATTCGCCATATTCGACTTGTCGCCCCATTCCGGATTGGCCAGCGGCAGCGGATTGCGCACCGTGATGTGCAGCTTGCCCGCGCGCGCGAGCACATCCTGGCTCACCGTCGCCTTCACCTCGGTCGTCGAAAGTACGTCCGTCGGCACCGGCGTGTCGTCCACATACACCACCGAACGCTTGACGAAATTGATCCCCTTGATGTCGAACACCGTATCGGGCGAGCCCTGGATCAGCGTGTGCGGCGCGATCTCCTCGATGCCCGGCGTCGGCGAATTGTACGGATCGCGCACCGCCGGCGGCGGCTTGGAAGGGCCGAGGCCCTCGAAGCTGGGCCGGTTGAAGGTGGCCGCCTTCAGCCCCGCCTCCCAGCCCATGCCGGTGACATTCGGTCCATATTCCGTATGCTGAGGATCGTTGGCGAACATCCAGCCGCGGAACCAGGGATGATAGGCGCGATCGACCACTTTGCCGTCCTTGATCACGGTGTCGATCTTGCGCATGTTGAGGATGTCCCGTGTGGGATCGGCATCGACAATGTCGATGTCGGCAAACTTGCCCGGCTCGACCGTGCCGATGTCCTTGATCTTGAAGTGCTCGGCCACCCATTTGGTCGTCGCCTGAAGCACCTTCATCGGCGGCACGTGGGCGTCTTCCTGAAACACAGCCATTTCCTGTTGCACGCCCAAGCCGGGCGGCGTCTGCGGAATATCCGAGGCCACCACCGCCTGGCCGCCGGCGGCGATCAGGTCGCCGATGAATTTGGCGTGGTTCTTGAACCCGCACATGCGCGTCTCATATTGCGCGTCCGTCAAATAATTGTGCGGATCATCGACGTTCTGCCACAGATCGTGGATCGCGAATTCGGGGTAATAACTGCGCAGATTGGGTTCGTTGAAGACCTCGCGGTCTTCCTGCTGAACCCGCTTCCAGCTTGACGGGAACCCGCGGTCGGCGGCCATGAAATCGGGTTCCGGCGCCGTGTTGTGCGCGACCAGAAACGCGATCATGTCCTTCTCTTTGGCCGGGTCCATGTCGCAATAGGCATCGGGCGGCAGGCCGATATAGGCCTTCCATTTGTCCGGGTCTTTGGCGATCTGGTCGCCGATCTCGCCGGTATGGATCATCACATCGGCGCCGGCGAGCACGCATTCCTTGCCCCGCGTCTGCGGGCCCACGCAGCGCATCACCACGCCTTTGCCAAGCTTGTGAGCCTCCGCGGCATAGGCTGCGAACATCTCCGGCGGCCCGTCGCCATTATTGGTGCCAAGGAAATCGGCGCCGCCATTGAGATTGTCCTGCGCCAGCGCCTGAGCTTCGGCGACATTGTGCGCCATCCGGTTGCCGGCGCCCGGCACGTAACGCTCGCGTAATTTGCCGTCCGGGCCGCCCCCGGTCATGTTGGTCACGCCCTGATAAAGCCGCGGCCCCGGGAAGATGCCGTGATTTACGGCGTCACGTTCGGCAACGCCCTGATCGTTGCGTGTTCCCGTGACCATGGCCGATGTCACGCCCCAATGCAGGAAGGCTTCGCCATACTGCCAGTTCCAATTCGCCTTGGCGTCGATGAGGCCCGGCGTCACCCATTTTCCCGTGGCATTGATGATTTGCGCGCCCGTAGGAATTTGCACCTGGCCGGCGCGACCGACCGCGGCGATCCGGTTCCCCTCGATCACGATGACCGAATTCGCCAGCGGCGCGCCGCCATTGCCGTCCACCAGCGTTCCACCCTGAATGACCAGCGGCTGCTGCCCCTGCGCATCGGCCTGCAGCGCCAGGGCCGCGAACGCAGCCCCGGCAAGCCATGCCGAACCCCGGGTCAGTCTTCCCATGATCGTCCTCCCAAATTTCGCTGTGACATCGCGCTTTACGGTATGCCCGGTTGTATTCTGGCATAGCCCCGAGCGAGCTGCCATCGGCGGACTGCGACATTCTATCGCCGGAAAAAACCGAAAACGAGCTGACCCGGACCGGAACTAAGTGGGGGATGGTGAATTAGCCACTTTTCGGTAATCGGGGATTTCCCGCCCATGCCCGAACCAGAGACGCCGCAGCAGCGGCGCCTGAGATATTTGCACAATGCCCAGAAGGCTCGGGACTCTGCCGCCCGCTCGTCCGATCGGGAGATCAGCGCCCGCTACCTCACTTTGGCGGAGACCTGGGAGCGCCTCGCCCGGGACATTGCGGAGCCGGAGGGTTAAACGCTCAGCGAGCCTTCCTGCCAGTTGTCCGCCCAGCCCACCGAAGCAGCCTCTCGCGCGAGCTGCTCCCAATTCCTCGCCAAGTGGAGGAACTCCTCGCGGTCCTCACTGCTCGAAGCCGCTAAAGCGCGCTCGCGGGCTTTTGCCGCCTGCTCGCGAAAATGCTCGATACGCCCGAATGGAAATGTTCTCACGGATTGCCCCCCGTTTGAGGTTACAGACTAACAGATCGAGAGGCGCTTCGCACGCAAAATCCCGTGAATTCACAGCCCGAAAGAAGGCCTTAGCTTGACAATTGGCGATGACGAATGGACCTGCCGGCGAGATTTGAGTCGGTTAACTAACCAAAGAAAATCCGTATAAGGAAAAAGCCGAGGATTGTGGAACCACGCCAAAACTTAAGAGTTTCTTTGCAGCTAGGCCGGAGAAGCATCACGGAGTCCGAGTTGCAATCCTTTGAACAACGAAGCGCAATGTACCGCCTGAACGCCTCGGCGGCGGAAAACTGTGCCGCCAAAGCTCGAAGCAAAGAAGTCGCATTGGCCTATTCCCGGCTGGCCGATTCCTGGACCAGACTGGCGAAAATCATCGATATCGCGAACCCGCCGTCCGGGCGCGCTCCGCACCCCGACGGCCGTCAGGCGGCATGACAGGGCTGACACGGCAGCTCAACAGCCGCGAAAGGTTCGAGAATGGCCCAAGTGATTCGCGGAGTTTCGGGTGCTAGGCCGGAACCCGTGAACCGTAATTCCAAGGAATCGGACGAGGAGCGGATTGCGCGCTATTTGGACAGCGCCGACGAGGCGCTCAAAGCCGCAGCCGTGACCAAAAAGCGTGAAACCCGGGAAGCCCATTTGGCGATCGCCGCCTCTTGGATGCACCTGGCCGAAGACATCCGCAAACACAGCCACCGCTGACCAAGTTTTCCTCCCCCGCTTTTTAGGTGGCCATACCGCGAAGCGGCAGGCCGGAGGGGCCGGAGGGGATCTCAAAAATCGGGCTTCGCCGCCACCGGAATCGAGGTTTCCTTGCCGGCATAATATTCGTGGGTGTTCTCAGCGCAGACCATTTCCGCCCATTCCCCTTGTGGGCGGCGGTAGGTCACGGTTCCCGACCAAGGCTGCGTGAACACGCCGGGATCCTCGACGGTGATCTCGAGCTGCAAGCCCTTGCCCTTATCGTTTGCGTCGATCTCTACGCCGTCGCCATTATCCCCCGCTACTCTGCCGTATTCCGCTTCTCCGCGGTCGGAGAAAGCCTTCGCCGTCGCATTGTCGACGAGCCGGAAACGCTCGATCACGTGCAGTCTCTCGCTGAACGGAGTGCCGTAAATGTCCACCATGGAAAGCGGCCCAACCTTGATCCCCACAGTATCCACGACGAGCGTGCCGCCTTCGTAATGGCCGACCGAATCGCCATACCAGGACGGCACGAGGCGCGCGGGATGCTGCGCGTTCAGGCGCACATGCCGGACCTGATGATCGAACATGTTGAGGATGACCACCCGGTCCTTTTCCTGCAGCAGCTCGATTTCCTGGTTGTTCGACGAGATATAGGGCGGCGGATAGGGCAGGCATTGATTGGAGGGCTGGGGAAAGGCGACGCCGGTCAGCGAGATTTCGCCGAGCTTCTTTAAAACCTCCTGCGCACCGGGCTTGAGGATCGGATCGCTGTAATCGCCGGCCAATTGGCTCAGATTGCTCGAGCCGTTCGGTCGATGCATGCGGTTGTCGATCGGGCCGCGGCCCGAGAGCGGTTTTTCGTAACCCAGCGTGATGCGCGCCCAGAGCCCAGAGAAATCCGGTATCTGTTGGGCGGCCGATGCAGGTCCAAACGCCGCCGCGGCAATTGCTATTCCCAATTTCCAGCTCAGTCTCATCGTCATCCCCATTCGCATCGCGGAATTATAGACCGGAAGCAATTTTCTTCACATCTCGTCCGAAACCGTGCAGGCGAAGGCATTGCGGCCTATACTGCGTTGGGCTGCAATCCCTGCCGCCCATTTTGCCTAGGAGAACGACACCATGGCGAAATTTCTTGTGGAAGCGACTTACACCGCCGAAGGATTGAAGGGCCTACAGAAAGACAAGGCCGCCGGCAGAACGGCCGCGCTGAAGAACGCGATAAAATCGCTCGATGGCCAGCTCGAGGCGATCTATTGGTGCCTCGGCGAGCGCGATGTCATACTTATTGCGGATTTACCCGATGTCACCGCAGCCGCAGCTTTGGGGGCGGCCGCCACCGCCAGCGGATTGGTCCGTACCAAGACCACTCAGCTTCTCACCGCCGCTGAAATCGATTCCGCTTTGCAAAAAGCCACCGATTATCGTCCGCCGGGGCGGTGAATTCCCGTCGAGGGGGGCACCCTCATTTACCACTCGCCGCAACGATGAAAGACCCGATAATGCGTCATCCCATTTCGACAAGCTTGGTTCTCACCGCCGCCCTGTTCGGCATCAATCCGCTCTCGGCGCAGACGGCGCCGGGCACGGCCGATCTGGAGCGCCGCTTCGATGCCATGATCGATCCCATGGAAATGAGCGGTTGGATGAAGACCATGGCGGCAGAACCCAACCACGTCGGTTCGGCGCACGATAAAGCCAATGCGGAATCCGTGCTGGCGCAATTCAAAGACTGGGGCTGGGACGCGCATATCGAAACCTTTCAGGTGCTCTATCCGACACCGCTCTCCGAGACGCTGGAACTCACCGAACCCACGCGCTTCAAAGCGACACTGACCGAAGCGCCTGTTCCGGGCGACGCCACATCTTCGCGCACGGCGAACGAGCTGCCGGCCTATGTCGCCTACCAGGGCGACGGCGACGTCACTGCGCCGCTGGTCTATGTGAATTACGGCATGAAGGAGGATTACGACACGCTGCAACGCTTGGGGGTTTCGGTCCAAGGCAAGATCGTGATCGCCCGCTACGGCGCCGGCTGGCGCGGATTGAAACCCAAGCTCGCGCAAGCGCACGGCGCGGTCGGCTGCATCATCTATTCCGATCCGCAGGACGACGGCTACGCGGTCGACGATGCCTATCCCAAAGGTCCGGCGCGGCCCGCGAACGGCTTTCAGCGTGGCTCGGTCGCCGACATGACGCTCTACCCGGGCGATCCGCTCACCCCCGGAATTGGCGCCACCGAAAATGCGCCGCGGCTGAAGATCGCCGACGCTCCCGTGATCTTGAAGATTCCGGTGCTGCCGATCTCGCATGGCGACGCGCAGCATTTCCTCGCCGCGCTCGACGGGCGCGCGGTGCCGGCCGCTTGGCGCGGTTCGCTCCCTATCACCTATCACGTCGGTGGCGGCGGCGCCGCAAAGGCTCATCTTGCAGTGAAATCCGACTGGAGTCTGAAGCCCGCTTACGACGTCGTCGCGACGATCAAAGGCAGTACCTATCCCGATCAGTGGATTTTGCGCGGCAATCATCACGACGGATGGGTGTTCGGCGCATCCGATCCGATGAGCGGACAGGTCGCGTTGCTGGACGAAGCCAAAGCCATTGGCACGCTGGTCAAGCAAGGCTGGCGCCCCAAGCGCACCATCGTCTATTTGAGCTGGGATGCCGAGGAGCCGATGCTTTTGGGTTCGACCGAATGGGCCGAAACCCACGCCGCGGAACTGAAGCAAAAGGGTCTCGTCTATATCAATTCCGACGGCAATGGCCGCGGTTTCTTAAATGCGGAGGGCAGCCATTCGCTGCAGCATCTGGTCAACAGCGTCGCTGCGGATGTCATCGATCCGGAGACAAACGTTTCCGTGCTGGCGCGCAAGCGCGCGCAGATGCAGGTGATCGGCAGCGCGCCCGGCGCCAGCGAAGAGGCCAAGGAGAACGCCAAGATCGCCGCCGATCCTGCGCGCGACATTCCCATAGGAGCGCTCGGCTCGGGCTCGGATTATTCCGCCTTCTTGCAGCATCTCGGTTTGGCCGCGTTCAATATCGGTTACGGTGGCGAAGGCGAAGTGGGCGGCGTCTATCATTCCGCCTATGACACATGGGAATATTATAGCCGCTTTGGCGATCCGGGCTTCCGTTATGCGCCGGTGCTGGCAAAGACCGTGGGCCACATGGTGATCCGTTTCGCGGATGCCGGCGTGCCGCTTCAGCGCTATGGCGATTTTGCCGACACGCTCTCGCGTTATCTCGACCAGGTGAAAAAGCTCGCCGATGCCAAACGTGATGCGGCAGAGGCGCAGGCGAAAATGCTCTCGAGCGAGGCGTTTCGTCTGGCGGACGATCCCACCAAAACCAGTGGGACGCCGGCTGCGCTGAAAAGCGTGCCGCATTTCAATTTCGCGCCGCTGGAGAACGCCGTCGACCGGCTGAAGGCGAGCGCCAAAGCCTACGATGCCGCTTTGGCCGCGCATGGCCCAACGCTGCCGGAGAAGACCAAAGCGCAGCTCTTCGATCTTGCGCGTGAGACCGAGGAAACGCTCGCCCCCGATGCCGGCCTGCCCGGCCGGCCCTGGTACAAGAACCTGATCTATGCGCCGGGCGAACTCACCGGCTATGCCGCAAAGACGCTGCCCGGCGTGCGCGAAGCCATCGAAGAAGAGCGCTGGGAGGACGCCGACCGCTACGCGCTGATTACTGCCGCTGCCTTGAACGCCTATGCCGACAAACTCGACACCGGCACGCGCTTGATGACCACTCCCGCCGCCTCCGCCCAGTTACAATAAGTGGATGCGCGGGAATAAGGAATATTTTGTCTATATTCTGGCCAGCAAGCGGTATGGAACTCTCTATGTTGGCATCACTGGCGATTTGGTCCGGCGGGTATATGAACACAAGAACAATCTGATCCCTGGCTTCACAAGCCGCTACGGCGTGCACAATCTGGTGTGGTTTGAGGCTCATGCAGATGTGCATGCGGCCATAGCCCGCGAGAAACAGATAAAAGGATGGTATCGCGCCTGGAAAATTCGTTTGATCGAAAAAGGCAATCCCTACTGGGATGATCTGTATCAGCGCATCGCCGGATAATTGGCACATACCTGACCGGTCATTCCCGGCGAGCCTTGCGAAGCAAGGCGAGGGAAGGGAACCCATTTGGTCAAAATTAAGCGACTTCTTCTCCGAATGGCTCCCCTTCCCCTCGCCCCCTATTTCATAATTAGCTACGCCGTACATCAACTCGAAAATCGGGGCTCGGCCGGGGATGACAGCGAATTTGAAAATAGGTGACCGAGTAATCCAGAAGAGTAAGATCGGACCCTTAAACACGCATCAAGGAACCCAGCCATGAAATCACGCGGCGAAGCATTGCGCGATTACGTGGTGCGGCGGTTTCTCCTGATGATTCCCACTTTCATCGGCATCACTTTCGTCACCTATTTGCTTTGCCAATTCGTTCCCGGCGGTCCCATCGATCAACTCCGCCTGCAACTGGCCGGCGCCGGAGGGCAAGGCGCAGTCGCCGCACGGGGCGCGCGCGTCCAGCTCGATATCCCCGAAGGACAACTCAAGCAACTCAAGGCTTATTACGGGTTCGACAAGCCGTTCCTCGTCGCCTATGGCGAATGGCTGGGCAAAACTGTGCGCCTCGATCTCGGCCAATCCTTCCGCTACAACGAACCGGTGCTGCGCGTCATCGCCGACCGCCTGCCGGTATCGCTCTATTACGGCGTGATCACCGCCTTCTTCACTTACGCCATTGCCATTCCCCTCGGAATCATCAAAGCCATCCGGCACCGAACGGCGATGGACAATTTGACCTCGGCGGTGATCTTCATCGGCTATGCGGTGCCGGGATTCGCGTTGGGGGCAGTCTTGGTGAATCTTCTGGCCGTCCAGATTCACATCTTTCCGCTGGGCGGATTTGCCTCGCCCAACGCGTCGACCCTGCCGCCGGCAGCGCAAGTGGGCGATGTGGTCTGGCATTCGGTGCTCCCGCTCGTCGCCTATCTGATCGGCGCCTTTACCGTCGAGACCATGCTGATGAAGAACAGCCTGATGGAAAATATGAGTGCCGATTATGTCAGGACGGCTCTCGCCAAAGGCTTGAATTGGCGTCGCGCGGTGTTCGTGCACGCGCTGAGGAATTCGCTCATCCCAATGGCCACCAGCATCGGCAGCCTGCTCGGCATTTTTCTCACCGGCAGCGTGCTGATCGAACGCGTATTCAACATCCAGGGCGTCGGTCTGTTGTTCTTCGAAGCCACGCAGGCCCGCGACTTCCCCGTGGTGATGGGATTTCTAGTGATCTCGAGCGTCATCCTGATGCTGGGCAATCTGGTTTCGGATTTGGCGGTCGCCTTCGTCGATCCGCGCGTGCGCTTCGAGTAAACCGCACATGGCGTGGATCAAGCTCGATCCCATCACGCGGCGCCGCTTCGCGCGCTTCCGCCGCATCAAAACCGGCTATTACTCGCTTCTGATCCTGCTCTTCGCGATCGTGCTCTCGATCTTCGCGCCCTATCTCGCGGAAAGCCGCGCCCTTCTCGTCTGGTACAATGGACACGTCTTCTTCCCGACCTTCCAATATTTGGGCATGAACATTTTCCGCCAGGCGCCGCCTCCCGGCTGGTCGGGTGTCGAGCTCGAAACCGACTACCTCCGGCTGCAAAACGAATGGCGTGCCGAGCGCTATTTTTACAATCGCGATAAGGCGGCTACGGGAAACGATCCGGCGAAGCTCGCCGCGTTGAGCGTGAAATATCCCGATGCCGGCAATTATGTCGTGATGCCGATGATCCCCTGGGACCCCTATCAGAGCGACTTTTGGTACAACGAAGTCCTCAACGACATTCAGGCCTTGCTCAACGCCGGCAACCGCGAGGGAGCGGAAAAATTGGCGCGCGAAGGCCGTCTGGACGAACTCGGCGATGCGATTCATAGCGGCGCGATCGATGCCCTGCTCAAGGACCGCAAGAAGTCGGCCACAGGTGATCTTGTCGGCTTTGCCAAGAGCGGCGCCATGCCATCGCTTTCTGCGCTGGGCCAAGTGCCGCCCACTCCGCCCGATTTCCGCCGCGGCCATTATTTCGGCACCGATGCGCAAGGGCGCGATGTCGCCTCGCGGCTGCTTTATGGTTTCCGCATCTCGATCTTCTTTGCCCTGTTCCTCACTTTTTCCGGGCAGGTGATCGGCACCTTCATCGGCAGCCTGCAGGGCTATCTCGGCGGCCGCTTCGACATCATCAGCCAGCGCATCATCGAGGTACTGATCTCGATTCCCTTCCTCTATGTGGTGATCATCCTGGCGGCTTTGTTTGCACCGACCTTCTGGCTGCTGCTGCTCATCATGGCAGTGTTCCAGTGGATCACCATCACGTTTTACATGCGCACGGAAATGTATCGCGAGAAAACCAAGGAGTATTGCCTCGCTGCGAAATCCTACGGCGCTTCGCATTGGCGCATCGTCTTCCGCCATTTGTTGCCCAATTGCCTGACGCCTTTGGTAACCTTCACGCCATTCGCCGTCGTGGGCGCTATCTTTGCGCTCACGGGACTGGATTATCTCGGCTATGGCCTGCCCGCGCCGACGCCAAGCTGGGGCGAGATGATGGATCAGGCGCTGCAGCTCGAGAACCGCGACAAATTATGGCTGACTGTTGCGCCATTCGGCGCAATCACCATTACACTTGTCCTCGTGGTCTTCATCGGTGAATCGGTACGCGAAGCCTTCGACCCCAAGCAATATGCGAAATATGAGTGATACCTCAACCAGCAGAATCGTCATTGCGAGGAGCACGCCCAAGCGGGCGACGCGGCAATCCAGAAAGCCTGGATTACTTCGCCCGCTAGCGCTACGCGTTCGCGGGCTCGCAACGACGACGAGGGAGCAACGGAGATTTACACAATGAACAAACTCGCCGCTGCCGTTTTGTTGGCTCCGCTGCTAGTAAGCGCGCCGCTCCTTGCAGCCGACACGGCCAAACCAGTTCCGGCCAAAACACAAGTCGAAGCAACCGGGCCCGTTACCCTGCCCAAGAACATCGTCTGGGAAACCGACAATGACGAGCCGCTCATCGGATCGCCCAAAGCCATCCGCGGCGGCACACTCAATATGTCGATCGATGCCTATCCCCTGACGTTACGCCTGGTCGGGCCGAATTCGAATGATTCCTTTTCTTGGTGGAACCGGCTTCCTACACTGCTTTTCACGCTCGTTGAGCAGCATCCCGTAACCGACAAATTCATTCCGATGATGGCCACGCATTGGTCGATTCAGCCGGACCAAAAAACGATTTATTTCAAACTCGATCCCGATGCGCGGTGGTCCGATGGCCATCCCGTTACGGCCGACGATTACGTCTTCACTTGGAAGATGATGCAGTCGAAATTCATTGTCGATCCGTTCTACAACACCTATGCCGCGCAATATTTCAAATCCGTCGACAAGATCGACGATTATACGCTGCGCATCGTCGGAACTCGGCCCAGTTGGCGTCCTCTTTACGATTACGCCGAATTATGGCCGACGCCCGCTCATGCGACCATCCTCGATCAGAATTGGGTCACCCGAGCTAATAACCAAATTCCTGTCGCGGCAGGCCCCTACGTCATATCTGAAATGAACCGCGGTGAATCGGTGACCTTCAGACGCGTGCCGAACTGGTGGGGCGACAAGAAGCGCTACTTCCAAGGAAGGTTCAATTTCGATCAAATTCATTTGCCGGTGGTTCCGACCGAGCGTGAACTCGACTTCGTGCGGCTCGGCCAACTCGATATGATGGCGGAGTCATCCGCCAAGAATTGGCACGAAATCTACAATTTCCCGGCTGTTGAGAACGGCTGGCTGCGCCGGGCGCGCGTCTTCGCCGATACACCAACCGGCCCTTTAGGCCTGCAAATGAATCTAGGCGATCCCATCTTCCAGAACCGGAATTTTCGTCTCGCCATGCAGTACCTGCTCAACTTCGACAAAATCAATCGCGATCTGATGTATGGTGACTATTATCGTCTCAATTCTTTTTTCGAAGGTACGGATTTCGTCAATCCGAACGTCAAGGCATATCCGTTTGATCCGGCCAAAGCCGAGGAATATTTGGCTCGCGCCGGCTATCATCGTCCGAATGCGATTGGCAATCAGAGCTTTCTCGCGCAAGTCAGCAACGTCGCCTATGGCCTTCTATTCACGCGTTCCGATACGGACGACGTTCTCGTCAACGATCGCGGCGAAAAAGCCAGCTTCACCCTGATCTATGGCAGCAAGGCCATGGAGCATGCTTTAACCGTCATCCAGCAAGATTATCGCCGCGCCGGTGTCGATATGCGGCTTCAACTTTTGGAGCCGGGGACCGCGTTCGAGCGCGGACTCGAGCGGAAGTTCGAGATGACTTACACAGGTTGGGGTTCGAGTTTCTATCCCGACCCACGGCAATTCCTCGGCACGGAATTCAAGAATGCGAACAACAACAATGATTTTTGGGGCTTCGGGACCAAAGAGGTCGACGACCTTATCAAGATTTACGAAGACAGCCTCGATCCCGAGGCGCGGAAAAAAGCCATGTACCGCATCGATCAGATCGTGCACGACGAGGCATTCTATGTTCCGTTTTGGACCTCGCCCGCTATCAGGCTGGTCTATTGGGATTACGTGCAATTTCCGGACTTTTATCTCCCCAAGCGCACGCAGAGCTTGACGGATTACATGGTCTATTGGATCGACCCTCAAAAAAAGGCCGCGTTAGCCGAGGCCATGCGCACCGGCAAGGCCTATCCTCTCGATCCAGTTATGGACAAGGACTATTTCGGCGTCCGCAAACGTTTCGAGCAATCTACGTCCCACTGAATTTGAAGCAAACATTTCTGGACATTCGCATGCGAGTGGCAATCACGGCCGGTAGCCGGGTCTGACGATGATGCCTAGTCGCCGGGAAGCATAAGTGGCGCTGCTGGAAATCGACGGGCTGAAAGTCGGCTTCGACACCGAGGCGGGATTGCTCCGCGCGGTCGACGGCGTCTCCTTCATCATCGAGAAAGGCGAGACGCTGGGTCTCGTCGGCGAATCCGGCTGCGGCAAAAGCGTCACCGCCACTTCCATTCTGCGTCTGGTCCCCAGTCCGCCGGGCCGCATCTTGGGCGGCGAAATCCGCTTCAACGGCATCGACCTCCTCAAGCTCAAGCGCGACGAATTGCCGAAAATC
>Ga0307477_10000788_pt1 | contig 31272 bp, 27 predicted proteins | sample atmos_gasesECM2C_FD_203316 | JGI IMG/M metagenome (GOLD analysis project Ga0307477, IMG submission 203316) | Hardwood forest soil microbial communities from Morgan-Monroe State Forest, Indiana, United States - atmos_gasesECM2C_515 | ecosystem: Environmental > Terrestrial > Soil > Temperate...
CACGTGGTGCCGCCCAGCGTGGACCAGAACGGCTACGGGCTGCGGGTGCCGGGGCTGGTGATCAGCGCCTACGCGCGGCAGGGGTACGTGGACCACCAGCTGCTTAGCTTCGACGCCTACGACAAGTTCATCGAGGACGACTTCCTGAACGGGGAGCGCCTGGACCCGCGCAGCGACGGGCGGCCGGACCCCCGCCCCGACGTGCGCGAGAGCCTGGCCATCCTGGGCAACCTGGCGGCGGACTTCGACTTCTCCCAGCCTCCCCGCCCACCCCTGCTCCTCCCGGTGCACCCGCTCACCACGCTGACCGGGATTCCGTAGGCACGGCGCTGCCGCTCGCCGGCGGCTCGTGGGTTGCTCGCTCCGTTTGGACACTAAGATGAGTTGTGCAGAGGAGGAAATTCGGGGTGGGCAGATCGGTTGCCCCAAGGCGGGCGTCGCGCTTCAGCGTCGGGCGGGCAGCCGGTCTCGCGACCGCCGCATGGATCCTGGGCTGGAGCAGCACCGCGGTCGCCGCGGCGCCGCCGCCCGCGTCGTCGTGCCTGCCGTCGCTGACGTGCGCCGCGCCGGCGCCCGCCAGCGCCGTCGTGCAGTTCAGGGCCCGCCGGCAACGGATCGCCGGATTCGGCGTCGCCACGGCGATGGGCGCCGGCGAATGGTTCGCTCACGAGCCGCCGGCCGCGCGAGCCCGGCTGCTCAAGCTGTTCTTCTCGCCGGACGCCGGCGCCGGGTTCTCGATGGTGCGGCTCGAGATCGGCGCCGGGGGCGGGACCGGATCGCCCACCATCGAGCCGCGGCCCGGAGTGTTCAGCTGGGTCCCGCTGACCCTCAGCCGAGACAACGGGCAGCTCCTGGTGCTGCGCGGCGCGCAGCAGCTCGGCGTCAATCAGTTCCTCGCCAGCGCCTGGTCACCGCCGGCCTGGATGAAGACCGGCGGATCGGTCAGCGGAGGCGCCCTCGCGGCATCCAAGTACGCCGCGTACGCGACCTATCTGACGGCCTACGCCAACGGGTACGCGCTCCACTACGGGATCCCGATCACCGGCATCTCTCCGGCCAGCGACCCGAACGAAGCGGCGAGCGTTTCCTCGGACTGGTCGTCGACGGCGTACGCAACCTTCATCGCGAAGAATCTCGGTCCGAGCTTCCTCGCGCACCACGTGGCCGCTCGCATCGTCATGCCGGAACAGCACACGTGGACCGACGCCCTGGCGGCGAAGACGCTCGCGCTGCCCGCGGCGGCCGAGCGGGTCGGCGTCGTCGCCGCGCACGGCTACGCTTCCGGCCCCTCACCGCTCCGCGATGCCGAAGCCGCCGGCAAGCCCTTCTGGCAGACAGAGGTCTCCGGCGAGCCGGGGGCCGCTGACGACTCCATACTCGACGGGCTCCGTTGGGCGGGCAGCGTCGACGGGTACGTCTCCGCCGGGGCGTCCGCGTGGTTCTGGTGGCAGATGGTCAACGAGCAGAGCGCCGCGACGAACGGCAGCGGGCTCGTGCACCTCGCGCAGCCGCTCAGGACCGGTGTCTACAGCGTCGCGAAACGGCTCTGGACCATCGGAAACTTCTCCCGCTTCGTCAGGCCGGGCTGGTACCTGGTTGCTGCGACACACCATCCCGCGCCGGGTGTGTCGCTGACCGCGTTTGCCGATCCTCTCAGCGGACGCTTCGCGATCGTCGCGGTCAACACCGCCGCCGTCGATCAGCGCGTCGACGTCGCGCTGCGGTCGACGAAGGCGACCCGTGTCACTCCGTACGTGACGTCGGCAACGCTCGATCTGCGCCCTGGATCCCCGGTCACCGTCTCTCGCGGCGATTTCAGGGCCACGCTGGAGGCGCAGAGTGTGACCACGTTCGTCAACTCGACGCCGGCCGCTGCTCCGGCACCCGCCGAGCCGAGCGCGGACCGGATCTGGTTCGCCGGCTTCGGCGCGCTGGCGCTGCTCAACTTCGGGTTCTGGCTGGCTACCCGCCGCTGGCACCTCGGCGTCTTCTGACCGCTATCCGGCAATCGTGGTCACGCCGAAGGCCGAGCACGCCTCGCGCAGCGGCTCGAGCCCGAAGGCCTCCACCGGCCCGACCGCTCCGGAACATGCAGGTGCCTCGCGGCTGACGCGCTGCGCCGCCCAGGCGAGGATTTCGGCGCTGAACGCGTACGGGTCGGCGACTCGCAGACGCACAGCGCGAAGCTCCTGCCCGCCGTCGTCGTAGGCACGAGCCACCACCTCCGCCACGGTGCGCGCGCGTGCCTCCGCGGTCGGCCCCTCGGCACCGACCCGAAAGCGTGAGGCCCAGCCCGCGGCGCGCCCGAAACCAGGCAGGCGGGCGCCGGCGGACAGCGCTCGCGCGGTGACCCGCGCCGCGCCCGACGAGCGGGGTCCACCGGCGTACACACCCACCGCACGGATGCTGCGAGCCAGCCGGGGAACCGTGAGGTGCTCCTCGCCGCCGATGGCGAGCCCTGGACGGCTGCGGCCGTCGACGTCGAACCTGCGGACCCTGTCTCCCGCCGGCACCGTCTGCACGGCCCCGTCGCGAAACGCGAAGTGCGGGGCGTACGCGGCGGCGGCGGCGGACGCGCGAGTCCCTGCGCTGATCCGCCCCCGAGCGGCACCGAGCAGGAAGTAGCCGACGTCGACGGCTTGTACCAGCTCCTCCAACCACTCGACGGCGATCGCGGCCGCCAGGTTGCCGGCGACGTACTCGTATGCGCACGCGGGCAGCAGGGCAACTCCTGCCGCCTCCGCCGCCGGGCTCAACTCTTCGAAGACGTATCGGATGAATCCCGGCTCCGCGCACGCGTCGATGTACGTCGCACGCCGGTGCACGGCTGCCTGGGCCACGGGCAGGCCGTAGCGGTGATACGGCCCCACGGTGGTGATGACGACGTCGTCGGGTTGGATGAGCTCGAGCAGCGACTCCGGCCGCCGCGCATCGGCGACGGCGACGGCCAAGCCGTGCCCGAGGCTCACACCGAGCGAGGCGAGCTTTTGATAGTTGCGGCCCGCCAGGACGAAGCGCACCCCGTCCCGGGCCAGCGCCTTGGCGACCAGTCTCCCCGTGTATCCGGACGCGCCGAACAGCACGATGCGACGGGGTGCCGTGGGAGTCAACTCGCCTGACGGCCGGCGAGCGTGCTGTCCACCACGTCGAGGAGCGTGGTCACGCGGACCGGTTTGGTCAGGTAGTGCGCGGCCCCCGCGACGAGCAGTCGATCCAGCTGTCGTTTCGTGGCATCCGCGCTCAGGATCACCACGTCGATGTCCCTGGTTCGCTCGTCCTGCTTCAGACGGCGCAGCACCTCGTCACCGTCGATGTCGGGCAGGTGCAGGTCCAGGATCACGAGACTCGGATGGTGCTCTCGCGCCAGGTCCAGTGCGAGGCTGCCCTGCATGGCTGTCAGCAGCTTGATCGACGGGCGCAGCGCAAAGATGCGCTCGACGAGGCTGACCGTGGTGGCGTTGTCCTCGACGTAGAGCACGACGTCAGCGGCGGCTTCGGGGACCGGTCCTGCGCGCCGGGGCTGCGGTGCTTCGGGGGCGGCCGCCGGCGCCGGCGCGCCGGCGGGTCGCAGGTCCACCCAGAACGTGCTCCCTTTGCCCGGCGCCGAGTCGACGCCGACCGTTCCACCCATCGCCTCGACGGCGCGCTTCGCCAGCGCCAGCCCGAGCCCCGTTCCGGCGGGGCCCGCCCGCTCGGCTCCAAGCCGCTCGAAAGGGTCGAACACGACGGGCACGAGATCCTTCGGGATCCCCGGGCCGTTGTCGGTGACCGCCAGACGAATGCGCTCGCTGTCGCACAAGCGCGCGCCGATCGTCAACGACGCTTCCCTCCCGGAGTACTTCACGCCGTTCGACAGCAGGTTGAGGAGCACCTGCTTCAGCCGCTGAGCGTCCGCGTGGACGTATGCAGCGCCGGCCTCGACCGGCTCCCGGCGCAGCGAGACAAAGTGCGACTCCGCCAGAGGACGCATCAGCCGCACGCATTCGTCGATGACGTCGTCAACGCTGACGGGTTCGAGGGACATCGACTCCTTCCCGGATTCGATGCGCGAGATGTCGAGCGCGTCGTTGATGAGGCTCAACAGGTGGCCGCTGGCGCGCAGGATGGAGCCCACGGCGCCGCGATCCTCCTCGCGGTCCTCCAGCTCGAGCAGCTCCGCGAAGCCGACGATCGCGGTGAGCGGCGTGCGCAGCTCGTGGCTCATTCGCGACAGGTACTCACTCTTGGCCTTGCTGGCCTCGCCGGCCCTGTCGCGCTCGGCCTCGAGGAGTTGCAGGATTCGCTTGCGGTCGCGGGCGTCGCGCACGACCACCACCAGCTGGGCCGCAGTGGCCGTCTGCACCTGCCGCGTGGCCCAGTCGACGGGGATCTCCTCTCCGCTGCTCGTGAGCACTGCGCTCTCGCCACTCGCACCGTCGAATGCGGTTTCGGGCTCCAACTCGCGCAGCGCGTCTCGCGCACGGGGAGCCACGACGTCCAGGACGCTGCCCAGCGCGGACAGCTCGGATACCGCGTAGCCCGTCAGGCGGCAGAAGGCTTCGTTGGCGCCGACGATGCGCCCGCCGACGACGGTGACGACGCCCTCTCCCATGTCGCTGATGGCCCGCAGGAGCGAGGCGAGTTGCTCGGTGCCGCGATGTGCAGCCTCGGCCTGCCTGCGCGCCTCGGCGCTCGCCTGCAGCGCGAGGACGCGGCGGCGATCGCTCTGCTCGGCGATGGCGCCGGCGAACGCCACCGCGATCAGCACGATGCCGGACCGGAAGATGAGGCTGCTGATGAGCACGGGGAAGCGGAAGAACGTCGCCCGCTCCCAGTACAGCAGGACGTACGCCAGCACGAAGCCGCCGGCGAAGACCAGAGCACCCCGCGTCCGATACAGGTACGCCGCCTCGATCCCGACCAGCACGTAGATGGCGTACGTCGTGCTGTAGATGTCGTCCGCCGCCAGCATGGTCCACGCGGTGCACACGACGAAGTCGCCAACCAGGCACCCCAGGCACAACCGCTCGACGGTGCGCGGTGTGAAACGCCGGGCCAGCGTCGCCGGGACGTTGTACGCGGCCATCACGGCGGTCGCGAGCAGAACGTACGTGGCCCCGCCGACGGGACGCGGGTCGGTGACAAGCAACGCCTGGAGGATCCCGAGCAGGACGCCCGCCCATCGCACGTAGGCGATGAGCACGACCGCCGCGACGCGGTCGGCGGACGGCTCGACGGCCCTCTCCTCGGCCTCGGAAGGGGCCGCTACTCGTCTCTTCATGCGTGCGTGTTCCGGTCGAAGCGTCCAGTCTCCCACCGCAGCGCGCTCGCACGCCCGGCGTTGCCCCTTCGCGACCTCGGGCGCGTGATCAGCCGGGCGGTGCGGGCGAGGTGCGACGTCTGGGGCGGCGGCGGAAGAATGCGCCGGCGCCCACCAGGATGATCGCGGGCATCAGCAGCGTCAGCGCCGCCGGAGCCTCCGGAATCTGAGTCCCGGGCGCCTCGTCGACCACGCTGCACGATGCAGATGGCGCCACGACCGGCGGGTTCGGCACCGCGTACGCCTGGCTCTGCCCGTCACGGAGCAGGAAGCTGAGATACATCTGCACGATGTCGGGTCGCACCCGCAGGTCGTTGTGGTACGTCTGCGGACAGGCGATGTTGAAGTCCGCATCCGCCAGGTGAGGGCTCTGCCGGTCGTCGAAGGCGGCTCCGGTGACAAAGAACGGGTCGGTGTCGTCGGTACCGTTGTAGACCGACATCCAGTGCGTCGGACCGGGCGACTCACCCACCGAGTTGAGCTGCTGAAGCCACGCCGTGCCCGGTGCGATCTCATCGCAGCCGTAGTACGTGGCGTCGAGTCCGCGGCACACCGAGGTGCCGTGGTTGGCGCCGGCGATCACCACGGCGGCGAGCACGTCGGGGCGAAGCTCGGGATGGTCGTAGAGCAGCTTGCGCACCACCGTCACGCCCAGCGAGTGGGCGACGATGTCCACCTGCTGCGACCCCGTGTACTGCTGCACCGCGAGCACGAAGTCGTAGAGGTCGGCAACGTTGGGATCGTCCGAGGCTCCATGACCGCCGTTGCAGCAGAACTCGTACTGCGGCGGACTGGGGCACCGGCTCGTGTTCCCGCACGACCAGTAGGCGACCGATTCCGGCGCGGGCTGGCAGCAGGTCGGCAGCCCGGCCGCGCCGTTCTCCAAGCCGTTGTAGGAGAGCGCGTACAACTCCTGGTCCGTGTAGCCGGCCAGCGACTTGAACTCATCGGCCACCAGGTACCAGTTCTCGGCGTCGGCCTGGTTGCCGTGCACGAAGATGACGGGCGTGTGGTGGAGGACCGCGCCCTGTTGCGTGCCGCCCCAGCCGCCGAGCGGATAGCCCCACTCGCAGTCGGTCAGCGCGGGGAAGTCGGTGGCGAACAACACGTTGGCCTGCGGCGGCATCGTGTGGCCCGTTTGCGGCTCTGCGGCGGCGAGCTGCGCGCACGTCGTGGCGGCGGAGGCGCGCGCAGGCGCAGAGAGTGCTGCGACGCCGAGCCCCGACGCCGCAAGCAGCCACACCGCGGCGACCCTCCCTCTCATCGCGACGCGCCGCGGTCGACGTCTCGTCCGCATCCCTTCCATCACCTGTCAGTGGGCCAGCCAGCCGGCATCCATGGTGATGACGCCGCCGGTCATCGACCAGGCGCCTTCGCGACAGAGAAACCCGACCACCTCGGCCACGTCCTCGGGCGCGATCAGCCGCTTGACGGCGTTCTGCTGGAGCAGCACCCGGTCGATGACCTCGGCGCTGCGAACGCCATTCGTTCTCGCCTGCGCTTCGACCTGATCCTCGACCATCGGCGTGCGCACGTACGAGGGGCAGATCGCGTGCACGGTCACGTCGGGAGACTGCATCGCGGCTTCCAGAGCCACCGTCTTGGTGAGACCGATCAGCCCGTGCTTCGCCGAGATGTACGCGGCCTTGAACGGCGACGCGACGAGTCCGTGGACAGACGCCACGTTGATGATGCGACCCCAGCCGCGCTCGTACATCCCCGGGATGAGGATCTTGATGAGGCGAAACGGCGCGCTCAGCATCACTTCGAGGAGCAGCGCCCACTTCGCGTCGTCGAACTGTTCGACCGGGCTCACATGCTGCAGTCCCGCGTTGTTCACGAGGATGTCGACGGGACCGGCCTCGCGTGCCAGACGCTCGGTCTCACCTCGGACGCTCAGGTCGGCCGCGATCACGGCCGAGCCCGCGAGGCGGGCGGCCACCTGGTCGACCCGGCTCGCGGGGAGGTCGTTCAGGATCACGTGCGCGCCCAGAGCGTGCAGGTGCTCGGCGACGGCGAGCCCGATGCCCGAGGCGGCGCCGGTGATGAGAGCGGTCCGCCCCCGCACCGGGGAGCGCGGCCCGTCAGCCGTGCCGGTGTTGTTCATCGTTGTCCAGCAACTGCCGCAGCTTGAGCGCGAGCAGGACCGTCGCGACCTTGTCGCCGTCGGCGAGGAGCGGGCCGCAGCCCTCGCGCAGCTCGCGCAGCCGGTACTTCACCGTGTTGATGTGGATGCCCAACAGCGAGGCCGTCTCCTTGATGCGTCCCTGCCGGGCCACGTATGCGTCGAGAGTGGCCAGAACCCACGCCTTGCCGGCCAGATGGCCGAGTGGTTCGAGGGCCGTCGCAGCGAACCGGCGGGCATGCTCGGGTCGCGCGAGCAGCGCGATCGCCGGCGCCATCCCCTGGTAGTCGTAGACGCGCGAGCGCGGGGCGAGCGTGGGCCCGACGCGGAGCGCCTCGACCGCCTCCGTGTAGCTCTGACGGGTCTCGTGCGGCCCGCGAGCGTTGCCGCCCATCCCGAACGCGACGCCAGGGTCGGCGCGCGTCCGCTGCTCGATCGAGCGGAGAAGCTCCTCGCGGGCCCCCGGAGCGCAGGGCGCCGCGGCGACGACCGATCTGTGCCGGACGGTCCAGAGCTGCGCGTCGATCCGCGCTTCGAGCTCGGCGCCGATGCTCTCGAGCCGGCGAAAGTCCAGGTCGTGCGCGGAGTGCGCCACGACGATCGCGTGGGGGCGCTCCAGCTCCCGAGGGCCGTCCACGGCCTCGCCCGCCGGGCCGGACAGGATGACGTCGAGGAGCGCCGAGCGACGGTGCTCGCGCGCACGAGCGGCCTGCTCGAGCTGCTCCAGGTAGGCGGAGGCCACCTCGGTGTTCGCGCGGTCTGCGAAGTCGAGCGCCCACTCAGCTATCTGCACGAGCGCGCCCTGCAGCGTCGGGCTCTGCCACTCGGGCTGTCCGATCAGCTCGCGCCACATGACGCGGACGCCGACGCGGTAGGCGCGCAACATCGACTGCAGGTCGATGCCCTGCGCGGCGCGGCGGCGGGCGCCCTCGCGAAGCGGCGATGTCGACTCCGCGTCCGGCGGGTCACCGGTTCCCATCACGCGCAGCCAGGCGCGCACCAGTGCCGCCGACACGGACTCGACGTCGGCGCGTAGGGCGGGGTCGCTGATCGCCGCGTACGCGGGGATCTCGGCGACGTAGGCCGCGTACATCGTTCGCGCGATCCGGTCCGCCGCCTTCTCCTGCTTGGCGGCGATGTCGCGCAGGAGCGCGCGCACGCGCGGCGACAGTCCGGCAGAGCCTTCCATCTCCACGTGGAGGTGGGCGCCGGCCACGGTCATACGCCGAGAAAGCGCCGCACGACACCGCTCTCCCTCGCGTCGGCTGCGCTTCCCGCGAAGGCGATCGTGCCCTTCTCGATGAAGTAGCAACGGTCGGCCACGCGCTGCGCCATGTGGTGGTTCTGCTCGGCCAACAGCACCGCGATGCCCGCGTCGCGAAGCCCGCCGAGCAGCGCGGCGATCGCCTGCACGACCACCGGCGCCAAGCCTTCGCTGGGTTCGTCGAGCATGATCACTGAGGGGTTGGCCATCAGCGCTCGCCCGACGGCGAGCATCTGCCGCTCGCCTCCGGACAGTGAACCGGAGGCCGAGACGCGCAGACGCCCCAGCTTGGGGAACAGCTCGTACACGCGCTCGGCCGTCCAGGCGGCTCCGCCGCCGGCACGGCGACCGCTGACCAGGGCGAGGTTCTCCTCGACCGTGAGCGAGCCGAAGGCGCGAGCCCCAGACGGCACCAGCGAAAGGCCGGCTCGAACGCGCTGGAACGGCGGCATGCGTGTCAGGTCTCGCCCAGCGACCCGGACCGACCCGCCAATCACAGGGTGAACACCGGCGATCGTGCGGAGCGTGGTGCTCTTGCCCGCGCCGTTGCGGCCCAGGAGCACCGCGATCTCCCCTCGGGCGACGGCGATCGACAGGCCGCCGACCACGATGCTCTTGCCGTAACCCGCCACCAGGTCCGCGACCTCCAGGGCGAGGGCGGCGCGCGGCAGGACCGGCGGCTCCGAGACGGCGACAGCGGTGCTCACGCGCCCGCTCCAACCGCCAGGAGCGACTCGTCACCTAGGTACACGCGCACCACTTCCGGGTGGGCGCGCACCGCCTCCGGGCTGCCCTCGGCGATCACGCGCCCCTCCGCCATGACGGTGACGTGCTCCGCGATGCCGAACACGACCTCCATGTCGTGTTCCGTGAAGAGGAGCGTCACGCCCTGCTCCGACGAGACGCGACGCAGCATCTCGAGCGTGCGTCGCGTCTCGTAGGGCGACATGCCGGCGGTGGGCTCGTCGAGCACCAGCAGCCGGGCGTCGACCGCGAGCGAGATGGCGAGCTCGAGAGCGCGCTGATCGCCGTGCGACAGGTCTCCGGCCCGCGACCTCGCGTGCGCTGCCAGGCCCACGACGTCGAGGATGGCCTCGGAAGCGCCGCGCGTCTCGCGCCGGATTGCGCCGATGGGGCGGCGGGTCTCGCCGCTGATCCCCGCCATCGCCAGGCTCACGTTCTCGAGCGCGGACATCTCCGGGAACACCGCGGTGGTCTGAAAGGAGCGTCCCATCCCCAGCCGGGCGAGGCGTTGCGGCAGCGCGCCGGTGACGTCCGCGCCGTCGAAGACGACCCGCCCTGCGTCGGGCCGGAGCTGACCGGAGACCAGGTTGAACAGCGTCGACTTTCCCGCGCCGTTGGGGCCGATGACGGCGTGCACGCCACTCCTCGGGACGCGCAGGTCCACCCCGTCCACGGCCGCGAGCCCGCCGAACCGCTTCACCAGACCGGAGACCTCCAGCAGCGGCGCGTCGACGCCGAGCGATGCGCCGTCGCGCACGTGCCGGCGCGCCGGGGCCGGCTGCCGCGCGGGCGGCCTCGAATCCCCCGCATCGGCTGCGGCGACAAGCGCCTCGGCGCCGGCGGGGACCCGTCTTGTGGGCGCAGTCGCGCGCCGCCGGCGGTTCACCATGGCCGCCAAGTCTGCGAAGCGCGCCGGAAGCCCGGCGAGGCCGCGGGGGAGCGCGAGGACGACGACCAGCAGGATCGCGCCGATGATGAGATCCCAGTAGATCGTGGTGTTCTGCACCTTGGCGGCGAGGAACGTGTAGAAGATCGCCCCGTACACCGGTCCGAGGAACGCTCGCATGCCTCCGATGAGCACCATCACCACGGGAATGCCGGACTGCGTCCAGTACATCAGGCCCGCGTAGGCCTGCTGGTCATACATCGCGTAGAGCGCGCCCGCCAGCGAGGCGAGGCATCCCGCAATGGCGAACGCGGCGAGCTCGTAGCGCTTCACGGAGATGCCGACGAAGGCCGCCCGCTGGCGGTTGTCGCGGATGCCGTTGAGCGCAGTGCCGAAGGGCGACCTGGTGAGCACGAAAAGCAGCGCCGCGGCGGCGACCACGATGGCCAGGACGAAGTAGTACGACGTGGTCGGGTCGTTGAGGAAATCGGGGACGGGGATCCCGTGGATGCCGTTGTCGCCCCCGGTGAGCGACGAGGCTTCGAACGCCACGACGTACAGCAGCTGGCCCACCGCCAGCGTGAGCAGCGCGAAGTACAGGCGCACCGCTCGCAGGCACAGCGCACCGATGACGAGCCCCGAGATCAGGCCGACGATGGGGGAGAGGACGAGCCCTTCGAGCGCGTTGCCGTGAGACCTGGTGGTGATGAGCGCGACGGTGAAGGCTCCGAGCCCGTAGAAGGCGGCGTGCCCGAACGAGACCATTCCGGTCGTGCCAAGCAGCAGGTTGTAGCTGAGCGCGAAGAGGATGGCGATGACTGCCAGCCCGGCGGTGTACTCGTCGCCGGGGCTGAGCCAGAGTGGCGCGGTCGCCAGCGCGACGACGAGCACCAGCGGCACGCCGCCGCTCCGAACGAGCGCGACCGGCCGGGTCGCGGTCCCGCGGCGGGGATCCGCGAGGGTGCGGACACCCGCGAGGATGCGTTCGCGCGTTCCGTGGGTGGTGGTGCTCACCGCTCCGGCTGCCCGAAGAGGCCCCAGGGCCGGACGATGAGCACGACCGCCATCACCGCGAAGATGAACGCCTGGGCGAACTGCGGCGCGGCGTAGGTGCCGAAGCTCTGCACGAGGCCGACGACGAACGCCCCCACCAGCGCGCCGCGGAGGCTTCCCAGCCCGCCGATGATGGTGACGGCGAAGGCCTCGACCACGATGTCGACGTCGATGCCCAGGGTCACCGTCTGATACGGAGCGATGACGGCGCCGGCCAGGCCGGCGAGCAGCGAGCCGATCACGAACACCGTGGTGAAGAGCAGTGGGACGTTGACACCCGCGAGGCGCAGCAGCTCGGAGTCCGCGACCGCGGCGCGGATCGCCAGGCCCAGCCGCGTCCGGAACACGAGCAGCCAGAGCAGCCCAGCCACGGCCACCGCGACACCCATGAGGAACAGCTGGTACACGGAGATGCTCGACGTCCCCACGGCGATCGAGCCGGTCAGCGCGTCCGGGGCGGAGACGCGGTGGAAGTTCGTGCCGAAAACGACGCGAACCAGGCCGTCGATCACGAGGATCAGCGCAAACGTCGCGACCAGCTGCATCAGGGAGTCGCGCTGGTACAGGCGGCGAAGGATCGTCAGCTCGATCAGGCCACCCAGCACCCCGACCGCGATCGAGGCCGCGACGAGCGCCACCGCGAACCCGAGCGGCCCGGCCAGGGCGCCCACGAGAGACACCGCGGCGAACGCCCCCACCATGTAGAGGCTTCCGTGCGCCATGTTCACGAGCCGCAGCGCGCCGAAGACCAGCGTGAGCCCGGCGCCGACCAGGAACAGCAGCGCGGCCCCGGAGAGGCCTGAGATGAGGACGACGAGAAACGTCGACGGGTTCACGCCGTGGTCTAGCTCGAGCTGCGAACGGACGTGACCTGGTCGGGCGTGAGCAGGGTCTGGCTGCCCGGGACCGGCGTGATGTCGGCGAAGCTGTCGAAGCCGATGGAGGTGTCCACCTGCAACGTGCCCTCGTACTCCGCGCAGTCGACCTGGTGGTCGATCGTGCGCACCGTCAGCGAGCCCCGCGTCGAATTGAACGTCATCCCATTCATCGCGTTGCTGACGGCCGTCCCGTCGAAGGTGCCCGCCTTCCTGACCCCGTCCGCCCACAGCGTGACGGCGTCGTAGGCCATGACCGCCCAGTCGGACGGTGGGATGTTGTAGCGGGCCTTGAAGGCCTTGACGAACGACTGCATCGCGGGCGTGTTGATCGCGAAGAACGGTGCGCGTCCGTATGCGTAGGCTCCGGCCGGCGCCCCGGCGCCCAGGTTGCGAAGCGTGTCGACGTCGAAGAGGCCCATGAGCTTGGTGGTCGCGTCGGGGCCCACCAGCCCCGCGCTCTTGGCCTGGGTCAGGAACGTGATCAGGTCACCGGCGAACTCCGCCGAGTAGACGATCTGCGGATGCGCAGCCTGGATCGCGCTGATGTACGTGGAGAAGTCGGTCGCTCCCAGCTTCGGGTAGCTCTCGCCGACGAACCTGACGTCCGGGCGCAGCTTCTGCAGGGCGGCCTTGAACTCCGCGATCTGGCTGTGCCCGAACTCGTAGTCAGGCCCGATCAGGTAGTACGACGTGTAGGGCAGCTTCGCCGCGGCGATGGCGTTGGCACGACCCTCCATCCCCGTGTTCGGCACCACCGAGAACGTGTAATTGTTGAACGCCTTCACGGTCAGCTTGTCGGTGTTGCTCGTGTGCACCATGAACGGCACCTTGTAGCGCCCGGCGAGCTCCTGCTCCGCGAGCGCGACCGCGCTCGACACGGGTCCGAAGAGCGCGACGATCCTGTCGTCGAGGATCTCGGTCCTGGTCTCGTCGGACGCCACGTCGGGTTTGGCCGTGTCGTCCTTGATCTCCAGGTTGACCGTCTTGCCGAGCAGCCCGCCGCTGCTGTTGATCTGATCGACCGCCAGGCGCATCGCGTTCTGGTTGGCGAGCCCGAAGAAGCCGAACGAACCCGAGAGCGTGGTGTTCAGCGCGACGTTGACGGTGCTGCCCGATTTGGTGCTCGCCGATGACGAGCCGCAGGCGCCGAGCATCGGTATCGAGACCAGGGTCGCAAGAACCAGCGGCACGCGTATCAGTCCCCCCCGGGCCGGCAACGATTTCATTGATGTTCTCCCTGTGCGTTCGGACACTGCAGACAGTTGTTGGGTTTCATGCGCGTCGCCACCGCCGGCGCCTGACGGCGAACCGCGCGCCGATCGCGGCGGCGATCGCCAGAGCGACGCCCAGCAGCGCGACCGGCTGCCCCTCGGGCACCGCCGTCGTCGGGGACGTGGCGAGGTCGCACGTGTTGGCGAGTGTCGAGGCGCTGGCGTTGGGATCACGCGGGATCGTGTGGCTGGGCGGCGGTTGCGAGCCCTGCTCGACCCAAGTCGCCATCGCGTCCAGCGACGCGCGGGCGCAGGGGAGGATCGGCCGCAGCAGCGTGTTGCCGTAGGCGTCGACGCCGTTGTGGTCGTCGAACTGCGGGTCGACGTGGTTGCCGCCACGCACGGTGTAGAAGCGGAAGATGCCGTCGTGTCCCGCGAGGTGCACCATCTGCGCGTAGAGGTCGGCGTCTGTCTTGATCGGCAGGAGTGAATCCTGGTCACCCTGCAGCGTGATCAGCGGATGCTGGATGTCGCCGGTGTTCGCCGCGAGCGCGATTCGCGACGCGATCGCCGGCAGCGCCGTCTCGCGAGCCGCGAAGTCGTAGCTCGCGTCCGCGTCGGACGGCGGAACCGTCTCGGCGGGCGGCGATGTGCAGCCGGGCGGCTGCGTGCCCGTCGTGTCACTGCACGTGTAGCCGGTGTACTCCGGGTCGTACTCGAGGCGGTAGATCTTCTGGGTGAGCCCCCAGTAGATGCCGTAGTGATACGCCCAGAGCGGCGCCGACTCGGGGTTGAAGCCAACCGCCGCGAGCGCGTTCACGGCAGCGTTCGGACACGTCGGCGCGGGCGGCGACGACGAGCAGTCGAGGTCGCTCGGCCAGTTGGCGAGCGACGCGGGAAGGTAGTTGAACAGTATCCAGCCGGTCGTGGTCCGGTCCAACTGGACGCCGGCGGGCAGCGACGGGATGAGCAGCGTGCCCTCCCAGTCGACACCGCCGTCGTAGAGACGATCCGTCGAGGTGTCCGTCTCGAGCGCACGTCGCGTCTGGTAGCCACCGTTGGAGATCCCTGTGACGTACGAGAACGTCACGCCGTGCAGGCCGTACAGCGGAGCGACCAGGCCGAGCAGTGAGCGCGCGGCGCGCGTCGCCTGGCGGATGCGATACGTCCACTCGGCGATCGCGACACCCGCGCACCACGGGTGGGTGTTGTCGGTGCAGGCGCCGGGCCACGCCGGGGCGCCGCAGCTCGCACCCAGCTCGTCGCATCCCGACTGGTAGAAGTTGGCGCCCATGTTGCCCTTGTCCTGCGACACGTACGCCCAGCCCTTCTCCATCGCGTAGTCGGAGAGGATGAAGTCGCTCGCGAAGGCGTCGCGAATGCCGGGCGTGCCTGCGGTGAGAAGGTGACCGTCCCAGTCGTCGGGAATCCGGATCACGAACTGAGAGTCGTGGTGGCACTGCGCCGAACACGTGCCCGACGTGCTTGGCGTGCAACCGGGAATGAACGTCGATCCGTTCTTGGCGACGAGCGCCGGCTCGACCTGGTACGCGTTGCAGCCGTCGTGGAAGTACCCGTCGATCTGCAACCCGCTGACCGGCGGGCTCGCGGGGTTGGTCTTGTTGGAGTCGAGCGACCCCGAGCCCGGCGGCGGGAACCCCATGCCGGTGAGCGTGTTGGGGTCCGTGTACGGGTTGTTGGTGGTGGTGAGGTCGGAGAGCTGGTGGCAGTCGATCCACTCCGCGCCCAACGCCGCCTGCCAGGTGGAGAGGTCAGCCGGGCAGGTCTGGGCCGGCGCCGCCCGCGTGTGCAGCGGCAAGCCGGCCGACTGCACACCGGCGACGGGGGCCGCTACCGATGCGGCGATCGCGACGACCAGCGCCCAGCGCGCGATGCCTCCGCGAGATCCGCGCATTCGCTTCCTGTCCGGCAAGACTCCCTTCCTGTGCTCTCTTCGGCTGCCGCCCTCGCTCGCGGCTCATCGTAGGAGCTGATTCAGACAATTCAAAGGGCCGAATAGGACATATCGACCCCTTTCTGGTGTCCCGATGGTACAAGAAGGCCGTTCTGACGCGACCGCACGCGCCAGGCCAGCACCGCGACCTGCAGCGTGACGGCGCGCAGCGGGTCGTCGAGGGGACCGACCAGCTGGTCCAGTCGCTCGACGCGCCGGTAGAGCGTGTTGATGTGGATGTGCAGGCGCTTCGCCGCGGCCGCCTGGTTGCGCGACGACTGAAAGAACGATCCTCTCCGCCTCTGACGGCGAGGACGAGGAAGCCTACCTCCCTAGGAACGCAGCGACGCCGCCAAGCCTTTCGCCGTCATGTGGCTGATGGCTTCTATCGACACCATCGGGTTGACGCCGGATGCGCTGGGGAAGGTGGAGGCGTCGCACACGTGGAGGTTCTTCACCTCCCAGGTCTCGCCGTCGGGGCGGCAGGCCGAGGTGCTCGCAGAGCCGCCCATCCGGGCCGTGCCCATGATGTGAAAGGAGAAGAGGCCCACGCGTGCAGGCGCGTAGCCACACCGATCCGCGTCGGACATGAACCGGCGGAGGTCGCCGTCGCTCCCGGGTTCGTAGGCCACCCACGACGCCTGCGACGAGAAGATCCGCTTCGCCCCGGCGGCCTCGAGAATTCGCGCTGCACCCTCGATACCGCGGCGCAGGTGACCAGTGTCGTACGCCGAGAGGTGGTAGCGGACCCGAGGCTCTCCGTCGCGACCGACGCGAACCTCTCCGCCATCGCGATCCCGCAGCAGCACACCCACCGGGCTCAGGTGGCCGATGTCGCGCATCACGGCCGCATGACGCGCGGCGCCCGTCCACGGGGCGAACGCCGCAAGCAGGCTGGGGTGGACCGGCGCCGTCTCGTACTTGACGCCGTACCCGCCGTCGAGAAAGCGATGCTCGTCGGAGTACAGCGCCTGCATCGTCCCGGTCCAGGGCCGCACCTCCTCGTCGAACAGGCCCCACAGCGGCGTCGCGGGGTGCAGGTGGAGATTCCGCCCGATCTGCTCGTTGTGGAGGCCGGACCGGCGCAGCAGCGCGGGGGTGTGGATGGCTCCGCACGCCACCATCACGGCCCGCGAGCGCACGGTGACCCGGTGCCCTTCGCGGGTGGTCGCCTCCACGCCGCGCGCCCGGCCCGCTTCCACGAGCACGCGCCGCGCGCTCGCCCCGGCGACGATCCGGGCGCCGTGGCTCTCCGCGTCGACGAGCCAGGTTCGCGCGGTGGACTGCTTGGCCCCGAGGCGGCAGCCGTAGCCGCAGTACCCGCACACGCGCCCCTGGTCACACCCGACGACGTTGCGTGGGATCGAGGCCACGTGCCAGCCGAGCGCCTCGAGGCCGCGGTGCATGACCTGCTCCCGGCTGGGTGGGCGGCTGTGTTGGGTGTTGACCGAGAGCCGCTCGCACACTGCGTCGAGGCTCTGCGTGTACTGCGCGCCGGCGAAGGCGGTTACCCCGGCCGCGGCCCACTCGGCTCGCACATCGTCGGGGGTCGGAAACGATGTCGTGTAGTTGATGACAGTTCCGCCACCAACACACCAGCCGGCGAGGAGCCCGACGCTCTGGTCGCGCGTCGCCGCGGCGCCACCCTCGAGATACATCCGCGTGTACCCGGAGAGCTCCGCCCCGTCGAAGTCCGCCGGCTCGTAGTGGTCGCCCGCCTCCAGCACGATCACGTCGAACCCGGCGGTCGCCAGGACGGCCGCCGCGGTTCCGCCCCCGGCGCCGGACCCCACCACGCACACGTCGCAGTCGAGGACGGCGTCTTTAACGGGACGCTCCGGGTGCAACAGCGGCGGCGCAGCGTCGGTGGTCACGCCCAGCGGCCCCGGGTAGTCCATGCGCTCCCAGAGCGGATTCGGCCCGCCGGCCGGCGCCGGCAGCGTGTAGTACATCAGCAGCGCGCCCTTGCGGAGCGCCTCGTAGGCCGCGCGGCGCTGACCGAGACGGCTCTCCGACCAGGAGCGGAGCACGCGCTCGCGACGCGCAAGCGGCAGGTGGCTGAAGCGATTCCAACCACCGCCCCCAAGGGCGGTGAGCGCTTTCGTGTCCCACAAGCGCAGCAGCTGAGCCACTCGGTCGCGCTCGTCGGAGCGCGGGTTGCGCGCCACGGCGGCCAGCAACGCTTCCGGAACGCCCATGTCGCTCGCGGCGGGCGCTCCATCGCCGCCGGGGGCAAACGTGTCGCAGATCGCGCCCAACGCTCGCGAGCCGCGTGACTGGTCGGGCATCGTCACCGCCATCGCCGATCCGAAGGAAGGCCTGCAGGATACCGGCGCTCACACGGGCCGCGTGCCCACCGCCGGATGGCTCAATATGGAGACGACGACGATGTGCGCGCTCATCGCCTTCCTCCTTCTGACCGCTGTGCTCTTCGGGGCGGGCTTCGCCCTCCACGTGCTCTGGTGGATCGCGCTGGTCGCGCTCGGGATGTCGCTGATCGGGCTGGCGTTCCGGCCGCGCGGCAGACGCTGGCCCCGCCGGTAGCGATGCAGAGGCTCCGCGACGGCCACGACCCCAGTGCCTGGGACGCGGCGAGCAGGTCCATCGGGCACTCGCTGCTCCGTCGCCTTCGCGGCGGCTCGCTGACGGTCGTCGAGGGAGGCGCCCGAGACACGTTCGGCACGCCGAGCGACATCGACGCAGTGGTGCGAGTGCTGCAGCCGTCCGTGTGGCGAAGGGCCCTTCGCGGCGGCGGGGTGGGGCTGGCGGAGGCGTACATCGATCGACAGTGGGACAGCGACGACGTGGTGCCGGTGCTGCGCGTCCTGGCCCGCAACGTGGATCGCCTCAACCGCTTCGTCCGCAATCCGGCTGCCCGTTTTCGCGTGGCGGCGCATCTCTTCGACCGCCGGCGCCGCCCGTCGGATGAGGACGACCGGCGCAACATCCGCGCCCACTACGACCTCGGCGACGACTTCTTCAGGCTCTTCTTGGATTCGACCATGGCCTACTCGTGCGCATTGTTCGAGCAGCCGGGCCTCTCCCTCGAGCAGGCGTCGGTCGCCAAGTTCGACCGGATCTGCAGAAACCTCGGCATCGGCCGGGACTCCGACGTCGTCGAGATCGGCAGCGGCTGGGGCGGGTTCGCCGTCTACGCGGCGTCGGAGTATGGGTGCCGGGTGACCACGACGACGATCTCCGAGCGCCAGTACGACTACGCGAAGGAGTGGGTGCACCGGGAGCGCCTCGAGGGTCGCGTCACCGTGCTCCGAGAGCACTACCGAGATCTGAAGGGCACCTTCTCGCACCTGGTGTCGATCGAGATGATCGAAGCAGTCGACTGGAGGTTGTACGACGAGTTCTTCGGCACGGTCGGCCGCCTGCTCCGACCCGACGGCCTCGCTGCCATACAGGCGATCACGGTCGACGATCGGGAGTTCCACCGCTCGAAGCGCTGGAAGGACTTCATCAAGGCGTACATCTTCCCGGGCGGGTGCCTGCCCTCGGTCACAGCGATCGTCGAGTCGACGACCCGGACGACGGATATGCGGCTGGTGGACCTGCACGACATCGGTCGCCACTACGCGACGACGCTGCGCCACTGGCGCGAGGCGCTGGACCGGCGCCTCGACGACGCACGCGCCCTCGGCATGAGCGATCGCTTCCTGCGGATGTGGCGCTACTACTTCGCGTACTGCGAGGCAGGATTCGCCGAGCGCCGCATCAGCGACGTGCAGATGATCTTCGCGCGCCCGGCGTGGGGGGTTGCCGCAGCGACCGCTCGCTGACGCGCGTCGCGCCGGCCGCTGTCGCCCTTCAGTCGGTGCTCAGCGGCAGTCGAAGCGTGAAGACCGAGCCGCGGTCCAACTGTGAGCGCACCGAGATCGTGCCGTTCTGCCTGCGCGCCAGCTCCTGAGCGAGGTGCAGGCCCAGGCCGGTGCCGCTGATGTGGCTGTTCTCGGGTGTGAGGATGCGCCCGAAGCGGGTGAAGAGCCTCGGCAGGTCCCCCTCCGCGATCCCGAGCCCACGGTCTCGCACCGCCACCGACGCCGACCCCGCGCCCACCTTGAGCGTGCACTCGATCGGGCCCCCCGACGGCGAGTACTTGATCGCGTTGTCGAGCAGGTTGGTGAGGATGGTCTCGACGCTGCCCCGGTCGATGGCCACGAGGACGGGCGATTCGGGGACGCGCGGACGCACGGTGTGCGCCGCAGTCGCGAACGGCACGATCGTCTGCACCGCTCGCAGGACTGTGTCGCGCAGGTCGGTGACCTCGAGGTGCACCTGCGGGCTGCCCTCTTCGAGACGCGCCGTCTCCAGCATGTCGTCGACCATGTGGCTCATCTGCGCCACCTTGTCGAGCAACAGGGGCAGCGTCTCGCGCGCCTTGCCCGACACAGCCGGAACGGTGCCGTCCTCGAACATGGACAGGTAGCCGCGGAGGAGCCCGATCGGCGCGCGGAGCTCGTGCGAGGCGAGGCGCAGGAAGTCCGACTTCACGTTTTCCAGCTCCGCGCGCCGGAGCGCCTCGCGCTGCGCCAGCTGGTAGCGCTCGGCGTTGCCGACGGCGAGGGCGGCGACGTTGGCGATCGCTCGCAGCCGCTCGAGGTGCGCCGGGCCGAAGCCGGTCTCGTCGCGAGCCGAGACACGGAGAATGGCCACGACCTTCTCGTCGACGCGGACCGGCGCGAGTGCGGAGGAGCGCACGGCCATCGTCTCCATCTGGCGCGCGGTGGGCGCCGCGACGTCCTGCGTGCCCGTGTCGATGACGACGACGTCGCCGGTCTCGGCGACGCGCCGCAGCTGCGGATGCTCGTCGAGGTCGAACTCGGTGACGCGCGATCGCATGCCGGACTCGTCGTACTCGGCCATCACGATCGCGCGGTTGTCGTCGACGCGCAGCAGCGTGGCCCGCCGGTCGGCGAGCGCTGTCGGCGTGACGATGTGCGCCGCGGACTGCACTACCTGGCGGAACACGTCGCCGATGTCGATCGCGGTCGACAGCGCTTCCGCCGCGTCCTGCACGACCGCGATCTCGTGCACGCGCTCGCGCGCCTCTCGAGCCAGCTGGTACTCGCGGGCCTGCACCTGCTTGTGCTGGGAGATCAGTCCCGAGGCGAGTGCCGCGATCCGCAGCACCCAGGCGTCCTCCTCGGTGAACCCCTCCGGATTGGCGGCGTCCAGCGCGACGAGGCTGCCCAACACCCTGTCGCCGGCTCGCCACGACGCGGCCATGGTCGAACCGGCCTTGAGGCGCGGAAGCCAGTGCGCCGCCGCGCCCGCATCGGTGCTGCGAAAGGTCTGGTCCTCGAACGCCACGGTCCAGGCGGGCGAATCGCGACGCAAACGGCGCCGCTCCGCCCTCGATGCGACCGACGGTGGGATGTTGAATGCGGTCTTGATGAGGCTGGACGTGCCGGCGGCGTCAACCTGAAAGAACGCGGCGCGCCGCGCTCCGACGAGGTCGGCGACTGTTCGCGACAGCCTGCCGAAGAACTCCTCGCTCTCGTACGTGTCGTCGACGTGCGCGGTGATCTCGACGAGCGCGCTCAGCGAGCGTGTGTGCGCTCGCTCGGACTCTGCGAAGCGCTCGGCGTTGCGCAGGGACAGCGACGCGATGTTGCCGATCAGCTGGACGGTGCTGACGTCTGCCTCGGTGAAGGGATCGTCGCTGCGCCGGATGAAGGTGAGCAGCGCGATCACGTCGCCCTCGGCGATCAGCGGCACGAAGAGCGTGCGCTGGGCGCCCCGAGCGCCGTGCCGGATGGCGGGCAGGAGCTCACCGTCGGCGAACGGCCCGATCACCACCGGCATGCGCTCGTGCACCGCGCGCTCTACGGCGGGGTGCCACGGTTGCTCGTGACGGTCGCCCGTCCCCGCGGCCTGGCCCAGCCGATCCACGACGTCCAGGACCGTCATCGACGTCCCGCTGATACGGCAGAAGCTGGCTCGATCTGCGCGCACCGCTTCGAGGCTGCGCTCGAGCAGGCCCCGCATGACGGACGTGGGGACCAGTGACGCGCCGGCGGTGACCGCCAGGTCGACTGCGGTCTCGAGACGGTGTGCCGTGCGGGTGGCTGCCAGGAGCAGCTCGGAGCGATGGAGAAGGACGCTGGCCAGCTCGCCGTAGGTGTCGAGGAGCAGGCGCTGCTGGCTCGTGAATGGCGCCCGGCCCGTGCGCCAGAAGCCGATCGACCCCATCGCCAGGCGGCCGTCGGCCAGAGGCGTCTGCAGCCGGAGCGGGACGACGCGCCCCGCGCCGATCGGCCCGCGGTCGAACACGTCGGGTGTGGCGCTCTCCGACTTCGGGCGCGTGGTCTCGACCGGGGTGCCCGCGAGCATTGCCCGCCCGTTGATGGTGCCCTCCACCGGCCACGACTCTCCAACCAGGCCGGCCGCCCACTCGCCCTCGCCGGCGAGGACTGTGAAGTACTCCGGCCGCTCGGGAGTCACGACGTTGATCACGCACTGAGCGCCGTCCACGAGGCGCGCTCCGTGCCTCACCAGGATGCGAGCCATGCCCTCCAGAGAGAGGAAGTCGTCGGTTCCCGCTCGCAGCTCGTCGAGCAGGGCGAGAAAAGCCGACGTCCAGAGCGCGGCGAACGATCCTCTCGACCCCGCACCCCCCGCCGTCGCGGGAGTGACGCGCCGCTGCTTGCCGCGTGCGGACGCGACCCGGGATGTGGAAACGGCTGCCATCAGCGCTCCCCAAGTGTACGGGCGCGTTCGTCAGCGCAGGAGCGACGGGCTCGGGGCGGCCGGCGCGGCGGTACCGTTAGGGCGATCACACGTGCCATCTCTCACGCTGCGCCCCGTCTCTCCGCGCTTCTGGGTCGCACGCCAGGCGCTGCTGGGGCTCGCTGCACTGCCGTTCTTCGCGGGCGCCCTGTCCGCCGCGGTGCTCCTCGCGGTGCCTGCGGGATGGGCGCTGCCGCCTGCCGTGGCGCTTCTCATCCTGTCCGCCTGGTCGGTCGAGCGCGGCAGGTATCGGGCCTGGGGCTACGCCGAGCGGGAGGACGACCTGATCGTCAACCGCGGCCTCGTGTTCCGGCGCCTGTCGGTGGTGCCGTACGGGCGCATGCAGTTCATCGACGTCTCGGCCGGCCCGATCGACCGGCTGTTCGGTCTGGCCACGGTGCAGCTCCACACGGCTGCCGCGGCGACGGACGCTCGGATCCCCGGCTTGCGCCGTGAGGACGCCGACGCGCTTCGCGAGCGGCTCACGGCCCTCGGCGAGGCGCGCGCTCCCGGGCTGTGACGACCCTCACCGCGTCCTCGGGCCGCCGGGATTGGCGCCGCCTGCACCCACTCTCGCCCGTGGTGCGCTTCGGCCGCCTGTTCGCCGCGCTCGCGGTGCTCACGATCCCGTCGCTGCAGACCTTCCAGCACGGCCACCGCGACGAGTCGTTCACGCTGAGCGTCTGGGGGGCTCTGATGGTGGTCGGCATCCTGGCTGGCGTCGTCTCCTGGGCGGTCACGCGATGGCGCGTCGAGGGCAACGCCCTTCAGATCCAGACCGGACTGCTCCGGCGGCAGTTCATCAGCATTCCGCTCGTGCGGATCCAGGCGGTGGACGTCGTCGCTCCGCTGGTGGCTCGGGTGCTCGGTCTCGCGGAGGTGCGGGTCGTGTCCGCGGGCCGCGGAGGTGAGCGGGGCCGCCTCGCCTACGTCACGGCGGCGGAGGCGCCGGCGCTGCGCGCGGAGCTCCTCGCGCTGGCTCACGGCCTCGCCGCGGAGACACCCGTGCCGCCGGCGCTGGCCGTCTTTCGCGTCGACAACACCCAGCTGGTCGCCAGCATGTTCCTGCGCGGAAGCCTGCTCTTCCCCATGGCCGTCACCGCCGCGTCGCTGGCGGCGGGAATCGCCACGCACTCACCCTCGCTGCTGGGCACGGGACTGAGCGCCGGGGTCACCTCGGTCGCGTCCCTGGTGCGCTTCTTCAACGAGGAGTTCGACCTCTCGCTCAACGAGGCGGGCGATGGGCTCCGGGTGGACCGCGGGCTGCTCCAGCGCCGCCACGAAACGATTCCCTACGGGCGCATCCAGGCGGTGCGAATCCTCCAGCCGCTTCTCTGGCGACCGTTCGGATGGTCGAGGATCGAGGTGGACATCGCTCGGCAGGGCGGGGTGCGGCGCGAAGACCAGGAATCACGCCGAGTGACCCGCACCCTGGTGCCGGTCGCCGCCCACGCCGCCGCCCTCGCGGTGGCCGGCCGCGTCCTGCCGGGCGCGAACCTGTTGCCGCCGGAGGGGTCGCGGCCCCCGCGGCGGGCGGTCGTCCGAGCACCGCTCTCGTACCACTTTCTCGCCGCCTGGCACGACGCCTACTACGCCTGCGGTCGCACCGGGCGCGTACGCGCCGAGACGGTGGTCGTTCCCGTGGCCAAGATCCAGAGCATCCGGCTGGCCACGGGTCCCGTCCAGCGAGCGCTCGGGTTGGCGTCCGTGCACGTGGACACGGCGGGTCAGCGGTGGCAGGCGAAGGCCCTGTTCCGGGATCCGACCGAGGCCGACGCGATCCTCTGGGAGTTCGCGGAGCTGGCTCGGCAGGGACGGCTGCGAGCGCGTCCGGGTTCGCCGGCCAGCGTGTCGAGGGCAGCCACCTGATCGCGTAGCATCAATAGCGGTGGCCGAGCTCGATCCCTGCGAGAACTGCGTCGAGATGACCCCGATATTCCGCCTTTCGGCCGTGATCATCGACGGTCACATCGCACGCGTGTGTCCGCGCTGCGCCGCCACGCAGGCCGACCGCATCTCCTTTCCGTACGCGCCGCGGCCGGACCAGGGAGCGATCCAGCCCAGCACCACCCGCGACGTCTGGTAGCGATGACCCTCGTCGAACGCGTCGACGCGGCCGTCGAGCGATCGGCCTCGCTGCTCTGTGTCGGCCTCGATCCACCCGCCGGATCCGGCGCCGACTCCGCTTTTCAGCAGTGCGTCGCCCTCGTCGACGAGACTCTCGCTGAGTCGTGTGCGTACAAGCCGAATCTCGCGTTCTTCGAACAGTTCGGCTCGGTTGGGTACGCGGCGCTCGAGAAGCTTCGCGCGCGCGTGCCGAGCACTCACCTGTACGTCCTCGACGGAAAGCGCGGCGACATCGCCAGCACTGCCTCCGCTTACGTGACCTCGCTGTTCGACGTGCTCGGCGCCGACGCGGTGACGCTCAACCCGCTGCTTGGCGGGGACTCGGTGGCGCCGTTCCTCGCCCGCGCGGATCGCGGCGTCTTCCTGCTGGCGCGCACGAGCAACCCCGGCGCCGAGGACGTGCTGGACGCGCGTCTGGCGTCCGGTGAGCGGCTGTTCGAACGGCTGGTCGACCTCGGCCTCGGATGGGACCCCGGAGGGTTGATTGGCTTCGTCGTCGGCGCGACGTCGCCCGAGTCCGTGCGGCGGGTGCGTGAGAAGGCGCCGCAGGCCCCGCTGCTGATCCCGGGTGTCGGCGCGCAGGGCGCTCCGCTGGCCGACGCGGTTCGCGCCGGAGTGGACGCACGCCGCGGCCGGGCGCTGATCGTGGCCAGCCGGGCGATCTCGGAATCGGCCGACGGGCCGGGTCGAGCGGCCGCCCGGCTCCGTGCTTCGATCGACGAGGCGAGGGGCATCGCCGTGCCGGCCGCAGCGCCCTGACCGCTGCTCTCGCGCTCACTCACGACCAGAAGGAGCAGGCGCTCCACCTCGCGCCCGGTCATCCGGAGCGTCCAGAGCGGGTCACGGCCATCCTCGACCGCATCCGGGCAGACCCCGACCTTGCCTCGCTACCCGTGCTCCCGTGGGGGCCGGCGCATGAGGACGTTCCGCTGCTCGTGCACTCCGCGGATCACGTCCGGCGCGTGTCGGCGTACGCGCGCGCCGGGGGAGGGTGGTTCGACGCCGACACCTACTGCACACGCGATTCGCTGGACGCGGCCCTGGCCGCCACCGGCGCCTCCATCCGCGCCGTCGACGCGGTCATGGACTCCGAGGCGCGCGCCGCGTTCGTCGTGTGCCGTCCTCCGGGGCACCACGCCACGCGCGACCGCGCGATGGGCTTCTGCCTCTTCAACAACATCGCGATCTGCGCCGCGCACGCGCGCCGCCGCGGCGCTGCCCGTATCGCGATCGTCGACATCGACGTTCACCACGGCAATGGCACGCAGGACATCTTCTACAACGACCCGTCCGTGCTCTACTGCTCGCTGCACCAGTCGCCGTGGTACCCGGGCACGGGGAGTGCGAACGAGCGCGGCGACGGCGACGCGTTGAACACGACGCTCAACGTGCCAGTGCCCTTCGGAACCGGCGGTGACGCGTGGTTGGGTCTCTTCGAATCGACGGTGGTGACGGCCGTCGATGCTTTCGCGCCGGATCTGATCCTGGTGAGCGCCGGGTTCGACGCTCACGAAGCCGATCCGCTCGCGGGGCTTCGCCTCACTGACGAGACCTATTCGGCCGTGGCCGGGCACATCAAGCAGCTCGCCGGACGCCACGCGGGCGGCAGGAACGCCTGGCTGCTCGAGGGGGGCTACGACCTCGACGCGCTCGCGTCGTCGGTCACCGGGTGCCTGCGCGTGCTGGCGTCGGAGTGAGCGCGGCGGCGCACCTGCGCGCTGCCGTCGCCGTCGGAGCGACGGCATGCACGCTCGGAGCCCTCGCGGCGTGCTCGTCCTCGGCGCCGGCTCACACCACCGCACCGGTGCACAGTGGGGGAGCGCACGCGACGGCAAGTCCGACTGCCTCGCTCGTCGGGACGGTGAGAACGGTGCTCGCATCTCTGGGGCTCAACATCCACTCGAGCGCCTCCCGGACAGCATCCGTGGTCGGCGTCGCCGCCCAGGGCGCGCTGCTGACGGTCATCGACCAGAGCTCCGCGGACGGTGGTTGGTACAAGGTGCAGGGCGAGACGGTCACGGGGTGGATCGTCGCCGACACGGCGCTCACCGCCTCGGGACAGCTGACGTCATACCAATCGTCGCGCGGCTTCAACGCGCTCTACCCGGTGACCTGGACGTTCGCCGAGGAGCCCGGGGACACGCTGTTCCGCCCGCAGCAGGGCGCGCAGCAGAGCATCGTCGTGAGCACCGCCGCCACGGAATCGGCGTTCGGGCAATCAGGGCTTCCCGGCTACTCGTCGACGTTCGAGGACGATTCGGTCATCGTGTGCGGTTACACGGGCTCGCTCATCGAGTACGGCCTGGCTCCCGGCGCGTCGACGCCGACGCCTGCACCGGGGAGCACTGCGGCGCGGCTCGGTCTCTACGCGCAGATCCGGCTTCGTTTCGACAGCGCGCACGCGATGCAGCTTGCCTTCAACTACACGGACAAGGCGGATCTGCAGATCTTCGAGGACTTCTACAACTCGATCACGTTCAACTACCCCCTCTGCATGGCGCCGGCGAGCCCTGCGCCGTCTCCAACCTGAGGGCCCCCTTGCGCACGCATCAGCTGGGAGTCGACACCGCGGGGCGTGAGATCGTCGACATCACGAGCGAGGCGGAGCGCTTCGTCGCCGGCGCCGGCGACGGCCTGCTCAACGTGTTCGCGCCGCACGCCACCGCCGGCCTCGCGCTCATGGAGACGGGAAGCGGCAGCGAAGCCGACCTCGTGTCAGCGGTCGAGCGCCTGCTGCCTCGCGACGACCGCTACGGGCACCAGCACGGCTCGCGCGGTCACGGCGCCGACCACCTGCTGCCCGCGCTCGTCTCGCCGTCGCTCGTGATCCCCGTGCACGACGGAGCGCTCATGCTCGGCACCTGGCAGCGCCTGGTGCTCGTCGACCTCAACGCGGACAATCCGCATCGCACCGTGCGCTTCAGCTTCGTCAGCGGATAACCGCGCAGTGAGTTCGTCGGCGGCCGGCCAGCCGCGCGATGGAGCCTCGCGGACCCGAGCCGGAACGTGTCGGTGCGCAGGGCTCGGGGAGCGGGAGCGGCGGGGTCCGACGGACCCCGAACGCGACTCCGGAGCCGGCTGGCGCGGTCGTCGACAGTGAACCTGCGGCTTAGACGCTGTTCGACGTCTGATTGACGCCCGGCACGAACTCCGAGTTGACCGCCGCGGTGTGCGCGAGCGACATGCCGATGACGCAGATGGCGAGCATCGCCACCCAGGCCGACCCGATCGCGAAGCGGGTCGCGGGCGGCACCGACGCCGGCTCGAGGCCGCGCTGCGCGTTGCGGAAGCGCTGCACGGTGGTGATGATCCCGAGGATCAGGATGAGGATGGCGAACGGGTTGTTCAGCCAGAGCGCGACCACCGCCATGATCGCCACGCCGACAACGTTCATCCACTTCGAGATCGCCGTGGCGACGCGCCCTCCGTCGAGCGGGCTCATCGGGATGAGGTTGAACAGGTTGATGAAGAACCCGAAGTACGCGAGCGCTAGCAGCAGGAAGTGGAAGTTGCCGAAGGGCGTGAGCAGCGCCCACGCGAACGCCACGAACGCGGCGGCGGTGCCGAAGACTGGGCCGCCGATGGCGATGATCGCCTCCTGGCGCGCGTCCTTCGGCGGCGCGTGCATGCGTGTGAACGCTCCGAAGGGTCCGAGGAATACCGGCAGTGACATCGGCAGCCCCTGCCACTTCGAGACGATCACATGTCCGAGCTCGTGGATCAGGATGAGCAGCACCACGCCGATTGCGAACTTCGGCCCGAAGAACAGCGTGTAGAAGAACAGGGCCACCACCATCGAGATGAGGGTGGGGAAGATCTTGCCAACCTTGAGCAGAACGATCCCGTACTTGAAGAACGCGGCGACCGCCGCCGCCAGGCCACCCACCAAGCCGGTCTGCGGGCGCCGTCCCGCGGGCGCCGGCGGTGGCGGCGGGAGATAGCCGGCGCCTTGCGGCTGCCACTGGTACAGCGTGGGCGGTCGCCACGACTCGCTCGAGGGGTCGTTGGCGGGTGGAGGAGAGGGGACGTCGGCCATATCTGTCAATGATTCCACGCCCGAGATTGCGCAAACGTGAACGAAATCAGCGGATGGCGATCAGCACCCTGTCCGACCTGCGCTGCCAGATCGTCCCGACCTCGACGAAGCCGGCGGCGAGCAGCGCCGCGCGGTGGAACCCGTACTGCTGGCGGATGTCGCCGTGCGGATGCCCGAGGCCCCGACGGCGCCGCTCGGCGACCGCATCGGCCAGCGCGGGCTCGCCTTCGACGGCGCGCCACCAGGAGTCCCAGTCTTCGGCGTCGCCGGCCTCGCTCGGTTGGGCCGCGCCGTCCGCGCCGGCGCTGTCGGCGATCGCGGCGATCTCGAGCTGATCGGCGTCGAAGTCGAGCCGGTCGCCGTTGAGCACCACCCCGCCGGGGCGGATCACCTCGGCGAGGGAGGCGTAGAAGCGGACCAGGTCCGGCAGGTCCAGCCAGTGGATGGCGGTGGTGGAGACCGCTGCATCGAAGGCAGGCGACGGCAGACCCTCGATCCACTGGCTTCGGAAATCGGCTTGCAGGAACTGAATCCGGCCGTCACCTCCCAGGGCACCGCGACCGATCGACAGCAGCACGGGGTCCGCATCGATCGCCACGATCCGCGCCTCCGGGAGGCGCCGCAGGACGCGAACGCTGAGCGAACCCGGGCCGCATCCGATGTCGAGCACGCGCGGCGAGGCGCCAACCGCGGCGGCGAGCGCTTCGGTGATCGCCGAGAAGCGATCCTCGCGGTGCGGGAGGTGCAGCTGCTGCTGCGCATCCCAACGCCGCAGCCACTCCTCCCACGACACGGACGTGGCGCTCACAGGTCCAGGGTATGCTCGCGCGATGCTCGAGCGTCCCGAGCCCGAATCCCAATCGCTTCGCGGCGCACGTCTCGGCGTCGTCGGCGCTGGAGTCATGGCCGAAGCGATGCTCGCCGGGCTGCTGGAGCAGCACTTGCTCGACGCAGCTTCGGTCGTGTGCAGCCATCCTCGCGCCGAGCGCCGCGAGCAGCTCCACGCTCGCTACGGCGTCGAGACCGTCGCCGTCAACGTCGAGGCCGCACGTGGCGCCGACATCGTGCTGCTCGGCGTCAAGCCGCAGATGCTGCGCGAGGTGATGCCCGAGCTGTCGGGCACGCTGGTGCCGGAGCAACTCGTGATCAGCATCATCGCCGGCGCCAGCACACGCGCGCTCGGTGAGGGATTGACGCATCCGGCGATCGTGCGCTCGATGCCCAACACCCCCGCACAGATCGGTCAGGGCGTCACCGTGTGGTTCGCGACCGAGAGCGTCGACGCGCTCGGCAAGGCGCGCGCGAGAGAGATGCTCTCGGCGCTGGGGCGCCAGTTCGAGGTGCACGACGAGCGCCAGGTGGCGATGGCGACCGCGGTCAGCGGCACCGGTCCCACCTACATCTTTCTCTTCATCGAAGCACTCACCGACGCCGCGGTGCATCTCGGGTTTCCCAGGCACGTCGCGCGCGAGCTGGTGCTCGACACGATGCAGGGCTCCGCAGCGTTCGCCCTGCACAGCGGCAAGCACGTGGCCGAGCTTCGCGACATGGTGACCTCGCCCGGAGGCACGTCGGCGGAAGCCCTCTATCAACTGGAGCGGGGGCGGCTGCGCACCGTCGTGAGCGACGCGGTGTGGGCCGCGTTCGAGCGCACGCTGCGGCTGGAGACGACGCTGGAGCAGGCGGACAAACCGGCCGAGCATCGCGAGCGCTTCCCGCGACGGTGAGCGCCGACATCCACGTCGGGGCTGCACGCCGAGAGCGGGGCGTGCAGCGGTTCGAGGTCCGAGTCGACGGCCGCCGCCACGACGTCACGGTTTCCGACAGGGATGCGGCGGACCTACCCTCGGGTGCCGGGCCGAGCGACCTGGTTCGCGAGTCGTTTCGATTTCTCCTCGAACGGGAGCCGGCTTCGTCGATACTGCAGCGCTTCGACCTGTCGGTCATCGAGCGCTACTTCCCCGACTACCGCGCCGCGATTCGCAAGCGCCTCTCGCGCTGACACGGCATGCGCACGTACAAGCTCCACCTCGAGTCGGGTCCGCAGCGGCGGACCACGATGGTGCACGTGCTCGACCTCCTCGGCTGCGTCGCGGTCGGCAAGACCACCGACCTGGCTTTGGAGGCGACTCCGGCGGCGATCTCCGCGTACCGCCACTTCCTGCGCGCTCACGGGGAGACGATCGACGACCGCGAACCATTCACGACGGAGGTCACGGAGCACATCACCGAGGGTCAATGGCTGGGCAACGGCTCCCCGTACATCGTCTTTCCGCCAGACCTCGAGCCCATCACCGGGCCGGAGATCCGCCTCTTCCTGGGGCGTTTCGAGGCGATCTACGACGAGCTCTCGGACTGGGCCGGACGCCAACCCGACAAGCTGCTCGACGCACACCCGGCCTCCGGCGGACGCACGGCGCGGGCCGTGCTGCTGCACGCGGTCGGCACGCCGGGTGCGTACCTGTCGGCCGCGCTGGGTGGTGCGCCGGGTTTCTCGAGGATCGCGGGAGCGGCGGAGCGTGGGGAGACGCCCCTCGTGGATGCCTTTCACTCCATGAGCAGCCTCGCCGTCGAGCAGCTGCGGTCGACGTCTCGCGAGCAGCGCTCGGCGATGCGCGTCCTCGGCGGCGGCGCTCGCACCTACACGCTGCGCAAGGCGGTGCGGCGCATGCTCGAGCACGGATGGGAGCACCTCGCCGAGCTGGCCCGCCGGCCGGGCGGCCCCGATTTGGCGTCATAGCTTCGGCGCACCGCATACTCCGGTCACATGGCGCGAGACCATCTCATCGGCCTTCTCCTCGGCGTCGAGGAGGACTGGCCCGGTGCCTTCGAGTCCCTGCTGCGGCGCAGCAATCTCGCGGTGCGCAGAGGCGGCGAGACGCACCGGTTCAGCGTCGAGCGCGTGACGATCGAGCCGTTCAACCTTCGCGCCGTGCCGCGCTACTCGCTGGTGATCG
>Ga0307477_10000789_pt1 | contig 31239 bp, 23 predicted proteins | sample atmos_gasesECM2C_FD_203316 | JGI IMG/M metagenome (GOLD analysis project Ga0307477, IMG submission 203316) | Hardwood forest soil microbial communities from Morgan-Monroe State Forest, Indiana, United States - atmos_gasesECM2C_515 | ecosystem: Environmental > Terrestrial > Soil > Temperate...
CCTCAGGGGTCACCCAAAACCGGCCAATGAGGGTCACCTGAAAACCGGCCAACGGTAGAAGTCCAGGACATTGACTCCGCGGGGAGAGTTTGTAGGCTCCCTCGGCATGAGCAATGTCTTGAGCGAAGAAAAAAAACAACAAGTCATCGCACTAGGGAAGCTCGGATGGCCTTTACGGCGCATCGAGCAAGCCACTGGTGTGCGTCGAGAAACAGCCAGCGCTTACCTGAAGGCGGCCGGCATCGTGATACGGCTGCCGCGCTTCTGGGGAAAGCGAACCCCGGCAAAACCGGCCAACGAAGTGACCCCCGACCGTGAGGCAAAACCGGCCAAGGAGGTGACCCCCGACTTTATTGCGCCTTTTTCAGCAAAACCGGCCATTCGAAGCACCTGTGAAGCGTACCGAGAACTCATCGAACAGGGCCTGTCCCTGGGACGCAATAGTAAGGCGATCTGGCAAGACTTGGTCTCGGACCACGGCTTTGCCGGGGACTATCAGGCGGTGAAGCGTTTCGTGCGCAAGCTGCGCGGCCCGCGAAGCCGGGAAGCAGTGGGCATCATCGTCACGGCACCGGGAGAAGAAGCACAAGTCGACTACGGCAGTGGTCCGATGGTGCGTGATCCGCAGAGCGGCAAGCATCGCCGCACGCGGCTGTTCGTGCTGACGCTCGGCTATAGCCGCAAATGCGTGCGCTTGCTCACCTGGCGGTCGAGTGTACGCACCTGGGCGGAACTGCATGAGAAAGCATTTCGTCGCCTAGGCGGTTGTCCAAGACTCATTGTTCTCGACAACTTGAAAGAAGGCGTGACGGTTCCTGACCTCTACGATCCCACGGTCAACCCTCTGTTCCGCGATGTCCTGGCTCACTACGGTGTCGCAGCACTGCCTTGCCGGATCCAGGATCCCGATCGCAAAGGGAAAGTGGAGTCGGGCATCGGCTACACCAAGAGAACGGCGCTCAAAGGGATGCGCTTCGAGAGTTGAGAAGAAGCGCAAACGTATCTCGACCGCTGGGAAGAACGCTGGGCCAACACTCGTATCCATGGCACGACCAAACGTCAGGTTGCCGCCATGTTCCTCGAAGAAAAACCGCGCTTGATGCCGCTGCCTCTGGAACCGTTCCGCTACTACCAATACGGAGAACGGGTGGTGCATCTGGATGGCTGCGTGGAAGTGGAAGCCGCCTACTACGGGTTGCCGCCAGGATGGATCGGGCGTTCCGTGAAGGTGCAATGGGACGCGTTGCATGTACGCATCCTGCATCCCAACACCAACCAACTCCTGCGCGAGCACCTGCGTCAGAAGCGCGGCGGATATCGCATCGAGGAAGAAGATCATCCAAAGAAAATGCCGCTGAGCACGGCGCAGCTCTTGCGACGGGCTGCACATGCAGGCACTCAGACGGGCAAGTTCTGCCAGCTGCTCTACGACCGCCAAGGAGACACAGGCATCCGCCGCATCCTGGGCGTGCTTTCCCTGATGAAGAAATACGGAACGGCGGCAGTCGAAGATGCCTGCGCTGCTGCCCTCGACATCGCAGTGTACGAATATCGTTTCGTGCGCCGTTACCTCGAGCGCCGGCCGCATCCACAAATGTTTTTGCGTCAGATCGATCCCCTGATCCGTGAACTTACCGTGTATCGCGATTTCATCAATCTCAAAATCAAGGAGCAACCAGAATGAACCTGATGGAGTTAAATCGTTCCTTACGGCAGTTGCGTCTCGGTGGCATCGCTGCGGTTCTGGAAACGCGCCTGCAGCAAGCCCAAGCGGAACCGATGGCACCCATCGACTTCCTCTCTTGTCTGGTGTCCGACGAACTGACGCGGCGAGGTGACCGACTGCTCGAACGTCGCAGAAAGCAGGCCCAGTTTCGTGATCCGCAGAGGACCCTCGACAACTTCGATTTCCATTTCAACAAGAAGATGAATCGTAGTCTGGTCTTTGATCTAGCTACGGCTGCATTCGTTGGCCGCCGTGAAGACGCGCTGTTCTTAGGTCCACCCGGCACGGGGAAAAGCCATCTGGCGCAAGCCATCGGACAGGCGGTCATCGGTCAGGGCTATCGGGTGATCTACCGCGAAACACACTTCCTGCTCGAGGAAATCGCCGAAGCGGCCCTGGACGGGAAACGCAAAGAACACATGGAACTGTTGGCTACCGTACCCTTACTCATCATCGATGACTTAGGAATGCGAAAGTTAGGGCCCACAGCGGGAGAAGAGCTGCTGGAGATCGTCATGCGCCGCTACGAACGCGCCAGCACACTGCTCACTTCCAACCGCCCTGTGGAAGACTGGGGCAAACTGCTCGGCGACAGCGCCGCAGTCACCGCCATGCTGGATCGCCTGCTCCATCACGGCCACATCCTGAAATGCGGACCACGGAGCTGGAGGACCAAAATAGACTTGCCCGATCAAGAGAAAGCGGGATAAAAAGGATCACGTCCTGGGCCACACCCGTTGGCCGGTTTTGAAGTGACCCCAGTTGGCCGGTTTTCAACTGACCCCCGAGGCCTGGCTGGCCACCGACAGTGATTGTCCCTGCGCTAAACGGATACGGGACTTAGCCAAATCTCGTCGTCCTCGGTGGGAAGAGCAATACCACCGGATCGGGTGCAAGAGCCATCATTTAACGTTGGTATTGGAAAATAGGAAGAACCGGGCCCTTGGCGTAAACCCTTTGGAATCTGGAGCGGCCTATCGGAATCGAACCGACACCTGAACCTTGGCAAGGTTCGAGAAGGTAAATCTAATACGCTGGAACGGCGGCACTTAGCATTTTGGGGCAGGGTCTTAATTGGAAAACGATGGAAAATGAGTCGAGAAAAGAATTCTCGCGGTGGCACTTGAACCAAAGGCAAGTGTGCCTCGCGCAATCCAATGGCAGAAAAAGTAACCCCTTGAAAATTTGGAAAATGATGCGGCGGCTCAACTTCTCTCGTTACTTCTTTTTCTTCACCTTCCTAACTGCGAGTTCCAACGGCAGTTCATCACCATCGATAGGAGGATTACCCCTGCCCACGCGGGCTAGAATCCGGCTGACCTTCGCCGGATCGGCGCGTCGTGCGCGTTCCTCAAAGTATTCTTCCGTACGCATAGCGGAAACCTTTTCTGCGAGTGCGAGGGTGATCAGCTGATTGAGAGCCACTCCTTCCGATTCGGCGGCCTTGCGCGCTTGAGCCAATAGCGTGGGCGGCACCCGTAATGCAAAATTGCTTCGTCTCATGAATTCACTCCTCCTCGTGCAGTCACTCCGTTTCCTTTGCTAATCCCAGAATGACTTTCCCCGGCCGCACCACCGAACAGCGAAAACGCGCCGCCGCGGGCCTGAAGTCTCGCTCGTTAAAAGTCACGATCGCATCTGCACGGCCATTGATGGCTGTTTCCAACACCATCTCGTCATTCGGATCCAGTAGCATTGGCCGCGTGCGAATCAGTAACTCAACTCTCTTTCCGACGGAAGCCAGTTCATCTAGCACTGCGGACACATCTTCTCTACTGGCTCCGGATGCCGCAAGATGTTCAGGACGGGTCAGAACTGATTCGTATTCCAACATCAAAGGTACGGACAAGAGCAAGTCGAACCGGCGAGCTCTCGCCGCCTCCAGCACCTGGCGAGACGCGCCAGTGTCACTACGGAAGGCAGCCACGAGTACATCCGTGTCAAGGACGTAAGCCTTCATGCCCAATAGGATATTGCAGGCGATATTGCGTGTCAAGCCCTAGGCTAAGTGGAGGTGATTTGTGCGTCCGGGCACCTATCCTTTCATCCCGACCGATAAATGGCGAGCCTGAGCCTGGTAGTATGTCAGGTGTCGATTATCCGACTCGCCGATTTCTATCCTCATCGGTAAAGGTGAGTTTGAGCCTCTTGAAATGTCATTCTGGGTGATGCGGACGGAAACTTTGTGAGCTGGTGTAGAAGAAAACTCCTTGGCCCATAGAAAGTCGCATCAAATGCAAGGATGCCCTGCGCCGCACAGTAGGACTCCAGCATCTCGGGGGTGAAGCGATCGCGAATGTGTTTGTTTTCGTAGTGCCCGACCTGTTCAAACGGTTGTACTTCGCCGCGCTGGAAAAATTTCCACGGCCCTCCGTCTTTTCTCGCGGACACGTGGCGTATTTCGTTCAGCCATTCGGTTTCATGCGGACCGACCAACGTGAAAGATGTGGCTGCGTAGCTGACAATGGAGGTCTTGTTCCCCTCGCGTTTCGTGAGACTCGGGGAACACTGAATTTCCACTCCATGGCAGCCTAAGACCTTGCACAGGTACGAGACGGCACTGGTTACGTCGCTTCCGCCCCTGCTGTTGCTGAAGATGGCCGTCCAATTTGATTGCGTTTCCGTTATCAGGTATCGGTTCTGCGGGTTTTGCAAAGGCTCCAGCCGCAGCATAGCTTCTTTCAGGTTGGCCTCAAACGAAAAGGATTCGAAGTCAATTTCGAGCCCCTTCCACCAAGAAGTGAATGCGTCGCAATATTCGGAGAACGAAATTTCGATGAAACCTCCTCCGAATGTGACGGGGGCTCGCTCGTTGTTGAGTAAGGCTTTCATGCGAATGACCAATATATTTTCACATGTTCGCCTGATGGAAAATGTGAATTTGCCAGGAGATTGTCCGGCGAAGCCTCTAAGCTTCGGGGCGGTACCTTCCCGAGTGACTGATCGTGTTTCCTAGAAACATGTCGGAATCGAACTAACATCTGAACCCTAGCGAGGTTCAGTAGCGAAGGATACCGACGTTCAGAAGAAAACGTAAGTCGATGCAGGAGTGGCACTTATTTGTTTCCCGTGGTCCTGAATTGGAAAACAACGCCACCTGATCATGCCTAAACAGCACCATTTCAGGGTGTCTTGGAAAATACGCAAAACGTTGGCAGCGGCGTAAGTCTTTTAGAATCTGGAGCGGCCTATCGGAATCGAACCGACACCTGAACCTTGGCAAGGTTCGAGAAGTTAACTCTAACGCGCTGGAACGGCGGCACTTATCAATTTTGGGCAGGCCTTAATTGGAAAATGATGGAAAATGAGACGAGTAGAGAATTTTCGCGGTCTCGTGAAAACTATAGATTAAGTATGCCTAGGGTATTCCAACAGCAACAAAAATTAGACCCCTGGAAAACGTGGAAAATCCTGCAGCGACAAAAAGCACCCTTCGGAATGCCAGCTTCGCGTAGCGCCTGGCGGTCTGGACACCCGTCCTCCGCTTCGTTTCTTGGAGGTGGCCTATGAGTCAGAAACAGTCGGCGCCGGTGCTTGAAATGCCCGGACTTGATTGTCCAAGGAAATTGTCAGATTTTCAGTTGTCTGACACACTGTGAGAAGAGCCTGGAAGCGCGCTGCGAGGAGTGCGTTGGTCGACTTTGAACTATGGGCCCGGATTGTTCGCTCCAGTTGCTCGAACAAAGTCTGCGTTGTATCTCCCCCGGACATGGCTTCCCGCTCCACACGGTCCGCGATCTTATCTAACTTCTCCGCTAACGCACGATCGAATTCCTGTTGCGCTACCTGAACGGCTTCCGGCAATTCGAAGCCAGGAAGTTGCGCACGGTACTTCCACAACGCGATTCGCGTCAGGAACAGAATGCGGATTTGTGGTTGCCATCGCACGATCCGATCGCGCCACAGGAGATCCTGCTCTCGCGAAGGGCCGAATTCGAATAGCACGCCGTCCCCGAGCTCCCGCGTTTGCTCAAAATTCTTGTTGATAGTCTCACGAATAGAATAGCTACGGTCGGTCGCAACTCTTGGGTCCCTTGAAAGTGGCTCCGTAGCAAATTGAGCCAGCAACCTTAGCGTCGCGGTGAACGTTTTCCTCATTTGACTGACGGCAGGCGCCCTCCAGAGTTGGTCAAATACTAGCCACATCATGAGGAGCCCGAGCAAAACCCCAGCTACCCGGTCTCTGGCCGGTGCAAGAGACGTCTGAATTCTGAATTCCTGGAGGTTGATGATGCAAAAGACGAGGGCTACCTGAAGCCCAACATAAGAGAGCCTGGGGCCGGCTGTTGCAACCCAGGCAGCGGGAGCCATGATCGCGATGAAAAGAACGGCAAAGCCACCGATTGAATCAAGTTCTGGCAGAACCAATACTTGGATTCCTATACCTAATACCCCGCCCGCGACGGCCGCAGTTATGCGCAAGAATTGTTTCTGATGGGAGGAACCGACGGTACTCAATGCCGTCAAGAAGCAAGTCGTGACGGCAGTGCTAATCCCAGCCCAGTCGACGGCATTGTAAATGACGTAGCAAAGACACGCCGCCAAGCAGCCTTTCAACGCGAATTCGATGTGTTCCGGGTTGGACCATGCATCTCGAACGAATAGAGTAAGCGGCGGATCACCGGTGCCGGGATACGTCGACGCGTACGTGCTCAGGGGTTGAGAACTCGCAAAGACCTGCGGTATCAAGCAGACCGTTCTCTCCATTTCGCTCAACAGCGGTGCGGCCGGTAAAACACCAGTCGCGCAGGGAATGGGAGCCGGAATCGTTCCCCTCAACAAGTCTGCGCGAATGCCGGCAATGCTTTGGGCCAAGTCCCGGATCCGTGTCCGATCTTCGTCAGAATTGTAAATCACGAGATGTGTCGGGTTGGCCGCAATGTCTACGAGCCTTCCGATCAGCACGACAACTGCACCCATTTGCTCCGCATAGTGCGGAGCGTATCCAGACCTTTGCAGGATTCGCCGCAGCCTCGATGTGCCCAGCATGGCGAGATGTATGATGCGCTTCTCAGTTTCCTTATTCGCTGATTCGCCTTTGGAGTAGAAGTCCAGCAGGTCTTCAACTGCAGCCAAGCGCTCCGCGAGCGGAGAGACAAACTCGTCGCCAGCCCTCAACCCTGCAAAGAGCAGTTCGACCCCTACGGCAGCCAAGCTCGCAAGGGTGATTGCCCCGACGGCCCACAACATTTCTTCCAGCTTCGCCTCGGCGGGGATGCGCATGTCCCACAGTGGGATCGTGATGACGATTAACCATCCGAACCGCACCGCGGCGATATAGTTCGTCATGGTGTTCAGGGCATAAAACATTATGAACAACGTCGCGACGATCCAGAGCAACCGGAACATCGGATGGTTCACAAACATCATTGCCCCGACGAGGATGTAAAGGGCGGCGCAAACAAATACAACAACTTCTGTCATGGCGGATCTGACGGTCTGCCGTGGACTTTCGCGCGAGATTAGAAATGTGTAGATGGCTGCATAAGCGCCGAAGGGAATGCGAAATGTCATCGTGAGGATCATCACGATGGTGGCAGCAATCACGATTCGTGCCACCAACTCAGCCCTGCCGGGGTAGGGCGCGAGTTCTTCTTTGAGAAATTTCCAGAACCATACCAACGGAGAGGGAGCGTTTGAAATGCGCTGAGCAGCGGTAGCCATCGTTAATTTCCTCGAATGGTGACGACCGCGGACTCGCCAACTCGAAACAAATCGGGAGGAGGATTCTGCACGCGGACACGAACGGGATATCTTGATGCGAGGTGCACCCAATTCAGCGTTCGTTGCACATCTGGAAGCCCGGGTTGCAAAGTGCCGATTATGTCGGGATCCGGAGTAACTCCAAAACCCACGCTGTCCACGACACCGGCGAAACGCACATTCGGATTCGACATCACGTACACATCGGCCCGCATTCCGGATACGATATGTTGGAGTTCCCCTTCCCGGAAGTTACCGATTGCCCACCACGTACGCGCGTCGATTAGGGTGAACACCTGCTGGCCAACGTGGGCGTAAGCGCCTTCTGAGATGGTGAGATTTGTTACGCGAGCGTCGAAAGGTGCGTAGACGCGGCAGTTGTTGAGATTGTAGCGGGCGTTCTTTACCGCGGCCTCTCTCGCGCCGCGCTGGTTGACTAACGGCTCCAGAGTGGTCACGGCATGTTGGGCTTGCTGGTGTTGGGCCTTGCTTTCGTCGAGACCCGCTCCGGATCGCTCGTACTGCGCCAAAGTTGACTGCAGGGCCGCTTGAGAGAGTCGCAATTGCGACTCCGCCTGCTTGAGAGTTTCCGACTGGGCCATTTCCGACGTTCTCGCGCGATCCACCTGATCGACCGTGACAAACTGTTTTGCGAGAAGAGGCTCGAGACGGTGCAAATTATTGCTCGCGTACATCCACTCGGCCTTTGCCCGCTGTACACCCTGCTCAGCATTGGCCACGTCGGCCCTGGCCTGATCGACACCCGCGGCCCATCGCATGACATCAGCTTGCGCTCCGTGGATGTTGGCTTGTGCAACGGAAACCGCACTGACCAATGCATTGATCCTTCGTTGCTCGTCAGCGATTTGCCCTTCTAGAGAAGCCTCGTCGGAAATGGCCTTTTCCAACGCGTATTCGTAGGGGCGTTCATCTATTTCATACAGGAGTTCGCCTTGCTTCACGAACTGGTTGTCCCGCACATTCAAGTGGACAATGGGCCCTTCCACTTGTGGTGCGATTCCGATGAAGTTCGCAAATACCTCCGCGTCATCGGTTCGTGGATCGTGATGTGTGTGGTAGAGCACCACGAGGCCCAGAATTCCAGCAGCGAGTGCCAAACCAACGCTAATTTTGCGGCTAAGCACCCTCTTCGGTCTGGTATTGGTGTCATTGTCCATAGAGCTTTCCCGCTAGTAAAAGAGCATCAGCCACAGTGCAAATGTGAGAAGCGCTGCGAGGCTCGGATACGCGAGAACCGACAGATCCAGCCTAATTTCGAGTCGCGTGAGCACCAATCGAGTGAGAGCGGTCAGCAGGCTTGCCGCCGCCAAACAGATCAGCCAGGCAGGGAAAAACGATCCCAGAATATCGACCGACGGTGTCCGCGAGCAGCCCGCTAGCGGCAACACGACGAGATGCAGCAGGAGTCTATACTTCGCAGACGATTTGTTTCGAATCGTGATCATAGTCACGGCTTCGTCGCACTCTGTTGAATTGAATCCCCCGTTCTGAACGCCAGGTCCGCAAGGGCGGTAAGTACCTGTGTCCGCGCGAGCACATCGGCCGAGCGGGCTTGAGCGAGGGTCCGTTGTGTTGCGGTGACATCTAATAAGCTACGGAGACCATAGTTGTAAGATTCAAGGGCAGCGGCGTACGAATTGTTCGCGGCCTCCAAGAGCGCCAGGGAAGCCCGCCTTTGCCGAAAGGCGGTGTTCAAATTCGAGTAGGCAGCCCAAACTTCGTCGGCAGTTCGGTCGCGCGTAACGTTAGCTTGCGCTTCCGCCTCGTGGGCGTTCGCACGAGCCTGCGCCAACCTGTTCTTTCGCGCGCCCCCGTCGAACACGGTCCACTGGAAATTAACACTCGCACCGCCGATCAGACCTGCCGTGTGCGCCCGTGGCAGCTGCTGCTGCAACCCGTACACCGATTGCGCTGCGGGGCCGACGTTGAGAGTTAGCTCGGGATAGTAGGCCGCGTGAGCTTCCTTGATTCTTGCATTTGCGGATCTTATTTCCGCCACCTGTCGCAGGAGATCGGGTCGTTGCACGAGTGCCCGGTCAATCGCCTGGTCAACGGTATCGCCGATTGCATCGGGAGTTGCCACCTGATCCAGCGGTTGCACGTGAATTGCCGAGGTGACGGGACTTCCCACCGCGGTCGCCAGGTCTCCCCGCGCAATCTCTTCACTTCCGATGACAGATTGGAGATCAAATTCCGCCTGCGCCGTGGCACTTCGCGCCTCCAGTACGTCCGGCAGAGTTGCCAAACCATGCGCCAAACGGTCTTCCGCGGCTTGTTGAACGGTTTGCGCGTTCGCGAGACTTGCTGTTGTCGCATCCTCCTGTCCCAGCGCATTCAACAGGCGGTAGTAGGCTTGCGCGAGTTGGTAGATGATCTCCCGGTGCGTGTCGTTAAAGGCAAAGTTAGCCGCCAGCACTTGTGCTTTTTCCGCATCGATGCGGCCTGATCGGGCACCGAAGTCGAACACGGTGTAGTTCAGTTCAAGCACTACCTGGAAGTCCTGGACGGTTTGCCGGAAGAACTGGTCTCCGAAGAGGATCTGCGAGCGGTAAGTCTGCGAGAGCGCGGCAGCTTCCAATGTCGGATACAACTCACTGCGCGCGAGACCTAAAGCGGCCGCCTGAGCGCGGGCACGTTCCCATGCAACGCGAGTTTCGGGGTTGTGACGCTCAGCCAAATCGATCAGCTCCGTCAATGAGTAAGTCTTGGTTAGATCAATCTCGAACCTGAATTCACCCAGCTTCCGCGCAGCATCTGCAATCGGCATCTCCTGCGGCGAGTGCCAGGGACGATCCGCGGAAGTGGGAGCGCTCTGAGCGAGAGCAGTATTCGGCCCGAGCAGAAGCAAGAACAGAATTGCCGTACACGTAGTAGCGGTCACTCCAGTAAGTCTTTCGCCAACGACAGGAAAGCGGCTCCTCTTAGGGAGTCGCTTTCGGTTCCTGCAAGAAAAACAAATTCAGAGAGCGAGCCCCTTGAGCACCGTGCACCAGGGTGGCTTCCACGTCGGCGGTTGCCGATGGCCCCATCATGAAACATCCAAATGCGGTTTCGTGGAGTCGCACACGACGATACGCGGCGTGCATCTCCGGAACGATTTGCCGAGGGTCCAGCAGAACGACCAGATGTTGCGATAGAAACCCGAGGGCGTCGACGACAAGGTCTTCCTGTGTAAGCCAAACGGCGCCGCTTTCCGCTACGCCAAACTGTGCACGGACAACGCCGACATCGACATCCGCGAGGTCATGCGGATCGCGAACCTTCTCCACGCGCCGCGTGCCTGCGATTTCGGGCACGGCAGAGCAAATCACCTTTGCATCCGGATGCAGCAGGATTAGTTTGGATTCGGCCTCCGCACTGCTTCTCACTTCGTGAGCAACTCCTCCGGCTTCCTTGAGACGCTGCTCGAACGTCGCCTTAGGGGATCCAGCTGGAGCTTGAAATACGCGGATTCCGGGATGTCCGACCTCTACCTTTGGAAGGTTTGACCGGATCGAATTCAGGATCGTTTCACGGCTACTGTTGAACATTTCCATGTTTGCTCCGATTCGCGAGATACCACTCGCGGAACGATTTCTTCGCCGGCTGGGGAAGTTCCCGGTCACGAACCCAGGGATTGAGAGTGCGGTTGAACAGGAGAAAGTGAGGCGCGTAGGACATGGCCGGCTCGGCTGCTTGTTCAACGACGTGGTATTCCTCCGGGTGAGCGAACACATGCCCGGCGACCGCGAATGACAGTTTCTTTGCCAAGGGCAGATAGCCCTTCCCTGCCATGACTCTGCGCCACTTCAGAATTTGGTCACTGATGTCGATTTTTACCGGGCACACTTCCGAGCAGGAGCCGCACAGACTCGAGTGGAATGGCAGTTCGCTGTACTTGAACTCGTCGAAGGTCGGATCGAGAATTACGCCGATTGGCCCCGAATAGGTGGCGCCGTAAGCTAAACCGCCGCTGCGCCGATACACAGGGCAGGTGTTCATGCATGCGCCACACCGGATGCATTTCAGCGAATGCCAGAACTCGGGCATGCCAAGCCGGCGGCTCCGCCCGTTGTCAACCAGCACGATATGTAATTCGCCGCCTTTCCTCGGGCCCGTAAAGTGGGAGGAATATTGCGTGAGCGGGGCCCCTTCCGCGCTGCGGGCGAGCAGCCGCAGAAAGACGCCCATATCTTCGACACGCGGGATCATCTTCTCAATGCCGACGCTCGCAATGTGAAGCGGCGGCACCGCGGCTCCGATATCAGCATTCCCTTCGTTGGTACAAACCATGAAAGTCCCGGTTTCGGCAATCGCGAAATTGCCGCCCGTCATACCTGCGCCCGCCGCCAGAAACCTGGGACGGGCGTTGTTTCGCATCTCTTCCGTCAGGAAGTGCGGGTCCTCATTGTTCGGATCAGTGCCAATGGTGCGGGCGAACAACTGGGCGACGTCCTCGCGGGTTTTGTGAATGCAGGGGAACACGATGTGGCTGGGCGGCTGGCCATCTAACTGTTGGATTCGCTCCCCCAAATCCGATTCAATGACCTTGATTCCCCGTTGCTGAAGGAAGGGCGTCATTTGACACTCTTCCTGAAGCATGGATTTGCTTTTGATCAGGTCGGTCACACCGTGGTCCTGGAGGATCGAATAAACGATTTGATTGTGGTCGGCGGCGTCGACTGCCCAGTGGACGTGCGCGCCGCGCTTTGTGGCGTTGGCCTCGAATTCTTCCAGGTAGTGGTCGAGATGGGTGAGCGTATGTTCTTTAATCTTGGAGGCGATTTCGCGCAATTCCTCCCATTCCGGTACGGCCGCTGCTTCTGCGTGCCGCCGCTGCATCGTGGCCCACAAAAAACGGTCGTGCATCGGCTCGTGAATTTGGTCGTGAATGATGAATAATTCCGCCGCTGCCGCGGGATCTACTTGTTTTGCTGTGCTCATGACAGAATTCTCCTTCTCTTAGTAAGGCCCGCCGTTCAAAACCTGCGCTACATGGATGTATTTCAAATCCAAGCTGGCGCGCTGGGCAATGCCGTGTTGGTGCATCAGGCAGGACATGTCAGGCGACACCACATATTCGGCCCCGTGGCGGACATGGTCGTGGGCTTTTTCAATGCCCATGCGTGCCGAGACTGCTTCGTCGGTTACGCAGAAGGTTCCCCCGAACCCGCAACAATCATCCGGACGATCGACCGGAACGACGACGATACCTTTTACTTTGGAAAGCAGATTTGCCGTCTTGTCAAAGGGGACTCCCATGATCTCGGAGGGTTTCGCTATACTGAGGCCCCGAATGGAGCTGCAGCTATTGTGGATGGCCACCGAGTGGCGAAATTCTGCCCAGGGAAAAGATTCAACTTTAAGAATATCGTGGAGGAATTCCACCAACTCATAGGTGTTTTGACGAACGTGCTTCACGTCTTCTGTTTGTTCGAGGCGATCGAAGTGACAGCGGACCTGTTTCACACAGCTTCCGGCAGGTCCAACGATGCAGTCAAATTCCTTGAAGTTTTCGACGAAGAGACGTTCCGCAGGTTGCGCATTCTTTTCATCCCCGCTGTTGGACATTGGTTGCCCGCAGCAGGTCTGGTTGAGCGGATAACCCACATTGAGGCCGAACCTCTCCAAAAGCTGTAGCGTGGCGATCCCGACCTCCGGATAGATGAGATCGATGTAGCAAGGTATGAACAGGCCGATTCTCATGTTGTCAGGGAGCGTCCTCTGAACTGTCGTTTCAGGTTGTGTCATCACTAGCGTTCTCCTTTCGTCAGATCCGGGAAATGCGGATGGCATTTCTTGCTAGGTCGACTCCATGCCCGATGTGGTTTCGCGCCTTCCTTTGAAGACGCGAAAGAGCAGATACAGCGATGGGAATAGCACCAGCCCACCGGCACCACACGCCATTAATAAATCCCACAATACGTTGGCTGGAGCGGCGCTATTGAACACGGTGAGGTCGGGTCGCAAGAGATACGGGAACTGAGCTCCTGCCCAACCAATCACGATGAGGCCGACTTGGGCAGCCGCAGCCACGCGAGCCTGTCGGTACCGACGGAGGATCAGGTTCCGGAACGCAAAATAGGCTGCGAAGACGGCACCTAATTCAGCAGCACCACTCAAAGTACTGCTCGCCAAGCCTTCGCGGATTCCCGGGGCGGAAGAGCCAGCGAGAAGGTAAGTAAGGATCGCTGCGAGCACGGACACGCCGCCTGAAATGAGAGCGCGCCAGCGAAAGTCATCTTGGAGTTCACGATCGGAAGCTTCTACCGCAAGATAGGTGGCTGCCAGATACGCGAACAAAGAAAGCGACAGTAGTCCCACCGACAAGGGGAAAAACTGAAGCCAAGCAACGCGGAGCCAGGACGCAGGACGGCTCGCGTTCACGGCCTCAGAACCATTCGAGATCGCACCGATCACGATTCCGAGAAAAAAAGGAGTCAGGCTGCTGGAGATCGAAAATACGCGCCCCCAGTACAATTGGGTTTGAGCGTCGCCTGCGAAATAGGCCCTGAAGACAAATGCGGAACCCCGCAGAATGATTCCAAGCAGAACGAGGAGGAGTAATCCTGGGAGTCTAGCTCCGATAGCGCTGAATGCGGCCGGAAAACCAGAAAACATCAGCACTACCACCAGGATCAACCATACATGATTGGTCTCCCACACGGGTTGAATCGCGCGGGCGATTACTGCACGCTGCTGCTCCTTTCGCGGACCTGAACACGTCAGATCTAAGAATCCTGCTCCATAGTCGGCACCGCCCAGGAGTGAATAGAGGACAAGTGCCGAAAGCATTGCGAAAGACAAAAGAATTTCGGCATGCATGCTGCGAACGACTCCTTCTACGAAGCTTCTAGTTCTTGCTGCTTTGGACTCTGGATAACGTGGCGGCTGAGAAGCCAAATCACGGTAATACCCAAGACAAAGTAAACACCCGTCAAAGCGAAAAACGTCACGTCGAGTTGTGCAGTCGAGGTAACCGCCTCACTCGTGCGCATGATCTTATAGATGACCCACGGCTGCCGTCCCAATTCGGTGACCATCCATCCCGCTTCCAACGCGAGGAAGCCAAGTGGGCTCAGTAGGACTAGAGTTTTCAAGAATGTTTTGTGAATCGTCAGTGGACGACGCTTCCACGCGAGCCACGCAGCAACGAGGGTAAAGACGGACAGTAGGCTGCCGCATCCAACCATAATTTGAAACGAGATATGGACCATTCGAACATTTGGCCAATCGGCTTGTGGCTCCTGGTCAAGGCCCTCGACGATTGAATTCATCCTATGGGACGCCAGGAGGCTAAGGCCGTGTGGAATCTTAAGTGCATACTTGGTTTCCCTTTTGTCCGGATACGGCAGCCCACCAATCCGTAGTGGCGCCCCCTTCTCCGTATGGAACTGACCTTCGAGGCTCGCCAGCTTCATGGGTTGATATGTCCCAACCATGCGGCCGAGGGCATCTCCGCTGACGGACTGGGCGAGAACAGCCACACCCCCAATCGACAGAGCAATCGCGATGGCAACCTCATCGAAGCGGTTTCTCCCGCGCCGCAAAAGGAGCCAGCCGTGTATGCCAGCGGCAGCAAAACCTGCTGCGGTGTACGCAGCGAGCACCATGTGGAGAGCCTCGGGGGCGGCGGCAGGGCTTAGCATCGCCGCAAAGGGGCGGATGTTAACGAACCTGCCCTGCACCAAGTCGAATCCGGTTGGAGTATTCATCCATGCGTTTGCGAAGGTGACGAACACTGCAGACGAAGCGCCGCTGATGGCGACGATCGCACCCGAGGCGAGATGCATAGAGCCGGGAACGCGGTCCCATCCGTAGAGGTAGATGCCCAGGAAGATCGCCTCCGTGAAGAAGGCAAATCCTTCCAGGGAAAATGGCATTCCAATGACGGCCCCGGCGTGCTCCATGAATCGAGGCCACAGCAAGCCCAATTCGAATGACAAAACAGTGCCGGAGACTGCGCCAACAGCGAAGAGAATTGCCGTTCCCTTCGCCCAACGCTTAGCAAGCAGAAGATAGGCGGGGTCGTTTGTCTTGAGCCAGCGCCATTCGGCGACCGTCATCATGAGAGGCAGAGACACACCGACCGCGGCAAAGATGATGTGGAAGGCCAATGTAAGACCCATCAACGAACGAGCTGTCAAAAGGTTGTTCATCTCGTCGTGTTCCATCCCTCTGCCGGCAAGGGCCTCTTCCTGCGCACTTTCGAAAGGCCTCGAAGCTGGAGAAATCCAAGAACGCACGCATAGGCAAACAGCATTCCGAGAAGTAGCCCATGCGAGCGACGCTTATTCGAACGTTGAGTGCTTCTCACAATCTTGCTCCCGAGCTCAACTAACTGGACGCGTTCGCGAGACAGCCATTAAGTGCCCAACGACGATCGCAAATAAAATCAACGCGGCTCCTAAAATCCCAAGTGCCTTGAAATACAACGCAGCTGCCGCTCCCATGGCCGCGCCGAGAACAAACACAGCCCATATTCCGCATAGAAGCTTGAATTTCGGGTCGAGAGCCGTGGCGCCGCCAAAAGCGCGCTGGAGAGTCAATTTCTCGCTTTCAGTAGCGATCAGCCCTGTAATCATTCCTGTTAGATAAGTCGTGTGCACGCTGATCCCACCAGTGCGGCGAAAGGCTCCATTTTGCAAACCCAACGCTAGAGACAAACAGATCACAAAGATTTCGACTGCCGAGGTTGCACGCGATGTCAATGCCAAATACGCGGCCACGATGAGAATCACTTCTATGACCAGGACGGTGGGGAGCGTCTGCCAGAACAGCCACGTTCCCGGCAGGCGAGCGACCAGCACACTGAGAGGGATGCCAGCCAAAAAAAATGCAACCGCGGACAGGTGCGCCAGGAAAGCTCGCCAATCGTGAGCCACCAGGCTGATTGGTGCTAACACTAAACTGCCGGTGACGTGCCCCGTGAACGTCTTTCCGAGGACAAATCCGGCCGCGTCACCATACCCGCCAACGAGGGCAAACCCAAGCGAAAGCCACTTGTTCGGTTGATGGATATCGGAGTTCATCGAGTCTCCGTTGGTACTCGCGCGGCGCTACCACTCACCCGGTTTTGCTCCCCCCTTGACTCGCGTCCGGCCGTAGTAATTGTCATGACGGAATGCTCTCCCCGTGCCTTTGTGGCAAGTCTGCCGGCGATGGACTGGGAATGCGGTGAACCAACTTCAGGGCGATCCGAGCGCCCAAAATCCCGACCGCAATTCCAACTAGGGTGTCAAGCAAACGGAGGATGGGTTGTTTCCACGCATGCTCGGGGCTGATGCCTGCAACCACCATCACTACAGCAGTTGTAATATCTGCCGTGATGATGTCCTCCGATCGCCCAACGAGTTCCAAAACAATGGCTCCGATGGCAATGAGCACCGCCAGGCCCCACATGCGAAACGGAAAAATCAGAAGGTAAATGAGACACAGTACGAAGCTAAACAGCGTTGCCGAGATCCTTGATAGGGCTACACGCACGCTTTCGTCGTAGCTATAGCGGAAGACAAAGATGGTAGCGACGACCGCCCACATCCCTCCGAGGAGTTCGTCGTCTCGAGGCACAAAACGTGATAGAGCGAGGAGATCGGTGATGATTTTGTAACTAAGAAAGCAGCATACAGCCAACGCTACGCCGTGGCTGATGGACTGGCCGGTGCGCGAGAGTCCTCGGCCTGTTGCCTTTCGGTTCGGTTCTGTCGTTGGCGTCACCGGGTTGCTCCTAATTCCTTGCGATCGCTGCTCGGATACCACAATGGTTGAGTTGCGCAGGGCGAGAGCGTGTCCATCACGAAGACGAGACAGCCCACGCCCTGCCGTAAGTGATCGATGCTAGGCGCTCTTCGCCGCTTTTGTGGCCCCGGTCGCTGCTGTTGAATATTCGGGCTTGTAGATGTGCTTGCGAATAAACGCCACCATGTCGGTTGGGCGCTCGACCCTTGCGACCCCGCTGTCAAAGACGAGTTTCGCGACCCGCGCTGCGGTCTGAGTTTCGACTTCGAGGATGTTCGACTGCGGCGGATACAACATGCCGAGCTTCAACTGGTCGGGGGTAACCTGATCCGCAACGGCATGGGCCGCTTCGATGAACATTTCGTCGGTCACTCGCCGCGCGTTCGTGGCGTATATGGCCATGCCCACAGCGGGGAAGATATAGAGGTTGTTGGCCTGAGAAGGTAAGAATGTTTGGTCGCCGATGTGGACCGGGGGGAACTGTACTCCGCCCGCGTAAACCACCTTGCCTTTTGACCAAGCGTAAGCATCTTCGGGCAAGCACTCGTGTTTCTCGACGGGGTTCGAGAGGGCAAAGATGATCGGTCGAGCGTTATGGCGCGACATCGCCTCGACAATTCCCCGCGTGAAGAGCTTGCCAACCGTGCTTACGCCAATGAGCGCCGTGGGCTTGAAGTCATCGATGGCCGCGAGAATCTGGGGAGATTCGGAAGCCAGATCGAGATGATTGAAGGGTTTGCTGGGCGCCAACTTGTGGGCGTAGGGCAGTTTTTGTGCGGCCAAGCCCGGACGCCCGGCAACAACCAGTCCTTGGCTATCGAACAACCGGATTTGCTGGCGAGCTACTTCCTGAGATACGCCTTGCTGTACCAATGCCGAGACGATCAGACCGGCGAGACCAGTGGCCGCGGACCCGGCACCCAGAAACAGAATCCTTTGGTCCTTCAGCTGGCTGCCCGTGATCTTCAACGCGTTGATCAATCCCGCGAGGGTTACTCCTGCCGTGCCCTGGATGTCGTCGTTGTAACAGGAAACCTTGTTGCGATAACGGGCAAGCAGGGCGACTGCATCCACGCCGGTCCAGTCTTCAAAATGAATGCAGCAGTTTGGAAACACTTCTTGCACTGCATCGACAAACTCGTCGACGAAAGCATAGAGTTCTTCACTCGACGGGCGGTGCTTCCGCAAGCCCACGTACAGCGGGTCCTTGAGGTAGGTTTCATTGTTCGTTCCAGCATCGAGGTACATCGGCAACAGGCTCTGCGGTGGCACTCCCGCTGCGGCGGTATAGAGTTGCAGCTTCCCAATCGGAATACCAATGCCGTTGGCCCCAAGATCGCCGAGACCAAGGATGCGTCCCGCATCGGTCACGCAAATGAATCGCACATCCTTGACGGGCCAGTTGCGGAGCACTTCCTTAACGTGACCTTTCCGGGTGATCGATAGATACATTCCCCGAACACGGCGGAGAATATGGTCAAACTTCAAGCAAGCCTCGGCGATCGTCGGGTCGTAAACGATTTCGAGGAAACGGGCAGGATCGGACATCAGCGTGTGATAGAACAGCGTCTCGTTGATCTCCAGAAGATTCATCAGGTAGATATAGCGATCCAGGTCCGTAGCTTTCTTCTTGAGCTGCAACAACACGCGAGAGAGCTGTGTCTCGATCGACTCTGTCACGTCCGGCACGAGTCCGACGATTCCTAGCGACTGTTTTTCGGCCTCGGTGAATCCAGTGGTCTTGTTGACCAATGGATTCCGAAGCGATTCAACTCCATGCTGATTCGTTGCCATATCTTCTTTTTTCCTTTCCGATTCAAACTTTCCGATTTGCGTGCTATCGAGCCACCAGCTTTTATTGCCATCAGCTGGCCTTTGCAACGTACGGGCGGACCATCTTCGCCGGATCGACGACGCGGTCGAACTCGTCTTCCGTTACAAATCCCAGTTTCAGCGCGGCTGCCTTGAGGGTGAGGTCGTTATCCAGCGCGTAGTGCGCTATCTTCGACGCTTTGTCATAGCCAATGACCGGCGAAAGTGCCGTCACCAGCATCAGTGACCGGTCCACGTATTCCTTGATCTTCTTCAAATTCGGCTTGGTCCCTTCCACCAGGAATTTCCGAAAGTTGGTGCACCCATCGCTCATGATCGTGATCGAATGGGTGACGTTGAAGATGATGAGCGGCTTATAGACGTTCATCTCGAGGTAACCGCCGGCGCCGCCGAACCCGACGGCGACGTCATTGGCCATCACCTGCACGGCAATCATGGTCAGCGCCTCGGCCTGTGTCGGATTGACTTTGCCCGGCATGATCGACGAGCCCGGTTCGTTCGAAGGGATTACCAGTTCGGCGAAGCCGGCACGAGGCCCGCACGACATCAACCGGATGTCGTTCGCGATTTTGTAAAGTGAGACCGCGAGTGTTCGCAGGGCACCTGAGAGATGAACGAGTGCATCGTGAGCACCCTGCACCGTGAACTTGTTTGGCGCACTGACGAAGGGCAGGGCCGTAAGTTTGGCAATTTCCGCAGCGACTGCATCACCGAATCCGGGAGCGGCGTTGATGCCGGTTCCTACGGCGGTGCCGCCGAGCGCAAGCCGGTAGACACCTTTCAATGCGTCGTCGATGCGCTCGACATCGTCACCAAGCATATCCGCATAGCCCGACCATTCCTGCCCGAGCGTCAGTGGCGTGGCATCCTGCATATGCGTGCGGCCGATCTTGACGATGTTCTGCCATTCAGATGCCTTCGCTGTAATCGCGGCGCGCAGCGCTTGCACGGACGGAAGCAGTCGCTCTTTCACGTTGACTGCTGCCGCTATGTTCATCGCTGTCGGGAAGGAATCGTTGGAAGACTGCGACATGTTGACGTGGTCGTTGGGATGAACAGGCGTCTTGCTCCCAATTGGTGTGCCGACAAGCTGGCAGCAGCGATTGGAAATGACCTCGTTTACGTTCATGTTGAACTGCGTACCGCTCCCAGTCATCCACACGTGGAGTGGAAACATGTCCGCATGCTGGCCGGCGAGGATCTCGTCACACGTCTCAACAATGAGTTTGTGCTTGCCGTAGTCGAGCTGTTTGCCCGCGTGGTTTGCATTGGCAGCAGCTTTTTTGAGCGTTGCGTAAGCCGCGATCATCTCCCGTGGGATCAGATCGTGCCCGATGCTGAAATGTTCGAGCGAACGTTGAGTCTGGGCGCCCCATAGCATGGTGCTCGGAACCCTAACGTCGCCGAGGCTATCGCTTTCTATACGAGAGTCTTGTTGTTTTGCGTCGCTGATTGCACTCATCTTTTCTCCTCCCCTTCTGTAAATCTCTTCCGCAAGCCAATACGCTTGATTCCGGCTTCAGTTGAACGCCTCTGGATGCACTATCTCCATCAGCCGATGGTTATCCCTGTAATCCACGGGAAGGCCTACCAGCACAGGGCCTTGCATGGCGAGCGCTTTTTTGAGCGTTGCCAAGATCTGATCGGGAGTTTCGATCCGGAATCCCTTCGCGCCGAAAGCCTCGGCAAACCGAACAACATCAACGGGACCGAGCCTCACGCCTGATAACCGCCCGTACTTCGCCATTTCTTGAATGCCAACCATGTCATAGAAACCGTCAATCCAAACCAAATGAACGAGGTTGCACTTCAGCCGAACGGCAGTCTCAAACTCCATTGCCGAAAATAGGAAGCCTCCGTCGCCGGAGATGGAAATCACTTTTTCGGCAGGACGAACTAGACACGCCGCAATCGCCCACGGCAAAGCCACGCCGAGGGTCTGTTGTCCGTTCGTCATCAGGATCTGCCGGGCGCGAAAGCTGTATAGATGTCGTGCCAGCCAGATGTGAAACGACCCCATATCCAGGCACAGGGTCATGTCGTTGCTCAGCAACGGCTGAAGCTCATGTGCGAGCCGCAGAGGATGGATCGGCGAACCGTTCAGTGTGACGGCTTCCTCGGCAAACTTGGCCCGGTCCCGCGCGGCTTCACTCAGAAGCTTTGCGCCGGTTGGAGGAGTTGTGGCTTCTACCTGCCCGGCAAGCCCTCGAACCGTTGCCGCAATGTTTCCTGTCAATTCAATCTGTGGCCGATAGTCCTTGTCGATATCCGCGGGAACCGCGTCGATATGAATGAGATTCCGTCTCTTGCCCTGATTCCAGAGAGCGGGTTCGTACTCGATTGGATCGTAGCCAACCGTAACCACCAAATCAGCCGCATCAAGAATTCTGTCGGCCGGCTGCGTGCGAAAAAGTCCCACTCGCCCGCCGAAGCGATCAAAATACTCCCGCGGTACGACGCCCGCGCCTTGGTAAGTGCACACTATTGGAAAGTTCGTTTTGGCAATCAGTCCGCGCACGCCATTGGCGGCGTCTTCCGCACTTGCAAGCAAGCCCAGCATCAGGACGGGATTTCTGGCTTTGTTGATGAGGCCGGCAGCGGCCGCGATCGCATCGGGGTCTGCCGCTCCGAAGGTTTCAGGTTGCGTCGGGGTCAAAACTTCGCCATCTGCTTCTCCTATCATGATGTCCTTCGGAGCGCTGATGAACGCCGCCCCTGGCCGGCCCGACTCGGCAGCTCGGAAGGCATTTGCAACTACTTCTGACACCGAACTCACGGAGTCGATTTCCGCGCTGAATTTGGTGATCGGTCTGAAAAGGTTCACCGTATCCATGCTCTGATGGAGCTGCTTCAATCGATCGGCAACGGGCACCGCCCCTCCGATGCCAACCACGGGATCGCCTTCCGAGGTCGCCGTGGCGAAGCCGGTAACCAGGTTGGAGCAGCCCGGGCCGGAAGTTACCAATGCCACGCCCGCTTTGCCGGTCATGCGACCAACACCGCTAGCCATGAAGGCGGCATTTTGTTCATGCCGGCAGACCACCGTTTTGATCTTGGAATCCAAAAGTGTATCGAAAACCTTATCCACCTTTGCTCCAGGTATGCCGAAGACGTATTCGACTCCCTGAGCCTCCAGGCTCTTCACCAGCAACCCGGCGCCCGTCTGTGGGGTGGGTTTTGTGGCCGTAGCGCTCATTTCTTCTCCCCTTCCGCTTGTGCGAGAGCAGCGGTCGGATCTCGGCGCAAGTTAGCTTTCAAAAAATCCGCAGTCTCGGGAAGCGCGATGTGGTACTCGCCCTCGCGTTGAATCTGAAGACGCAAATTTGTTCCGCGGCACTGCAGGAGGTGGCCTCCGCGAGTTCGATCCGCTGAAATGAAGTGCAGGTGATAGCCGGGGACATTCAACGTTTTCGCGTATTCAGGAGTCCAAAAACCGACAAACGTCCCCACGACGTCATGGAACTCGAACTCCGGTTGAACGGCGGCAGCTCGAACCAGCGGAACTCCTTCGCTGGTTCGGCGCATGGCTCTCGTATGGACGTAATCGAACTTTCCATCGACTCGCAACGCGAAGAACACGTTGTCGGAATGGCGAAGCGCGTCGAACCGGGAGGTCAGGTGAGCCAAATCGGGGCAAGAATCGAGCACGACCGGAGACCCAGAAGAAAAAACCGTAATAGCTGCGAATGGAGTCAAAACGCTGTCTTCCATTTCACGTACGGAGCCGTCGGATCGCACTTGGAAAAAATGTCCATCGACGATTACCATTTCGCCGTCGAGGTCTTCGAAGGTACCTAACCCCAGGTCGCCATGTTTCCGTAGCGCGGCAATTGGCACTGCACCTTGGTAAATCCCCTCGACGAGAGCCGTTGCCGTCGAGACTTGATATAGCGTGTGTGCGATCAATGGCATCTCTCGGTCCTCATTCGACGACTCACCTTAATGCACCCTTCCGTTTGCTTCCCACGTGATCTTCAACACTCACCTTTTCCTGAGAATTCTTACTTCTGTGCGGTCCCGTCGCACACCCCTGTAGAGGCAATCACTGTGCCAACGTTAAGTTATTGAAAATTAATACCCTGCTATGAAATCTAAAATTGCGATGTTCGCAAATCTGCGAATTTCGCAACGGTGTGTTCGGGCTCGCTGAGCAAGGTATCTAAATGCGATTTACTGTGGGTTCTGTAGTTTTGAAGCGATGCTTATCGGTCTTAAGCGACCTGATCTCGGACTCAGAGTGGACCCCAGCTTGTTTGTACCGCCATTCTGTACTCTTTTCATCGTCCGCTAGATTTTGACGCTCAGACACCAAGACCCTTCTTACGCGCTAACTTCCGCGTCATTGCACCGAGTTATCTTGAGCCTCTTCATGCGAAAGTAGAGCGTAGATCGCTTCATTCCCAACCGCGCCGCAGCTCCGTTGGCACCGGCCACAACCCACCGGGTATGCTCGAGAGTCTTGCGAATGTGCTCTCGCTGCGCGTCTTCCAGCGTAATTGCCTCCAGCGGCTCCGCTTCCGCAACACGCTTCAAGCCCGCTAGGGGCGCGTGCAGAACACTCCCCCTGGTGAGGATTACGCTCCGCTCGATGAAATTCTCCAGCTCGCGAATGTTCCCCGGCCAGGCATGACTTACAAGAGCCTGCATTCCTTCGGCGGGAACTTCGCCGATCTGCTTGCCCATTTGGTCAGCGAATCTTTTTACGAAGTGCAGAACCAGGCGTGGGATGTCCTCAAGACGGTCTCGTAAGGGAGGCACAGCGATGGGAAACACGTTGAGCCGATAATAAAGATCGCTGCGAAACTGCTTCTTCGAAACCATATCACCAAGATCGCGATTGGTCGCAGCGACCAATCGCAGGTTAACCCGCTGCGTTTGCGTGCTACCCAGCCTTTCGAACTCTCCCTCCTGAAGGACACGCAGTAGTTTGGCTTGCAGTTCGAGAGGGATGTCTCCGATTTCGTCCAGAAAAAGAGTGCCGCAGTCGGCGGCTTCGAAACGGCCCGCTTTGCGCGTCACCGCGCCCGTGAAAGCTCCTCTTTCGTGGCCGAAAAGCTCGCTCTCCAAGAGTCCAAGGGGAATGGCCGCACAATTCAGTTTCACGAAGGACCGATTCCGGCGGGCGCTATGCTGATGAATGGCGCGAGCGACGAGTTCTTTCCCTGTCCCGGTTTCGCCTTCGACAAGAACAGTGGAATTAGTAGGCGCGACCGTGCGAATGAGATCCAATACCTCGCGGAGAGATCTGCTTGCTCCGATGATGCCTTCAAAACCCTCGTTCACGTGTTTGCTCTCCCCTGCCTGACGGCTTCTGGGTGCAAGGGTTTGGAGCAATGTCGAGGCAGTGGATCGGGCTGTCGCACCGGTCAGTATGTCGCTTCGGAATGGACGCTTGCTGTGAAAGATTTGGAATTTTTCCGTTAGGACCGATTGTTTCGCTGTCGCCATGATCTCTTCTTTTCCTGCCGCTCCTTGCAATCAATCGGCCAATACAGTTAATCTCATGTCGAGAGACAGCCGATTGACGCTCTTGTCTTGTTAGCAGACGAGCCCCTAACTTTGATTTCGTTCTCTCGTGATCCACTCGCGGATATACGCTGGGCAATTCTTGAGCGTGATGTTGTCCGCTTCGCAGCCATTGAGAAAACTGACCGCGTCTTGATCCACGAGGGTTAGGTCTTTCAAGTCCAAGGCGATGCGGCGACCGCCCGCTTCTGCGCCGAATAATCTTTTCAACTCGTCCACGTTTTCTGCATCCATTCGACCGCTGACCTTAAACATCACCTCTCCATTCTCTGCCCGGGTGATTTTGAGCATCTTCCCTCGCCTGAACATGCTTTTCGCCGTAGTCTTAGAAACCCTTACGCGCTCCGGGGATGGCAATCGCAGTTCCAACGCATGCCGCTGATATAAAGAACTTGCTCCGGATGGTTGACAAGGTGGCAGCGACTAGTGCGGGAGAGAGGACGCGGTTGCCAGTCCGTGTCCTTTCCCCGATCTCTGAATGCGTCTGTGTTACTTTTCGTCCTGCGAGCGGTTGTCACCGTGGGAGTGCTCGCCTCGATCCTTCTCGTCGGCCAGAGTGAACGCGAAGACTTTGTTATTTCCGGTTCCAGCGATCTCCCGGTACCCCGATCCCCAGTAGAGGGTGCCGTCCACGATCGATGGTCCGTCGATTACGGTGCCCCCGCTCGCGAAGTTCCAGAGGATATTCCCGGTGGTCGCGTCCAGCGCGTACATCTCTCCTGAATTAGAACCGGCATACATGACCCCGTTCGCAATGCTCACCGAACCCCTGTCTATAGAGCCAGCAATTGGGTCTGCCGTCTGCCAAAGGATTTTCCCCGTCGCAACATCAAGAGCGCTCCATGCACCCCAAGTGATCTGCTGTCCTGAGGGCACCAGGGTATACGGGAGATGGTCGCTATTCGCGATAGCAACATAGATGCGCTGTCCGTCGGTCGCCGTGCCCCACTCGATTCCTCCGAGCGAAGCGCCTGGCCCAACTGGTGTGGCCCAAATGATGTTGCCGTTATCGGGATTAAGCGCCCAGAAGATGCCGCTCTTCTGGCCAAAGCCGACAATGCTGCCCACGAGATTGGGTCCTGATCCTCCCAAGTCAAAATCTGGACTGGTGGGCACCGGACAGTTCGCTTTTGGTCCCGTGGGAGTAATGCACGCTACCGTCCAAGTATCAAAGCCTTGTAACCGCGTCGTCCACTTGATCTGACCCGTTTTCAAATCCAGCGCAAACGCCGAGTCGAAGAAATCGTCAGCCACGGTGCAGTTCGCCAATGGAGTCGCGTTCTGGCACGCTTCCACTTCTGCCGGCGCCGTGTAGTTGTTTCCCGTACCGATAAAGAGCACGCCGCGCTTGGGATCAATCGCAGGCGGTTGCCAAATCGCGCCTCCGCTGTATCCTCCCGTTTGTCCGCCATTTTCCGGCATGTCGAAGGTCTTCCAAAGAATCGCGCCAGTCTTTTCATTCAGCGCCACGATGCTTCCGCGAAAACTGCAGCACGGGTACGTCGGGTCCAGTGCCAGAGTTTCTTCGGTCGACGAAACGCCAATGTAAACGACGCCGTTGAAAACTACGGGCGATCCCGTGATGATGGCCGCCGGATGAGACTCCACCTGCGTTATCCACCGCAGCGTTCCTGTTTCGCGATCCACGGAGATCACGTTCGCGCCGTTATGCACCAGCTTGGGGCTCTGAACATCTCCAATAATTACCTGGTTTCCGTCCACGGCAGGGCTCACGCGAGAGACTGCTCCCTCGATGCCGTCGTATTCGGAAATCTTGTGAGACCAGATCAGTTCGCCGCTGTTCTTCTTCACCGCGAACAGACTCCCGCCCCAATCGGGGAAATACACTGCGTCACCGTCTACGGTGGGAGTAGCGGAAACATCGCCGCCCGTTGTGAACACCCATTTTGGCGTAAGACTACTGACGTTGGCGGGACTGATCGTGTGTTCGGCTGGCTGGCTCCAGGTGTTGCTCAGATTCTGTCCGGCTATTCGCCACTGGTCAGATCGGGAGTCATGTGAGTGGTTCTGTGCGCGCAGGGGTGAGGCTGACAGGAGGATAATGGCCAATACCATCGTTGGCAGCGGCCAGTTCTCCCGCCCAAAACTGCGTAATTTCCAAGCTTTCATCGGTTTTTCTCTCCTTTATAGCGGTCAAGAATCTCGCTGCGCCAACCTTTGAATCTGAAATTCACAAGGACGGATTCCCTTATGTGCTACGGCGGAAATAGGCGCATAACACGGAAGACGGATTTTGAGCCGATAGACTGCCAGATCGATTCACAGAAGAATTCACGACGGCTATTGCTTGAGCATCTCCCGTCTCTTGAAAAGTTCTTTCTGTGCTGCAGACTGAGGCGGTCATACGCTCCACTGTGATTGCATGCACAATTCCAATTTCAGGCAATTGAAAATAGGCTGCTTACATAGAAATCCAGATTGCGAGTCTCGCAAATTTGCGAGACTCGCAACCGCGCTCTATGGGGATCGCTGAGGAAGGTATCTAAACGCGATCTGTGGGAAGCTCTCTGGTTTTGAAGCGATTCTTGTTGATCTTTAGCGACTTGATCTTCGACTCGAGGGTAGATCCTGGAATACCGAGCTTGGCAGCGGCACCTGCCGGTCCGGACACGCGTCCTCCACTTTCGCGCAGGGCAGCCTCAATGATCTCTTTTTCTTCGGCAGCGGGCTTACGAGATAGCCCCAGGGCACTTTTGGGTGCAGCTGCATGCGGCTGCCACGAAAGCCAACTCTTATCCACTGAGAGATTCTCTGTGTCGCATACGATGACAGATCGCTCGATGACGTTCTGCAATTCGCGAATATTGCCCGGCCACGGGTACGACTGAAGCAATTCCAGGCTCCTTTTGTTCACCCCACGAATGTTCTTTCCCGATTTCCTCGCATAGCGATCGATGAGGTACTCAACCAGCACAGGAATATCCTCCTGTCGTTCCCGCAGAGGAGGAACCTCGATCGGAAAAACGTTAAGCCGGTAAAAGAGGTCACTCCGGAATATGCCTGCAGCGATAGCCGCCTGCAGGTCGCGATTGGTGGCAGCAATCACCCGAACATTCGTTCGGATAGATCCGGTTCCACCGACACGTTCGAATTCATGTTCCTGCAAAACCCGCAAGAGAGCGATCTGGGTCTCGGCAGGAAGCTCTCCGACTTCATCGAGGAAGATCGTGCCTCCTTCAGCCAGCTCAAAGCGCCCTAAGCGTCGCTGAGTTGCCCCCGTGAAGGCGCCCTTCTCATGGCCGAACAATTCGGATGCGATCAAGTCGTGTGGAACTGCGGCGCAGTTAACACTGACAAACGCTCGCGAGGAACGCTGTGAGCGTTTGTGGACGGCACGTGCGATCAGCTCTTTGCCCGTCCCCGTTTCGCCGGTGATCAGAACAGTGGAGTCTGTGGGAGCAACCTTTGCGACACTAGAGAGCACCGCGTGCAGAGTTGGAGAAACTCCCACGATCTCCTCGAACATTGATGCCTTATCGATTTCTTCGCGTAACGCGACGTTCTCATCCTGGAGTCGCTGCTCAGCCTGCTTGCGCTCCTCGATATCGGTCGCTGCGGCATACCAACGTGTGACACGTCCTTGTTCATCTCGTAGCGGGTTCCAGCGGAAGAGAAACCAGCGATACTTCCCATCTTTTCCCAAAAAACGTGCTTCGTATTCGTGGGGGATGCCACCTAAGAACTTGCTTTGAGTTTCGCTGGTCAAGCGTTCCCAATCATCTGGATGATAATACTTACGCCGGTTGGAGCTCCGCCACTCCTCAAGAGTAAATCCGAAATAATCGAGCATGGTTTGATTGGCATAAAGACGAGTGCGATCACTATCGTGGCCTAATACTGCGGTGTACTGGGGCGCGAAATCCAGGATCTGTCGAAGCTCCATTTCGCTTTGCCGGAGTTTCTCTTCTGCCCTCCTCCGCTCGTCGATGTCTGTAAGCAAGTTATACCAACGGACAATGCGACCTTTAGCGTCACGCAGCGCTAGGCCACGCGAGTGAAACCAGCGGTATACGCCGTCGGCACGGCGCAGGCGGTGATCGACGTCATACGGATCCCCGGTTTCGACCGAGCGCCTCCAGGCGGCGACGGCCTGAGGGAGGTCGTCTGGATGGACGGCTTCGCTGGTAGCCCAGCCTTTCAATTCGTCGAGAGTCTTGCCGAAATATTCCAGGGCTTGGTTGTTGACGAACTCCACCTGTCCTTCCGCGGTCATGATGGCTACGATGCCAGCAATCCCATCGACGATCAGGCGAAGAGCCTTTTCGCTCTCACGGATCACATCTTCCGCGCGTTTGCGCTCGGTGATGTCCGTAGCCGTTCCCACGAACTCCAAGCAACCCGATTCGTTCCCTGAGGGACTGCCCACGATCCGCAAATATTTGACAGATCCATCGGGCATCAGCAGCCGATGTTCAAAATCGAAGGGCACCCTCTCGCGAGAAACGCGTTCGATGAGTTGCTCCACGGCCGCGGTGTCGTCCGGATGAACTCGGTGGAGTACCAACTCCAATGTGGGCTTAATCGTTCGATCGCACTCAAAGATGTTGTAGGTTTCCTCCGACCAGTAGATTTCTCCAGTCGAGACGTTCCAGCCGAAACTGCCCGTGTGACTTAAGCTCTGCCCTTGAGCCAGGAAAGCCTCGCTACGTTGCAGACCTGAATAGAGGTTCGCATTCTCCAGCGAAATAGCGGCTTGCGAAGCCAGCATCTCCAGGACTGCGACCCGGTCCGCCGTGAACCCGCACGGAGTCAAATTATTCTCCAGATAGAGTGCGCCAATGAGTTTCGTTTGTTTTAAGATCGGCAGGCATAAGACGGATCTGGCGCGCTTCGCTCGCACATACTCATCCTCCGAGTACAAGTTTGCGACCGAAGCATCATCAACAACCACGCGCTCCCGCGTCCGGATCACGTAATGAAGCGCGGATTGTGGGAGATCGGATGGCGTGATGACTGCCCGTCGAACTGTGACGTCTACCCTTTTTTGGCCGGCAATGGCCTCTGCCTCGATTTCCCGCTCATCACCACGGAGAAGGACGAGCAGTCCCCGCTGCGCCCCGGCGTGCTCGACCGCGATTCGCATCAGCTTCTCAATCAGTTTGGGGAGGTCAATCTCGCTTGAGAGTGCCTGCGCGCCCTTGATTACAGTCTCGATATCCAATTGCCCGACAGACGTGCCAATCGTGGCAATGGGTGAGGTAGGATCCAATTCCTTATGCAGGTGCGGGTACAGTTCGTCGAGTTGTCTTACCTTGCCGTGCGCACCCCAGCGGTCGTAGCAGTTCCGCGCTTTGCATAGATATGCATGGGCAAACGTCTCGAAGTCGCGCGACAAGTAGAACCGCGCGGCCACCTCATGCGCCAGCGCTTCGTTTTGGACGAAGCCGTTTTCGCGAGCCGATTGAATCGCCTCTTCGTACAAATGCATCGCATCGGTGTCTCGGCCCTCGAGACGAGCGATCTCGGCCGATACCAGGGCGTGCTTGTCGCCGAAGGTCGGTGGATAGTTTTCGGCCCACTCGCGCAGCTGTTCAAGGTGCGCTGTCAAGAGTTCGCGCCAGGCTTGCTGCTGATCGGTCGATACGGTCTCGTAACATGCAGCCAGCGTCAGTGCGGAATAATAGACGTAGTCGAGCACGTGGATTAGAGCAGAAGAGCTCGAAAGCTGCAGCTTTGCCCTGCCAGCGGCCGCGAGAGCCTCCGCATAGTCGCCCGACAAGAACCGCGCCTTCAGTTTCAGCGTCCAGTACCAGAAGATCATCAAGGCCATCCGATCCCCTGTCATCTGCGCCTCGAACGTCGCCTCGTCAAACTGCGCGTCATTGAAAGTGGAAAAGTTTTCAGTCCGGCCCTGCATGTTCGCGATGAAGCGTTGCTGGCTCTGGATGATGTCCGCGATGTCGCGATACTTGGCGTTTCGGGCGAAGTCCAGCGCGATTTCGGACTCGCGGCACACCGCCTCGAGCGGATCGTTCCGTAGGAAAAAGCCCTCGATCAGAGGTACCAGACCGTGGCAAGCAAAGACCAGATCACCCGTTTCAATTGCAGTTCGGAACGTCGCCCGCATGAATTCGATCGCGATCACAATCGGCTGCGTCCAAGGGGCGACGTTTCCCATTAGATGGTAGATCTTCGCCTTGCAAACGATGAAGCCGTGCTTCTCTATGAGGTCGCTGGCGAGCTTGGCGAAGCGATAACCATCTGTGTAACGATGAAAGACCGGACCGAGGATGGCACCGAAATATCCATAGGCTAACGCGGAAGCGCCGCTCGTCCCGTTCTGCATGCCGATCGTCACCATGCGGCAGATCTGGAAGTAACCCAAACTGGAGTCGGTAATGTGGGCGGGGGGAGTAAGTGTCGAGAAGACCTCCATTACGGCTTGCAGTTCCGGACTGGTCATCAGCGGCAGATCGATCAGACCTTCGATCGGCCGCCCATTAAGGGCTTGGCATACCGTCTCATATTCGGCCTGGACCTGCTCCTGGGTCGGATGTGCTGGAATGTCGATGCCGAACAGCTTCAGGCATATTATTCCACTCGCTACGGCCTGCGGGTATTCCCCCTTCACTTCATGCAATTGGATCTTGAGACGATAGATGGCTGCCTGATCGACCTTGGACGCCCTGCGCTGCAACAGCTCCCCAATCAGTCGCTCGGCTGTATCGAAGTTACCGGTCAGAAGCTCGCAC
>Ga0307477_10000795_pt1 | contig 31129 bp, 28 predicted proteins | sample atmos_gasesECM2C_FD_203316 | JGI IMG/M metagenome (GOLD analysis project Ga0307477, IMG submission 203316) | Hardwood forest soil microbial communities from Morgan-Monroe State Forest, Indiana, United States - atmos_gasesECM2C_515 | ecosystem: Environmental > Terrestrial > Soil > Temperate...
GCCCCATCAAGGCCTGGACCGAACCCGGCTGGACGGCGAGGTCGATCCCCTTGAGGATCTCGTTGCCGTCGACGGTCGCGCGCAAGCCTTCGATACGCAGTCCTTTTGTCGACACTGGTTCCCTTTCGGTCAAAACGCCACCGCACGTTGGGCGGTGGCGTGGGTCCCCTCTATGCTAAGCCTGGCAGGGGGAGAAAGTCAAGGAAACTCTGGACTATCTTCGCTATTCATGCTAAAGTCGCAGGGAATGCAGGACGCGCGTTTTTTCCAGTCGACCCGCGGCAAGATCGTGACGGCGCTGCGCCGCCGCCACTCGGCCTCGGCCGTGGACTTAGCCGGCGAATTCGGGCTCTCGACCAACGCCGTCCGGCAGCAGCTCTTGACCCTCGAGCGCGACGGCTACGTCGCAGAACGGGCCGTCCGCCGTGGGCCGACCAAGCCGACCCTCGAATACTCGCTAACCCCGTCCGCGGAGACCCTCTTTCCGCAGCGCTACGACCTGATGCTCAACGCGGTTCTCCGCCAGGTGAAAGACAAGTTCGGCGAAGCGGGCCTGGGAACGGTCATGGACGGCATGGGGCAGCGCGCCGTCGAGAAGTACCGTGCCCGGATGACCTCCTCCGACGCAAAAGGCCGCGCCACCGAGCTAGCCGCAGCCCTGCGCGACGAGGGCGTCGAGGCCGACGTCATCGAGCTGGACGGCGTCGTGCAGCTGCGCGAGCACAATTGTCCGTATGCCAAGACGGTGACCGAGCATCCCGAAGTCTGCTCGATCATCCAGACGGTTTTGCACGACACGGTCGCATCGGGCTCGAAGCAGGTTGAGTCGATTGCAACCGGCGGCGAGACGTGCCGGTTCGAAATCAAGGCTAGTTAGTTTCCTGAAGGGAATCGATCGCCCGTGAATTTTGTCAAATTTCAGAAGCTCGTCGAAGACCGCAGCGGGTTCAAAACGATGGACAGTCCGATGGCGAGCGGCGAGTATTTCAGCGATTCGTGCGGCGATATGTACACGTATTACCTGAAGGTCGGCCCGGGCGACGTGATCGAGGACGTTTCGTACTTCACGACCGGCTGCGGTTTCGGAACCGCGACCTGCAGCCTGCTGGTCGATCTGGCCCTCGGCAAAACCATCGACCAAGCCTACGCGATCTCAGACGCCGACATCGAGGCCGCACTCGACGGCTATCCGGAGAAGAAAAAAGATTACCCGGGACGTTCGATCGCGGCGCTGCGCGCGGCGATCGACGATTATCGTTCGAAGCGTGCCGCCGGCGCGATCAGCGACGCGATGCTCGAAGCCGCTCGCGCGGAAGCGGCAGCCGCTCGCCCCAACGCGCCCGCCGCCGCACCTGCTGCAGCAGCCACCGCACCGTCGTCAAACGGCTCCGAAAAACTCCTGATCAAGCTGCATTAACGTCAGCGGCGCGTTGCGGCTCTTGCTAGCACGGTGTGAGTCATAGAACAGCGCTACCTCATTTTCGATGCGTTCGTTCTGGACACGCTGCGGCGAACTCTATCCCGCCGCGGTAAACCGGTCGCACTCACACCCAAGGCGCTCGAGGTCCTCATGTTGTTGGCCGGGCGGGCCGGCGACGTGCTCACCAAGGAAGAACTGCTCGAGACGCTTTGGCCCGGCGAGTTCGCTCAGGAAACCAGCCTCGCGCAACACGTGTGCCTGCTGCGCAAGGCGCTCGTCGCGAACCGTGGGGATGGGCTGATCGCGACCGTCCCGCGGCGTGGATATCGTTTTGCCGGTGAAGTGCGCCGCGCCGCGCAACTCGAGAGCCCGGCCGCGACCCCGAGCCGTTTCTCGGGGCGCGTATTGCGCGCGGCGGGGGCGTTCGTTTTAGCGGTCCTGTTCGCGCTCGTTGCCGGCCGCATCGCCGGCTCCTCCGCTCATCCGAAGCTCGCGCAGCTTGGCCCCGAGGCTGAACGGCACTACGTGTTGGGCCGTTACTACTGGAACAAGCGAACCGAACGAGACCTGCTGTTGAGCGTGCGCGAATTTCAATCGGTGATGGAGCTCGCGCCGCGCAGTGCGCTCGGCTACAGCGGCGCCGCCGATGCCCACTTTCAGCTGGCCGCGACGGACGACGTTCGGGCTGCGAAACGCGAGTTCAGCGTGGCGGAACGGCTCGCGGCGCAAGCGGTCGCGGTCGATCCGACCAGCGCCGAGGCGCATGCATCGCTCGGTTATGCGCTGTCGTATCGCAATCGCGCGGGCGCGCGACGCGAGTACCTGCGGGCGATTGCGCTGGAGCCGGCCTATCCCAGTGCGCACCAGTGGCTCGCGAACCTGGCCTTGGGCGAGGGTGATTTCACGACGTCGATCTCCGAGTTTCGGGCCGCCGCGAATCTCGCGCCGACGTCGGTCCCGATCGCCCGCTGGCTGGGATTCGCGTATTACTACGCCGGGCGTTACGACGAGGCGATCGATCAATTGCGTCAAGCTCTGAGGCTCGATCCGCAAAACGGCGGAGCCCGGCTTCACCTGGCGCTGGCGATCGAGCAGGAGCACCGCTATGGGGAAGCATTAGGAGAGCTGCGTCAACTGCCACGCGATCAATTCGACGCCGCTCAACTTGCCGCGTGGACCGCGTATGCTCACGCGTTAGAAGGTCGCGCGGATCAGGCCTTGGCCGAGATCGACCCGATTCTCCACTCGAAATTACACGAGCGCGTCGGAAGCCCGTCGATCGCGGCCGTGCTGGACGCGACCGGTCACCGCAGTGAAGCCATCGCGTATCTCAAGAAATCGCACCACCACTTCATCGAGGATGCATCGATCTTTCCGCGCTTCGATCCGCGTATTGCCGATCTACTCGCGGTGCTCTATCCCACGCCTCCGAACTAGTGTGCTAGCGGCGCAGGTGCCGAAGGTACTCGAGCGCCATCGTGTTGGTCGCATCCGCTTCGGCCGAGCGTTTGAAATCGCCGACGGCGAGCTGAGTCTGACCGGAAAAGAACTCGAGCTCTCCGAGGCCGGCCGACGCCTCGGAATCTTGGGCGTTCTGCGCGATTAGGATTCGATAGAGTCCGATGCCGTCGGCGAAGCGTCCGCGCTGGCGCAGCTTGGCGGCTGCATTGACGAGCATCACACGGAATGCGGGGTAGGCGTCGCTCTTGCTATCGGGGACGGTGCTCTTCAAACTCGCCGTCACCGCCGCCAGCCCTTCGGCATCGATTCGCGCGATCAGCGCTTGCGCTTTGGGGTAGTCGCGGGTGTCCATGTTGACCAGCTCGGCTTCGAGCGTTACGTCGATATCGACTTGATCCGCGATCGCCCGGCGGCCCGGATCGAACTCGTTGTTCCAGAACATCACGCCTTCGATGCCAAACGCCTTGCGGTTCAGGCTCGTCTTGCCGACGAAGCCCATCCGCTGATTCTGCCAAGCGTCCTTGCTGAGCGGATGGAGTTCGGTCATCTTCAAAGAGACCGGCTTGGTGACGCCGTGCATCGTGAGATCGCCGGTTACGGTGAGGCCCCCACCAGCTTGCGGCGTGACGCCGGTCGAACTGAAGACGATCGCCGGGAACTTTTTGGCATCGAAGAAGTTGGGGCTGCGCAAGTCCCTATCGCGGTTGGCGACGCCCGTATCGATGCTCTCGGTGAGGATGGCCAGCGTGACGGTCGTGCGCTCGGCGTGCTGGGGATCGTACATCATCGTCCCCTCATACGTGGTGAAATCGCCATGAACCGAGGATAGGCCCATGAAACCGACGCGAAACTCGAGCGAGGAGTGGTCGGCATCGACTTGGTAGCGCTGGAGCCCGTTCAGGGACGGAGCGCCCGCCGGAAGGATCGTGGCCACTTGCGCCCGAGACGGCGCCGGCTGAACGCCAAACATCATGAGGATTGCAAACGCCGCGACCAACGCCGCACCGGCGTTGCGCCCTCGAAAATCCATGGTCCTTCCTCCGCTACGCGATCGCGTTATTGCGCCATGGTAGCGCGCCGGGCGCCGAAAATCTTGAGGAATCATCACGATCAGCTCAATCCAGGGCGCTGTGCGGTCGTGCCCCGCACCCTTGCCTGGGGGAACCTTTCCGCCGGCGATTTGAAAAACGCCGTGCACCTGTTTGCGGGGGGGTATAACCATCGCTATACTCTGCATATGAAAACTGCGGTATCTATCCCCGATTCTCTCTACAACGAAGCCGAGCGTCTGGCCAAGGGGCTGCGGCTATCGCGAAGCTCACTGTACGCGCGCGCGCTCGAACGCTTCGTCCAAGAGGCTCGTTCCCAGCACGTTACCGCGTCGTTGAACGAGGTTTACGGTAAAGGTCCGCAAGGCGATGAGTTCGTTGAAGTCGCCGCTAAGCGCGTTCTGGAGGGAGAGGACTGGTGAATGAAGTCGGACCAGTTCGGCGCGGAGAGATCAGGTGGGCGACACTGCCTGCGCCTTCCGGCTCGGTTCCCGGCTATCGGCGGCCGATTCTTGTTGTCCGGTCCGAACCGTTCAATAGCAGCGCTAAATGGCACTGGTGCGAGCGCTCACCAACGGTGACACCTACCAGGATTGCGTGAAGGTAACCGGGTCAAATTTGATCCCGCATCGCAAACGCGGGTTCGCATCGATGCTTCGGGCCTGATAAAGACCGAAACCGAAGGACTCATCAACGTTGGGAACCGCTGGATTTATATGAAATTGCCCGTAGCATTACCAGGTTCGCCCCGAAATTGAGAATTCTAGATTACCTCCCCGCAGTCGGTGGATCTTCGAAGTCGGCCGGCACGTTTCGTTTGCACTACGAGGCCGAAATCAAAATGATCGTCGGTGAGCGGGACGGCTTTCGCCAGGCGAGAACAACTGCCAATATTGATGACACCGTAGTGATAGATTTCGACTACAATTTTGAGATCGGTGCGTTCGAGCTGTTAGCGCCTCCGGCTCTTTGGCCTAGACTCGAGCAGTGGCGCCCAAAAATCGCGAAATCACTCGGGTCAGTCTTTCTGAATTACGATCCAGCAAGGGATAACATATACGTCGAGTGTCCAGCGAAGGTATATCTTACCTTTCGTCCGCACCCGAACGTAACGGTATCATTCACGGGAAAGCCGCCTGAATCTGACTGGACGTGGATTCGAGTCGCTCAGGATTTCTGCATGGGCATTAAGTCAGGCGCACTAGCTGGTATCCTTATTGATCCCTTGCCCGATGGTGCTGCGGCCGCAATCCTCTCGAAATCGCAATGACGTAATCTTCGGCGCAGGTAAGACCAACACGCTCAGCACTTGTGTTCGTTACGAACAGCAAAAGGCTAACCGGTTCACTGCAGTAGGATCCCCACGGTTGGAGGGACTATGCCAATATTCTAAAAACTGCGGTCGTGAAGGAATGTTCGGTATTGACCATTGCCTGACACGCTCGAATTAATAGTCGCACCAGAGCGACTCTTCACTCGGTTAGCCCTTAACCGTCGTTGGTTCTCAGCATTCCTCATCACGAGCGTGTTGGGCATGACTGGCTCGCTGTTGCTAATGCCGAGACCGCCGCACTTGTCAGCAGTCTCGGTTTCGACCGCAGCGCCGAAAAGTGTTCCATCGCAGACAACAGGACGCAATACGTCAGCGGCTGTGCCGGCGCTGCGGTCATTAACCGGCTGGGCGCTTTATCCCTTATATGTGTTAGCAGCCGTCTTCATTACGGCATTTATCATGCACATGACAAGCTTACTAGCGGGAATGGAGTCCATTTTTTCACGTTGCTGGTCGCTTGCGATGAATATTGCCCCGATCTACTGGGGTGTGGGCCAGCTCGTTTGGGGTGTCTTGGTAACGATGCGGGGAGGGCCTGGAGCGTTTCCAACTGGTGAGGCTTTGGTGCGGGCCGTACCCAGTCTCGTTTGGTTGGCTCCAGGGGCTAATGCTAAACTGGCGGTCATTCTCTCTGCTATCGATCCATTTACCGCGTGGTCAACGGTACTGATGGCTCTGGCCATGTCGGAAGCTCTCAAGTTGAACGTCTGGCTATCATGGGTCGTCGCTTTGGCATATTTTCTCTTCCCATATCTGCTTGTAGCCGCTTTGGGTAATGTTCGGTAGCGGCGAAGCTCGCTACCACGGCCAACCTGGAGCATATCGGACCTCTTCCAGAGAGTGACGCGCAAGACCGAAAACTCATCGGCGCTAGCGTCGGTCGCTTGCGCGGCGCGATCCTATCTCGTGTCGACGAAGGTCTTAGACTCGTTCTTGGGCTTTAAGGCAAAGGGCCTTAGCCAGAGATAGTGTCTCGTGAAGAGAACGGCGTAGGCGAGCGCGACAAAAACGCGCCATCCGGTGGCTGTCGCGCCACACTCAAGCGCAAGAGTTTCCATCGGACTAAGTTCGAACGATAAATCGTTGCTGGAACACCAATCGATTGTGAGCCTTGTTCGGTGAAGACCGGGCTCTAACTCGATGGCAATCGTCAGTCCTTGCGCAATCTTGCCGACGACCACCCCGTCTACGATAATACTGTAAGACCGCCAACAGTCGACGTAAGATCTGACGCGATGAAGGACGATGCTTCCAGCGTGGCCGCCACCGTTCGTTGCCGTTGTCATGACCCGGCGTTTTCGCCCGCGTACGGGTTTTCGCGTTTTTCTAGACCGATCGTCGTGGACGGACCGTGACCCGGAACAACGACGGTCGCATCGTCGTACGCGAACAACTTCGCACGGATGCTCGCGACGATGTCTTCCATCGACGTGCCGCCGAGGTCCCAGCGGCCGATGCCGCCGCGGAAGAGCGTATCGCCCGTTAAGAGCGACGTCGCACGCGACGGCGCGCTGAGTGCGAACGAGACGCTCCCGGGCGTGTGACCGGGCGTGTGCAGCACCTCGAGTGACGCGCCGCCGAGCTTGAGCGAGAGGCCATCTTGCAGCTCGCCGTCGAGGTCGACGATCTTCGGCGGCGCGATGCCGAGCCACTTGGCTTGCGCGTGCAGCGTCCGGTACAGCGGCAGGTCCGCCGGGTGCAGCAGCGCCGCTGCGCCGGTTCGCGCTTTGAGTTCGCCGACGCAGCCGATATGGTCGATGTGCGCGTGCGTGTGAACCAGTACCGTCGCGCGCACGCCGAGCGCGTCGAGTCGCGCGAGGATCCGTTCGGGCTCGTCGCCGCCGTCGACGACGATCGCGCCGCCGCTTGCCGGATCGGCGACGATGGTGCAATTGCACGCCAGTGGCCCGACGACGAGTTGTTCGACGACGACCGCACCGTTCAAATCCGGCATCCGAAATCCTGATAGGCTGCGTTGAAGTAGCCGAGCGGCGCGCCGTCGCGCGAGCCGCACGCGACGACGTTGCCGACGAAGATCGTGTGCGTACCGACGGTGTGCTCCTCGGCCAGCTCGCAATCGAGATAACCGAGGACGTCGTCGATGACGGGGGCGCCGGTCTTCGCGGCGTGAAAGGTCAAGTCCGAAAACGGGTCCAGCGTGCCGCGCGTCGCGAAGCGCACGGCCCATTTCTCCTGATCGAGCGCCAAGATGTTCACGCAAAATTTTCCGGCGAGCGAGATCAGCGGATGGCTGCGCGCCGCGCGATTGACGCAGACCAGCACCATCGGCGGCGTCAGCGAGACGCTGGCGAAGGCGTTGGCGGTAAAGCCCTTCGGCCGCCCGGTTTCGTCGAGGGTGGTAACGATCGTGACGCCGGTCGGAAAGCGCCGCATCACGGCGCGGAAGTCGTCGGAGGTCACGCGCCGGGGCGTGTCACTCGTCGAGGCGCGCGCCGATGCCGGTCCCATCGCCGAGCGGGATGATCGTCGCGTCGAGCTGCGGGTGGTTGAGAAAGAGCTTGTTGAACTCGCGGATCGCTTTCGTCTCGGCCGAATCGTCCGATTTTGGTTCCGCGGCGGCGCGTCCGCTCCAGAGCAAGTTGTCGACGACGACCAAACCCGAACGCTTGAGTAACGGGACGCTGGCTTCGAGGTAGTCGGCATACTCCGGCTTGAGCGCGTCGATGAAGACGATGTCGAGATTCCGCTGCGGAAACGTCGGCAGCACTTCGAGCGCCGCCTGGTTGATGACGTCGATGGCTTCTGACCTTCCAGCGAGCTCCCAGAAGCCGCGCGCGATCGCGGTGCGTTCGCGGTCGGGATCGATCGTCCAAATCCGGCCCGCCGGCGGCAACGCGAGCGCCATCCAGAGCGTCGAATAGCCGTAGGCGGTCCCGATTTCGAGGATGCGATTGGCTTGCATGCAGTGCACGAGCGTCGACAGCAAGCGGCCCGTCTCGCGCGAAACGATCGGGATCCTGTCGGCGTGCCCGAGCCGTTCGAGTTCGAGCAGCACGGGATGCAGGCTGGGATGGATTCGCTCGAGGTAGTCGTGATCGGACATCGTCAACGACACCCTTCTCTGCTGGCTTTAGAGACCGACGATCCCCCGATGGCTGAAACCGAAGGCCATGAAGAAGACCAAGGGCAGCGACAGCATCGTGTTCGTTCGCGACATGAGGAACGCGAGGCGCCGCGCTTTCGCTTTCTCCTCGTCGGTCGCGGGAACTTTGCCCAAGACTTTCATCTGACTCGGGTAGATCAAAGCCCACACGTTGAAGAGCATGATCGTGCCGAGCCACGCGCCGATGCCGATACCGGCGTAGCCATGCGACAGCGTGAAGGCGCTGACGAAGCCGTTGTACTGCGGCGTCGAGAGCGTGAACAGCAGCGTCGCACCCATGAGCCACGTGACGAGCGCCGACCAGCGGAAATATTCGAGCGCGCGCGGCGCAACGTACTTGCTGATCGGAGCGCCTTCGCCGGCTTTATTGGCCTCGGCGAGCGCCTGCCCTTGAACGAAATTGAAGTAGTACAAGAGGCCGATCCACATGATGCCCGCGAGATAGTGAATCCAGCGCGCCAGTCCACCAACGACGTCGATCATGACGCCCCCACCGGCTGCAAAGCCTTGACGACGAGGTAGAGGATGACCGTGAGGATCACCCCGCAGATGATCGTCCCCGGCAGCGAGTCCAACGGATTCTTCAACGAAGGTCCCTCCAAGAGCGCCGGACGCCTCCGGCATAGCAAGCGACCAATTCTGAGGGGGCGTTCGGTCTCCTCGACGCTTTATTCGGGATTGTCTGGGTAAAGCAACCGGCATGACTACCAAAAACGGAAGTTTGGCCGTCGCCACGGCGCCGAAAGCGAGTTACCAGGCGCGCGAATGGCCGACAACGCGATGGACGTTTTGGAGCGCGCGTACATGTTCGACCGCGACTGGGAGGTTTGTGGAGCGCGCTTGGTGACACCCCGCTAAGGGGCAAAAAGCGTGACCGAACGTCTCCGGCTTTTTCCGTTGAACACCGTGCTCTTTCCGGGCGCCGTGCTCAACCTGCACGTCTTCGAGCCTCGCTACCGTCAGATGATCGCCGACTGTCTCGAGGAGGGCGACGCCTTCGGCGTCTGCCTCATTCGCGAAGGCGACGAAGCCGGCGACCCCGAGGTCATGCCGCACGAAATCGGGACGACCGCGAGAATCTCCGCGATGCATCCGCTCGAAGGCGGGCGGTTCTACCTCGGAACGGTCGGAGGCAGCCGCTTTCGCATCACGCGCGTCCTCGAGCGCGAACCATATCTATCGGCGGAGGTCGAATACTTTAGCGACGAGCCGGTCGAGGATTCAAGCGCCGCCGACGCACTGCTTGCAAAAATCCGCGCGGTTTTCGGGGAGTATCTTCGTCTTCTGGTCGAGTTCGCCGGGACGCAGATGGACGTAACGCTCCCCGAAGATCCGGTCGAAGCCTCGTATCTCATCGCCGATGCGTTGCAGGTCGCCGACTCGATGAAACAGCGGCTGCTCGAGATGGAGAGCACCGAACAACGGCTTTCGGTCGAATTGGAATTTCTCAAGCGGCTGTTGCCGCAACTTCGCGGGTTGCTCGAACGCAAACGGGACGTGCCGCAAAGCGAGCGCGCGCACCAGCCGGGGCCGGGCGGCACGTTGCGCGCCGACCAAGAGAAGTTTTTCGGCAAACACTTCTCGCTGAACTAAACGTCGTTTAGATCGCCCATTCGGGCGGGGTCGTTTCGGCGGCCATGAGAACATTGCGCATCAGCGCGACGTTGGTCACGGGGCCGACGCCGCCGGGAACCGGCGTGATCTCGCCGGCGATTTGGCTCGCGCTCGCGAAGTCGACGTCCCCGACGAGTTTTCCGTCGACGACCGTCGTGCCGACGTCGATCACGGTCGCCCCGGCACGAATCCACTCGGCATCGACGAGTTGGGGCGTCCCGGCCCCGACGATCAGAATCTCGGCGCGGCGAGTGTGGTCGCGAATGTCTTTCGTGCCGCGGTGGACGACGGTGACCGTCGCGCTTTGCGCGATCAAGAGCAGGCTGACCGGGAGACCGATGACGTTGGAGCGCCCGATCACGGTGACCTCGCGGCCGCGCAGATCCGATTTTTCGCTTTCACCGAGCAGCAGCATCACCGCCGCCGGCGTCGCCGGGACGAAGCGCGTCGCGTCGGCGAAGGCCAGCAAACCGAGGTTGCGCGGATTCGTACCGTCGACGTCCTTGTCGGGCGGGATCGCTTCGTCGATCTTGCGGATCGAAAGATGTTTCGGAAGCGGCTGTTGTAAGAGGACGCCGTGGATCGCGTCATCGTTTCCATAATGGTCCAGCGTCTTTCGGACCCCGGCGTCGTCGATCGTGTCGGGAAGGATGTCGACGTCGACGGCGATGCCGATCTGCGCGCCGAGTTTCTCGATGCCGCGAAGGTATGCACGGCTCGACGCGTCCTCGCCGACGCTTGCGACCTTGAGCCGCGGTACGATGCCGCGCTCGGCGAGCGCGGCGGTTCGCGCCACGAGTTCGGCGCGCAGCTCGGCGGCCAGCGCGCGACCGTCGATGATCTTGGCCGGCATCGCCGCGGGCTTATGGCTCACGTTGCCGGGTCCCTCGGCGGCGGCGACGAACGCGCTCCCTAAATGCGTGAGCTGCTTAACGTCGTCGTCGGATCGGTCGCAATCATCGTCGCAGTCGTGTTGATCTGGACGTACTTCGGCACGAGCTCCGGCGGCCGCGTCGGCAGCGGCCCGGCGATGCTCGCCGGCGCGCCGGCGGTGAGTTATCCGGCGCAGCGCCTCAACGGCACGCAAGACGCGCTCGATCGCTATCGCGGAAAAGTCGTGCTGGTGAATCTGTGGGCCACGTGGTGCGGGCCGTGCCGCAGCGAGACGCCCGCGCTCGAAAAGCTATATGAAGAAGAGCGCGCGCACGGCCTGGTCGTGCTGGGAATCGATCAAGGCGAATCGGCGAAGGCCGCGAGCGCCTTCGTGCGCGAGATGCACCTCACGTATCCGATTTTGCTCGACGAGCACCAGCGCTACGGCGCGGCGTACTCGGCAATCGGCTTGCCGACGACGGTGGTCGTCGATCGCAACGGTAAGATCGTCAGTGGGCACGACGGCGAGTGGGCGCTGGCCGATTTCCGAAAGGCCGTCGCGCAGGCGTTGCGCGCGCAATGAGTTCGCGCGCGAGCGTGCCGGCGGCGGCGCTGGCCGGCGTCGGGCTCGTCCTGGTGCAAGATTTCGTCCCGGGCTGGGCGGGATTCCATACGTGGCAATATGCCGCGGTGCTGGCCATCGTCGCCGGCGTTCTGATCTGGTATCTCGTGACGTCACGCAGCCGGCGCGCGGCGGAGGGCGAAGGGCGATTGGTGTTCGCGATCTTCGGCGCGCTGATCGTGCTCGTCGCCGGACTCGCCTCGGGGCTGCTCGGTCCCGATACCGAGACGCTGGCGCGCGCGCCGGGGACGGTGCTCCCGCTACCCGACGTCGGCGCGGCGGCCTTCTATCCGAACGCCGACCCCGCGGCGATCGCGCGCGGTGACACGCATCTCATCCTGCGCCGGCGCAACGCTGCTCCGCTCGACATCGCACCCGGCGAGCGAAAATTCATCGGGACGACCGTGCTCGAAATCGCCATGCGACCCGCGGCCTTCATCGACGTTCGCGATCGGCGCGGCAACCATCTAACCCTGACGCAGCCGACGAATCCGGCGTTTCTCTCGCCGGTGCTCTTGTTTCCGCAGAGCGTCACGGCGCAGTCGTTGCACTTGACCGGCAACGACTATCCGGTCGACGCCTTCGCGGTCCCGCCGGCGCATCGTGGGGTAAAGGCGATCTACTTTTCAAAGGAAGCGACGAGCCAGGTCCGCTTTCCGGGAGTTCCGGGACACCAGGCGTTGCTGCTGGCCGTCGACGACGAGGGCGGGAAGCTCCTCGCGCACGGCGTCACCTTCGCCCTCGACGGCGACGAAGTCGACGCCGGCGGGATGCGGCTCAAGGCGACGCTCGGAACCTATCCCGCGCTGATCGTTGCGGCGGCGCCGTCGTTGCCGGCGCTCTGGATCGGCGGCGCGCTGTTCGCGATCGGGCTGCTCTATGCGTTCTTCCCGCTCCGGCGCCGCGCGGTACTGATCCCGGCGACGCTGCTGGTTTTGGGGCTGATGTTACCGGCGTGCACGAAGGTCGGCGGCGGAGGACCGAGCGGCGCCGGGCTACATGCGTGGACGATCCCCGATACGGTGCGAATCGGACTCTATCAAGAACCGGACTCGCTCAATCCGGTGATCAGCTCGATGGCTTTTGCAAGCGACGTCGCTCAATTAGAGTTCGACGGCCTAATTCGCTACGACGACACCGGTCATGCGATCCCCGATTTGGCACGCGAGGTTCCGAGCCAAGCCAACGGCGGCATCTCAAAAGACGGCCGGACCTTCACCTATCATCTGATGCCGAATGCGAAATGGCACGACGGCGTCCCGGTGACCGCCGCCGACGTGATCTTCACTTACCAGCAGATCATGAACCCGGCCAATCTCACGCCGACGCGCGACGGCTACGACCACATCAGCAAGATCGAAGCACCTGATCCGCACACGCTGGTCGTGCACTTCAAGCAGCCCTATCCACCGGCGCTCTATCTGTTCCGGGGAACCAATCAAGGCGCGATCATTCCGAAGCATTTGCTGGAAGGCCATCCCAACATCAACCGGCTCCCGTTCAATTCGCACCCGCTCGGCTCGGGGCCGTACATCTTCAAAGGCTGGCGCCACGGCAGCGAGATGTGGTTCGACGCCAACCCCGACTATTTCCGGGGGAGGCCGAAGATCGCTCACGCGATATTGAAATTCGTCCCAGATCAGAATACGCTGATGACGCAATTGCAATCGCACGAAGTCGACCTGTATTACAGCGTCTCGGTTCTGCAGTACGACCAGATTCGCAAGCTCGACGGGATCAAGCTTAGCCAGTCGTCGACGTTGCACTGGGAGCACATCAACTTCAACACGCAGCGGCCGCCGCTCGACGACGCGGGCGTGCGGCGCGCGCTCTGTTCTGCGGTCGACGTAGAGACGATCTATCAGAAGATCTATCACGGCCTGGGCACCAAGGGGCCGGTGCACTTCAACCCCGCCTTCGAGTGGGGCGACAAGAGCATCGGATACTACAAATTCGATCTCGACGCGGCCGGCGCGATGCTCGAGGGGGCCGGCTGGAAGTTAGCCGGCGACGGAAAGCGCTATAAGGACGGCGCGCCGCTGGCCGTGACGATTTCGACCGTCGCGGGGGTGAAGAATCGCGAGGCGATCGAGGTGCTGTTGCAGAGCTGGTGGCGGAAGATCGGCGTCGACGTCTCGATCAAAAACTTCCCGGCCGCGACGCTGTTCGCCCCGAAGGGCGCCGGCGGCATGCTGTACGGCGGAAAAACCGACGTCGCGATCTTCACCTGGCAAAACAATACGCCCGATCCCAACGACACGACCTTTATCAATTCGCATCGGCTGCCGCCGATCGGCCAGAACGTCTCGTTCTACCAAAACCCGGACATCGACCGTGATGAAGAGGAAGGGCTGGCGACCTTCGATCACGCGACGCGCCGCGAAGCGTATCTGAAGATCCAGCACATACTCATCGACCAGGTACCGGAATACGTCCTCGATTGGACGGCCGAGATCGACGCCTCGAATGTCGATCTCAAAGGAGTACGTCCGGTCCCGGTGGGTTCAGACCTTTGGAACATCGCCGATTGGACGTTTGGAACGTGACGGATCTATTTCGTAATCGGCTCCAGCGCAGGGCTGGGTCGATCTGCAGCTTTCACGTTTACCGACCCTCCAAGGCCTAGTTCTTCTTCACGATTTGTAAGCGTCCGGTCCGGTACTAGTCCGAGCGCGTTCGGTAGCGACAATGCCAGCGAGACGGCGTCATCCTGCTGCATTGACGCCCCCTCTTGCAGCAGCAATTCCAAAGCGACGGCGTCGATTCTTCCGCCGAGATATGAAACTAGTTCTTCGTACTCTCGCCGATCGGTGGGCCACATGGCGATTTCGCGGCTCGTGAGGCTAAATCGAAAGAAGCCGACGATCCGAATGCTGGCCTCCACCGCGCCGAGATGCGCGGCAGCCGTCGCAACATGCAACAACGTCCAAAAGACGCTGGTCGCTTCTCCATAGTTTTCCTGTATCGGAAGGAGCGCGCAGCCTAGCGCTAGAGCTTCTCGGAAGCGTCCAGCGGCGTTTAGATACATTGGAATATTGGTGCGGGGGCTATGGGCAAAGTGCGGAAGCCCGGAACTCTCGAAGATATCAACAGAATGCGATCCATTCTCAAGGGCTTGCGCGACATTGCCGCTTTCGAACTCGATCTCGGCGAGCAAGTGGTAGGCTCTGGCGCACCAAGCTAGTTCGTTCGCTGAACGGAGGTTCTTGATCCCATCCAACATGATCATTCGGCGCGAGTCGATCTCGCGCGCTGGGAGGGAGAGCGCCTTACCGACCAGAGCGTAGCCAAGGGTTGCCCCATCGCCTAACTCGCGCGCGATTACCAGTGCAGCTTCGGCCGCCGCCAGAGCCTTATCATGCTCTCCCATCGGATGGTAGATCTCGACGAACCGCGATAACGCCATTGCCTCGCGCCGGCGATCGGGCAGTGTGCGGTAGATTTCGAGCGCTTGTTGCCACGAGCGAAGCCACTCTGCATCGTTTCCGGATTCGGTGCGACGAATTGCGCCGAGGTCCCACAACAAGTCGCCCTCGATAGCCGGCGACGAACCGGGGACAATCGCTTTCAGTGCGAGCTGCGCCCAGGAACTCATCTGGTTCAGCGAGATGATCGAAAGGGCTGTGCGCGCGGCGTGAGCGAGTTTTACTCCGAGTTCTTCGTGTTTGTTGGTAAAGCTCCAGGAGAGGGCCTGAAGAATATTGTCGAGCTCGGGTTTCAGAATTCGCGTGCAGCGCGCGGCTTCGGGTTTGATCCACGACCCGTTGGCCGACTCAGCCGCCGCGACGCACCACTCGAGGTGCCGACGCTGAATGGCCTCGCGATCGCCGCGCAAGTCGAGCCGCTCGATTGCATACAGGCGAATCGTTTCAAGCACGTTGTAACGTTGCGAGTGGTTGCGCGGCGCCGCAATGATCAGGGACTTCTCGATCAGACCGGCGAGGGCACGCTGGACGCTGAAGCGGCCATGTCCGGATTTGGCGCAAACGAACGCGGCTGCTTCGAGGGTCCAGCCGCCGCGGAAAACCCCGAGCCGCTCGAAGACGCGCTGCTCGTCCTCCGAGAGCATACCGAAGCTCCAGTCGAGCGTTGCGCGAAGCGTCTGCTGGCGAGGCGGCGCCGTTCGCGCACCGCTGGTCAGCAGTTCGAAACGATCGTCGAGGGCTCGTTCAAGCTGTGGAAGGCTGAACATGTCGGTGCAAGCCGCGGCGAGTTCGATTGCGAGCGGGATTCCGTCGAGACGGTGCGCGATCGCGGCTAGAGCGTGACGTCCCTCTGCATTGAGTTGCGGGGCTCGCAAGGTTTTATCGCGGTCGGCCGCCCGTATGAGGAAGAGACGCGTTGCGGGCGTTGCGCTCAGTTCCGCCAATGTCGGCACTCGCGCCTTGCTGTCGGCGATCGTGGGCAGCGGATCGACCTGCTCGATGTGCTCGCCGTGAATTCTCATCGGTTCCCGGCTCGTGGCCAGTATCCTGAGACCTCGACACTCGCGAAGCAGCCGTTCGACGCAGGTCGCGACGGCTTCGATGAGGTGCTCGCAGTTATCGAGGATGAGTAAGAGCGTCCGCGACCTGAGCGCAGCGCATAGCGTGTCGGCCATCGCTTCTCCAGGTCGCTCGCGAATCTCGAGAATTGCGCCGATGCGAGCTGCGACGGAGCTGGGATCCTGAACGGATGCAAGTTCCACCAGCCAAATGCCGTCCGGCATCGTGCCGACGAGCGAACGAATAGCTTCCAATGCGAGCCGAGATTTTCCGATTCCGCCGACACCCGTCAACGTGATGAGCCGGCGCTCCGAAAGCATCCGTCTTACGGTGTCAACCTCCGTTTCACGTCCGACAAAGGCGGTAATCTCAGCCGGCAGGTTGTCCGTGCGTGCCGGCTTCAAGACGTCTGGTTTGCCGGCATATGCGGGTGGCGGGTCCGGTACCAGTTCGTTATAGAGTTGTTGCGTCGCTTGCTCGGGTTCAAGCCGCATTTCCGCGGCGAGATTCTCGGCAAACCGCCGATAGACGTTGACGGCTCCCGCGCGGTCGCCCGATTTATATTGAGCGAACATGAGCGCCCGAACGGCTTGCTCCCGCCACGGATCGACACTCAGAAGCCGCGTCGCGTACGAACACGTCTTTGCGAATTCTCCGCGGTCCTGCGTCCTTTCAATCAGGGACGACAACATCGTGAGGAAGCGCTGCTGTAGGTGCGCTCGTGGCGGACGGATCCAATCCCCCTCGTTCCCCTCCAGTAGATCGCCGCGATAGAGTTCGACGGCCCACTCGTATTGCTCCGGATCCTTCGCAAATTTCTCGAACTCGTCGAGATCGAGCTGGACGCCGGCTGCGGGATTCCAGCGAATGAAGCGCTTGTCGGCCAGCAACCAAGCGGCTCCATCGTCACGCCGCGGCAAGAACGCCGTCGCGAGGAGATGGAGTTGTTTCCTAAATCTGGCGCGCGCGGTCGCCTCGCTGACGTCGGGCCATAGGCAAAAAGCGACGCCGTCCCGCGTTGGGTTCTCGTTCCTATGCAGCAGTACGAAGCCGAGCAAAGCCACAGCTTGACTAGGAGCCCTGAACTCAAACGCCTGACCTCTATAGAAGACGGCCGGTGGTCCGAGCAAGTTGATCCGGAGATCGTCTCGCGACACGAGGCCGCGTGCCTTCGCTTCATTGGCCCTCGTTCCTCGCCTTTTCATCCGAGGAACGCTTTTGGAACGCTGTAGGAACGCCCCATCGGTCATGCTCGGCGAGTTCGGCCATTTCTTGGCCGGGTTGGGAGCACGCGATGTCCGCACGCAGTCTTATGAGGGTGTCGACCTCGATGCCACGAGAGCCGGGTGAAGCCGGCCGGCACCGGCGTACGACCCGGTACTTGCAGCTGTGCCATAGGACGCGGACCCTAATGACCCTAGACGATCGGAAAGAACTCGTTCACGCCGTAACGATCGGTGGTGGGTGGCTGTTCGCGATCAACTCGGAGCGTGAGAACTGGATCGATCTCCGGCGGCCGGCGGAGTGGGTGCCGCTTGGCCACGAGATCCGCCTTCGAGTCTCCGATCCATCCTCACTCACCATCCAAGAGGGGGCCGAAACGTTCTGGCTGTCCATTAGCGGCGCATCGGTTAGTCTAACGGCCGGCGAGATGTCCGGTTTTCGCAGAGGCTGGCGCAACCTGCAGTTGCGAGCGGGGTGGAAATCCGATGCTCCAGCCGCGGATGTCCCGTACCTCGCGCCGCAGAATCCGGCCGAGCAAGAATCGGGCGACATCGTCTTTCTCGGACCCGTGTATTTTTCGGATTCGTTAAGGCTCGGCGATCTTCAGAGAACGGACCGCACGAATTGGCGTGCGTCCGGCGCTGAATCCCTGGCGCTCGTCGCCGCCGGGCTTGTCGCTGCCGCGACGCTCGGCGCGTCACGCGTTTCGCAGCTTCGCGACCCGGAATTCCGCGCAAGTTGTTTATCGACTGCGTTAAGCGATGCGGCCGCATTGGCCGCGGTGATGACGTCGCTGCAACTGGTTGAAGCCTACGCCGAGCGAATGTTCCCGAAAGGGCTATCCTGCGCGACGGGATAAGCAAGCGGGTTCTCGCCGATCGTCGGCCGTCTCTGGTCAGGAGTTCCATGGTTCGAGAGCCGCTCGCGCTCGTTCGCATCGACTCGTCTAAGCCGTTTGAACCAATCGTCAGGAAGCGGCTCACCGACCGCTTTGCCCGCGCGAGCGCATACCCCCTGACCGTCGTCGCGGCGCCGGCGGGCTTCGGCAAGAGCGTCGCGATCGATCAATTCCTTCGTTCGACCGGAATCGCCAACGTGCGCTTTTCGGTGCGAAGGGAGCACGCTTCGTTGCGAGACTTTGCACGAGGACTGATTCAGGTCGCGAAAGGTCTCGAGACGTCAAGGGCCTTCGCGGCTGCGTGGAAGAGCGCCGAAAAATGTCCGTCTCCGGCGCTCGAACTGGCGAACTGGGCTTCAGAGCGGCTACGCGACCTTCCCGAAACGATCGTCATCGACAATCTCGAGTTCGCCGGCTCCGAGGCCATGCGATTTCTTACCGGCCTGATCGACCGCAGTGCCTCGGAAGCGCGCTGGATCCTGGCATCCCGAAATCCCTACGAGTTACCGCTTGCGACGTGGCTCGCCTACGCTCGAATGGACATGCCGATCGATGAGGTCGATCTGAGATTCTCCAATGCTGAAGCAGATGAAATCGCAGCGGCGCATGTCCCCGGCATCTCCGCAACCGACGTGCGCGGTCTTTGGAAGCTGACGGATGGTTGGGCGACAGCCTTCGTTCTCGGCTTGCGGCTCTTGGCCCGCGGTCGCAACTTGGAGCGCGTCGCCGGTCCGACGCGCGAAATCGTTTTCAGTTATCTCGCCGAGCAAGTTTTACTCGATCTCGATACGGGCGATCGGAAGTTCCTATTAGATACGGCATTTTTCTCGTCTCTCGATGCCGAATCGCTCGCCGATCTCGGCTACCCTGATTGGCGATCTCGTCTTAGCCGCTTGCAAAAGCTAACGGGCTTCATCGGCTCGGACTCGCACGGATCGTTCAAGCATCACGCTCTTTTTCAAGAGTTTCTTCAAGACGAATTGAAAAAGAGCGGGAAGAATGAAGTCGAGCGCTCGATGCGAGTTGCCGCGGAATCGCTCGAGCGTCGTGGCTCGGTTGTCGAGGCTCTCGACCTCTATGGTATGCTTCACGACTCGGATGCCGTTGGACGCATTCTGATCGCGCGCGGCAGTGCTCTCGTTGCCCGAGGTGCGCGATCGGTCGAGACGGCGCTCGGTTCGCTGCCGGCTGATATGCGGTCGACCGTTCCCGTGCTCATCGCACTCAATGCAGACCTCAAAGCGCATGCCGGGCAGTTGAGCGACGCGGTCGCGCTTTATAACGGATCGCTCGAGGGCTTAGCAGATCCTGACGCGCAGGCCGCGGTCGCCTCCCGCATGCTGGCAACGCTCTGCCTTCGTCCAGAAGGCCGGGAAGCGAGCGAAACACCCTCGAGGTTCGCGGCGCTGGCCGTTCGGGATCCGGCGACCAAGGCAGCGTTCCTTGCTGCGCAAGCTCGATTCTTAGCGGCCGGCGATGGCGCCGATGCGAGGACGATCCAGATGATGCGGCAGGCGCTCGACCTGGCTTCGCTCTGTGATGACGAGAATTTGCTGGCCACGGTCTTACAGAAGGCCGCGGAGGTGCATCTGCTGGCCGGTCTGCGCGAGGACGCTGAAAAATATGCCGCTGCCGCCCTGCAAATTGCGGAGCCGAAAAACTTTGCTAGCCTGACTGCGCGCAGTTATCTGGTTCTGGCCGGGGTAGCGCGCTCGAGCGATCAGACGAGAGCCCAATGGGCTGCAGCGCAGGCAAAGCAAAGTGCCGATGCTTGCGAAGATCGAATCGCTTGGCTCGACGCCTACGCCTACCTTTATGCCATCGCGGTCGAGCGGCGCGATCTCCCGCAAATTGCCGACCTCGATGTGGATCTAAGTGTCGCTTTGCGCCTCGAGTATCGGCCGGCAACCCTCACGTCGGCTCTGGCGACGCGGCTGACCTGGAGCCGAGATTTTCACGGGGCTCACGAGACCCTGACGCGCTCGAGTGACACCTTTAGCGGACCGTCGGCGCGAGCTTTGCGGCACGCCGAGATCGCGCTTTACGCCGCAGCCGCAAGCGAGCGCGAAGCTGCCGAAGAAGCGATCGGTTCCGGATCGGGTCATCCGCTCGGCTCCGGCTGGCCCGCCGATTCCCAGCTCGTGTTGTCGAGGATCTGGTCGGCGCTGGCGGGGTTGATCATTGGGCGCGCCGCGGTTGCAAACAACATTCTGCGGGAGCTCGAGCGGGAAGGCCGCGGCCTATCCGCCCCATTGCGCTCTCTCTGCGATCTCGCGCGCAGCGTCTACGTTCATGCCGAGACGGGGGCGGGTCATGCGGAGATCGTCGAGCGGCTCAAAGCGGTTCGCGAGGCCGGATACGAGGGCTACGGAAGGCTCGTCGAACACCTTCCGCTGCCCGCCGCGACCTCCACCTTCGGCTTCGGCTCGCTGACTCGTATGGAGGTCAGAGTCCTTCGCCTCCTGGCGTCGGGTGGGACCAGCAAATCGGTCGGCGGGGAGCTCGAGCGTAGTCCCCAAACCATCGACTCTCACATTAAGGCCGTCATTCGAAAACTGGGTTGCAAGGGCCGCCAAGAGGCCGTTCGGCTGGCCCGCGAGCACGGGATCATCTGACAGTAGGCCATTTCTACCCTATTTCTGGGTAGAGACGAGCATCTAGGCATAAGGTACTCTGGCTGTGGTTGGTCACCACTATAACTGGAGGATTACTTTCAATGCGCCGCTTTCTCGCAATCTTCGGCCTCGGGGCAACAATGATCGCCCTCTCCGCCTGCACCGGTAATACGGGCAGCGCGAACCTCGTTCCAAAGAGCCTAAGCCCGATTCCAGCTTCACTGAGCCCAATTCCGGCCTCGCTTAGCGCGATTCCGGCGTCCCACTCGGTAAGTACGGCATCTCTCGAAGCGATCCCGATCTAACCCACTCGGTGTTCAATCGTCGGTGAAATCGGGACCACAGTTCCCGTAGTCCGCTCCGGCGGCCCGACAATTGAACCGATAGCCGCCATGGAGGGCGGCACGAATGGAAGGATCCGAATCACGGACGACTCCGCCGGATTTTCCCTGCCGGCTCGGGCGCTCCGAATCCACTCGGAAGTGGGACAGTTTAAATGGATGGCCGATATCGGCTGCGGCGGGATGCCGTCTCGTCGCCCATATCGAGGACAAGCGAACTCAGATAATTTCCACGGTGCTGCGTTCCTCTAGTATTGGGCAAAGTTTTCGGTCGGTAAGTGCGAGCGTCTTCAGCAATGAATTTTTCGACCAGCTGACGCTCGAGTTGGAGATGGCCGACCGCGAACCCCTAGATCGCTGGATCGACGCAGCTCGGATCTCCGGAGAGGCGTCGTTCTATTCTCGGCTGATCGTGCTCGCTTGCGCGGCGCTGGCGGCGTCACACCAAGAACGGCACGGCGCCTCTCCAGAGATCGGTTCGTACCTTGCGCTCCGCGGCCATGAAATCGCGCGACGGATCGAGCGGCTCGAAAGAGCATCAGGCTGCGGCGCCGGCGACCTCGTTAGCAGTGGCGAGGTCGCCGCTGCGTTGCTCGCGACGCTCGATGCGCGCGATCCCGGGACCGCCGAGCACTCGCGCGCCGTCGGCCGGTGGTGCCGGCGCATCGCCCGCGCGCTCGGGCTCAGCGCCGAGCAGCAAGACTTCGCCGAACTCTGCGGGACCTTACACGACGTCGGGAAGATCAAGACGCCGCGCGAGATCATCGCGAAGCCTGGACCGCTCTCCGAGCTGCAGTGGAGCGAGATGCACGCCCACGCGCGCGTCGGCGCCGAGCTGCTCGAGCAGATCCCCTCGCTTGCAGACGTCGCGCCGATCGTGCGCGCGCACCACGAGCGCGTCGACGGACGCGGTTATCCCGACCGGCTCAAAGGCGACCAAATCCCGTTCGCGGCGCGAATCGTCGCCGTCGCCGACGCCTTCCACGACATGTCGGCGCAGCACAACTACCGGGAAGCGCTCTCGCTGCGGCAGGCCGTCGAAGCGCTCGCCGCAGGCCGCGGGGCGCAATTCGATCCGCTCGTCGTCGACGCGCTCCTGCGAATCTTGAACGCGCCGCCGCAATCGGCGGTGGCCTAGAATTCGGTCGAACTGGTGAAGCGGAAGCCTTCGATCTTCGCCGCCGGAACGACGTTCGAGTACGAATAGGCGCTGCTCCGTGCCCCTTCCGACGAGAACTCGACGTTTCCGAGCGCGGCCAAGATGCTTTGGTTGAAGCGCATGTTGCGCACGCCGCAGACGATCTCGCCGTTTTCGATCAAGAACGTGCCGTCGCGCGTCATCCCGGTCACGACCGTTTTCCGCAGATCGACCGGCCGGATGTACCAGAAGCGGCTGACCAGGATGCCCTGCTTCGTCTCGGCGATTAGTTGCGCGAGCGGCTTGGTCCCCGGCGCGACGACGACGTTCATCGGCAGCGGCCCGTCGGAGTTCGGCGCGGCCAAGGCATGGCCGGTGTTCGGCAGGCCCAGCTTCGCCGCCCAATACGAATCCGTCACCACATTCTTTGCCACGCCGCGCTCGAAGAGGGCGAGGCGCTGCTTCGGGACGCCCTCGTAGTCGAACGGCATCGACGGCGCGAGCGGGTGCGCGTAATCGTCGAAGATCGTGACGTTGTCGCCGACGTATCTTCGATCGAGGCCTTCGCTCAAGAACGACGAGCCTTCGTCGAACGCCTGCGCCGAGAAGTGATCGGTCAGATAGGAGAGCAGGTCGCCGAACGCCGGCGACTCGAGGATCACCGTCCATTCGCCCGCCTCGACGGGTTCGGGGTCGCGCGAGCGCATGGCTTTTTCGGCGGCCGCCGATGCGGCTTGGGCGGCGTCCAACTTCGTGACGTCGGCCGTGTTGCGCTCGGCGAAGCCGGTCGAATCAGGCGCGTTCGCTTTGACGTTGACGCCGGAGTCGGTGCCGTCGAACGAGGCCAGCGTCCCGCGCGTGTTTCCGATGGTCACGCCGTGGCTTGCCGTCTTCACGTAGCCCGCCGCCCACAGATCGTCGCGATTGGCGATGCTGAAGACATCGGCGGCAAGTTGCGCGCGCAGCTCGGGCGTCGCCGCCGCCGTCGCGGCCACGAACGAATCGGGCGGCGCTTCGGTCGGCCCGCCGCTGGGGAGCCCCGGGAAGACGGGGTCCTGCGGCGCGAGCCGCGCCATCGCGGCGGCGCGCGTGGCGAGTTTGCGCAGCGCCGCGTCGTCGAGCGAATTCGTCGAAGCGACGCCGGTTTGGCCGTCGACGATGGTGCGCAAGTGCACCGTGACCTCGGCGCGCGCAACGTTTTGATGGATCGCGTTGTGGGTGAAGCGCGTCAAGCCGTCGTCGACCGCGAAGACGCTGACCTCGCTTTCGCCGCGACCCTTCGCGAACGCCAGCACGCTCTGCGCCAGGGATTCGCGCGCCGCGCTATCCATCGTAGCCGACTCCGACGCGCACGTTGCGAAAGCGCGCCGGCGCCGCCGCCTGCGAAGTGCGGCCGGTCTGCATCGGCTCGCCCTTCCCGCAATTCGGCGTCCCCCACGCGAACCAGGATCGTTCGTCGGCGATCGCGTCACACGAGCCCCAGAATGCGGGCGTGACGCCCGCATAGGTGGGGTTCTTGACCATCCGGCCGCGCCGGCCGTTCTTGATCTCCCAGCCGATCTCGCAGCCGAATTGAAAATTCAAGCGGTGGTCGTCGATCGACCACGAGCGATTCGATTCCATGTAGACGCCGTCGCGAATGTCTTCGAAGAGCGCTTCGAAGGGGACGTCGCCCGGCAAGAGATTGAGATTGCACATCCTGATCATCGGGACGTGGCGCCAGCTCTGTGCGCGCACGCAGGCGTTGCTGCTGAGGCCGATCGTTCGCGCCGTGTCGCGCGACATCTCGAAGCCGACCAGCATCCCGTCGCGGATGATGTCGGAACGGATGCTCTTGCAGCCCTCGTCGTCGTAGGCGACCGTCGCGAGCGCTCCGGGCAGAGTGTTATCGATGACGATCGTCACCTTCTCGGAGCCGTAGCGTAATTTGCCGAGCAGACTTGGGTCGAGAAAACTGGTTCCCGAAAAATTCGCCTCCCAGCCCATGATGCGGTCGAGTTCGGCCGCGTGGCCGCACGACTCGTGGATCTGCAGCGAGACTTGCGAGCCGCCGAGGACGATGTCCATCTCGCCCGACGCGCATTGCGGCGCGACGAGCAACTGGCTCGCCTCCTCGCCGATCCGCGCCGCATTTTCGCCAAGGCGCGCAGACGTAACGACTTCCCATCCGCCGGCTTGATAGAGCCCGACGTCGCCCGGGAACGTTCGATCTTGCGCGTCGTGCTCGCCGACGGCGAGCGCGGACATTCCGGTTCCGGTTTGGTAGAGCAGTTGCGCGATCTTCGAACCGGTCGTGCTGTAGAATTCTTTATCCGTGCGCCACGCGTCGCTCCACGCGCGGCCGACGCTCACCTTGGGTGTCGCGTGTAGCGCGCGTTCGGCGTCGAGCAAGAGCGCGACGCGGTCGCCCAGCGGGACGTCGCTTGGCGCGCGCTCGATCGGCGTCGCGTAGTGCTCAACGTAAACATCGGCCGGCGCCTCAGCGAAACGGCGAGTCGCAACCGCCGCACCGGCTTTCGCGATTTCGACGGCGCGGGCCGCCGTCGCATCGACGCCGGCGTCGCTGAGATCGTCGCTCGCCGCGAAGCCCCACGCGCCGTCGCACAACGCCCGGATTCCGTAGCCGGTGGTTCGATCGTCGCTCAGCGTCACGACGACGCCGTTGCGCACTTCGATTCGCTCGCTGCGGCCGTCTTCGAAGCGGACGTCGGCATAGGTCGCGCCTCGCGCCCGCGCCGTGTCGAGAGCCCGTTGCGCCGGCGAGTCAAACGTCAATTCGTGCATGCCGCCGAGCGCCGTTCGCTATGGTGCCGCCGCAGCCTTTGTGCTACTCTGAGCCGCGATGAAAAAACGCGCTCCACTCGCAGTCGCGATGTTCGCTTCCTTCGGGGTTGGAATCTTGGCCCTACTCACTCGCGCGCCCGCACAAGGACAGGCACGGCTTGACGAGCTGATCGCGAAGATCGAGACGCAGGACCCGTCGCTCGATTCGTACCAAGCCTCGATCGATTTCACGATGGGCCTGCGCTCGTTGCCTTTTTTCCGCAGGTCCGTCCACGGAACCGCCTATTACAAGCGGCCCGACCGTCTCGAGCTGGTGATGGAGAAGCTGCCATCCTACGCGCATGACCTGGAGCACATCTTCGTCGGACTCGGTCCGCCGCAAGCGTGGAGCGAAAAATTCACCGTTGCGATCGCCGACGAGGGCGGGAAGAACGAGCATATTCAGCTTACGCCCAAAGAACCCGGCAGCCGCGTCCGCTACGTCGAGATCCATCTCGATCAGGCGAGCGGGCTACCTGCGAAGCTCGTCTGGGACTACACCAACGGTCACATCGAGATGACGCAGAAGATCGAGAAGATCGCCGGCCATTACGTCGGCACCGCGCAAGAAGCCGAGATGCGCTACCCGATGGTACACGCCTACATGCGCACCAAGGTGCACGACTTCATCTGGAATGCACCCGTAGACGATGCAATATTCACGCCTTCGGTGATGCTCAATCCCTAACCCAGGGCCTTGACTGCCGGCTTGGTGGACGCAATCGCGCGACATCCGCCGCAACGCTCGGCGGCGCGACGGTTCGGTCTCGACCCCGCCTGCGGCTCGTCATCCATGACGAGCCTTGTCTGGCTCTCGCGGCCTCCTGCGCCTCCGGCGCCCGGCCGCGATTCACACGATCTCGACCGAACCGTCGCCCCGCCTCGCTATGAAAAAATGCAACGTCGCGCATCGCATCCGCCTTGCCACGACGTGCCTCGCGCTTAGTTAGTGGAGGGCACCTCCGGCGTGAATGGGGGTTGGGAGAAAACCCCAAATTGCGAGGATGGTGCCGCCGAGAGCGGCCGCCAAACCGAGAACGACCAAGCCGCGCGAGGTGGTGATGCCGGCGATCGAGACGATCGCAATCGCCACCTCGAAGAACGTGACGCTCGCTTCGAGGATCTCGTGCGAGTGCATCAGTTCTTCCGACTTTAGGACATCGCCCTCGACCGCTTTGGCGTAGCCGTCGGCTTCGGCGAGCAGCTTTTTTTGATCGCGGCCTTCGTGCTGCATCGCCTCGGTCAGTTTCTTTTTCGCCGCCGCGGAGAGCTGCGAACCGCCTAGGATGGCGGCGTCGTAGATGTGCGACTTGATGCTGCGCGCTTCGTAGAAATTGTAGGCGTCGGTCGACTTCGCTTGGGCCAGGATCGCGTCGTTCTTTGCCTGCAGGGCCGCCGTCGCGCGCTGATTTGCGAACAGCCCGATGATCGCTGCGATCACCGCGATCAGTGCCGCCATCAACAGGATCTTGCGCGTCGCGCCTCCCGCGCCGGCATGTTCGGCGCGCTCGTGCGTCTCCTCGATCGCCTTGTGGGCGTCGAAGCCGCTATCCAACGGGGATCGGAGCCTTTCTACGAGCGCGCGAGCGGATCTCCGCCGCGGTCGCCAGGCCGCGAAGGACGTCGGTGTACGGCGCGACCGTCGTCGCCGCGGCGCGGTCGCGATCGTATCCGAAACCGGCGAGCCGGAAGTCGCCGTACGTCCCGGCGACGACGGCGCCGTCGGGATCGACCGCAAATGCTCGCGTTCCGTCCCGGCCGCAAACGATGAGATAGGCGCGCAATTCGGCGGCGCGCGTGCGGGCCAGCGCCACGGTCTCGGGCGCGCGCGCGTCTTCGACGAGCGCGACGAACAGATCGACCAGATCGAGCCGCGCGCTCACCAGCCCGTCGGGATTTTCGAGGACGCGCTCGCCGACGACGCCGAGCGAGGTGCTGGCCGCGCGCACGACCCGCGCCGACGTAGGTTGGATCGATGACAGCGAGACGAGTCCCACGTCCTCGATATGTTCGGCCGGCTTGACGGCGGTGACCAACAGGTCGGCGTCGCCTTGCACGGCGAGCTTCGCGAAGCGCGCGACGTCGGCGGCTTCAAGCGCCGGCGTAAATGCGATCCGAAGATAGCGCGGAGGCATCGACGACCCGAAACTGCGCATGCGCCTGCGCGTCTCGACGTCGACGGAGAGCGCGCTGGAATACGAGCGCGGCGGTGCTCCGATTTCGATCTCGCCCGCGATGACGCACTCAGTCTCTTGCGGGGCGCGCGCGACGAACGCGCCGTCGGCTGCGAGGATCGCGCTCTTGCCGCAATATGCGACGCTTTGCAATTCGACGCCGCACTTGTTGGCCGCGACGAATGGGACGCCGTTCTCTCGCGCACGAACGTTGGCCATCAGATCGGCCTGAATGTTTTCGAGTGCCGCGGGATCGCGGCCGCTGGTGACCCAGGCCGTCGGCATCACCAGAATCTCGGCGCCGCGTTCGACCAGCGTACGCGCGATCGTCGGGATGCGCCCGTCGGCGCAGACCAGCAGCCCGAGGCGCCCCACGGGCGTCTCGATGGGATCGAGCGTCGTGCCGGCGCCGAACCAGCGCCGGTCGAAATGCCACAAGAACTGCTTCGCGGCAAAACCCAGGTCCGAGCCGTCGGGGCCGATCGCATTCGCCGCGTTGAACGTGTGCCCGTCGACGACGCGCGCGCCGCCGTAGACGATGGTCGTGCCATGCGACGCTGCGAGTCGAGCCAGGTCGCGCGCGGCGCCCTCGAGTTCCGACGCAACCACCGGCTCCTCGCCGAGGACGTAGGCAGGGACCGTCCCTTCGGGGAGCACGATCAAACGTGCGCCGCCGCACGCCGCCTCTTCGGTCAGCGCGAGGATCGCCGGCCAGCGTGTTTGGAAATCGTAACGATCGGCGGCCCGCGCCTGCACGCAAGCGACGGGTATTTTGCGAGGTGGCACGAAGCTCTCCGTGTGCAGCGCTTCCACGGCTTTATTATTGCGTGCTTTGTCGCTTCTTGTATGTTGACGGCGTCCCCCGCCTCGAACGCGGCAGCGCAGCCGCACGCATCGGCGACGGCGAAAGCGAAGGCGAAGACGCAGCACGCCAAACAACCGTCGCGCCCCACCGCAATATCGTTGTTGGCCCCGGCCGACGAGTACTTCGGTCCGCTCAAACAGAGCATCCTGGGTATTCGAAATTCGCTCCGAGATATGGGGCTGCGCTACGACGTCAATCACGACATCGCCACGCAGACGCTCGCGTCGGCCGGGTTGACCGAGGCCTCCATTCGCGATTGGTCGCACAAGTATCCGCGCGATCACGAAGTGCCGCAGGCCATCTTCAACCTGCAGCGTTTGTACGCGAAGATCTTGATCGAACCCGCGCGGGTCAAAGCGAAGGCGACCGCCGATTGGCTGTTCGGCGCGTACGGCAACTCTCCGCAAGCGAAATCGCTGCACGAGATTCTGACGACCGAGGCGCAAGCCGCGGTTCCGGCGCCCGCGCCCGCCGCGAGTGCGCCACCGGCCGCAGTCGAGATGCCGACCGCGCCACCGATCGTTCGCTAACCGAGTACTAAAAAAGTCCGGCGCCCGCAGACGCCGGACTTTTCTTTTGCGATCGAAGATCGCCGCGTGACTCTACAAGTGGATGCCGACGCCGACGAACGCTCCGCTGTGCGTGTAGCCGGAGGGGGCGTACTGTTTGTTCTGTGCCGAATCTCCGGAGTAACCGCCTTCGAGGAAGAGCGGCGTCTTGCCGAGCGAGGCCGTCACGCCCGCCGAGTACCGTAGGACGCGGTATTGGACCGATGCGGCTCCAACGCCGGGGACAAATTGGTTCGCCGTCATCATCTGCGGATAGTAATAACCGCTACCAAAAACGGAGAACGGTTGGTTGAGATCCGGTAGTTTCTCGAGTCCGAATCCGTAGCCGTGCTGCTGGCCGGGACTTCCTTGACCTTCGTAGTTGGTGTTGCGGAAGAGGTAGCTGACGCCGACATAGACGCGCGGATCGAAGATCTTGATTCCGAGCCGTCCGTCGATGTCTTGGTCGACCGCCGTAAACGGCGTGACGTACGATTGCGAGCGTTGACCGACGACGTTGACGCAGCCGAAGTCGCCGGGCTGCGGGCAGATGAGCGGCGTCGACGACGACGCGGTGTGCGTGTATCGATAACTCCGCCATTCGCTCTCGAGCATGAGCGGGACCCCGAGGGCCGGGAATTCGATTCCGGCGCGCGCGGACCACGAACCGAATCCCGTTTTGCCGGGACTGAGTTCGTTGTAGACCTTGGGTGAGATGAGGTAATCGCCGGCTACGAATCTATCGTAGAAGACCGGCTTCGGCGTCGGCGCTAGCGTCGGCACCGGACGCGGCGGAGGCGATGCCGGCGGTGGGGGTGGCGGTGGCGGCGGCGGCGGCGCGGTGGGTGGGGGCGGCGGCGGAGGCGGCGGAGGCGGCGGAGCCAGCCCGGGGATATACCGCACGACCACGACGCGCTTGTCGGGGACCCACTGAACGTACGCGCCCATCCCTTCGGAGATAACGCGCAGCGGGACCAGCAGCACGCCTCGATAGATCTCAGGCGGAACGTCGAGCGGCCGGGTCTCGCCGTTGATCACGACCTGGCTTTTGCCGACCGTTACTCCAACTTGCGCGCCGGGTTTTCTGACGTCGACCGATTGCGTCGGCGCGTCATAGGTGACCGTCGCGCCCATTTGTTCGAACATCGAACGCAGGGGCACCAAAATGGTGTTGCCGCGGACGAGTGCGGCCAACACTCGGTTCTGCTTGAGGCGATCCGGTTTCGCGTAGACGTGAACGTCGTTGAACAGGATCGGGACTTCGCCCGATGGCGGCGTCCCGAAGTCTACCGGCGTGGCGCCGGCCTGGGCCAGCGGAGCCGCCTGTGCGTTCGCGCACAGCAGCCAAACGGCGAAAACCGCCATCAGTGCGGTGGTGATGCGTTTCAACTTGTCCTCCATGCTCTTGTTGGGAGCGAGCGTTCCGGTCACCCTTCGCGCGCGCCCTTCATTTACTCTGCTGCGCTAGCAAAGGAAGGAGAGGCGCCGAGTCGCACTCGACGCCTCTCTCGTTCTCTAGTATCGGTCCGTTTCCGTGGCGATGCTAGAAGTGGATGCCGAGTCCCGCGAACAGCCCCTGGTGGGTGAACCCGGCTGGCGCGTTCTTCGAGTTCTGGCCGTTGTCACCGATGACGCCGCCCTCGAGGAAGATCGGGGTCGACGGAATCGATAGTGTGACGCCGCCCATATACCGGAAGATCCGGTACGCGAGGTTGAACGTCGTTCCGGCCTGAGGCCCGGTGGGAACCGTGTAGTTTCCGGAGACCGACGGATAGTAGATCGCGCTCCCCTCGAGCGATACGACGCTGCTGAGGGTCGGAGCGAGTTCGATACCGCCGCCGAATCCGTTCATGAGCGGATATCCGTAGTTGCCCCATTTGTTCAGGTAGCTTCCGACGATATACACCTTCGGAATCCCGATGCCGATGCCGATTCGTCCGTCGACGTCGGTATCTTGCATCGTGAACGATGGGACGTTGGTCTGTCCGTTACCGCCGATGACGGTGACGCAACCTTGGGTTCCACCCGCGCCGGCGGGCGGTGCGACGTTACAGCTCCCGAGGTTCGTCTGGTTGTGCGGATACTGATACGTACGATAGTCGGCTTCAGCCAAGATCGGCAGTCCGCCGAGTGGGAGTGTCAACCCGCCACGGACGGCATACGATGAGCTGCCGGTGTTGCCCGGGCTGAACTCGTTGTAGACTTTCGGATTGAATACGTAGTCGCCGGCGATGAAGAACGTCGTGCTCGGCGTCACGACCGGCGCCGGAGTCGGCGGCGGAGGTGGCGGCGGAGGCGGCGGTGGCGGCGGCGGAGGCGGTGGCGCAGTCGGAGCCGGCGTCGGTGGCGGCGGTGGCGGCGGAGGCGGCGGCGGAGTCGGTGCCGGCGCCGGGATATAGCGCACGACGACTACGCGCTTGTCGGGCACCCATTGTACGTAGGCGCCCATGCCTTCCGAGATTACGCGAACCGGAACGACGACGACGCCGTGATAGATTTCAGGCGGCACGTCGAGCGGGCGCG
>Ga0307477_10000797_pt1 | contig 31046 bp, 41 predicted proteins | sample atmos_gasesECM2C_FD_203316 | JGI IMG/M metagenome (GOLD analysis project Ga0307477, IMG submission 203316) | Hardwood forest soil microbial communities from Morgan-Monroe State Forest, Indiana, United States - atmos_gasesECM2C_515 | ecosystem: Environmental > Terrestrial > Soil > Temperate...
AAATGGGGCGGGCACGTCTGAGAGCATGGTAGGCTGCGAGGCGCGCTGCGGCGCCTCAGGAGAAAGACAGATGCGAAGAGTGATTGCAGGTTATTGGGTGGCGATCCTGGCCATGGGTATTGCTGGCACGACGAGGCCGGTTCGCGGGGATGAACGTCCTAAAGGTCCAGATGAGGATGGCACGAAGCCGGCCCTGGTGAAGATTGCCGGCGAAGGGGAAATGAACTCACACGCCTTTCAATACTTGACGGAGCTGAGCGATGACATCGGTGCGCGCGTGACGGGAACGCCCGCGGCGCAGAAGGCGATCGAGTGGGGCGCGTCAAAGATGAAGAGCATCGGCCTCGAAAACGTGCACACGGAAAAATGGCAGATGTGGCGCGGGTGGACCCGCGGCACAGCGGAGGCAGAATTACTTTCGCCTTCGCGGCGCAAGCTGAACATTGACGCCATGGGCTGGACAGGTTCGACGCCAGCGCGTGGGGCAGAAGGCGATCTGGTAACCGCTAACCTGTTCAATCTCGATGAGGAGATAAACAACGCTGGGCGGCTAGACGGCAAGGTTGTGCTCATGGTCAGAAAGGGCGAGCCGAAGAAAGGCGGCAAGCCGATTTTTGCGCAATTCGGTGATTTTCTGAAAGCCGCGGGCGACGCCAAGGCCATCGCCGTGATCGGTGGGCAAGGGGGTTCGAAAGCTTCCGGGATGCACCTAACGCACACGGGAATTCTAGGCTTTGAAGCGGACTTTGCGATTCCGGTCGTGTCGATGACGGCGGAGGACCAGGGACAGCTCGAGCGTTACATGGACAACGGAAAAAATGTGCGTTTGCGTTTCAATGTACAAAACACTTTCACGAACGGGCCGGTAGAGAGTGCGAATGTGGTTGGAGAGGTTCGTGGGCGCGAGCTTCCGCAAGAAATCGTGGTTGTCGGCGGCCACCTCGATTCGTGGGACTTGTCGGAAGGATCGACGGACAACGGAACGGGCTCAACCAGTGTTTTGGCCGCCGCGGAAGCAATCGTCCGCTCGGGACAGCGTCCCCGGCGGACGATTCGATTTGTTTTGTTCACGGGAGAAGAGCAGGGATTACTTGGTTCGTTCGCTTATGTGAAACAGCACAAGGCAGAGATGGCGAATCATCTTGGCGACTTGGTGTTGGATTCCGGGCAAGGACCCGTGACGGAATTTCAAATGGGTGGCCACGACGACCTCTTGGACAACTTTCGGCCATTTGCGAAAGCCATGGCAAACGTTCGCAAAGTAGAAGTAAGCGACAAGGTGGAATCCGGCACGGACACGCTGCCTTTTTCGATCGCGGGATTGCCCGGGATCAACATGGACCAGGATTCACCCGAATATAAGTACACTCACCACTCTGCGGCGGACGCCTTGGAGGCGGTGAAGCCCGAAGTGCTGGCGCAGAACGCCACGCTGATGGCTTTAGCCGCCTACTGGATTGCGGACCGGCCCGAGCGTCTGGCATCGCCCTGGCCGAAGGAAAGAACAGCCAGGATGCTGCGTGAACAGCGGCAGGAGGAGTTCCTGAGAGCCTTCAAGCTTTGGCCGTTCGGGGACCTGAGGGAAGACAAAGAACATAAGCCGTAATCTATTGACAATAATGTGGTTAGCTGTGAAATGCAGAGGTTCTCTGAGTCGCCTCTTCCAAGAATTCGGAAGGGTCGACATTTGGCCATCAAGCGGATTGCCAGATTCCTGGTGTACGACGCCTAGGGATTAATGCAACATCTGTAAGGCCAATTTCAAATCGAAGTCTTGCTTAGAGTTTTCCACCGCCCCATTTTAAAAGTGATTTGACAGAGCACGTTGCTTTCCTTATACTTCATTGTTTGTCAGGAATGTATTCAACCTGACTGGGGCGGTCCCAGAGGTATCGGGACTGACGAGTTGAAGGGAATATCTTCGGTCCCGGAACAAAGTACGACGGAATGGGACAGAAGAGCGGCCGGAATGGGGCGCCAGCCCCGCAAAGCCGAGTAAGCCTCTCCGAATCGAAGCCAAGAGACCAGTTCTCCCTCTTGGAGTGCGTACGGAGTTTCTTGCTGGTTGTTCCTCCGGATTCGCAGTAGACCTTTCAGCATTGGAGCGCGTTCTCGCGCATTTTTCTGCGCGCGCTGCGAGAGCCGCGAAAAAATTTGCGCGCGATTGAGGGACGACTGTGCCGACGTTTTCGCAACTTGTACGCATGGGCCGTGAACAGGTCCAGGTAAAAACGAAGTCACCCGCATTGATGGGCTGCCCGGAAAAGCGCGGCGTGTGCATTCGCGTATATACGCAGACGCCGAAGAAACCGAACTCCGCCCTGCGAAAAGTGGCACGCGTGCGATTGACGAATTCGATTGAAGTGACGACGTATATTCCCGGCGTCGGGCACAATTTGCAGGAGCACTCTATCGTGCTGGTGCGCGGCGGCCGCGTGAAGGATTTGCCCGGCGTGCGCTACCACATTGTGCGCGGAACTCTGGATGCAGCGGGCGTGGAAAACCGCAAGCAGGGACGCTCGAAGTACGGCGCCAAGCGTCCCAAGGCGGCGCAAGCGAAGTAAGAATTTGAAGGAGCGATAAAGAGCGATGCCACGTAAAGGACTCGTTTTTCGGCGGTCGCAAGCCACTGATCCGGTCTATGCCAGCGACTTGGTGGAGAAATTCATCTGCTCGATGATGTGGGAGGGCAAGAAGTCCACGGCGCAGCGAGTTTTCTACGGCGCGATGGATCAGGTGACGAAGAAGACCAACGACGACGCGCTGAAGATCTTCAAGAAGGCGGTGGAAAACGTCAAGCCGCTCCTGGAAGTAAAAACGCGGCGCGTGGGCGGCGCGAACTATCAGGTACCGGTGGAAGTGAATCCCTTCCGACGGCAATCGCTGGCTATTCGCTGGCTGCTGCAATATTCGCGGGAACGCGCGGGCAAGACCATGGTGGACAAGCTGGCGGATGAGTTGATTGATGCGGCGAATGCGCGCGGCGGCGCGATCAAGAAGAAGGAAGATGTGCATCGCATGGCTGAGGCCAACAAGGCCTTCGCGCACTATCGTTGGTAGGAGAGGTCGGAGATCGTGACTGAAGCTGTAGCAAATCGGGCTGGAGAGAAGAAGGCTTCTCAGGAGATCATGGGCCGCGCATTCAAACTCGAGGATACGCGCAACATCGGGATCATGGCGCACATAGACGCGGGTAAGACCACGTCGACCGAGCGCATCCTGTTTTATACGGGTGTGACGTACAAGATAGGTTCCGTTGACGAAGGCACTGCCACGATGGACTGGATGGAGCAGGAGCGCGAGCGCGGGATCACCATCACGAGCGCAGCAACTACTGCTGCATGGGACCGTTTTGGCAAGAGATACCGCGTAAACATTATTGATACACCCGGCCACGTGGACTTCACCGTGGAAGTGGAGCGCTCGTTGCGCGTTCTCGACGGCGCAGTGGCGGTATTCGATTCCGTGGCCGGCGTACAGCCGCAGTCGGAGACGGTTTGGCGGCAGGCGGACAAGTACCGCGTCCCGCGCATCTGTTTTGTGAACAAAATGGACCGCACTGGCGCGGATTTCGACCATTGTATCCGCACGATTCGCCAGCGCCTCGGTGCCCACCCCGTTCCCATCCAGTTTCCCCTCGGCAGAGAAGATAACTTCATAGGGATCATTGATTTCCTTGAGCAAAAAGTGATCGTGTGGCTCGAAGAGACTCTGGGCGCGAAGTTCGAGACGTTTGAAGTTGAAAAGCTGTGGGACAAGGCTTTCGTCGATTCGCGGCCGGATGTGGCGGCAGCGCTCAAAGGCGCGGCGATTGACAAGGCGTTTTACGAAGAACACCGCAATAAAGTGATCGAGTACATCGCCGAACATGACGACGAGGTCATCGACAAATACCTGACCGCAGGCACGCTGTCGCTCGAAGAGATGCGCAAGTCCATTCGCAAGTCCACGCTAGCGATGAAAATTGTACCGGTGCTCGCGGGCTCAGCGTTCAAGAACAAGGGGATTCAGCCGCTGCTCGATGCGGTGGTGGATTATCTGCCTTCGCCGGTTGACGTGCCGCCGCTCGAGGGCGTGAATCCAGAAAATGACGAAGTGGTGCTCCGCCGTGCTTCCGACGACGCGCCATTTTCCGCCCTGGCGTTTAAGATTATGTCCGACCCGTTCGTCGGACACGTCACGTATATCCGCGTCTATTCCGGCGTGTTGAAGTCTGGCACCTACGTATACAACCCGGGAAAGCGCACGCGGGAACGCATCAGCCGTCTGCTGCAGATGCATGCCAACAAGCGCGAAGAGATTGAAACGGTGTATGCCGGCGACATTTGCGCCTGTGTGGGACTGAAAAGCGTCACCACCGGCGACACGCTGTGCGATGAGAACAAGCAGGTCGTCCTCGAATCGATTGATTTTCCCGCGCCGGTTATTTCCGTGGCCATCGAGCCGAAGACGAAAGCCGACCAGGACAAGCTGGGTGTGGCTATGCAGCGCCTCGCACAGGAAGATCCGACCTTCCGCGTGTCCACCGAACCTGACACCGGCCAGACGCTGATTTCAGGCATGGGGGAACTGCACCTGGAAATTATCGTGGACCGCATGCTGCGCGAGTACAACGTGCAGGCGAATGTGGGCCGGCCGCAAGTGGCGTACCGCGAAACGATTCGGAAGAAAGCGACCGCGGAAGGCAAGTACATCAAGCAAACGGGTGGCCGCGGTCAATACGGACATTGTGAAATTGAATTGCATCCCATTCCGAGCTCGAGCCACGAGAATATGAAAGAGATGTCCGTGGACGAGCTGGATGCGCTGGCTAAGCAAGTAGTGGGTGGGCCGGCTGGAAAATGGAAATTTGACAAGGAACACCGCTTCCTCTTTATCGACAAGATTGTCGGCGGATCGATTCCGCGTGAATTTATCGCGCCAATTGAGGCAGGCATCCGTGAAGCCCTGGATAACGGCGTTTTGGCGGGCTTTCCGATGGTCGATGTGGCCGTGGTTCTCGTCGACGGCAGCTCGCACGACGTGGACAGCTCGGAAATGGCCTTCAAGATCGCCGGCTCGATGGCTTTCAAGGAAGCCTGTGGGAAGGCTTCGCCCGTGCTGCTCGAGCCCATCATGAAAGTGGAAGTCGTGGTACCGGAAGAATATATGCCGCCGGTGTTTGGTGACCTGAACGCGCGGCGTTCGGCGATTCAAGGTACGGAGAATCGCGGTGGCAGCAACGTCATTCGGGTGGAAGTGCCGTTGGCGCAAATGTTCGGCTACGCCACGGATTTGCGCAGCCGCACACAGGGCCGCGGAAACTTCACAATGCATTTTTCACACTATGCGGAGGTGCCCGCGAGTCTTGCCGAAGAAATCGTCAAGAAGGCGCGGGGGGAAAAGTAATCTCGGGGTCATTGGGATTTGGAACGAATTCGACTGAGGAGCAGAGAAGGAAATGGCGAAGGAGAAATTCGAGCGCAGCAAGCCGCACGTAAACGTTGGGACGATTGGTCACATTGACCATGGCAAGACGACCTTGACGGCGGCGATCACCAAGGTGCTATCGAAGCACAACCCCAAGGTACAGTTCCGGGCGTTCGATTCGATTGACAACGCTCCGGAAGAGCGCGAGCGGGGGATCACCATTGCGGTGTCGCACGTGGAGTACGAGACGGCCAACCGCCATTACGCGCACATGGACTGTCCGGGACATGCGGACTACATCAAGAACATGATCACGGGCGCGGCGCAGATGGACGGGGCGATATTGGTGGTGGCGGCGACGGACGGGCCGATGCCGCAGACGCGCGAGCACATTTTGCTGGCACGTCAGGTAGGGGTGCCGGCGGTCGTGGTGTTCTTGAACAAGTGCGACATGGTGGAAGACCCGGAGTTGCTGGAGTTGGTGGAGCTGGAAGTGCGCGAATTGCTGAAGAGCTATCAGTTTCCTGGCGACAAGATACCGGTGATACGCGGGTCGGCGCTGCAAGCGCTGAACGGGGACGCGAAGTGGGAGAAGTCGATAGACGATTTGATGGAAGCGGTGGACAAGAACGTACCGTTGCCGGTGCGCGACGTGGACAAGGCGTTCGCCATGCCGATTGAAGATATTTTTTCGATATCCGGCCGCGGCACGGTGGTTACGGGGAGAGTGGAGCGCGGGAAGGTGAAGGTGGGAGAGGAAGTGGAGATTGTGGGCTTCCGTCCGACGCAGAAGAAGGTGGTGACGGGCGTGGAGATGTTCCGGAAGCTGTTGGATGAAGGTCTTGCGGGAGACAACGTGGGTTTGCTGTTGCGCGGGACGGAGAAGGATGACGTGGAGCGCGGGCAGGTGGTGTGCAAGCCGGGAAGTATCACGCCGCACACGAAGTTCAAGGCGGAAGCGTACGTCCTCACCAAAGAAGAGGGGGGGCGGCACACGCCGTTTTTCACGGGGTACCGGCCGCAGTTTTACTTTCGGACGACGGACGTGACTGGGGACGTAAAGCTGCCGCAAGGAGTGGAGATGGTGATGCCGGGAGACAACGTGAGCTGCGAAGTGCAGCTGATCACGCCGGTGGCGTTGGAGAAGGGCTTGCGGTTCGCGATTAGGGAAGGCGGCCACACCGTCGGCGCAGGCGCCGTCACGGAGATCATTGAGTAGACCATGAGACAAGGCGACAAAATTCGCATTCGCTTGAAGGCGTACGACCACCGGATTCTGGACCAGTCCACGCGGGAAATCGTGGAAACGGCAAAGCGCACCGGCGCAGAGGTTGCGGGCCCGATTCCTCTGCCGACCACCATAAACCGCTGGACGGTGCTGCGCTCGCCGCACGTGGACAAGAAATCGCGCGAACAGTTTGAGATGCGTACGCACAAGCGGCTGATCGACATCCTGGAGCCGACGCCCGACACGGTGGATGCGTTGATGAAGCTCGATCTTCCGCCGGGCGTGGACGTAGAGATCAAGGCCTTCGGGCACGCAGGGAAGTAGGCTTGGAACTTCTGACAGAAGGAATTGAAGAAGAAGGATTTCTAACCAATAGTTTTTGAGAGAGAAGACGAGATGGCGGTCAACGGAATCATCGGAATCAAGCTGGGTATGACACAGATCTTCCAGGACGACGGCACGCTGGTCGGGTGCACGGTTCTCCAGGCTGGACCTTGCGTGGTGGTGCAACGCCGCACGAAAGACAAGGACGGCTACGAAGCCGCGCAATTGGGCTTGGTGGAATTCGTGAAGCCCCAGCGTGTGAACAAGGCCATGACAGGCCATTACAAGAAGGCCAGCGTCCCGCCGATGAAGGTGCTGGAGGAAGTGCGCATCGAGGAATCGAAGGATGAAACAAAGGTCGGCGACCGCGTGCTGGTCGAAAATTTCAAGGCCGGCGAACTGGTGGATGTGAGCGGCGTAAGCAAGGGCAAAGGCTTTGCCGGTGGCGTGAAGCGCTGGCACTACCGCGGCGGCGATGCTACCCACGGCTCGATGTTTCACCGCGCTCCCGGCGGCATCGGCGGCAGTTCGTTTCCGTCGCGCGTATGGAAGAACCAGCACTTTCCGGGTCACATGGGAAACGCCAAGGTCACGGCGAAAAATTTGAAAGTCGTGAAAGTGAACACGGATGAAAATCTGTTGCTGGTCCGCGGCTCCGTGCCGGGACCTAGCGGAACGTACATTTTCATCCGCAAGGCGAAGTCGGCCAAGTAAGAAAGTTTTCAACCAAGAAGGAAAAGAGATCATGCCGGTCGTTGATGTCGTGAATCTGGATGGCAAGAAGGTTGGCCAGGTGGAGCTGGCGGACGCCGTCTTTGGCGCCAAGGTAAATCCGCACCTTTTACACGAAGCTTCGCGGTGGTATTTGCGAGGCTTGCGCGCGGGCACGCACAAGACCAAAGACAAGAGCGAAGTGAGCGGCGCGGGCCGCAAACTCTGGCGGCAGAAGGGCACCGGCCGCGCCCGCATTGGCTCGATCCGCTCGCCCCTGTGGCGGCATGGCGGCACGGTACACGGACCGGTACCGCGCGATTACAGCTATGCGCTGCCGAAAAAGATGCTTCTAGGTGCGCTGCGCTCGGCGCTCTCGGCGAAGCTGGCCGAGCAGAAATTGACGGTCGTGGATGCCTGGTCGCTCGAGACGCACAAAACGAAATCGCTGCGCACCGCGCTCGACAAGCTGAACGCGGAAAAGTCCGCGCTGCTCGTTTCGCACGGCGAGAACCGCAACCTGGAACTCGCCAGCCGCAACCTGGAAGGCGTGAAACTCGCGGCGCCCAGCGTTCTGCAGCCGTACGACGTTCTTAAGCACGATTTGCTGGTGCTCTCGAAGGATGCGGTGGCGCGGCTCAGCCATTCGCTGAATCCGGAGAGAACCCCGGTCGAATCGCCGCATGTGCGAACGATTGCTCCGGCTCCCGCAGCGAAGAAAGAAGCTTCGCCGAAAGCTGCGGCGAAGGCAACCGCGAAAGAAAAGCCGTCGGCGAAGAAGCCCGCCAAACCGGCAGTGAAAAAGGGAAAAAAATAAGCCATGAGCACCCCCCACTATCAGGTTATTCGGCGGCCGATCATCACGGAAAAGGGCCTGGGCGTGAAAGAGACGCAGCACACCGTGGTCTTTGAAGTTGCCGCAGGCGCGACGAAGACGCAGATCAAGGAAGCCGTGCAGCAAATTTTCAAAGTGAAGGTCGTGAATGTACGCACGGCGAATTTCGTTGGCAAGATGCGGCGCCGCGGTCAGAGCGAAGGCTACCGGCGCGACTGGAAAAAGGCGTACGTGAAACTCGACAAGGACGCCAAGATGATCGAGTACGCGGAGAATTTGTAAGACCCGGGAAAGTGAAGCATTGCAAGGGTATTTTGAAGGCAAGAGGCAGCGATGGGACTGAAGAGCTTTAATCCGTATACAGCGTCGCGGCGGTTCATCACTGTCGTGGACAAGAGCCACATCACGAAGCAGGAACCCGAAAAGGCCTTGCTCGAATCGAAGAAGCGCTCCGGCGGCCGCAACAACCAGGGCGAAATCGTAATCTGGCATCGCGGCGGCGGCCACAAGAAGCAGTACCGCAAGGTGGACTTCCGGCGCGACAAAGTGGGCGTACCGGCGAAAGTAGCCGCCATCGAGTACGATCCGAATCGCAGCTCGAACATCGCCTTGCTGCACTATGCCGACGGCGAGAAGCGCTACATCCTGCACCCCGTGGGACTGGAAGTAGGCGCCACAGTTTCGACGGGCGAAGGCGCGGACATTCTTCCTGGGAATGCGCTGCAGATCCGGAACATTCCGCCGGGCACGATGGTGCACAACCTTGAGCTTTACCCCGGCCGCGGCGGCCAGGCGGTGCGTTCGGCTGGTGGCGCGGCGCAGCTGCTCAGCAAGGAAGGCGACCTCGCGCTGGTGAAGATGCCTTCCGGTGAAGTCCGCAAGTTTTCTGTGGAGTGCATGGCGACTGTTGGCCAAGTGGGCAACCTCGACCATGAGAATGAAACCTATGGCAAGGCGGGACGCACCAGGTGGCACGGTAAGAAGCCGACTGTTAGAGGCGTGGCTATGAATCCCGTGGATCACCCGCACGGCGGCGGCGAAGGCAAGGTAAAGGGCAATCACCCGCAGACTCCGTGGGCCTTCCCGACGTTGGGAAAGAAAACGCGTCATAACAAGCGCACCGATAGACAGATTGTCCAGCGCCGCAAATAGTTTTGGTGTTCCGGTAAAAGTGGTTATTTAGAAAGGCAGTACGAGACACAACAAACTCTAGAAACCGGGTGGCGAATTTAAAGCAGCCCGGTGAGAGCACAACCCATGAGAGCGACAAGAACAACACGAGCAGGACGGACCGCGCGCCGGAGAAGGGTCCGGCCCGTCAAGCGCACTCCGTCCAAACGCGTAACTGTGAAGAGTCACAAGCTGGCACGGCCGGCGGTGAAGAAAGTAGTTGCTGTGCCCCTGGAGCCGGTGCTTTACAAACTGTGCAAACCAGGCTGGTCGGTGATTGTCGAACGCACGCCCAACGCTTTGGGAACGCGTTTCGTCTGCCCGTTCTGCCCGAAGTCGCACCGCGTGCCCGGACCAGTACGGGGATTCAAGAAACTGCGGCGCGCGCAATGGAGCCGGCTGCGGCGAGTGGAGGAATAGGGAAGCGATGGCACGCTCACTGAAGAAAGGGCCGTTCGTTGACGGCCACTTGCGCGAGAAAGTCGAGGGGCTGAACACGCGCAACGAGAAAAAAGTCGTGAAGACGTGGTCGCGGCGCTCCACGATCGTGCCGGAGATGATCGGGCACACCATCGCGGTGCACAACGGAAAGAAATTCATTCCCGTCTATGTGACGGAGCAGATGATCGGACACAAGCTCGGGGAGTTCGCGCCTACACGCACGTTCAAAGGCCACGCCGTAAAGGCGGCGCTGGAGAAGGCCGCAGGCGTGGCTGGAGCTCCGGCAGCAGGGGCGGCACCAGGAGGCGGCGCGGCGCCAGCGGCAGCACCCGCAGCGCCGAAGGCATAAGCCATGACTGACGTGCAGACACAACCGGGATCGATCGAAGCGCACGCGCTGGCGCGGCACGTGCGGATGTCGCCGCAAAAAGCGCGGCTGGTAATGGACTTGATCCGCGGACAGAAGGCTCAGGACGCGCTGCAAACGCTCAGATACACGCCAAAAAGAGCGGCGAAGCACATCGAAAAAGTGCTGCGCAGCGCCATCGCCAACGCCGAACGCAAAGCGGAAGACTCGGGCGCGCCGCTCGACGTGGACGAACTGTACGTGGCGAAATGTTTTGTGAACGAAGGCCCGCGCTGGAAGCGATTGCGTCCCGCGCCGATGGGCCGGGCCTTCCGCTATCAGAAGCGCACCGCGCACCTCTGGGTTGCTGTCGCGGAACATCACATTGCCGCGGCAGAGCGTGTTGCGGCGATTGAAGCGGAAGCCGAAGCGCAAAAGGGCGTGCGTGGAACGGCGCGCCGCGTTCGCAAGGCATTGACAGGCAAGCAAGCGCCTCCCAAGAAGGGCAAGAAGTAAGGAGACAAAGAGTGGGACAGAAGACGCACCCGTACGGATTTCGCCTCGGCTACAACAAGCCGTGGAAATCGCGCTGGTATGCCGATCGCGATTATGCCGAGCTGCTGCATGAAGATGTGAGGCTGCGGCGCGAGTTGAAAGAACGGCTGAAGAGCGCTGGCATCAGCTCGATCGACATCGAGCGCGCGGCCAACAAGCTGGTCGTACGCATCTACACCGCACGCCCGGGAATCATCATCGGGCGCAAGGGCGCGGAGATTGACAAGCTGAAGCAGGAAGTTCAGAAGCGCACCAAGCGCGAAGTACACATCGACATCCAGGAAGTGCACCGGCCGGAGCTGGACGCGCAGTTGGTGGCGGAATCGATTGCTTTGCAGCTCGAGAAGCGCGTGGCCTTTCGGCGAGCCATGCGCAAGGCCGTGGACTCGGCTCTGCGTTTCGGCTGCAAAGGCATCAAGGTACGTGTGGCCGGGCGTTTGAACGGCGCGGAAATCGCGCGCAAAGAGTGGTACCTGCAGGGCCGGCTGCCGCTGCAGACTCTGCGCGCAGACATCGATTTCGGTTTCGCGCAGGCTTACACCACTTATGGGGTTATTGGCGTGAAGTGCTGGGTCTATCAGGGCGAGAACGTGCCCAAGCGGGCTTCGAAGATTCAGAAGGACCACGAAGCGGCAACCGCGGCGTAGGCAGAAATTACGAGATCACGGAAGCGAGAAGACAGCGATGTTGATGCCGAAGAAAGTGAAGTACAGGAAGCAGATGCGCGGCCGGCGAACAGGTAAGGCGTGGCGCGGCGGCGATCTGGCGTTTGGTGAGTATGGGCTGAAAGCGCTCGAAGCCGCATGGATTACCGATCGGCAGATTGAAGCTTCGCGCGTGGCGATTACCCGATTCATCAAGCGAGGCGGAAAATTGTGGATCCGAATTTTTCCGGACAAGCCTTTCACCAAGAAGCCCGCCGAAACGCGCATGGGCAAGGGCAAAGGCGCGCCGGAGAAATGGGTAGCGGTGGTGAAGCCGGGCCGCATCATGTTCGAGATGGCGGGAATCGATGAAGCCACGGCGAAGGAAGCGCTGGCCCTGGCGTCGCACAAGCTGCCAATTCCCACGAAGTTCATTTCCCGCGCGGGAGGGTTTTAGAAATGCCGCGGCGCATTGAGAAGATTCGCGAAGCCGGCGTAAACGAGCTGGAAGCGCAGCAGAAAGAGCTCACCGAGCAGATTTTCCGGCTGAAGTTTCAGCTTTCCACCGGTCAGGCGGAAGCGCTGAAGCGCCTGCGCGAATCGAAAAAAGATCTGGCGCGGGTGAAGACGCTCCTGCGCGCCCAGGAACTGAGGAAGGCGTAATGACCAGCGAAACACAAGCGAGCGCCGCGGATTCGCGGCACGAGCGCCAGGTGCTCACGGGAATCGTCACCAGCGCGAAAATGGAAAAGACCATTGTGGTGGAAGTGCAGCGGCTTGTGAAGCATCCCAAGTACCGCCGTGTCGTGCGCATCTCCAAGAAATTTTACGCCCACGACGAACGGCGCCAGGCCAAGCCGGGCGACACTGTGCGCATCGTGGCTTCGCGGCCGCTCTCGAAGCTGAAGCGCTGGCGCCTCAAGGAAGTGCTGACGCAAAACGCGTCGGCGGAATAAGCGGGACAGGGGAGCAGACCAATGATTCAGATGCGAACCTGGCTAACGGTGGCCGATAATTCCGGCGCGCGGAAGTTGATGTGCATTATGCCGGTGGGCGGCGACGCAGGTTTGAAAGCCGGCCTCGGTGACATCATTACGGCGTCGGTGAAGGAAGCAACACCCGAAAGCCAGGTCAAACAGGGCACGGTGGTAAAGGCTGTGGTTGTGCGCATGCGCAAAGAACGCCGCCGCAAAGATGGAACGTACATCCGGTTCGATGACAACGCCGCCGTTCTGATTAACGACGCCGGCGAACCGGTCGGGACCCGCGTGTTTGGTCCTGTGGCGCGCGAGCTGCGCGAGAAGAAATTCACGAAAATCGTTTCGCTGGCTCCGGAGGTTTGGTAAGCCATGACGCTGAGGCATGAACGGGCAGAGCGGCACACCATCGGCATCCGCAAGGGCGACAACGTGAAGGTAGTCGCCGGGCGAGATGCGGGCAAGAGCGGACGTGTGCTGGCGATCAACGCCAAGAAGAACACGGTGACGGTCGAACACGCAAACATTATCAAGCGGCACACGCGGCCGAATCCGTCCAAGAACATCAAGGGCGGAATCGTGGAGAAGGAAGCCGGTATCAATGTCTCAAACGTCATGATCGTCTGTTCAAGCTGCGGGAAGCACACGAGAATCGGACATACCGCGCTCCCGGATGGAACGAAAGTGCGGGCTTGCCGCCGCTGCGGCACGACTTTGGACAGGTAGGCAGGAGCCAGAGAAGGAAGGCGATGAAGAGCCGATTGCAGGAAAAATACCGGAGCGAGACGGTGCCCGCACTGCTGAAGCGTTTTGGCCGGAAGAACATTCTGGCTGTGCCGAAGCTCCAGAAAATCACCCTGAACATCGGGCTGGGCGAAGCCAGCCAAAACGTGAAGTTGCTGGACACGGCCGCGCAGGAGCTCGGGCAAATCACCGGGCAGAAGGCCATCATCACGCGGGCCAAGAAGTCCATCGCGAATTTTAAGATCCGCAAGGGCATGCCGATCGGCTGCGCGGTGACACTGCGCGGCGACAAAATGTACGAATTTCTCGACCGGTTGTGCAACGTGGTTCTTCCGCGCGTGCGCGACTTCCGCGGTTTGCCCTCGAACGCTTTCGACGGCCGCGGAAACTATACGCTGGGCTTGAAGGATCAGCTGGTGTTTCCTGAAATTGACTACACCCGCGTAGACAAGATCAAGGGAATGAACATCACGCTGACGACAACGGCAACCAATGACGAAGAGGGACGCGAGCTCTTGAAAGGGCTCGGAGTTCCTCTGCGGGTTCCAGGGGGAGCGCAATAAATGGCACGCACGGCGAAGATTGCTAAATCACTCAAGAAGCCGAAATTCAAAGTGCGCGTGCGCAACCGCTGCCGTTGCTGCGGCCGCGCGCGCGGGTATATCCGCAAGTTTCAGATGTGTCGAATCTGTTTTCGCGGTATGGCCCTCAAGGGAGAAATTCCCGGCGTCGTGAAAGCAAGCTGGTAGGAGCCAATCAGGAGAACTATGCAGACGGATCCCATTGCCGATTTTTTAACGCGCCTGCGCAATGCCGCGGCGGCGAAGCACCAGCGCGTGGATGTGCCTGTGTCGCGGTTGAAGACCGAGATCGCGCGCATCTTGAAGGAAGAGGGTTACATTTCAACCTACAAGCTGGTGGACGAAAACAAAACGCGCAAGCAGCTCCGCGTTTTCCTGAAGTACACGCCCGACCGGCGCAGTGTGATTACCGGCCTCAAGCGCATCTCTCGGCCCGGCGCGCGCTGTTACACCAGCGCGTCGGAGATTCGTCCGGTGGTTGGCGGGCTGGGCATCAGCATCCTCACCACGCCGAAAGGTTTGATGAGCGGGCGCGCAGCGCGCAAGGCCAAACTGGGCGGCGAACTTCTTTGCGAAGTTTGGTAGTCGGATCTTAGGCGAGGACTGAATACAGATGTCACGTATCGGGCGTAAACCAATTCCAGTGCCGTCGGGAGTTAAGGTGGCGTTGCAGGGCGGCAACATCGATGTTCAAGGTCCGAAGGGCAAACTTTCCTTTCCCTTGCCGCCGGGCATCACCTTTGAGCAGAAAGACGGCGTGTTGACGGCCACGCGCGCGACGGAAGAGCACCGCGCGTTGCACGGCCTGGCCCGGGCGCTGGTCGCCAACGCGGTGCACGGTGTCACGCAGGGTTTTAAGAAAGAGCTCGACATCGTGGGCGTCGGCTACCGCGCGGAGCTTAAAGGCAAAATCGTTGCTTTCGCTTTGGGCAAATCTCATCCCATCGAGTTTGCGATTCCCGAAGGGATCCAGATTCAAGTGGATAAGCAGACGCATTTGGTCGTGAGTGGCGCGGACAAGGGCAAAGTGGGCCAGGTCTCCGCGAACATTCGCGCGCTTCGTCCGCCCGATCCGTACAAGCAAAAAGGCATCCGTATTACCGGCGAACGGCTGAAGAAAAAAGCCGGCAAAGCCGGAGCAAAGGCTGGCGGCGCCTAGGAATAAGGAGACACGACAGTGGCATCGGTTCGAGTCCGGAAACTATCGAAGAATCTTCATCGCATGCGTGTTCACCAGCGCGTGCGGCAGCGCGTCGAAGGTACGACGGAGCGCCCGCGTCTGTGCGTCTACCGTTCGCTCGGGCACATTTACGCGCAGGTAATCGACGACCGTAGGGGGAAAACGCTGGTTTCCGCCAGCTCGGTCGACAAAGAGACGAAAAAGAATTTGAAAGGTGGGGGCAACATCGCAGCCGCCAAGGTAATTGGCAAAACCATTGCCGAACGCGCCAAGACTGCGGGAGTCGTAAAGGTCGTGTTCGACCGCGGCGGATACAAATATCACGGCCGCGTCAAGGCGCTCGCTGACGCGGCGCGGGAAGCGGGGTTACAGTTCTAAGCCTATGTCGAAGCAAATTCTGCGAGACAGTTTGGCGGTGCGGCGGCTCCTCGAAGTGAATCCTTCGGATTTGAAGGACGATGTCATCGCTATCAACCGCGTGACCAAAGTGGTCAAGGGCGGCAAGAATCTCAGTTTTTCCGCGCTTGTCGTTGTCGGAGACAGCCATGGCCATGCCGGATTCGGCATGGGCAAGGCGCGCGAAGTGCCCATGGCCATCAAGAAGGGCATCGAGCAGGCCAAGAAGAACTTGATCAAGTTGAACCTGAAGGGTTCCACGATCCCGCACCAGGTGATCGGGCGGTATGGTTCGGCGCAAGTGCTCTTGAAGCCAGCGTCGGAAGGCACGGGCGTTATCGCGGGCGGCCCGGTCCGCAAGGTGATGCAAGTGGCGGGGGTTCACAACGTGCTGACGAAGTCGCTTGGCACCTCGAATCCGCACAACGTCGTGAAGGCTACCTTTGCCGCCCTGCTGAGCTTGAAGGACGCTGCTCACGTGGCGGAAACGCGCTCAAAGACGGTTGATGAAATTAGCGGCAGGCAGCAAAAAGCCGCAAGTGAGAGCGTCTGATGGCCAGCGAGAAAAAAGCCGGCGCCCACAAAGCAGGAGCAAAGAACACCGGTAGAGTGAAAATCAAGTGGGTGGTGAGCTTCATCAGCTGCACGGATGACATGCGGCAGACGATTCGCGGCCTCGGGCTGCGCAGAATGCATCAGGTGGTCGAGCGCGAGGACACGCCGTCGGTACGCGGCATGATCCACAAAGTGCGCCACCTCGTGGAAGTGGTGGAGTAAGGCGATGGCGAAAAAAGTTTCTAGCAGCCGGAAATCGGCAAAAGGTGCTGGTGCTCAAGTAGCAATCGGGCTTTCCAATTTGAAGCCCCCCAGGGGCTCGCGGAAACGCAAAGTGCGTGTGGGCCGCGGCATGGGCTCGAAGCTCGGCAAGACCGCGGGCTCGGGCAACAAGGGCCAGAAGTCCCGGCGCGGCTATTCTCGCCGGCGCGGCTTCGAGGGCGGCCAGATGCCGTTGCATCGTCGGATGCCGAAGCGCGGCTTTCACAATCCATTCGGTGTCTCGTATTCCGTGGTGAACCTGGAAGAACTGAATGTTTTTCCTGCGGGCGAGACGGTGACCCCGGATGCGCTCCGCGCGCACGGGTTTGTGCGCCGTGCAACCGACCTTATCAAGATTCTTGGCGATGGCGAGCTCAAAACCAAGCTGGCGATTCACGCCCATGCGTTCAGCGCTTCGGCGAAGGAAAAGATCGCCAAGGCGGGCGGCACGTTTGAAGTGGTTGCGTAAGGGAAAGACGCGCGAGTAGACGATGGAACGCTTCTTCCAGGCAGTTTCGAATCTTTTCCGCATCGAAGATTTGCGGAAGAGGCTGTTTTTTACGCTGGCGCTGCTGGCGGTCTACCGCATTGGCGCGCACATTCCGACGCCGGGAATCAATACCAAAGTTCTCGAGACCCTGTTCCAGCAAGGGCAGAATTCGGTTCTGGGAATTTTCGATCTGTTCAGCGGCGGCAACTTCCGCCGCCTCACGATTTTCGCGCTCGGCATCATGCCGTACATCACCTCCTCGATCATACTGCAATTGATGACCGTGGTTTTCCCCTACCTCGAGCGTTTGCAAAAAGAGGGCGAACTCGGGCGGCGCAAGATTACGCAGTATACTCGCTATTTGACGATTGCTTTGAGCATCGTTCAATCGCTGACGATTGCTTCGGCGCTGCAATCGCAAAGTTTCAGCGGGCAATCCCTCGTCTATCATCCGGGATTCAGCTTTATCCTGATGACGATTCTGACGCTGACGACTGGTTCGGCCTTCATCATGTGGCTGGGCGAGCAGATCAGCGAGCGCGGCATCGGCAACGGAATGTCGCTGATTATTTTCGTCGGCATTGTGGTCGGGCTTCCCCGCGCGGTCCTCAATCTTTACGAATTGGCGAAGACCGGCGCATGGGGGCCGTTCACGCCGCTGGCGCTGATTCTGCTGGTCGCGCTGATGATTGCCGTCGTGGCCTTTATCGTTTTCGTGGAGGGCGCTCAGCGGCGCATCCCGGTGCAGTATGCCAAGCGCGTGGTCGGACGCCGCGTGATGGGCGGGCAATCTTCGTATCTGCCTTTGCGTGTGAATTCCGGCGGCGTGATTCCACCGATTTTCGCGAGCTCGCTGCTGGCGTTTCCGCCGACCGTGGGACTTATCTTTGCGAACCGCTACAAGTTTATCAACGACCTGGTGAGCTGGCTTAGGTGGGGCGAGCCGCTCTATACCGTCATCTACATCACCCTGATTCTGCTTTTCGCTTTTTTCTACATCGGCATCGTTTTCAACCCGACGGAGCTCGCCGACAACATGCGCAAGAACGGCGGATTCATTCCGGGCATCCGGCCGGGGCGTACTACCTCGGAGCACGTTAGCAAAATTCTGAAGCGGCTCACGTTCATCGGCGCGGTGTATCTCGCGCTGGTTTGCTTGCTGCCGGAATGGATGATCGCCGGGATTCACCTTGACCATCTCCCGGGCGCCATCGGGTCTTGGTTTGACCGTCATTTTCCGGTGTGGTTTCTCAAGGGGCTCGGCGTACAGTTTTATTTTGGTGGAACGTCGCTCCTGATCGTGGTGGGCGTGGCCATGGACTTTGTGCAGCAGCTGGAAGCGCAGCTCGTCATGCGCAACTACGAAGGTTTCGCCAGAAAGGGCCGGTTGCGCGGCCGCCGTTAATGAAGATGAGTGGCTCGGCGCCTGACGCGCGTCCCTCAGCGAAGTTGGACCGTGCAGTGATTTTTCTCGGTCCGCCGGGCGCTGGGAAGGGTACTCAGGCGCAAGACCTGGCCCGGAGGTATGGCGTGCCGCATCTTTCAACCGGCGACATGCTCCGCGAGAATATCGCCAAGGGCACGCCGCTCGGCGCCAAAGCCAAGCCGCTGATGGAACGCGGCGAGCTGGTGCCGGACTCGCTGGTGCTGAAGATGGTCGCGGCGCGCATCGAGCGGCCGGATTGTTCGCACGGTTTTGTGTTTGACGGTTTTCCGCGCACCGTGGCCCAGGCGCAGTACTTGGGCGAGTTGTTGAAGCAGCACGGTTTCAGGCAACCGGTGGTCATTCACTTCGCGATTGACCCGGCCCTGCTGATGCGGCGAATTACCGGGCGGCGGATGTGCAAGGTGGGCGGAGAGATTTATAATGTTTTTGAGCGCCCGCCGAAATTGCAGGGGAAGTGCGATTACGACGGCGGGGAGCTCGAGCAGCGGCCAGACGACCGGGAAGAAGTTGTCGCGCCGCGGCTGCAAGCGTACCAGAAGCAGACCGCGCCGCTCGTTGCGTACTACCGCCGGCTGGGGCGTTTAAGGGAAGTAGACGCCGCGAAGAGCGTGGATGAGGTGGCGCGGCGGGTTCTTGAGGTCGTGGACGGGACGCGTTGAGTCGGCCCCGGCTCAGTCGGGGTCGCCGCTAGAGAAAAGATGGCGATTTATCTGCGCAGCGCGGAAGAGCTGGAGAAGATGCATCGCGCGGGATTGCTCGTGCACGACGTTTTGACGGCGTTGCGCGAGTCGGTAAAGCCCGGGATGACCACGATGGACCTCGAGAAGATTGCCGAGGCGAAAATCGCGGGGAAGCCCGGCAAGGCGGCGTTCAAGGGGTACCGCGGTTACCCATGCGCGCTGTGCACGTCGGTGAACAGCGAGATTGTTCACGGGATTCCGTCGCCAAAGCGGAAGTTGAAGGAGGGCGACATCGTCTCGATCGATTTCGGGATGGAAGTGGACGGGTATTACGCCGATTCGGCCGTCACCGTCCCCGTCGGCCAGATCAGCGACGAGCTGCGGAAGCTTCTGGATGTGACCCGCGAATCGTTGGACCGCGCGATTGACAAGATGCGCGCGGGCAACCGGCTGGGCGATGTCGGCCACGCGGTGCAGAGCTGGGTGGAGCAGAACGGTTACTCTGTAGTTCGCGAGTTCGTCGGGCACGGCATCGGAACGAAGATGCACGACGAGCCCAACTTGCCTAATTACGGCGAAGAAGGGCGCGGGGCCCGGCTGCAAGAGGGAATCGTCATAGCGGTCGAGCCGATGGTGAATGCTGGGCGGCCGGAAGTCCGCATGCGGGATGAATGGGTGGCGGAAACGGCGGATGGCAGCCCTTCAGCCCATTTCGAGCATACCGTCGCGGTTACCGCGAACGGCCCGTGGATTTTGACCCGGCCGAAAGCCATGACCGGACCGTCGTGGTAGCCCGGTAGCACTGGACACAGGAGCTTATGGCCAAGAAGTTCGAAGACGATAAGAAAAAGGGCGACTCCGGCAACTCCAAGGAGGACGCCATTGAAGTGATGGCCACGGTTATCGAGCCGTTGCCAAACGCGATGTTCCGCGTCGCGCTGGAAAACAAGCATCAGGTGCTGGCGCATGTTTCCGGCAAGATGCGCAAGAATTTCATCCGGATTTTGGCGGGAGACAAAGTAGCAGTGGAGCTCTCGCCTTACGACCTGACGCGTGGTCGGATCGTGTATCGTTATAAGTAGCGTGAGCGGAGTGAGGACCAGCGACTATGAAAGTACGGGCAAGCGTAAAAAAGATTTGCGACAAGTGTAAGGTGATTCACCGGCGCGGAGTCGTGCGGGTAATCTGCGTCAATCCCAAGCACAAGCAGCGCCAGGGATAAATATCCCCGGTTAAGGAGAAAGCATGGCACGCATCGCAGGTGTTGACCTTCCGCCGCAGAAGCGGCTGTGGATCGGGCTCACGTCCATCTACGGAATCGGCCAGGAGCGCGCAAAGAGTCTCGCGGAAAAGGCCAACGTGGATCACACCAAGAAGATCCGCGACCTCACCGAAGACGAAGTGAACCGCCTGCGCCAGGAAATCGAGAAAGAAGGCCGCGTTGAAGGCGATCTCCGCAAAGAGATCCAGATGAACATCCGGCGGCTGATCGAAATTCAAGCGTACCGCGGAATCCGACACCGCAGGAATCTTCCTGTGCGCGGCCAGCGGACGCACACCAACGCCCGCACGCGAAAAGGTCCGCGGCGCGGCGCGGTAGCGGCGAAGAAGAAGATCGTCGGCAAGAAAGGATAGCTTTCTTCGCGGCGCTTACGCGTCAACAAAGCTTTTTAGAAGTTTAAGGAATGGAGTGAATCGTGGCAAAAGAACCAAAGGCCGCAGGAACCGCGCCGGATACCGGAGCGCCGGCAAAACCGGCAGCGGCAAAGCGCAAGAAAGAGTTTAAGAAGAAGCGCGAACGCCGCGTCATACCCCACGGCGTGGTGCATATCGCCGCGACGTTCAACAACACGCAGATCACCATCACCGATACGGATGGCCGCGTGGTCTGCTGGTCGTCCGCGGGCGCGATCGGCTTCAAGGGTTCGCGCAAGGGCACGCCCTACGCGGCGCAACAAGCTTCTTTGTCCACCGCGGGCATTGCGCGCGACCAGTATGGGATGAAGAGCGTGGAAGTGCGCGTGAAGGGTCCGGGCTCGGGACGCGAGTCGGCCGTGCGCGCTCTGGCTGCGGCGGGGTTGCACATTGTCGTCATTCGCGATGTCACGCCCATTCCGCACAACGGCTGCCGGCCGCCGAAGCGTCGCCGCGTTTGATTTTGGGATTGTAGCGGCGGTTTCAGGCCGCCACTGCACCTCATGAAAAGTTTCTAAAGTTTTTGGAAGGGAGAATAGAAGTTGGCAAGACACCGAGATGCAGTCTGCCGCCTGTGCCGCAGGGAAGGGCAGAAGCTGTTTTTGAAGGGTTTGCGGTGCTTCACGGAGAAATGTGCGATCGAGAAGCGCAACTTCGTCCCTGGGCAGCACGGGCAGTCGCGGCGCCCCAAGGTCGCCGGCTACGGCCTGCAGTTGCGCGAGAAGCAGAAAGTGAAGCGCACCTACGGGCTGCTGGAGCGGCAGTTCCGCAACTATTTCGAGAAGGCTGTGCGGGCCAAGGGTCCGACGGGCGAAAACCTGATCATCATGCTCGAACGGCGTCTGGACAACGCCGTGTGGCGCGCGGGTCTAGCGTCTTCGCGTTCGCAGGCGCGGCAGCTCGTTCTGCACGGCCATGTACGCGTGAGCGGGAAGAAAGTCAACATTCCCTCTTATCTTGTCAACGTAGGCGAGGAAGTCGCCATCAAGGAAAAGATGCATCAGAACGCGATGGTGCTCGAGGCGCGCAACGTTGCACAGAGCCAAAACGCAGTGCCGTGGCTCGAACAGGACCGCGAGCACTTCAAAGCCAAGGTGGTGGCGCTGCCGAAGCGCGATGACGTGCAAACACCGCCAATTAACGAGCAGCTGATCGTCGAGCTGTACTCGAAGTAAACGAGCGCTGGCCTTACAGGGTCGGTTCCAAGAAATGCGCCCCGCGGTGCGAAAAAAGTTTGGGCGGCCGATCTGATCGGCTGCCGGAAGGAAGGGAACACGATGTGGAAGGGTTTTCAGAAGCCAAAGCGTCTTGCATCCGAGCTGGAGTCTCTGACCGAGAAGTACGGTCGGTTTTCCGCGCAGCCGTTTGAGCGCGGATGGGGCACGACCGTCGGAAACGCGTTGCGGCGCGCGCTGCTGAGTTCCATTGAAGGCGCGGCCATCACCGCCGTAAAGATCGAGGGCGTGCTGCACGAATTCTCCTCGATCCCCGGTGTGGTCGAGGATGCAACCGACATCATCCTCAACCTGAAGCAGGTGCCCATCAAGCTCAACACCGACCTGCCGAAAACGATCTATATCACCGTCGAAAACCCCGGCCCGGTTACCTCCGCGCAAATCGAGGAAGATGCGGACTTCGCCGTGCTCGACAAGAGCGTGTACATCGCGACTGTCAGCGAGGGCGGAAAGCTGCAGATCGAAATGCGCGCGAAGAACGGCCGCGGCTATGTGGCGGCGGACCGCAACTACGACGAAGATTTGCCGATCGGATACATTCCGGTCGACAGCGTGCACTCGCCGGTGCGCAAGGTGAACTACTCAGTTGAATCGGCGCGCCTCGGGCAGATGACCGACTACGAGAAGTTGATGATCGAGGTCTGGACGAACGGAGCGATCACGCCGCAGGATTCCATCGGATTGGCCGCAAAGCTGGTGAAGGACCACATGAGCATCTTCATCAACTTCGAGGAGCCGACGGAAATGGCGGATCTGCCGGTGGAGACCGCACACGATCCGCGTTTGGAGCATCTGGACCGCTCCGTCGAAGAGCTGGAACTTTCCGTGCGCTCTTACAATTGCCTGAAGAACGCCAACATTCAAACGATCCGCGAGCTCGTGCAGAAGAGTGAAAACGAGATGCTGAAGACTAAAAACTTCGGACGGAAATCGCTCAACGAGATCAAGGACATTCTCGTGAAGATGGGCCTGAGCCTCGGCATGAAGTTCGACGAGCACGGCCGGATCATCTGGCCGCCGTTGCCAAGCCAGACCGCACCGCCAACCACGTCCGAGGAATCGCTCGGCGGCGGCGGATTGTAAGGTTTGAAGGGGGGCGCAGCAAACTGCGCCCCTGCTTGGCAATAATTTCAGCGCTCGCTTCGCGCGACGTATAAGGAACAAAATGCGACATCTGAAGTCTGGATCGAAACTTGGACGCAACCCGCGGCATCGCCGCGCGACGCTGCGGAACCTTGTCACCAACCTCTTCGAGCATGGGCGGATTACCACCACGCTGACGCGTGCGAAGGCAGCACGCCCAGTGGCAGAAAAAATTATCACGCTCGGCAAGCGGGATACCCTGCAATCGCGGCGCCAGGCGGCCTCCTACATCATGACGCCGCAGGTCACGCAAAAGCTCTTCAGCGAGATCGCGCCGAAGTTTGCGGATCGCGCCGGCGGTTACACGCGCATCATCCACGCCGGCAACCGCGTTGGCGACGGTGCCAAGGTGGCCATCCTCGAGCTAATCGGTTATGAGCTGAAGAAAAAAGAAAAGAGGGAAAAGTCGAAGAAGGAAGAAACCGCCCAAGCCAGCGGCTAACCGCCATTTATTGCACGTGATCTCTTCCGCCCGTTCCGGACGACTGGAACGGGCGATTCGTTTTTGCCGCCTTCCGTAAGTTGGACCTTTTTCGGGATTAAAGTACCCTGCGATGAGATGAACGGAAATGCCTCGTCCATGCCTTTGTCACGCAGACAGCGTGCGGCTGCCTACGTTAGGCTTGAAGCGGACGCGGCTGAGCCGCGGAAGCGAAACCAGAGCCAGAGCACCGTTATCGCGAGGAGTGCGCCAGTAGAGTCGATCATGGAGTCGTAGGGAGATGCGTGTCGGCTGGCGACAAAGGCCTGATGGATTTCATCCAGCGCAGAGTATCCCGCCGCGACGGAAAACGCCGCAAGGCTCCAAGTCCAGCGCCAGCCAGCGCGGCCGCCGCGCACCCCGCGGTAGATTAGCAAGCAAAACAGGAAATATTCAGTGAAATGCGCGCTCTTCCGGATGAAGTAATGGATGACTTTGAATTGATGCGCCGTCAGAGAGGGGATGAGCCAGCGAAGTATCGGCTCAAAAATGGGAGCGGTATGCTCCGATGAGAAAGAGTCCGTGGACATCACAAAAATGATGCACGCCCAAAGGATCGCCGGCCACCACGCGCGCAGCCAGCCGTATGGCTTGGTTTGCCGCAGGTGCGACTGGATCTCCTGTAATTGAGGCGCGGGGCGCGGGTTGCGCCAGGGTTCAGCCACGAGGGCATTCTCCGAATGCGGCTGGCATCTGTTCAGTTTCCAAGATTTCTATTCCATCCGGTAGTTGGGAGCTTCGCGGGTGATGATCACGTCATGGACGTGAGATTCGCGAAGGCCTGCTGCAGTGATGCGGAGGAACTTGCTGCGCTCCATTAATTCTTTCAAGGTGCCTGCGCCGACATATCCCATCCCGCTCTTTAAGCCGCCGACGAGTTGATCCGTTAGGGCGCCGAGCGTGCCCTTATACGGTACGCGGCCCTCGACGCCTTCCGGGACGGACTTGCCGCGCTCGCGGTCGGTGTCGTCCTGCACAACGGAGTATCGGTCCGACCCAGCGTCCATAGCGGCGGTAGAGCCCATGCCGCGATAGGACTTGAAGGTACGGCCCTGGTAGAGGATGGTCTCTCCGGGAGATTCCTCCGTGCCAGCAAAGAGGCTGCCGATCATGACACAAGAAGCGCCGGCGGCGACGGCTTTGGTGATGTCGCCGGAAAATTTTATGCCGCCATCAGCAATGATGGGCACACCAGTACCCTGCGCGCCGCGCGCGGCTTCCACGATGGCGGTGAGCTGTGGGACGCCTGCGCCGGTGACGACGCGAGTGGTGCAGATGGAGCCGGGGCCGATGCCAACCTTGAGGCCGTCAATGCCGAGCGAAATCAGTTCTTTGGCCCCTTCATAGGTGGCGACGTTGCCTGCAATGAGCTGAATATCCGGCAGGCGGTGGCGAATGGCCTTGATCGCATCCATAACACGCTGGCTGTGGCCGTGCGCCGTGTCAATCGCAAGGACATCTGCTTTCGCCTTGGACATCTCGACGGCGCGTTCGAGGAAATCGCCGGTCGCGCCCACGGCCGCCCCGACGCGCAAGCGACCTTGCTCGTCTTTGGCGGCGCGGGGGTATTCGAGCTTTTTCTGAATGTCTTTTACGGTGATGAGTCCCTTGAGGTTGAAATCCTGGTCCACGACGAGAAGTTTTTCGATGCGGTGTTTTTGCAGGATGCGCTCGGCCTCTTCGAGCGTTGTGCCGACAGGCACGGTCACTAGATTTTCCTTGGTCATAACCGAGCCGACCAGTTGGGAATGGTTTTTTTCGAAGCGCAAGTCGCGGTTGGTGAGGATTCCCGTGAGGCGTGACCCGCGGGTGACCGGCAGGCCGGAAATCCGGTACTTGGTCATGATTTCTAGGGCCTGACGAAGGGTGATGTCGGGAGATATGGTCACCGGATCGACAATCATGCCGCTTTCCGAGCGTTTGACGCGGTCTACTTCTTCGCCTTGCCGGTCAATGGGCATGTTGCGGTGGACGATGCCGATGCCGCCCTGGCGAGCGAGGGCGATCGCGAGGTGGGACTCGGTGACGGTGTCCATGGCGGCGGAAGCCAGAGGAATGTTAAGGGGAAGCTTGCGCGTGAAGCAGGTACGTGTGTCGACCTCGGCGGGCAGCACGGAAGACTTGCCGGGCAAAAGCAGTACGTCATCGAATGTAAGCCCCTCGGGAATCGGACCGTCAATCATTCCAGCCTCGTCTCAGCCAATGGGGTGCAAGAAAATTGGCGCCCTAAAACAGCGCAGCCCAGCGGGCGCCCGCTGGGCCATAGAGCCATTCATCAAATCGAAGAAATGCGTCACTGTGAATTACTCATTGTAGTGGGCCTTTGAGTTCCGGTCAAGCATGCTAGGGGAATCTCACAGTTTGCACGTAAAATGGATTTTTGAGATGGTTACGGCGAACAAAACTTTCGAACCGCTCGCGTTGCTAAGAAACCCTCACGCGATGACCTTAGCAGCGGCCTTTTGGCCGCGAAGGTTCCGGTTGCCTCAGACGGAGGATCGCCTGTTTCAGGTGGACGCTGAATCCCGACTGCTCGCGCGTTGCCACTGGCAGCCAGAGAAGCGGCCGGACGCCCCGGTCTTGGTAATTGTGCACGGCCTTGAAGGTTCGAGTGACTCGAATTACGTGGTGGGAGTCGCCGAAAAAGCATTTGCCGCTGGTTTTCACGTCCTGCGATTGAATCAGCGCAATTGCGGAGGGACCGAAGCACTGACGCCTACTTTGTACAACTCCGGCATGAGCGGGGATTACCGCGCGGTGTTCGAAGAGCTCTCCGACGCTGATGGGTTCCAACAGATTTTCTTTGCGGGCTATTCGATGGGCGGAAATCTGGTGACGAAGATGGCTGGTGAGTACGGTCCCGCGCCGCCTGAGGCGCTAAAAGGCGTTTGCGCTGTGTGTCCAGCCATCGACCTTGCGGCTTGCGCGGATGCGCTCGAGCGGCGCGACAACTTTTTTTATCAGCGGCACTTCGTCACCGGGTTAATGGCGCGGTATGGGCGCAAAGCGAAGCTATTTCCGGAAAGGTATTCGCAAAACGGTTTCGGCCGAATTCGCACGGTGCGGGAATTCGACGATGAAATCACCGCGCCGCAGTTTGGGTATCGCGATGCGCAAGCGTACTACGAGGCAGTGGGCGCGAAGAAGTTAGTTTCGCTTGTAAGAGTACCGATGCTGATGATTACCGCTCAGGACGACCCTTTTGTGCCTTACTCATCCTTTCTCCGCGCAAAAATCACGGAAAATCCTGCGATCCGCTTCGTCACGCCGCAACATGGCGGCCACTGTGGATTTATTTCAAAATACGGTGGTGCGGAGCGCTTCTGGGCCGAACATCGCATCGTGGACTTCTGCGATGAAGTTCGCGGCGCACGGCACTAACCGAAGGGGTTTTCCAGCGAAACCGCGAATCCCTGGGTTAGGAGTTGCGCCGGCCCATCTGCACTGATAACCATGTCATCCTCGCAGCGTAGGCCGAATTCTCCCGGAACGTAAATCCCCGGCTCATTGGAAAACGTCATGCCCGGTTCAAGAACGGTCTTGCTTCCGCGGACCAAAAAGGGATGTTCGTGTCCGTCCAAACCGATCCCGTGTCCGAGACGGTGAGTGAAGTACTTATAGTCCGAGCCGTAACCGCCAGCTGTGATGACGGCGCGAGCGGCATCGTCGACCTTGCCCGACAGACGCCCGGCGCGCGCCGCATCGAGCGCAGCGTCTTGTGCTCTGCGCACGATTTCGAATGCATGAGATATCTTTTCCGATGGCTTGCCGAAGATGCCCGTCCGCGTGACGTCCGATTCGTACCCCTCCACCGTGCAGCCGCCGTCAATCAAAACCACATCGCCTTCCTTGAGCTTCTGCGGCTGAAGAGTTCCGTGTGGCAGCGCCGCCGACGCTCCGAGCAGCACGAGTGCTCCACCATGCAATCCCAACTTGGAAAAGCCGGCTTCGACGAGTCGGCCGATTTCTTCTTCTGACATCCCCGCTTTCAGGGATGCGAACACAGCGCGGAAGACCTCGAACGTCGCTTCACACGCCAACCGCATCAGTTCGAGTTCATGCGGCGATTTGCGTCCCCGGCAGGACACGGTCACCGGATCGGCGGAAACGTATTCGAAAGCTGGCGCGGCATCCCGCAGATGGTCGAAGAAAGTGAAGGCCGTAGCTTCTTCAACGCCGATCCGGCCCGAGCGAATTCCCCGGTCCGCCAACGCAGCTGCTGCGAGCTTCGTGGGGCTCTCGTCCTCCTGCCACACGCGAACCTCGATGGGGAAGCGCAACTTCTCGCGCAGGCGTCCTTCTTCGAACGCTGGCACGATCAGGATCGGCTGACCGGCTCGCAGCATGACGAGACCCAGCAGGCGTTCGCTAAGCCCCCAGCGAATGCCGGTGAAGTAATAGAGCGAGGTGCCTGGCGCAAGAAAAAGTGCTTCGTACTTCGTCGCCGGTGACCGTAAAACAACCGACGACGGCGGTTCGGACATAAATTGCTGCGCGCGCAGCAGGCGCTCGCGGAATTCCTCTGCCAAAACTGGGCGGACACGGGAACCGAGGGGCTTCAATTTCGCGACCGCTGGCGGAAGCGAATTATTTTCCGAGGTATCGGCGATCGCTGCGCGCGGGTTGAAGAGCACTGCAGAAGCGGCGGCCGTTTCCTGAAGAAACCGGCGTCTTGATCGGTGCGATGGAAGCTTAAATGAAAGATTGTGCACGTCAGGAGACATTTATCTGGCGATGGTGCACTTTGTCAAGAAGTCCCGGCTGTTTTGTTTGCTTCTTGCAAAAACAGAAAGAGGGTAGGGGCAGACCGCTATTCCATCCGGACGGCTTGAATCTGTTTCCCGGCAATCTGGACTTGGATGCCGAAGGGAGGTCGCAGGTCCGACCCTTGCACGATCGCCCCGCGTACCCAGACGTCTCCCGGCAGTTTGGTGAGCTTGAGAGGGTCAAAGACGCTGCGGCTGCAAGGATTTCCAACCATGGGGTGTTTGGCGCCGCGGAAGCCGTATTCGTTGGCGAGCCGACTAGGGTCGGTAATGTACTCGAGTGTGCAGTTGTTGCCATACGGTGAATTTAATGAAAACGCCCAGAAGCCTGCCGGTTGCGTCGCGGAACTACTGGGCAAGCGAACCAGCAGCGCCGGAACGTTATCTCCCGAAAGGTGATTCTTGAAGAAAAAGTCCTTGGTGGACCAGGGCTTGGCCATTTCTGCGGAGGTTGCGATACCGGGTTCCGCTTCAGTGGCATGTGGTTTAGCCGCGTCCGGATCCGGCGCCGGTGAGGGCACTTCAATCTGGGGCGGCGGAGCGACGATTGTTTCCGTGCGCTTCGGCCTCATCACCCAGCGTGTACCGAGTACCAGAATCAGCAGCACCACCAGTAGCCCGGCCACCAGCCGAATTGTGGTATTCGTCGCTGACGTGCGGCGGGAACCGGGTGTTCCGACACCCGGAATTTGGGGCATTTCCGACTTGAATCGTTCCGCTGGAGGCTGGTCCGACATTGGATCTCGTGAATCGTCCTGACTGTCAATCAGGTGACGCGCCCTCGCTCCCCACTCTGCGCGGGAATAGGGCAGGGCACCTTTACGGGCGTATTGTAAGGCCAGCGCGGGAGATGGGCAACAAAATCAGCACCAGACTTGCCAAATAACTCCATAGCTGGCTGTCAACCTCGGGAGAAGGTATGATTCGAGCCGAATCTGTTATTGAGAAGGGTACACTGGGATTCGCAAGACTTGTCTCCAACTGTGGAGAAATCTACTGTAGAAGAACGTAACATGTGGAACGGGAGGAGCAGGCTACCTCGCCGGAGAGTATGAGCGCTGAGACACGTGGGGGGGCGCGGACGTTTGTCCGCAGCCTGAATATTCTTCTGAAGTTCGCGCGGCTCTACGAGTTTGGCCACGTGCGGACGGCGGCCCAGTTTGAAACTACCTGGAAAGAGCTCCGAGGCGCGCTGGATGACAGTGGTGGCAGCGGCGTCCTGCTCGGCGCATCGGGAAGCCAGATATTGCTCGACGGCGTGCCGCTCGGCACCGCGGCGGGCGAACGCAGTTTCGCGCAGTTGCTGATCTCCTCGGGCATTGCCAGCATCCACTTCGCGCCCATTCTGACGCAAGCCCAATTTGCGCGCTTTGTGCGCGCCTTTCCCAGCGGCAATGCAAAACCCTCCTCGCTTGCGGAACAGCTGAAAGCCGCGCTCGCCGGCGAAACGGGAATCAAGGTCAATGAAATTCGTTATGTCGCGGAAGATTCTTCCGTCGCTGGCATCAAAGTGGCTGCCCAGTTGACTGTAAAGGCCCTCGGTGCGCACGGCGATAAATTCAAGGACTTCTTCGACGACCCCAACAAACTGTTGCAGATGATCCTGGCTGCAGAAGGCTCACGCGGCGGCGGCGGCGGCGGGCCCGGCGGCGGTGGCCCGGGTTTTGGAATGGGTGGTGTGCCGGGAGGTGGCGGCGGTTCCGGCACAAGTCCTGGTGGTAGCGGCGCTGGGGCTCCGGCTGCGGGTGGCGGCGGGGGTAAGGGTGACGCTGCTACTTTGTGGGACTCCGGCGGGGGCGGAGCGCTCGGCGGCTCCGGCCTCGGTGGTGGAGGAGTCGCGCTCTCCGGTGGAGGTGAGGCGAGGCCGCCAGGAAAGTGGCTCGCCGCTTCAGCTCTGCTACACAGCTCTGGTGGTGGCGGAGGTACAGGCATCGCCACCTTTGGCGGAGGCCTTCCAAGTGGAGCCGGTGGGTCCGGAAGCGGCTTTGTTGTGGAAGAAGAAAATGTGCGTTCCATGCTCGGGCTCTTTGCGCAGCTGGGCAAAGCCAGGAAAGATCCCGAAACACGGATTGATGTGCCCACATTTCAGTCGCGGCTGAGTGCCATGCCCGTCCGCTCGCAGTACACTCTGCAGCAAGCACTGGCGGGTCTCGCGGCGCAGGCCCCCAGCGAAAAAGCGGATACGCCGATGCTCTTGAAGCTGGCGGAGCACGTGGCCATCCGCTTCGCGCTGGATAGTTACGAGCGCGGCGAGTTGCGCGTGAATGCCGTGAAGCAGCTCCTTGATCGCATGAACTCGGAAATCGAAGCGCTGCGCAAAATCCTCGGCACCCAGGAACAGATGATGTCGCAAGCGGGGTTGCAGGTAGAGTCCTACACCGAGCTGCTGGACCAGGAATTCTGGGAGCAGGTCCCGGAGGAAAACAAGAAGGAAGTGCTGGTATCAGACGAGGCTTGGTGCGTTCCTCCGAGAAATGTGCGGGCGTTTCTCGAAGACATGCTCCGGCGCGGCGAGCTGAAGACGGTCAATGAAGTCCTCCTGAAATATGCCTCGTGCATCGGGTTGGAAGCCCCGGAAGCGCGGCGCACGACGGCCATCGGGCTTTCGGATCTGGCCGAATTGTACGGAAGCGGCGACGGAAGCGCTTTGATGGACGCCATCCGCAGGCTGGGCAATCAGTTGGCCGTCGAGCGCGAGCCGGAACTTCAAACCCTGGTGAGCGCGGCATTCGTGCGCTTGAGCCAGGAAGCG
>Ga0307477_10000799_pt1 | contig 30985 bp, 19 predicted proteins | sample atmos_gasesECM2C_FD_203316 | JGI IMG/M metagenome (GOLD analysis project Ga0307477, IMG submission 203316) | Hardwood forest soil microbial communities from Morgan-Monroe State Forest, Indiana, United States - atmos_gasesECM2C_515 | ecosystem: Environmental > Terrestrial > Soil > Temperate...
AGGTGCACATTGACAAATTGATTGGGAAACAGCGAGTTGTTTTCGTTGCTGAAGATGGATTTGAGCTTGTAAGTCCCGGTGGTGAGATCGATCTGATTGTCGATGGTGGCGAGCTTGCCGGTGGCGAGCTTGGCGGTGTCGTCGCGGTCGTAGGCTTCGACGGGAAGCGGAGCGCCTGCGCGGAGCTTGGCGACAACCTGGGGGAGCTGGTCCTGCGGCAAGCTGAAGATGACGGAGATGGGCTGAAGCTGCGTGATGACGAGAAGGCCGTTGGTGTCGGTGGCGTGCACGATGTTACCGGCGTCCACAAGACGGAGACCGATACGTCCGCTAATCGGAGCGGTAATCCGGCTGTAGGTGAGCTGGAGCCTGGCGTTGTCAATTTGCCCCTGATCGGAACGGATGGCGCCGTCAAACTGGCCGACGAGCGCCGCTTGTGTATCAAGCTGCTGCTGGGGAATGACGCCTTCCTTGAAGAGCAGCTTGAAGCGATCGTAATTGACTTCGGCGTCTGTGCGTTGCGCTTGATCCTTGGCGAGCTGGCCCTGCGCTTGTTCGAGCTGCACCTGAAAAGGCCGCGGATCGATCTCGGCGAGGAGAGCTCCCTCGTGAACGAATTGCCCTTCCGTAAAGGCGACGTTAATGAGCTGGCCGTCAACGCGGCTGCGCACAGTGACGGTGTTGAAGGCAGTCACGGTGCCGAGGCCATTGAAGTAAACGGGAAGATCGCCGCGTTGCCCGGTAGCGACGACGACCGGCACGATGAAGCCGCCTTGGCCCGGCCCGGAGCGCCCCTTGGCGACCGCAGATGCGGAATCCTGCGCCTGACTGGTGGCGCGCGCGCTGCGATAATACCAAACACCCGCGACAACGGCGGCGAGGAGGAGAATCCAGAGCCATGCGCGACTCTTCGGAGCGGGCGAGGAAGAATTGGCAGAGGATTCACCGCGCGTTCCATGCTCCGGGAGGTCAACGGTCTTGAGTTGGCCCATTCCTACGCTCCTATCGTGTGCCGCGGGACGTTGTAAGCGAGTCTGCCAAGGCAAGACTTTCGCGGGCAGTCACCCCAAAGGCTGCAATTATTCTTACCGGCAGCGTTCCGCAGATGGCGGGCTACGCATAGATTGGACGGCTTTTCGGTGAGAAAGGTTACGACGGCGGAGAGCGGATTTCCCCCAGCAGGCGATGCTCGCCGGAGCAGGGGAATGCAACTGGCGGGATGCAAATTAGCGCGAGTTTTGAGGAGTGAGCATTTTATAGTATGCAGATATGGAATGAAAAAGTAGACTGTGGGCGATTCCGTAGCGTCGAACAAGTTTGAATGGAAAACTCAGAGAGAGAGGCGGAAACCATACATGTTCAAAGGGCTTGTGATTGGAGTATTGGTTGGCGTGGCGCTGGTGATGTCCAGCGTGTGGTTCTACTTTACAACCGGACGTGCGCCGGTGGGCGTGACTGAGCCGCCACTGCCGTTTGAGAAGAAACTCGCGCACGGCGCGCTCAACGCGCGTATCCAGAAAGATGGGCCAAAGGAGTCATTGGTACCAGCGGATGAGTCGAACTACCTGGCTGCCGCAGAGGTTTACAAGCAGAACTGTGCGGTGTGTCATGGATTGCCCGGAGAAGAGAAAACGACGATCGCGCAAGGAATGTATCCGGATCCCCCAGAGATGTTCCACGGCACGGGCGTGACGGATGATCCCGCGTGGGAAACGCATTGGAAAGCCGAGAATGGCATTCGAATGACGGGAATGCCGGGTTTCAAAGGACGCTTGACGGATAAGCAACTCTGGCAGGTGAGCCAGTTGCTGGCGAATGCGGACAAGATTTCGCCGGCGGTGAAAGCGGCACTGAGCAACGCTCCGGCCGTACCGGCTGCCGCCGAAAAAGAAACTAAGAAGAAACAATAAAAAATGCGCGTGAGCCGAAGAGAGAGCGACGGTAGCGCGCATAAACACAGGTTAAATACAGCCTGAAAACATCTTCAGCCTATTGAGAACTGCAGAGTTAAGTAAAGTAAATGAAAATACGTCCGTGCTCCGATCTTTCTTCAGGACGGTTAAAATTTGATCCGCAGCATGAACTGGAGTTGCCGCGGCAAACCTGTGCCTGTGTTCGGAGAGGCTGCATTGTCATTATTCGTATTGAAGTTATTGGTTGATGTGATGACGCCAAAATTGGACTGAGGTACCAGTAGATACTGGTGCGGGATGGGGTTTCCCAAGGCGTCCACGGCCTGCGTGAAATCAAACGCAAGCGTATTCGGATCGCCGAGTTGCACATGGTTGAATACGTTGAAGGCCTGAACACCGAACTGAAGAGAAAAACGTTCGGAAAGCCGAGTCTCTTTCATCAAAGCAATGTCGACTTGCCAGGCATGCAAGGCGCGGAAGATGCCATTGCTCGCGTTGCCGAATCGCTTAAACAAATCGTTACCATTCGCATCTGTTGCCAGCGGGGGAAGCTGGAAGACAGCAGGATTGACCAGCGGTACATTGTTGTGGCCGCCGCCAGACAAGGTCAAAGGCACCCCGGGAACGACATCGGGCCGCTGGTTGGTTTGGTCGTTCCCATCGGGGAGGCGAAACGTGTCGTTTCCGGAGAGATTCATAGTGACTGTCAAGGGATGGCCGGTGTGCCAGATGCCCAATCCGCCAAAACTCCAGCCGCCGACCAATTTTCCAATCAGCCCACTTTGTTGCAGGTGGGCCTTTCCGGGTCCAAAAGGCAGTTCGTAGACGGCGTTGGCGGTGAAATTGTGCCGAATGTCGAACACACTGGGCCCTTTGTCGCAGGGAAGGCAATTCACGTTTTGCGGCCCGTTGGATTCACCGCCGCCCACTGCTCCGTCATTGATGGAGTGGGACCAGGTGTAGCGGGTCTGTAAGGAGAATCCATTCGTGAACTGCCGCTCGAGTGTAAGAAGCAGGGCATGGTAACTGCTCGAACCGACATCCGACTTATAGTCGACAGATCCGTAGGGGTCCGCAGTGTTGGCTGGGTCCGTTGTCCCGTTGGGATTGGGTATCGTGCCAATTCCGGGAAAATACTGATCCAACGGGCGAGCACAAAGGCCGTTTGTAGGATCGAGTTGCCCGATACAAAGATTGACAGCACCTCGTGAAAATAGCCTCACACCACGGCTCCCAAGATAAGCGGCAGAGAAAAGAAAGCTTGCCGGGAGTTGGTGTTCCACGGTGAGACCCCAGGTTTCTGCGTAGAGGTCACGACGCCCCTCGCGTTGCAATCCGCGAGGGTGGGCCGGAGCGGTATTGCCGGGAGGAATGGCAGTCAAGTCCGGAAACTCCTGCTGGTAGGCAGGAATAAGCGGCGTCATGCCGGATGCTGGCTTGAAAGTCACGCGGAACGTGTCGCTCTCCAGTCCGGCATTCAGGTCGTCGTTTTGCGCCGCGCCGTGATAGATGCCAAACCCCGCGCGAATGACAGTTTTCCCGTGCATTGCGCTGGGCGCCCAGGCAATGCTCACGCGGGGATCAAAATTCTTGTAATTGGAATTGTAGAGCGCGGGATTTTTCGGACAAGGCGGCGTGTTGATTGGAACGGTGAATGGCGTGTTAAATGAACCGGATCCTAGGCACGCGCCGTGAAATTGACTCAAATCAAATACGGTCGTTCGATCGTCTTTTTCGGTTGCGACGCCATAGTACTCCCACCTGAGACCGAGGTTCAGCGTAAGGTTCGGACGCACTTTCCACTCATCCTGGAAGTACGGAAGGAAAAATGTGCGGCGGTACTTGTGGCAGCACCAGGGAGCGTTGAATAGCAATTCGGATATCTGCCCACTTACGAACAGGGTATTTGCGGTGCTGGAGTTATCGGTAAAGTAGAGCTGGTTATCGGCAGTCTTCCCTTGATTGAGGCGAATTCGGCGAATCTCGATGCCAGTCTTAAAGGTATGCCTACCGCGGGTCCAGGTTAGATTGTCAATGACTCCGTAGGTGGTGCCGACCTCGTGGTCGGCATTATTGTTATTGATGGTGGTCCAGTCGTTGGTCGTGACGGAATAAGGCAGAACACTAGCCTGGGGATTGATGAAGGGCGATCTGTTCACGAACACCTTAACTTCGTTAACCACGTTCGGTGAGAAAGTGTGCTGCAGCGCGATGAAGTAGTTTGCCGGGTGGTTGATGGTCCGAACCCGATCCAGTGCGACAGAAGTACCGTTTGGCCCGTTCACGAGACTGATGTCACGCTGTGCCCGGCCGTATAGGGTTGTCTTATCGCTGAATTTATAATCGACGCGCACTAGCCAGGTGTCCTCGTTGACAGTAGTGGGCGCCGCGTGCGTGAAAAGATCGGAATCGGAGGACTGGCCAACATTGGTGAATGAACCGTCCGGGAAAACGAATTTGGGCGCGCAGCCTCCGATCGTGCCGGTTGAGGCGCGCCAAGGAAAGGCTTGCAAAACGGAGCACATCTGCGGAGAAGCAGCCAGAGTCTGCTGCGCGATGGCCGCGGTCGGAACCGTGGCTTGCGTGACCCCAGATTGCAATTGCCGCAAGCCTTCATAGTTTAGGAAATAAAAGGCTTTGTCTTTCTTTATCGGACCGCCAAGAGTCATGCCGAATTGACCCATTCGGAAAGGTGGTATGGCTGGATTACCATTGAGATCGAAATCGGTGAAGTTGCGGGCATCGAAAACAGAATTTCTCAGGTAACCGAAGGCGGTACCGTGGAACTCGTTCGAGCCCGACTTTGTGACGACATTGATCTGTCCCCCGGCTTGTGTGCCATATTCGGCGTCGTATAGCGCGCTATTTACGCGGTATTCGGCGATTGCATCTTGAGATATCTGCAAGCGGGTTTGTGATTTCTGCGCTTGCTCCTGGATGCCGCCTGCATCTACACCGTCGAAATTGAAATTATTGTCGTCGCGAGCGCGCCCTGCAAAACGAATCGTTCGTTGATCCCCGCCACCATCGTCTTGTGCAAAAGGTGCGAGAAGCGTAAAGCTGGCCCAATCGCGCCCGTTATTGGGCAGATTAAGAATTTGATCGGCGCGAATGACGGTTGCCGCTTCCGCGGAGCTGCGCTCCGCAGGCGAAGCATCAGCTTTGATTTCCACTGTTTCCTCGATCGAGCCGATTTCCATGGGGACATCAAGTGTGTGAGTTTCGCCTACCTGGAGTGCGACGTGATCAAAAACCTTCGCCTTAAAGCTGGTGCTTGAAACAGTGATGGTATACTCACCAACCGCGAGGCCAGGAAACCGGTAATAGCCGTTCGAGTTGGTTTTGCGTACCTGGCTGAGGCCGGTATTCACCTCTGAAATTTTCACACTCGCACCGATAATTGTGCCGCCGCTCTTGTCTGTCACCGTGCCTTCCAGCGTGGCACGGTCCGTCTGCGCAAGGGATGGCAGTGCCAGGGCGAGAAATACAAAGAGACTAAGAAAATATTTTTTTGAATGGGACATGGATACACCCCCTCAGTGCGATTGAAGAAAGTTATCGATATGCCAGACTGCTGTTCAGGCAGATACAACCACACCCATGACACGGCACCCCGCCGGTCAAGCTCATTTGGAACGAAAAATAAGAACGGCATATCAATGCGATATATATCGAGGGTTAAATACGACCGGAACGGATTTCAGAACCATGGACGGAGCAACCAGAAACCTAGGACAAATTGGGGATACAGGAAACGAGGACGATGAGCCGAGTTCACCACCCACGATTAATTGTTAAGTTGGGCCCCGCGATCCGCAACAATCTGACGGCACGAGTTGCTGCGCTTATCTCCGACCAAGGAAGGGTTCCCAACGGAAACCGAAAGTGTAGGTCGGCTTATAGTACTCACGCTGAATGAAAAAGGGGTTGCTTCCGTTGTAGAACCCGAAGACCTCGTTATTTAGGTTGAGACCTGCGGCAACAAATTCGAGACCCCGCCGGATTCGGAAGCTGCCCTGGGCGTCTACTTGGAAGTGCGGGTACAGATATTGATCGCCCGCAGGCCCGTTGATCGGCGGCGTAGGTGTAATGGGGACAATTGTTCTGCCCGAGGGATCACCGGTCACGGTGGGGTCACGCGTGAGGTTCTGGTACGCGTAGGCGAAGATGTTCCTACCATTGTAAGACAAACCCACGCGAATCGAGATTCGGCCGCGGTCAAACGTCGGACTGATGTTCCAAGTATCCGGGGCTTGGCGCAGCAATGCCGGGCTGTCGGTGCGTAGCGGGCTCACCCGGTTAGCCTGCGAGGTGGTTCGGCTGTAGTTCGCGGATACGCCGAGCCCCCGAAGAACGCCGGGGAGATAGGTGAAATGTTGAATAAAGCCCACCTCGAAGCCATATATATCTCCACTACCCGCGTTTACCGGCGTGCTAAACGTGCAAGGGTTGAATCCTGTCGGGCATGTAGTGGTGCCGGGCACCAAATCCGTCACAATCGGCGTGATTAGCGACTTGTAAAAGAAACCTGCTTGCACCAGCCCGAGAGGGGTAAGGTAGCGTTCATAAAGCACGTCGTAGTTGTTTGCGCGCTCAGGTTTCAGCGTGCCGTTGCCAAGGTTGATTTGCGGAGGCGTAAAACTTGTGTCCACGCTAAACGAGGTAGTTAAAGTCTGTGGGTCGGGACGATTGAGCGCGCGGCTGTACACAAGCCTAAAGTCGGAGCTCTTATCCACACGGACCCGAAGCGTGGCGCTCGGCAAATAGTTAACGTAAGTGGCGCCGCCTATTTTCGAAAGCGTGCCGTTGGGATTAACGGCGGTCATATTCGTTGCGTCAAAACTGACGGTGTTATCCTGGGTGCCCTCAATTCGCAGGCCGGCGATCAGCCGGAAGCGGCCAAAGTCAAACGTATTCATGAAGTAGCCGGCGGTAATGCGCTCGACCAGATCGAAGTTGTTGTTGTTGCCGCCTTGCGGAGCATTCTGAGAGCCCGGGGGAATGTTGAACTGCAGAGGGTTGGCGTTCCGGAACGCAACGGTCTGCTCCCAGCTTGTCGTAGGTCCAAGCTGGTAGGAGCCATCATAATAGTTCGAATTTGTCAGGACGGTCTTGAACGCGCTCTGCAGGGGCGCGCCGCCCGGAACGACCGGGAAGTAGTCAATTTCGAAGGAATTATCAAACTTGTGTTGATTCCGGATTTTGAATCCCATCTCGAAGGTGCCGGAGTGCGAGCCCAGATGATAGTTCCTGGCCGCAGACAAAAACGCCGCCAGATTGAGCTGCGACGCCTTCCCGTGCGCGGCGTCAGCAACCGACGTGAGTTGCATAAGGGCCGGATTGTACGCTTCCTGAAAGCAAGCGGGCGTAAACTGAGGCCGATAGAAATTCTTGGTCGCAACCGAGTCGTACTGGCAGTTGCTGGCAGCCAGGGTCGAGGTGAAAGTTGTAATGGACTCTCCGCCATTGAGCGGATTATGAAATTCGGAACGAGATGCAGACACGCCCCAATTGAACCAGTATTTTGACATTACGTGATTCCCGCCCACCAACAGGTGCGCGATCTGAAAATGCCCATCGCGCCTCTCGGTCGTGAACGCCGGGACGAGGGGACCTGGTAGGGTGGACCCAGGAGGCTGGCCCAAGCCTGAAGTGTTGTCATTGAGTTGGTACTCCCAGCGCCAGCCATTGTCTTTGAAATCGGAGTACAACCCTCGGGCGTAAATAAAGGAAGTTTCGTTTAACTTGTAGTCCAAGCTGCCGCCAATGCCGTAGCGATTGCGGTCGTACTTGTACTGACGGATCGCGATAAAGTTGAAGGCAGGAGTAAGCGTGGTCCCAGGCAGAATCGCAGGAACAGGCTCAACATCGTCGATCCCTCGTCCGTTGTAATCGTATGAGCCGCTTACAATTACGCCGAGCCGCTTCGCTCTCCCGAAACGCTGCCCCAGGGTGGCGCCGAACTCCGAGACAGGAACGGTGTTGATAATCGGCGTAAATCCCCCAGCTCCATAAAGCGAAAGCGTGGGCCGCTCGTTGGCCGTCTTAGTGACGAGGTTCACGGAACCTCCGATTGCGTCAGCATCCATATTTGGGAGCAGTGTCTTGTTGATCTGCACCGATTCAATCAGGTCCGCTGGAATAGTATCTAACTTCACCTGGCGGACGAGGCCTTCTGGAGAAGGAACAACGACACCGTCGATGGTGAGATTGCTGAGCCGCGGCTCGGTGCCGCGAATCTGCACGTACTTGCCTTCGCCTTCGTCGCGCTCCAGCGTGACTCCCGGGAGGCGGCCCACGGCATCGGCGATATTGGCATTTGGCAGGCTCTGAATGACCACAGCTGGCAGGATGTTGACGAGAGTGTCCGAGGCGCGTGTTTCGTTGACCGACTCTGCTTCGCCGTAGGAGCGCCCCGCGGTCACGACGACTTGTTCGTTCTGCGTGGCAACAGCTAGAACGGCATCTACCTTAGCCACCTGGCCCGCTGTTACTGTCACGCTGGTCGTGAATGGCGAAAAACCGATGTAGCTGACGGTGAGGGTATAGGTGCCTGGCGCGACGTTTGCGATCGTAAATTCACCCTGCCCGTTTGTGGCGACGGAAATGTTGCCGGGGTCAAGCTTCACCGGCGCGCTGGGGAGGACGTCGTGATCGGCATCAGTGGCGGTACCGGTGATCATGCCCGCGCCTGCCTGCGCCCCGGCTGAAGAAGGCCAGAGCACGTTTAACAAAAAAACCGCGAAAAGCAGCGAATACCGACACTTCTTTCTGTCCATGACTGATCCTTTCACTTCACATGGCTTGCCAGACGACGCGGCATTGTTCATTTTTTTTGCACCCGCAATTCCCACTGTGGGCGGCAACCGAGGGCAGTTGCAGAAGCTGGCCTACGCACGGTTGAAACTCACCGTATGCCGCCCGCACACCGTAATCTGTGAAAAGGAGGTCCGATTACACACGCGACCTACACCCGCTGAGCGACCCTATTGGGAAGGAAGAACATAGACGGGAGATGAACGGAGATGAATGGTTGGTTAAAATTGACCTGAATAGATTTTCATGTTTGCCCGCAGGCGGAATGAAGAGGAGGCATGACTTCGGTCATCTATCTGTAAGACCCTGTGTTAGCGCCGGAATCCGTAGTTGGAAATCCTAGTGAACGCGGCGAAAGAAACGGCAGGAACACCGAAATACCAGGCGGTGATGCGTGCCCGAAGAGGTAGCTTCACGATTGCGGGTCCGGCTCGAGACAATAGCCGAATCCGCGCATGGTGTGAATGAGTTTCACGGGCTCGCCTTCATCGACTTTTCGACGAAGCAGCCTGACAAAAGCGTCCAAAGTGTTTTCCTCGACGTTTTCCTCCGGACCCCAAATGGCCTCGAGGATGGCGTGGCGAGAAGCAACCTTTCCGTCCCGGCGCATGAGAAATTCGAGGAGGCGAAATTCCGTGGGTGTGAGATGGATCTCCCGCTGGCCTCGGAAGACCCGCCGCTCCATGATATTCAGCCTCAGATCCGCAACGCGGAGCGAATGAGTGCGGCGTTCCGTGCGGCGGCGGTCAAGAGCGCGAATGCGCGCCAAAAGCACGGCAAAGGAGAAGGGTTTCGTAAGATAATCGTCGGCGCCCGCGTCGAGACCCTTGACGATATCGGGCACGGCATCGCACGCCGTAAGCATCAGGATGGGAGTGTCCTGCCGGCTTTCACGTAGCCGCCGGGCAACCTCGAGCCCGTTCATTCCGGGAAGCATCACGTCGAGAAGGATGAGATCGAAGACGTTGCTTTCTGCTAACTCCAGGGCGGATCGGCCATCAGCCGCTAAGCTGACAGCGTGGCAGTCTTCTTCCAGCCCTCGCCGAAGGACTTGCGCCATGCTTTTTTCATCTTCCACAACAAGGATTTTCATTTGCCCTGACTATTTCCGGACTTCCGGGTCGGCAAGGCCCGTCTTATCGTCTGTTACCCCCGCTCGGCGGTCCTCGGCCGCAAATAGAAATGTATGGCGGGCGTGAAGATGAGGGACAGCACCATGGAGCTGACGAGCCCGCCGACGACGGCGATCGCCAGAGGCTGAAGCATTTGCGAGCCGGAGCCGATCGCAAAGGCCAAAGGAAGCATGCCGGCGATAGTAGCCACCGCAGTCATGGCGATGGGCCGCAGACGACGCCGGCCGGCCCGAATCATGGAGTCTTCCGCGGACAAACCGAGCTCGCGGAAGCGATGTTCCGCGTCGAGAAGCAAGATACCGTTCTTGGCGACGATGCCGATGATCATGATCATGCCCATGAAGGAAGCGACATTGAACGTCGTCCGGGTGATCAATAAGGCTAAGAAGCCCCCGGATGTCGAGAGCAGCGCGGAGGCAAGAATCGCTGCTGGCGCGGAGAACGTGCGGAATTCGAAAAGCAGCACCACGAACAAAAGTACGAGCGCCAGAAATAGAACCATCAGCAAATCGCGGAACGATTTTTGTTGCTCCTGGTACAAGCCGCCGTACTCGATGCGGATCGACGAAGGCAGGTGGAGATCGTTCACGGCTTTCTGCACGAGGGCGATGCCGGTGCCGAGGTCCACACCTTCAAAACGAGCGGTAACTTGAACCAGGCGCTGCAAATTCTCCCGGCGAATTTCCGTCTCGCCGGGATCCGTGGTGACGGTGGCCAAGGAGCCGAGCGTGGCAGTGTGTCCAGCCGAGCTCGTCAGCAAGGTATTGCTCATGCGATCGAGGGAGGCACGACTCTGCTCGGGAAAACGAACGCGGATGGTGTACGCACGATCGTTCAGAATGACGGGAGTCGGCGCTGGCTCACCTTGCAGAATGGCCGATGCGTCTACGGCTACCTCTTCCGGAGAGAAACCCGCGCGCGCGGCCACGGCGGGGTTCACCTGGAACGTCACCGCCGGACCGCTGATGGTGTTTTGAACGCCGTCGAGGATGTCCACGACGCCGTGAATTTTCCCAATCGCGCCGGCGACACGCGGGGCGGTTTCGTTCAAAAGCCTGCCGTCCGGCGAGAAGAGTTTAATCACGACGGGTTGGGGCTGGCTGATCAGGTCGCCGATCATGTCCTGCAAGAGCTGAACGAACTCGATTTTGGTGGCGGGTTCGTCCCCTTCAATCTGCGAGCGGATATCGGCAATGATGTCGTCAATATCCCGCTTACGGTTACTCTTCAGTTTAACGGTGAAGTCCCCGTTGTTGGCTTCCGTGACGGCGGCGAGTCCCAGTTGCATACCGGTGCGGCGGGAAGTGTTTTCCACCTCCGGCGTAGCGCGCAGAATTTCCTCCATGTGCAGCAGGATGCGGTTGGATTCGGCAAGCGAACTGCCCGGCGGCGTGAAGTAGTCCAGAATGAAGCCGCCTTCATCCATCGCTGGGAGCAAGTCGCTGCCCAAGGATAGGTAACACACAATCGAAAGAACAATGATAACGACTGAACTCGCCGCCAGGACCCACGGACGTTTCAGCGCCGCTTTCATCGTTCGCGTATAGAACTCCACGATGCGCCCGAAGAAGCCGGAAAGGTGCGCTTCTTCGGCGGCGAGAAGCTTTGCCATGTCCGGCTCGCCCTCGGAAGTGGCGGCGGAAGCTTCGGCAGTGTCCTTGTCCTTGTCTTTGTCCTTGCGCCGCACGAAGTACTGACTAAGGGTCGGGGTCCAGAACATCGCCAAGAGCAGCGAAATGAATAGAGAGACCGTCATCGTGATTGCGAGAGCTCGGAAGAAGCTTCCCGTGACACCGGTCATGGAAACCAGCGGGAGAAATACAACCATCGGCGTAATCGTCGAGCCAATCAAAGGGGCGGTTAATTCGCGCAGTGCGCTTTGAATGGCCTGGAATCGGCTTTGCCCAGCGTCACGGTGCAAAACGATGTTTTCGAGGACGATGATGGCGTTGTCGATAACCAAGCCGACGGCAGCAGCAAGTCCGCCGAGTGTCATCAAGTTAAAGCTTTGACCCGTGAACTTGAGGGCGATGAAAGTGATGAACAGCGTGGCCGGGATGACCAATCCAGCGACAAGAGAACTTCCCCAATCGCGGAGAAAGAGCACGAGGACGATGGAAGAAAGCACCAGCCCGAGCAGCGCCGCATCGCGGACACTGGCAATGGAATCATGGACTATGGTCGATTGATCGTAGAAGGCTTCCAGCCGGACCCCCGGCGGAAGAGTGGGACTAAGTTCCTGGATCAGCGCGTGGACTTCGGTTGCTACCTGGAGCGTGTTACTTTCCGGCTGCCGGTTCACGTTGAGGAGCACAGCGGGCTTGCCGTTGGCGGTCACGACCGTGTACACCGGCGCGACGGAAGATGCGATCTTTGCTATGTCACCAAGACGAATCGGTACACCGGCAGATGAATTCTTTACCACGATTTGGCCGATCTGCTCGGGCGTGCGCACCTGGCCGCTGATGAGGCCAAGTACGAGCTGATGGCCATTCTCAAGCAGGCCGGGTGAGTCAATCAGATTGGTGCGGCGGATGGCCTCGAGAATGTCGGTTACCGTGACGCCCGCGGCAAGAAGACGCGCGGGATCGGGCATCACCTGAAATTCGGGCACGCGCCCGCCCTGAATGATCACCGAGGCGACACCATCCAGGCGGTTCATGCGCGGCTTAAGATCGTAGGTGGCGATTTCCCAGAGCTTGTTCGGCGGGACCGTGTCCGATGTCAGGCTGTAGGCAATGATGGGAAACACGGCGAAGGTCATACGGTGCGTTTCCACCTTGGCCGTCGTCGGAAGCTCCGTCTGCAAGCGCGCGACGACGGCATCGACGCGCTGCAAGGTCAGGATCATGTCCGAATTCCAGTCGAAGAACAGATTGACTTCCGCGGAGCCACGGCTCGTGACGGATTGGACCCTCAGCAAGCCGGGAACGCTGTTGACGGCCTCTTCTATCGGTCGCGTGATCGTCACCAGCATCTGATCGATGGGCATGACGCCGTTGTCCACACCGATAACGACGCGGGGAAAGTCGGTGTTAGGAAAAACGGAGATGGGAATCGTAAGGGCAAGATACGCGCCGACAAGAGTGATGCTCACAACCAAGAATAAGATGGGGCGCGAGAACCGCTCAAACCAGGCCGCAGCGGGTTGTACCGCGCGAGGGGATTCTGACCGGGGATCCATGCGTGGCTACTCCCTGTCCTTCTGGGCTGGCTTTGTGGCGCCGCCCGCTTTAATGTCTTTTTTGCCGGCTTTTGCGTCTTTCTTATCGTCCGCCGGATCTTTTTTGTCGTCTTCTTTGTCACCTTTATCCGCGGCTGCTTTATCGTCCGCCCCTGGCTTTTCGATCTTGACCTGCGTGCCGTCGGGCAGCGCATAACCGCCGGTGGTAATAACTGGATCGCCGGCGCTTATGCCGCTCAAAATCTGTGCCAGGTCGGCATTGCGAATTCCCACTTGTACTGTCTTCTGATGGGCTTTTTCATCGGAGCCGGCCAGGAGCACATAATCCGCGCCTTCAGCGTTCTTGAAAACTGCCGACGCCGGCACAACGAGTGCGTCTTTCACCGTTTTCGCGGTCATTGCCACTTCCGCGGTCATGCCGGGCCTGAGCGCTGGGTCAGGCTTTGCGGCTTCCACCCAAACCTCAATGGTCGTGCTGCCCGGATCGAGGGCCGGGCTGACGAGAGTAACGCGGCCTTTCAATGGATGATCCAGGGCCGGAATTTTCAGTTCGGCGGGATTGCCGGCCTTCAGGACCGCCGCCTCCGATTGCGCGATGTGCGACTTGGCGATCAGTCTGCTCACGTTCATCACCGTGAGAATCGGCTGATTGGCGGTTGCGAGATCCCCTGTGTACAGAGGGCGATCGGTTACAACACCATCTATGGGGCTGCGGATCTCCGAGTAGCTGAGTTGCGCCTGCGCGGCCAGCATGTGTCCTTCGGCCGACGAGCGCGAGCCGTGGGCGGATTTTAGAGCTTGGTCTTTCCCCAATCGACGCAAGTCTGCCAGTTGCTTCTGCGCAACCTCGTTCACGCTGCGCGCCTGGGCCAAGGCAACTTCCGCGGAATCCAGATCACGCCGTGGAACAGCGCCTTGCTGAAAGAGTTCCTTGCGGCTGTCGTAGACCTTCTGCTGCGCATCAAATCCAGCCTTAGCGGCTGCTGCATCGAGCTCGGCCTTTTGGACTTGCTGCGGAAGACTGGCTTCGACGGTGGTGACATAGCCAGCATCGGCCTGTTCAAAGTCCCCCTTGCTTGCCTCCGCCGCAGCCGCTAGATCCTTATTCTCCAGGACGACAAGCACCTGTCCCTTTTTCACGCGGTCCCCGCGTTGTACTTTGAATTCCAAAATCGTCGAGGTGATCTTGGGAGCGATGGTCGCTTGTTGCAAGGGAAAGACCACAGCTTCGGCCGAAACGACTTGCGAGATGGGGCCTTTCTGCGCGGGCGTGGTCTGCACGGCCGCGACCGGCTCCTTTTCCTTCTCGGCGCTGCTGCAACCACTCAGAACGACGAGCATCGCAAGAGCCGCGCAAGCAATCGCCAGCGAAAAGCGGTCGGTGTGGTGGAGAGTTCTCATTTTCGGATTCATGGCGTTGTCAATACTCCTGTCAGTGTTTGCAGGTTCGCAAGGGCTACGCGGTAGCGCACGGCGCCATCCTGATAGCCGGCGTTCGCTTGCGCGTAAGTGGTTTGCGCATCGACGACTTCCAGGACAGTTGATTCGCCGTTCGTATATCGTAGCGTCGTCAACCGAAGGCTGTCCTCTGCGAGTTCGGCCGAGCGGCTCAAGCCGCCCAGCTCATTGAGCGCTGTTTCCGCTTCGGCGTAGAGCGATCGTATCTCCGCCAGGAGTTTTCGCTGCGCGAAAGAAAGTTCCCGCTTGGCCTGCGCACGGCGCAAATCGGCTTGCTTGACGCGACTCTGCGTGGCGCCCCAGTTCCATATGGGAATGTTTAGTGAGCCGACAATCGAAGTACCAAGATTCGAGAATTTCTGATTGCCAACGGCGGTATTCACTGCAAAGTGCGCCGCGTCGATGCCGTAAAAATAATCAAAGGTAAGTGAGGGGAAATAACCTGCGCGGGCCCCCAAGACGTCGTGGTTAGATGCCTGAACTGCTGCGAGAGCCGCGCGGATATCGGGATTTTCGTGTGCGGCTTGCTGCTGAACTTCCGCAAGCGTAGGCAAAGGGACTGCCGCGTGCAGATCGTCCGCCACCTCAAAGTTATCGTTAAAGTCGGGAAAAATCAGCACGGAAAAATCGAGACGCGCATTGAGTAAACCAAGCTGCGCTTCCTGGAGCTGCCGGCGGCGTTCCTGCATTTGAAGTTCTGCCTTGATGACGTCGGAATGTGCCACTTCGCCTCCATGCTCGAGGTCCTGCGTGATCTTCATGAAACGATCGCCTTCGTCTGCGCCCCTCTTCGCCGTTTCGAGCTTGTGCTGAGCCGCGGCCACGTTGTAAAAGCCTTGTACGACGGTAACGACGAGACCCCGAGATGCAATTTCTGCCTGCGCGCGAGCAACCGCGGCCGCGGCCGAAGCGCGGCGCCACCCCGCAACCGCCGCCACATCAATCGATTCATGTATATTTGCCTGGCTGATGTACTCGTGAACTGTGTTATTGGCGATAAAGATGACTGGAACTCCAGTGTTTTTGGACAGGCCGGGCCCCGCACTCTGCGTGTAAATCGCCGAATTGTTATAAGCAACGGAGGGAAGCAAAGCATCTCGCGCTTGCGTGCGATCTTCGCGAGCCAGCCCGGCGTTGGTGACCGCGGCCTGGTACTGCGTGTTGTTTTTTCGTGCGAGGTTGAGAGCGTCTTGCAGCGTGAGACGCACAGGCGCCCCCGGGGCAGTTCCCTGCGGCTTTGCCGTTTCCGTGGGCGGAGTCTGGGCAGGAGGTGCCGCGTCTTGCGCGAAACTGCCCTGCGCACAAAGAAGAATGACAGCCGCGGCCATGAAAAACGAGGATCTTAGAGTAGGCACAAGGTTCACAGGTCAAATCTCCTGAGCCACACGAGAGGCTTCCCGAAGCTTAGACTAAATGACGCTAGCGAGAGGAACATAAACGGACGATTAACGACTCGCTGAAGCGGCGCCCGTGGAACTTGCGGGGAAATAGGCGGTAAAGGTGCTGCCGGACGCATCGGAACGGGTGAGTTCCAGGCGCCCCTGATGAGCTTCCGCAATCCAACGCGCGATGGAGAGGCCCAGCCCGGCGCCGCCTCCGTCGCTGTCCGCGCGCGACCTCGCCTTATCAGCTCGAAAGAATCGCTCGAAGATGCGAGGTTGGAGTTCGAGGGGAATGCCGGGACCTGTGTCCGTTATGCTCAGCGCATATTCTCCGCTCTCGGAACGGCACGCCACAGAGACGCTGCCATCCTGCGGCGTGTACTTGATGGCGTTGTCGAGTAGGTTCAAGAACATCCGGCGCAGCAGGGCTTCGTCGGCGTGGATCGGCAACTCTTGCGCGGCGTCGCAAGTAAGCGTGATGCGCTTCGCAAGGGCAAGTGTGCGCGTCGTGCGGGTGCAGTCGGCCACAAGCTCATCCAGATAAAAATCATGCGCTGAAAGCGGGTGCTGCCCCGCATCAGCGCGCGCGAGGGTGAACAGATCTTCGACGATGTGCGTGAGGCGTTGTGACTCCGCGCGAAGGACACCCAGCGATTCCCGGTATTCTTCCGGCCTGCGGTCCGGCCGCGAGAGTGCGACTTCGGCCTCGCCGCGCAGGATCGCTACCGGAGTGCGCAATTCATGGGAAGCATCGGCCATGAAGCGGCGCTGGCGGTCGAAAGATTGATCGAGGCGGTCAAGGAGTTGATTGAAGGCGCGCGCCAGATGGCCCAGCTCGTCTTTTTCGTTCTGAACCGGCAATCGCTCGTGAAGAGTGGCAGCACCGATGCGCCCCGCCTGAGTGCTCATGGCAACAACGGGAGCGAGACTCTTGCGCGCGAGAAAATATCCGCCCGCGCTGGCAAGCAGAACGACGATCGGAATTGCCAGCGAAAATGTCTGGGCCACTTCTTCGAGCATGGCCTCTTGGGGATGCAGTGATTGCAGAACGATGAGGGTGTACGTCTTGCCGTTCACCGCAAAATGGCGGACGAAACCCCGATAGCCGCCCTTGCCGCCTCTCACGTTTTGGAAAAAACCGTCGCGGCTGGCGGAAGATTCCACGAGCCTGCGAAAGGAGCGGGAGTCGAAAATCACAGGAGAATCTTCTTCTGGTGAAGGGGGGTTCGCGGCGGGAAGATCCTTGGATGAAGCGATCCATTCACCCGTGGGTTCCAGAACCAGGTAGAAATGGTCGCGAAATCGATGTTCGATGATAGCTTCGAGCGCGGCGCGTTTAAGTGCGTCCGGTCCGGACACGTCTCTCATCTCCGCATGCAGCGTGGTCAGAAACGCATCTGCTAACTCAGAAAGGCTGCTATCCGCGCGCCGCGCCGCATCCTGCCGAAGTATAAAGTAAGTGGCAAGAGCAAGGATGACGAGAACCAGCGCAAGAACACCTGTATACCAGAGCGTGAGTCGCACGCGAACGGATTCAAACATGGTTCTTCCTCGGAGGTGCTGTTCCTTTGCCTCGGGAAGCTCGCGATGCACTGGGAGTTTGCGGTTCTCCTTCGGACACCTCGGAGGAAACGCCCAGCAAATAGCCGGCCCCGCGGCGCGTGTGCAGAAGCGGAACCTCGGCGCCCGCGTCGATCTTACGGCGGATGCGATTCATATAAACTTCGATGAGGTTGGAAAAAGCGTCGAAGGTTTCGTCCCAGACGTGTTCGGCGATTTCCGCGCGGCCAACGACGCGCCCCGCATTGCGCGCGAGATATTCAAGCAGGGCATATTCTTTTGCCGTCAGAGAAATGTTCCGCCCGGAACGCGAGACACTTTGCGCTGCGGTATCCAGCAGGAGATCGCCAACAACGATCTTAGGAGGACGCAGTTCGCCGGAGCGCCGCAGCAACGCGCGCAAACGCGCGAGCAGCTCGCGAAATTCAAAAGGCTTCGTCAGATAATCATCCGCGCCGTGATCGAGGCCTCTAATGCGGTCTTCCAGGGTGTCCCGCGCGGTCAGCATCAGAATCGGCATGCGCTTGCCGGATTTTCGCAGCTCGCGGCAAACTGCGAAACCGTCGCGGCCGGGAATCATCACATCGAGAATCACGAGGTCGTACGTATTGATGTCCGCCTGGTAGAGCGCATCCTCGCCGGTGGTGGTGATGTCCACGGCATACGCTTGTTCGCGCAGCCCTTTGGCTACAATGCGCGCGATGCGAGTATCGTCTTCGACGAGTAGCAGCCGCATGAGAGCATCATACGGCAGGTGGCAGGAAAAGTGAGAAATTGGCGGACGGGCCTGTAAGCCGGATTCTGTGCGGAAGGCCATCCGCAAAACGGACGGCAAACCGCGGCGATCATTCCTCTAGGCCACGCCTCGCGGCGTGACTCCAGCAGCCTACCCGAGGGTCTATCTTTCAAAGCGGCTCGCGCCGCGCTGAAAGGAGTGCATTCATTTTCATGAACGCTGCCTCATCGAGCCGGGCCGGCTCTCCCCTCCTATTTGGCCTTGCACCACGCGGGGTTTTCCGTGCCCCCGATGTTGCCACCGGGGCGGTGGGCTCTTACCCCACCTTTTCACCCTTGCCAAACGATGCGTGCATGTAGAGGCCGGGCTTTAGCCCGGCTCCTATCGAAGACGTCTCGCAGGTTTCCCTGCGCGATGCCACCGTGCTGCGCTCCGCCGGCGGTATATTCTCTGTGGCACTTTCCGTAGCGCTCCGAGTGGCACAGGCTTTAGCCTGTGCTCCCCATCGCGCCCCCTGGCGTTACCAGGCGCGTTGCCCTGTCAAGAGTTCCGTTCCTCACAAAGTGAAGAGCGTGCCTCAGGACGGTGTCCGGACTTTCCTCCCGCCCCGGCTTTGTAGCGGCGAGTTTACCTCGCCACTCCTCTGCCGGAACCAGCGATCACCCGGCCCGCCCGCCATCTTCATTATACCCTGTTCAGGCCGCTTTTCGTCTTGTTGTGAGCATTAACCAGCCTTACAATCGCGGCAAATGCGCGTCCTCGAGGCCAAAGATTTCTTTGTTCAGCAAACCGCCGAGCAGGCTGCCCTTGAAAACGTGTCCCTCTCTGACCTCGAAAAACGAATGATGTACTTCACCGAGACCGACGAATGCCCGGAAGATCCTATCGCGCTAAACGAAGCCTTCGAAGCCGAGTATGACACCGACGAGTACGAAGCCATGATTTCGAAGCTAATGCATCACGCATATCAACGGATCAAGAAAGAGAATTCTGAAACCTCTCATAGATGGAAAGAAGCCATGTGCGAACTCTCCAAGGGAGATCACTACCTCTTGGTACTCTGTGACGATGGCGCGCCACGACGACCTTTGCTAGAAGGGTCCCCGCCAGTCTCCCTAAAGTCATTCGGAGCTGTGATTCTGTGGGCAGTTCTGCTCATCGCAGCTTTGTTCGCTTTGCCGGCTATCTTCGGACGCTATGGCTTTTACTGGAGAGGCCATCAGCCTCCTTTGACTCGCGAGCCTGTCCCTTTGTGGGCTCAAAGGTCTCTGATCGCTCTGATGATAGGCGCCTACGTTTATTGGGGAGTCTTGCCTTTGATTTCCAGCAAGTTGCGAATACCTTTCCCTCCGCTTCTGTCAAAAATCTTTGGCAAACGCCAAAGAACCAACGCGGGCAAGTAATCCTGACTATTTCAGCCCCACCAACTTCTCAAACTCATTCTCGCTCAAAATCGTCACTCCCAACTCTTTCGCCTTGTCGTACTTCGATCCCGGATCGGAGCCCACGACGACATAGTCCGTTTTTTTGCTGACAGAGCCGGAGACTTTGCCCCCGTGCTGCTGCACAATTTCGCCCGCCTCTTCGCGAGAGCGATTCGCAAGGCCGCCGGTGAAGACGAAAGCTTTGCCGGCGAATTTCTGGCTCTTCACCACACGTTTTTCCGCGGTGGGACGCACTCCGGCCCTGTACAGCTTCTTGATGAGCTGACGATTTGCCGTCTCGGAGAAAAATTCTACAATGCTCGCCGCCACTTTCGGCCCAACCTCCGGCACTTCCTCAAGCTCCTCTTCCTTCGCCGCCACCAATTCCTCCAGCGAAGAAAAATGTTCCGCCAGCAATTGCCCCGTCCGCTCCCCCACAAACTGTATGCCGAGCGCGTAGATCAGCCGCGCCAGCGAGTTCTTCTTGCTGGCCTCAATCTCATCGAGCAGATTCTGGGCAGACTTCTCCGCCATCCGCTCCAGCCCCGCCACTTCCTCTTCCTTCAGCGAATACAGATCCGCCACATCCTTCACCAACCCCTTGTCCACCAGCTGATCCACAATCTTGTCTCCCAGCCCATCAATGTTCATCGCGTGTCGCTCCGCGAAATGCAATATCGATTCCCTCCGCTTCGCCGGGCACGCCGCGTTCACGCAGCGGTACGCCACTTCTCCTTCCACGTGATGAATCGTGCTGCCGCATTCAGGACAATGCTTCGGCATGCGGAAGGGCTTGCGGTGCTTCCCTTCCTTCGTAACCTTCAGGATGTGCGGAATGACCTCGCCGGCGCGCTCGATCAGCACGGTATCGCCGATTTGCAGCCCCAGCCGTTCGATCTCGTCCATATTGTGGAGCGTGGAACGGCTGACAGTGACGCCGCCGACTTGCACCGGCTCGAGCACAGCCACAGGCGTCAGCGCGCCCGTCCGCCCAACCTGCACGCGAATATCGTTGACGACCGTGCTCTCCTGTTGCGCGGGGTATTTGTAGGCAATGGCCCAGCGCGGCGCTTTCGCTGTGTAACCCAGTTCATTTTGAATGCCTACGGAGTTGACCTTGATGACCACGCCGTCGATTTCGTAAGGGAGTTTCTCGCGCTTGGAGTCCCACGCATCGCAATAGGTAAAAACCTCTTCAAATCCCGCGCAAAGTTTCCAATCGTCCGAAGCGTGGAAGCGCAATTGCTCCAGAACTTGCAAGGAATCCGAATGCTTTGCGAAAGGCACTTTGCCGTCAACGAGGAGATAGTAGGCGAAAAATTCCAGCCGCCGCCGGGCGGTGATGCTCGGATCCAGAACGCGCACTCCGCCGGCTGCCGCACTGCGCGGATTGGCAAAGATCTTTCCGCCGGATTCCTCCTGTTGCCGGTTCAACGCCTCAAAGGATTTTCGCGGCATTACGATTTCGCCGCGCACTTCGAAGTCGCCGGTAAGTTTGGCCTTCTTCAGGGCCGCGCTTTCGATGCGCAAGGGAATCGAGCGTATCGTCTTCACATTTGGAGTGACGTCTTCGCCGGTCGTGCCGTCGCCGCGAGTCACCCCGCGCGCCAGCACGCCATTTTCGTATTGCAGGGAGATGCTCAAGCCGTCGAATTTGTGCTCCGCAATGTATTCGATCTTTTCGCGGCCGCTGCCTTCGCGAACCCGCCGGTCCCAGTCGCGCAGCGCATCGTAGGAGAACGCATTGTCCAGGCTGAGCATGGGGCGCGCATGCCGAAGGGTCTGAAATCCTTCGCGGGGCGCGCCGCCTACGCGCTGGCTCGGCGAGTCGGCGGTGATCAGCTCCGGACGCGCGGTCTCCAGCTCCTTGAGACGGTTCATCATTCGGTCAAACGCGGCGTCCGAAATCTCCGGGTCGTCGAGAACGTAGTAGCGGTATTCGTGGTAGCGCAACTTCTCGCGGAGTTGCTCGATTTCGTTTTTCGCACCAGCAGCGGCAGCCTTGGCCATGAAACCCCCGGAAGAACACATAGCTGGAATTCGACCCATATTATATAGAATGGGTGGTTTGCGGGAGGGACGACACACCCGATGACTGCAGAGTTGCGCAACGCGCTGATGATTCATAACCCCAACGCCGGAGACGGCGGCAAGGGACGCGAGCGCCAGCTCGACGAAGCACGGCGCATTTTTTCTTCAAGCGGCATCGAAACCCAGCTCACCGAAACGCGCGGTCCAGGCGACGCGACCGAGATCGCGTATCGCGCGCGTGCGGAAGGCCGCCAGCTCGTAATCGCCTGCGGCGGCGACGGCACATTGAATGAAATCGTGAATGGCCTCGCCATGCAACAAAATGGCCATCGCGTGCCGCTGGCGTTGCTTCCCGGCGGAACAGCAAACATCCTTGCGAAGGAATTGGGCCTGCCGTGGGATATTCCGCGCGCAGCGGAGTGCCTCGTGCGCGGCCAGGTGAAAGAAATCGCGTTGGGGCTCGCTACACCCCTCGAGCAACCTGATAAACGGCGCTACTTCCTGAGCGTCGCCGGAGCCGGTCCCGACGGCATCATGGTCTATTCCCTGGATCTCGATTTGAAAGCAAGATTCGGCATTCTCGCTTATTGGTGGCAAGGCGTCCGCGCCATATTTAAGTACAAATTTCCGCGCTTTCGGATCGTGACGGGGGATCAGCAGCTGGACGCGTCGCTGGTGGTCGTCGGCAGAACAAAAAACTACGGCGGACCTTTCAAGATTACTACCCGAGCGGACCTGTACGAAAACAAGTTCGAAGTGATGGCCGTGACGTCGCAAAGCGGTTTGCGTTACCTGAGCTATCTGCCCACTCTGTGGCTCGGTGAATTGCACAAGACCAAAGGAGTGTTTTTCTGGAAAGCCGACAAGCTGGTTTGCGAACCGCTCGATAACCATCCGGTTTACGCGCAAATTGATGGCGAGCCGCTGGCGCGCTTGCCCGTGGAATTTACGATCGTGCCGCGCGCGTTGAGGCTTCTGGTCCCCTAAGGCGCCTCGCCCGGAACAACGAGCGGGCACTCTTGAATTTGCATGGACCTCGGTACACACGTACTCGCGTCCTTCGCACTGACGCGAGCGGCTTTCCCCCGAGCCCCTCGTTCGGTCTTGCTCGTCGCCTGCGCCGCCGGAATTATTGCGGATGTGGATGGAATCAGCGCTCTTTTCGGACCTTCGGCTTATCTGAACTGGCATCGCACGTATGCACACTCTCTTTTCACCGCCGTTTTGGTCGCCGTTCTTTTTTCTGTCGTTTATCGTTTTGTCTCCCCTCAGCAACTGCGCAGCCGCTTCTCGGTCCTTGCCATTTTTGCCCTGACTCTTTTTGCGCTTTGTTTGCATCTTCTCTGGGACCTCTGCCAGCCGGACGGCGTTTTGCTCTTCTGGCCTTTCAGTGCGGCACAAATCGCGGAAGACTGGTTGACCTTCGTTGATCCCGTGACTCTCTCGGTCCTCGTCGCAGGTATCTTGCTGCCACTGCTCTTCCAGCTTGTGAGCGACGAAATTGGCGCCAGGGACAAAAAACCCCGCGGCAAAGTGGGTGCGATCATCGCCCTGGCTGTCATTGCGCTTTATATCGGCGCGCGCGCACTGTTTCACGCCAGCGCAGTGGCGGCCCTGGATTCCAGAACGTATCACGGCGAAGTACCGCGCCGAACGGCCGCTTTCCCCATCTCCACGTCTCCTTTTCGATGGAACGGAATCGTGGAGACGGAATCGGCATTGCATGAAATCACTATAGACATCGCCCAGTCGACCCCGCTCGATACCGACGCGGCCGTAACCATCCATAAGCCGGAGGCTTCAGCGGCGTTGGACGCTGCGCGCAACGATCCCATCGCCCTGGCGTTTCTCAGGGTCGCGCGCTTTCCTAAGGCCACCATCGAAAAGACGGAAGCTGGCTATCGGGTGGAACTTCGGGATTTGCGATTTGCCGCGGCTGGGTCATCGAGGCGCGAGGTCGCGGCGTTCTTTGAGGTTAACTCGGCAGGAAAAATCGTGGACCATGAATTAGTGTGGGCGCGGAATCTTCGTCGGCGCTGATCGTTCTTTTATTTCTTTGGCAAATCTTGAGCTTTATGGCGCAGCAGCAGACGCGAAAACCCGTAGCTTACCGTGACCAGCGCGATTACAAGCACGGACACTTGCAATTTGTGAGCGATTAGGTAGGGCATGGCGTCCGTTCCGTAGCGCACCGCGAGGTAGCCGACCCCGAAATAACGAACAGCTCGTGCCAGCGCAATCGCGGACGCGAAACTTGCCAGCGGCACTTCGAACACGCCCGCCGCGAGAACGAAAAATTTAAACGGTGTTGGCGGAGGCAAAAGCGCGGCCACCAGCACTCCGCCGAATCCATTCCTTTCCACCCACTGGCGAATCGCGTGCGCGTGTTTACCTGCGCTTTTGTGAAAAAACGCTTCTTCACCCTTGCGCGCCAGGAGAAAGAGCACCACACAACCCAGGAGCGACCCCAGCGTGGCCATCGCCGCGTACAACGGCATGCGAGCCGGATGCTGGATGGACAGTTCGATCAGAAGCAAGTCGTTGATGACGGGGAACGTCAAAAAAGATGAATCGAGAAACGAAATAAGAAATAGTCCGGGAGCCCCGAGGCCGCCGGCAAACGCGGCAATTTTCTGCTTCCATCCGCTCAAACTCGTGGCCAAAGGCAATTCCTCCGATTAGTTTTCCCTTCCGTCATTCCGAGCGGAGCAGGCCGACGCCTTTTTCTTCCCGCATCGCTCCTGCGATGCGGCCGGTCTGCGGAGAGAGGAATCTCTCTTCGTTACTGTAGAGGCGACTTTACGTCGCCATCTTGTCTTCCGGTTTCTAGTTTGCGGCAATTTGCTTAAGTGCGGCATTAACTCTTAGTGAAGCCAAAGAGTCCAACTATTGAGAAAAAGCGGCGCGGTCGAAATGGTTCAGGAATACCTGCATGAGCGCGGTACGGTGAAGATTGGGCAAACGCGGAATTTCGCCGATGACGCGGACGTGGCCGAAGCGCTCGATCGTCTCGCGATTTTCGCGGTTTTGATCGCCGATCAAAACCACTCCATGCACTTGCAATTCCGCCGCATGCAGCGCGGCCAGCGAAAGCAATGTGTGATTCACTGTGCCCAGACTGCTGCGCGCCGCCAGGATCACAGGAAGCTTCAGTCTGACCATCAGATCGAGCATGAATTGCTTTGGATTCACTGGCACAAGCACGCCGCCAGCCCCTTCGATGATCAGCCAGTCATTGGCCATGGTCGAAGGCAGCGTGATCCGGCCGAGATCGATTTCCACGCCGGCCCAACGCGCCGCGAGATCCGGGGAAACGGGGGGCACAAACTTGTAAATCTCATCAAGCGTACGATCCGTGCCGATGCCCGCGAGCCGCATGACCGTCACGCGATCGGAACCTTCGAGCGTGCCCGTCTGGATCGGTTTCCAGTACACGGCGTCCAGCGCCGCGCAAAGCAGCGCCGCCAACGTGGTCTTGCCCACGCCGTTATCCGTCCCGGTAATGAAAAAGTGTCGCCTCATGCGCTTCCCGCCAACGCTGTCGCTGCTACCGTGGCTCTTCCCGGGACGAGACGCTGCGCGCGCCAAGCCTCCAGAGATCGCTCCAGGCAGACGATTTCATCCAACGTAATTGTGCAGGTAAGCGAGAATCGCAAACGCGCGCTCCCTCCAGGAACCGTGGGCGGCCGACCTCAGCGACGCCGAAGACATAGTTTGCGCACTCATGAACCCACAGGCGGAACGTTTCATTCCCCAGCGAATCACGCATGTTACCATCGGTTTGCTCCCGCGTGTCGCCGGCGTATGAGAGGCGATACCTAATTGGCATCAACAGCCCGGCTTTTGGTCGAATCAGAATTAGATAGAGACTCCGCTTGTTAAAATTTAGTGGGTCGGACACAATAGCTGCCGGTTTGACCCGCCATTAGCAAAATGTTATAAATCTACGTTTTACTTTGCCTCGCGCGGAGCATTTAGGGAGTGTCCCGAGGTTTTCAAAAAACCCGGAAATCGGCGCGACGGATTGGTTTTGTGTCCCGTCTTGCAGTGGGAGCCTTCTTGAAATCCGGCATGGTGCTCCCCCGGAGCTGACGAAAACGCCGCCTTCCTGGGGTCGCGTCAAGCAGCGTTCGGCTGGAATGGTGTGCGGCAAGCAGTTACCCGGAGACGTGGTTCTCCAGGGATCCGATATTGGCACGGAGGATTGTTGATGAGCACCTGGCTAACGATTGCCTGGTCCTTGTGTCGTCGTAGCACCCGAAAGATCCAGTTTGCAAGAGCTGGCGCGTCCGCCGCGGCGATCACGCTTCTGAGCTCCGCCTCGGCGTTCGCCCAGCCCGCCGGAGAAGTCGGTGGCGAAGCTGCCCTGAAGCTCCCCGATCTCTCTCAAGTCCAGTTTCTCGGCGTGGACGGTCACAAACTGCTGCTCTTCGGCATCGTCTTTTGCGTGTTTGGCTTGATCTTTGGCCTTGTGATTTACGGCCGCTTGAAGAATTTGCCGGTCCACCGCTCCATGCGTGAAATTTCCGAGCTGATCTACGAAACTTGCAAGACCTACCTCATCACACAGGGAAAGTTCCTCCTTCTTCTCTGGGTCTTCATCGCGATTGTCATCGTGCTCTACTTCGGCTTTCTGGCCCCTGTGCCCGGCCAATCGGTCGCCGTCACATTGCCCATCATTCTGCTCTTCAGCGTTGTCGGCATGGGTGGCAGCTATGGCGTCGCTTGGTTCGGCATCCGCGTGAACACCTTCGCAAATTCCCGCACCGCCTTCGCCAGCCTGCGCGGCAAGCCGTATCCCATTTATCACACGCCGCTTGAAGCCGGTATGAGCATCGGCATGATGCTCATCAGCGTCGAGCTGCTCATGATGTTGGTCATTCTTCTTTTCGTCCCGGGCGCCTACGCTGGACCGTGTTTCATCGGCTTCGCCATCGGCGAATCGTTGGGCGCGGCGGCTCTGCGCATCGCGGGAGGCATCTTCACTAAGATCGCGGACATCGGTTCCGACTTGATGAAGATTGTCTTCAAAATCAAGGAAGACGATGCGCGCAACCCCGGCGTCATCGCGGACTGCACCGGCGACAACGCGGGGGACTCCGTCGGCCCCAGCGCCGATGGTTTCGAAACCTACGGCGTCACTGGCGTCGCGCTGATCACCTTCATCTTGCTGGCTGTCAAGAACCCCACGGTTCAGGTGCAATTGCTTGTGTGGATCTTCGTAATGCGCATCATGATGCTTGTCGCCAGCGCCGCGGCATATTTCATCAACAGCTTCATCGCCAAAGCGAAGTACGGCAACGCCGACAAGATGAATTACGAAGCGCCGCTTACCTCGCTGGTCTGGATTACTTCGCTCGTCTCGATTGCCCTGACGTACTTCATCTCCTCACTTATCATTCCCGCGCTTGGCGGAGACTCCACGCAATGGTGGAAGCTCGCGACCATCATTTCCTGCGGCACGCTTGCGGGTGCGCTTATTCCCGAGCTCGTGAAGGTTTTCACTTCCACAGAATCCCGTCACGTAAAAGAAATCGTGACCTCGGCGGAAGAGGGCGGCGCGTCGCTCGGAATTCTCTCGGGCTTCGTGGCCGGCAACTTTTCCGCCTACTACATCGGCCTCACGATGGTTCTTCTCATGTCCCTCGGCTATCTCATGAGCACCCTCGGCCTCGGCGGCCTCATGGTCGCCGCACCGGTATTTGCTTTTGGCCTTGTCGCCTTCGGATTTCTCGGTATGGGTCCGGTCACCATCGCCGTCGATTCTTACGGCCCGGTCACGGATAACGCGCAATCCATCTATGAACTTTCGCTGATCGAACAAATCCCCGGCATCAAAGGGGAACTCAAAAAGGACTACAACATCGACGTCAACTTCGCGCGCGCCAAAGAAATGCTCGAAGCCAACGACGGCGCGGGCAACACCTTCAAAGCCACTGCCAAGCCCGTGCTCATCGGCACGGCCGTCGTCGGCGCCACCACGATGATCTTTTCGATCATCATGGCGCTCACCAAAGGTCTCACCGAGAACGTAAACAATCTTTCACTCCTCCACGCACCCTTCGTCCTCGGCCTCATCACCGGCGGCGCAATGATCTACTGGTTCACCGGCGCATCCACGCAGGCGGTGACTACCGGCGCCTACCGCGCCGTTGAATTCATCAAAGCCAACATCAAGCTCGAAGGCGTCGAGAAAGCTAGCATCGCCGACAGCAAGAAAGTCGTCGAGATTTGCACGAAGTACGCTCAGAAGGGCATGCTCAACATTTTCATCGCCGTGTTCTTCGCTACTCTGGCTTTCGCCTTCGTCGAGCCGTTCTTCTTCATCGGCTATCTCTTCTCCATCGCCATCTTCGGTTTGTATCAAGCCATCTTCATGGCCAACGCCGGCGGCGCCTGGGACAACGCCAAGAAAATCGTCGAAGTCGAGCTAAAGCAGAAAGGCACGCCGCTCCACGACGCAACCGTAGTCGGCGATACCGTCGGCGATCCGTTCAAGGACACTTCTTCCGTCGCGCTCAATCCGGTCATCAAGTTCACTACATTATTTGGCCTTCTCGCCGTCGAGCTTGCCGTGAGCATGACTGCCACGCAGGGTGCCAACTTGACGCACATTCTCGCCGCGGCCTTCTTCGCCGTGTCCTTCACCTTTGTCTACCGCTCGTTCTACGGCATGCGGATAAGAGGGACCAGCTAAACGACCGGCAGAGTCTCTCAGCGGTGCCCTAATCGTGGAGTGCCATGACGGAAGAAACGCCACTGAAGCCTCAACTTATTGAGGCCTTCCAAGGTTACAGTCCGTCTTTTGAGGTGGCAAAAGCAATTCGCCGAATGCTCCGGGATGTCCCACCTGAATTTCTGCACGGGTTGAATTCAATTGTGCTCACGAACGTGGCGGCCCTTGGCCAGAAGGAGCGAGACCGAAAGACGCGCGGGCGCGGCCGTCGATTAGCGCTCGGAGAGGCACTCGGTTATTACAGCAAGGCATGGAAGGGCGAACCCGCCCGAATAACGATCCTTGTGGACAACTTCGAAAAGCAGTGGAAGCGTCCCCTTTTGCGCGTAGGATTCATTCGAAACCTCGTATTCTCAAACCTTCTTTTTCATGAGTTGGGCCACCACATTCATCAGATCCACCGTCCCGAGTACGAGAGACGCGAGAACGTGGCAGACAAGTGGAGTATGAAGCTCTCGAACAGATATCTACGAAGTCGTTACTGGTACCTCATTCCCCTCATCGTACCCATTTCCCTGCTTTTCAAGCTGGGAAAGAGAATAGCAGGCTAATACTGGAGAATTCGGGGCTAAGCATTCACCAAGCCCGGGAATTTACGTGCACTGTTGTCGAAGCCGGGAGAAACTGCGTTCAGTGGCGGTCTACCCTTCGAGAATTCTTTGGCTTCGTCATCCCCCAAAAGGCGTTCCCAACTAACCAACATCTTCCTGAAAGTTTTGTTTGACGGAAGCCCGGTGCTCATCTATCGTTAGTTCTGAAGAGAAGTGCGCCACGGCAGCGGGAGATTTCTCCCGCTTTTTTGTTTTAGGGCCACTCTGATATCCCTGCCAATAGGCTCGCTAAAAGCAGTTGATACCCCAGCAATGGCCGCTTGAAGCAAAAAGCAGATCCCTCGATCCCGTAACACAATCCGGGACGCAAAAAACCGCGCTGCGCAGCGCTCCGCGTGGATTCCTAGGTCGAAGAGGGATTTCTCCGTTTCGGGACGTCACGAATCCCCGTCCCTCCAGTCGAAATGACGGACCAGAGTTGTGAGACCTATGGCAGACAAGCAGCACATCTTAAATTCGATCGCTGCGATCGCGAGAGGGGTTGGACGCGCGCCTTCCCTGTGTGAATTCGTTTCGCTTACAGGAATCTCGAAGTATCGCGTCCTGGAATGCTTCCCCAGCTGGAATGAAGCGGTCAGAGTTGCGGGGCTCGAGCCCTATAGGCTATACGCGCGGCTGACCGACGACGAATTGCTCGAAGACTGGGGCGAGGTCGTCCGAAAAAACAGAGCCCTGCCTTCCCGGCTCGCCTATCTTCGCATGGGGAAACATGAATCTCGCACCCTTGAAAAGCGATTCGGCGGCTGGTCATCCTTGCCACAGGCGTTTCGCAAATTCGCCAAAGTGAAGGCGGAATGGGAGGACGTCTTGGCGCTTCTGGCTGTTGGCACGCCAAGGGAGGAGCACCGGCGGCCGCAGGGGGGCGCGGCTTCCGCAACTCTGCCGAGGAAAGTGCGACACGCGCCGTTGAAGGACCGGGGTTGCTATGGCAATCCCACGCACTTCCGCGGGCTGCGCCATGAACCGGTCAACGAGCAGGGCGTCGTACTTCTCTTTGGCATGCTCGCCAAAGAACTCGGCTACGTGATCGAGGCTGTTCAAACAGGATTCCCCGACTGCGAGGCCAAGCGGCAGATCGCTCCGGGACGATGGCAGCGCGTGCTTCTTGAATTTGAGTACGAAAGCAGGAATTTCCGCGACCACGGCCATCCTGCAGGCGGTTGCGATGTCATTGTCTGTTGGCGCCACAATTGGGACCAGTGTCCGGAACGCATTGAGATCGTGGAACTGTCCAGCGTAATCAAATCCTTGTGCTGAAAGATGGGATCAAACAATACATCATTTAGCGTAGTGCAAACTGAAGAAGAACATCTAACACAGAGATCACAGAGAGAGGAGCACAGAGGACACAGAGAAATTCAGACTAAGTCCAATCAAATCCTTGGCGAATGCAGAGTGCTAACCGATTCTGTCCTCTGTGAACCCTGTGTAATCTTCCCTCAGTGTCCTTTGTGTTAAATTATCTCTCTTATGAACGACAATGACATAACCCACGAAATCATCGGTGGAGCGATTGAAGTTCATCGCGTGCTTGGACCTGGTTTGCTCGAATCTGCTTACGAAGAGTGCCTATCGCGAGAACTAGAATTGCGGAACTTGAAGGTAGAGAGGCAGAAGCCCATACCGGTGGTTTACAAAGACGTGAAACTTGAGTGCGGATATCGAATCGATCTGTTGGTTGAGTCAAGGATCGTGGTCGAACTCAAGTCTATTGAAGCGTTTGCTCCCATCCACGAGGCCATCATCCTGACGTATATTCGCCTCTCAGGATGTCGCCTTGGGCTTCTCATCAATTTCAATGTGACGATCCTGAAAGATGGGATCAAGCGATATATCGTTTAGCGTGAGTGCGAGCTAAAGAAGAAATTTAACACAGAGAACACAGAGGTAAGAGCACGGAGGGCACTGAGAGGACTAATTCGTTCTTCCTTGTGCTCTCACAGTCAGGCTGTCCGCACTCCATTGTCCTTGTGTCCTTTTCTTCTCTGTGAGCTCTGTGCC
>Ga0307477_10000801_pt1 | contig 30958 bp, 21 predicted proteins | sample atmos_gasesECM2C_FD_203316 | JGI IMG/M metagenome (GOLD analysis project Ga0307477, IMG submission 203316) | Hardwood forest soil microbial communities from Morgan-Monroe State Forest, Indiana, United States - atmos_gasesECM2C_515 | ecosystem: Environmental > Terrestrial > Soil > Temperate...
GGACGGTGCCGCATTGGGGATGCCGATGAACAGAAGGACGTTCGATCCGGTGACCGTGACCGACGGGTTTCCGGAGATGGATAGCCCCTGCTCGAAGACGTAGATCCCGGACGAGAGAGTCTGCGAATGCGTGAGCGCCACTGCATTCTTGTAGTCTCCCGGCCCGGGCACGGAACTCGTGGTCGTGTAGGCGGTCATGGTGGACGTGTTCGGGTCGGGCAAGTTTGCGTAGGGGTCGGGGATCGGCGGGCCGGAGGCGTACGGCGTGGTCGAAGTCGGTGTGTAGGCGGCGACGGAAGTGGAGCTGTTTCCCGTGTACACCTCGGCTCCCGTCATCCTCGAGTTGCCGCCGACCGTGTCTCCGTTCGAGGAGGTTGAGTCGGTAGCGGCGATGCCGTTCACGGTCAGGGTGTTGCCGGGGCTGCCGTTACAATTCAAGACGTTCTGGCCCTGGCCAAGCAGCAACATCGTCGGAGGAGAGCTGCCCGGGGGCGAAGCGCCGTATGAGCCCAAACTGATCTGGCGCGGTGCCGCGGTGAGGCTGTACTGGTAGCCGCTCACCTCCGTCACCGTGATCTCGATCGAGGCGACGTCGACCGAGGGAATGGGCCCCGCGGCTGCATCAGATGCGCAGGTGGAATCGCTCAGAGCGCAGGTCGGCGTCACCATGGCATCTGCACTGGAGATGCCGGCGAGATCGTGGGCCACCGTAGAAGCACTTGGCGTGGTGCTGCCCCGGCAGAAGTTGCGGACCAAGGCGGGGGATGATCCGAGCATCTTCGTCACATAGGACACGTAGATGGCCGGCCCCGGATTCAGGTCTGACTCCACCCCTAATACCTGATTCCCCGTCCCGCACAGCGGGGTGGATGGTCCCGTCGACAACTTGAAGGAGCTTTGCACGTCCCGGACGAAGTAGGCGGACGTGATCTGGGCGTCGTGAGAGTCGCTCAACTTGGTGGACACACCCGTGTCGTTCCTGAGGCTCGTGATGATGGCGACGCTGACGGCGCCCATCACGAGAGGCAGGATTACGAGGACGACCATTACCTCGATCAAGGTGAAGCCGCTCTGTCGCTGCAGGCAGAGCCCGCCGATGTCTTCAGGCGGTGCCTCGTCTGGGGGCGCGACCAGGCGACGCGGCGCCAATTTCACGCCGCAGCGGAACCCCAGGCGCGGACGTAGCGTTCTCACATCCCCGAAGCAGTCTCGGACCCTTACCGCAACGAAATCTCAACGCCCAGGCAACAGTGCACCAAGGCAACCTGGCTCGTAGAACGGCGCTTGGGACGTGACCTTGCGTTGAGTGGTGAATGCTCAACCCTTGTGCGCTCGGGGCGGCCTGAGGACCCCCAGGAGGTCGGCTCCGCGCTTCTATCCGGTTCGACCTACTGGCCTTTTGCGGGTCAACCGGCGGGCGAACCCACCAGGACCACTGCGCACTCGCCGGAAGTCCCGATCGAGTCCTTGGCCACCACGCCGTCGACTGCGGCGGTGGGCCCATCCAAGAGGCGTGGATGCCCGGCAGCGATCCTGGCCGGTGCTGGCACCACCCCGGTCGAGAAGCCGTATAGCGCTCCGACCAGCTCGACGGCCCCAGCGGCCGCCCCGCAGTCGCCGACAAGAGGCTTGAGCGAATAGACGCCCGCCACTGAGCTCAGGACCTCGTCGACGACGGCAGCTTCCATGGCGTCCACGGCAGGTGTGCCGGCGCCGTTGGCGTTGACGTAGGAAACCTCACCGGGATCCACGCCGCCGGCCGCCAGCGCCCGGTCGAAGGCGCGGCGCAGCTGGGCAGCGTCCGCGTCGTCCCCGGAGCGGCCGTTGGCCATCGCCCCGCCGAGAACTCGGGCGTACGGCGCTCCCTGCAGCGTCGACACCATCAGGGCCACCACCGCCTCGCCCGGGTAGGCACCGGTACTCCCTTGCTGGAAGGGCCGGCAGGCGTCGTCGGGAGCAGAGTCGACGACCGGGGACAGCCGGGCCCGCTGCACCTGTTGCTCCGGCGAAAGCGACAGGTCGGAGCACACGACGAGCACGTCGTCGGCGATCCCCGCTTCGATCCAGCACTTGGCCGTGAGCAGCGCTACCGCTGCCGAAGCGGCGCCGGCCGTCATGGACAGCCCAGGCCCGTGCAGCTGCAGCTCCTCCGACAGCTCCGCCCAGAGGTGGTGCGGCTCGTCGGCGGCTTGGACGACGCCCACGTTCTCGCCGGGCTTCCAGCCGCGGCTCTGTGCATCGGCCAGCGCCTCTCGGGCCGCAAAGCGCAAGGCCCGCGATTCGCGGCCTCCCGGGCCCCTCTCCTCGGTGTCGGATTCGACGCGGGCCAGCCAGACCTCTCGGCCCGGGGCGCCCGGGAGCAAACCGGACACCGGGTGCACGGCCGAACGGCCGCTGTAGAGGCCCTCGCGCAATCGCCGCTCGCCCCACCCGTATCCGCTCACCACGCCCAGGCCCGCCACCGCCACCGGGCCCGGGGCGCGCGTCGGCCCGGTTTCTGTGTTGCGAAGGGACACGGGCGTATGTCCTCCTGCGCTGAGGTGACCGGCCCCCCTTGGCGGTCGGTTCGCGGAAGCGTAAAGGTCACTCAGCTGCACGTAAAGGATTGCGCGCGTCTATTTGTTGGCGCAGGCTTCCTGACCAGGCACGACGTTCGGCGCGCCCGGTTTCTCCGGCCGCGAACTATTGCAAAGGTGATATGGCGTTCAACCTGTGCCGAGCCACAGGTGAGCACCTCCGTAGTCGATGATCACCGAGTGATACGAGCTGAGTACGTCGGAGCCGAGCGCGCCGTCGATGCCCTGATTAGCGGTTCCTACGAAGGTCTCGGAGTGCAGCGGGACGGTCGGTAGCGCTGAGGTTCCGAGTACCCACGGACCGCTCAAGAATGTAGAGGCTGTTCCCGAACAACCGATGCCGGACTTGTCTGCCGTGCCCTGGCCGGCGGCGAGCCCGAGACTCGAGCTTGTCGAAGTGGCCACTACCGAGTTGGGCGAGCCCGAGTCGATGAGGAACGCCTTCCTCTGCCCGCTCATGGTGACCGAGGTCGATATGAGGGTGTTTGCAGGGCTCTCGATGACGTCGAGAACGGCGCCCAGCTCAGGGCCGGACTTGACGAGACCCGATGGCGGGCGCGCTGACGACTGTCCCAGGATGAAGACGTTGCCGGTAGGTGCCGGCTCCTCCGCCCTGGCCAGGGTCAGGGTCTTGGACCGGTAGTCGATACGAACGGCCCCGAAGCGGCTGAGCACGTCCGACCCGATCACGCCGACCGGCGGCTGGCGGATACCGAATCCCGGTACGGACGCCACGAGCAGCTGCTGGGGTGCCAGGTTGACGCCGGCCAGGGTCAGGTTCTGCACCGACACGGTCGGTGCCTCCGGAGTGCACGTGGCGCCCCGTACCGCCACCGGCGCCGCTGCCGTGTGAAGATTGAGGCTGCGTTGCAGGGCTGGGCTGATTGCAGATGCGCCGGCCCCGGTGGAGACCGCGAAGGGATAGGGACCTTTTCGGTCGATGCAGATTGTCACGACGATGACGGGGCCGGCCTCCGTAGTCTCCTCGGAGATCGGGATTTGCTGCGTACCCACTTCGGAGAGACCCGACGCACAGCTTTTTGTGAGCGACGGCAGTCCCGTCCCGACCAGGGATTGACTGGACGAGCACCCTGCCAGCACGGAGCCTGTCGCCAGGAGTAGCGCCAGCCGGGCCCTGGGCGCTCGGCCGAGGGCGCGCCGGAGGGCGGGGCCAGGACGCATGGGCCCCACGATCTCACACGGGGCCGAACCGCGGCGCCACCCGGGAGGAAGGACCTCCACGGGTGGCGCTACGCGGGTTCAGGAACCTCAGTCAGCTCGCCGACGAGCGAGGATGCGCCGAGCCCGACGCCGTTCGATCTCACCGATGCCGATCAAGGCGAGGCCGAGCGCAATCGCCAGGAGCTCGTAGAGCCGGGAACCGGCCCACGGCTCACCGGTGTGGACGGTCGTGGCCGCCACGATCGGAGCCGGCGGCGGCGACGCAGCAGGCGCCGTGGCAGGCACCACCACCGTCAGCGTGACGGTGTTGGTGTTGCACGTCGAGGTGGTGCAGTTGGGCGTGCCCTCGTTGGTGAACGTGCCGAAGTTGCTAATCACCTGGCCGTTGGTGTCGGTCGGGTTGATCGTCACCTGGAAGGTGAGGGTGACGGCGTTCATCGTGTCGGCGGCCACCGTCAGCCCCGTCCACGTGACCGTACCGCCAGCTCCCCCGGTTTCCGACGCCGTGCACCCGGGTGCCCCGCCGCAGCTGGCCGATCCGGTCACGTAGCTCGCGCCCGCGGGCACTGTGTCGCTGACCGTCACGTCGGTGGCCGCGCCCGACCCGGCATTGGACAGCGCCAGGCTGTAGGTCACCGTGGCTCCGAGCGCCACCGTCGAGCCGGACGCCGGCTGCGAGCTCTTCACCACCGTGAGCACGATCACCGGGTTGTTCACCGTGTTGGTGGAACAGGCACTCGACGACGTGCAGCCTGGGCCTGTGAAGGTCCCGAAGTTGGTGATGGTGGCCGTGTCCGTGGCATTGATCTTCACCTGGAAGGTCACCGTCATGGAGGTGTCAGCGGGAAGGGTCACTGACCATCCCGGGGTTCCCGACGAGGACGTCACCGAGCACGAGGCTCCGCTGGGCGGCGAGCCGCACGCCACCGAGCCCGCCACCAGGGTGGTGTTGGTGGGCACGCCGTCGGTGATCGCGTCGGTACCGGTGCCGGACCCGCTGTTCGTGGCCGTAAGTGTGTAGGTGAGTGTGCTACCCGGGAACACGGCGGTGCCCGAAGCCGGGCTCACGGACTTCACCACCGCGATGTTCGGCACCGGGTTGGTCACGGTGGACGAGCAGTTGGCCGTGCAGTTGCCCGTCGTGATAGCGGCAGTGTTGACAACATCGGTGGTGTCCGTGCTGGATACCACCCCGCTGAACGTCACGGCCACTGAATCGCCCTTGCCCAGGAAGACGCTGATCGTCCAGTCGTTGCCTGAGCCGCTCACGCTGCAGGTGTCCGAACCGGTGAGAGTGCCGCACAACGGGGAGCCGGTCACCGTCAGGTTCGAAGGCGCGTTATCGGTCACGGTGGCGTTCCCGGGGCCGCTGCCCACGTTGCTGATGAGCACGGTGTAGGGGATTGTGGCACCGGGGTTGACCGGCAGTCCGGTGCCCGGCACGTCTGTCTTCAACACAGTGAAATCGGGCTGGGTAACCGAGAAGCACTCGGCCGCCACCCCGTCCCCGGTGGTGTTGTCAGACGAGGTGAGGTAGTTGGTGTCGTTGCCGTCCCCGTTGAATACCGCCGAGAAGCAGTAGCTGCCCACGGCCGTCGGCGTCACCGCTGGGGAGATCACCGTCTGGGGCGGGGTGCCCGAGATGGAAACCGCCGCTCCGTCCTTGTTGGCCAAGGTGGCCGCACAGGCGCCCACCACGCCGGTCGAGGAGGAGACCTTGCACTCGTAGAACTGCACGGTGTCACCGCTGGCGAAGGAAACGCCCCCGGAGGAGGCCACGGTGGCCGAGTCGGTGGCGGTCCCGCTCGGGTTCAGGTTGACGTCGCCCGAGGTCGTAGTCGTGGTCGTGGTGGAAGCCGGGCTCACGCTGAAGCATTCGGCCGCCACCCCCTGCCCGGTGTTGTTGTCCGAAGAGCTGGAGTAGTTGGTGTCGTTTCCGTCCCCGTTGAACACGGCAGAGAAGCAGTAGCTGCCCACCGAAGTGGGAGTCACCGGCGGGGAGGTCACCGTCTGGGGCGGGGTGCCCGAGATGGAAACCGCCGCTCCGTCCTTGTTGGCCAAGGTGGCCGCACAGGCGCCCACCACGCCGGTCGAGGAGGAGACCTTGCACTCGTAGAACTGCACGGTGTCGCCACTGGCGAAGGGCACGCCCCCGGACGAGGCCACGGTGGCCGAGTCGGTGGCCGAGCCCGTGGGGCTGAGCGTCACGTCACCCGAGGTGGTGGTGGTCGTGGTGGTGGAGGCCGGGCTCACGTTGAAGCACTCGGCCGCCACCCCGTTCCCCGTGGTGTTGTCCGAAGAGCTGGAGTAGTTGGTGTCGTTGCCGTCCCCGTTGAACACCGCCGAGAAGCAGTAGCTACCGACCGAGGTGGGGGTCACCGGCGGGGAGGTCACCGTCTGGGGCGGGGTGCCCGAGATGGAAACCGCCGCTCCGTCCTTGTTGGCCAAGGTGGCCGCACACGGGCCCACCACGCCGGTCGAGGATGACACCTTGCACTCGTAGAACTGCACGGTGTCGCCACTGGCGAATGGCACGCCCCCGGAGGAGGCCACGGTGGCCGAGTCGGTGGCCGAGCCCGTGGGGCTGAGCGTCACGTCACCCGAGGTAGTGGTGGTCGTGGTGGTGTGGGCTGGGTTGACGTTGAAGCACTCGGCCGCCACCCCGTCCCCGCTGATGTTGTCCGAAGACGTGCCGTAGTTGGTGTCGTTGCCGTCCCCGTTGAACACCGCCGAGAAGCAGTAGCTGCCCACCGAGGTGGGAGTCACCGGCGGGGAGGCCACCGTTTGCGGTGGGGTGCCAGAGATGGCGACCGCCGCACCGTCCTTGTTGGCCACGATGTTCGGACACGGACCCACCTGGCCGACCGAAGAGGACACCTTGCACTCGTAGAACTGCACGGTGTCACCGCTGGCGAAGGGCACGCCCCCGGAGGAGGCCACGGTGGCCGAGTCGGTGGCCGAGCCCGTGGGACTGAGCGTGACATCTCCTGAGGCGGTGGTTGTCGTCGTGGTGGGCGCGGCTGTCACGTGGAAGCATTCGCCCGAGGAATCGTCAGTCGATCCGCTGAAGTTGACCCCCGCCCCCGGGCTATACACGCCCGCGAAGCAATACCAGCCGACCGCTTTGGGTGTGAAGCTGGTGGAGTTGTATGTTGCTGATCCACCGTTCGTCGAGGTCTGGGTAACCGGGGATCCGAGTGCGGCGTAGCCGGTCTTGGTCGGGTCGCAAGCCGGGTTGGTCGTCGGCTGGGTCGCAAACGGACCGCACGTGTAGAACTGCACCGTTCCGGTTGGAGGTGTCGAAGTCGGCGGGTTGCCCGTGACGACTGCCTGGTCGGTCCACGAATTCCCTAGCGTCGTCTGGGAAGGTGCCTGCGGGGTGGTCACGGTCGTTGACGGACAGGTGGCGAACGACCCCGGGCCAACGAAGTCCTTGAGATCGCTGGAACCGCTAGGCGATGTGTGGCTCTCGGCGATGATCGTGCTGGTACACGTACTTGCCCCCAGTCCAACGGCGGCAAGGGCACTGAAGTCGATCCCACCCTCGACGAAGTCATTCGTGTCCACGTTCGCACCGGGGTAGGCGCTGTCAACCGTGTTTGAACAGACCCAACCGCCGCACGGGATCTCGCCGGGATAGGGCGTCGTGCCGACGTTCTCGGCGAGCTTTACCGAGCCTATCGGGAAGCAGCCCGTCGTAGTGGTAGGCGGAGCGCACTCGTTGAAGGACTGGTATGCGGCGTTCGGGAAAGCGGGGTTCCCAGGGTCACACGATGTCCCAGCTGTGACCGTGACCGAGGCTGCGGCAGTGCCGTCGCACTCCCAGACATCGACCACCGGGACGGGGATCGTCCCACCGATCGTGAATTTGAACTCGATCCCGATGTCGCCCTGCGAGCGTGGCATCGACAACGTGCCGCTCGTGCACGTGCCGCTCCAGGAGTCGCCTGCTTGGCTGAATTCGATGTCGGCGGCGACGTCGCCGTTGTTGTTATAGCGCTCAACGCCAAAGAACACTTCCGTGTCGCCAGCGTGATTGTCCCAAGTGTTGGCGCCTCCAGGCGTCTGTTGCTTACGCGCGACTGCGTACGCGTCGGTGAGGTCGTTCTTGTTGTCGGGGGCGGGCGTGTTGCCTGTGGCATACGTCGCACTGGTCCCGTACTTCAAGCTGCCGCCGTTGATGTTCGTCGCGTCCCCGGTCGTACAGCCGACGCTGTTGGGGTCACCGCCGCCGGAGGGATCGGGAATGAAAGCTCGGCCGAGAATGCTCGAATCGCCGTTCGCGTTCAGAGCGGGGTTCGGGGTCTGGGTGCCGTTGGGAGAACCACAGTTGAAGAGTCCGTGACTGCCAGGCACGGCGATAGCTCCGGAATTGGTACACGAGCCACCTGGGGGGGTCCCTTCGTTTCCCCACCCGAATTGGTTAGTGGCCCCGGGGACGTACCGGATATTCCCGTCCATTGCCAACCAAGTGGACAGCGATCCAGTGGAGATGGCCGAGGATTGCGAGACCGCGACCGCGTTGAACCCTGCCGCGGCGATGATCGACACCGCGGCAGCGATCCGGACCAAGCGGGCGCGGACGTAATGACGGCGCGCCTCAGCACTTGTGGTCGCCGCGCCCCGGGCGAGACGGCGGGACCCCCCGATCGATCGGATGAGACCTGATAGGTGGGTCCTGTGGTGGTTCCTCACGGAACTGCCCCTCTCTACCGGCCCTGGGCCGGTTCCCGACTCCTGTGGCAGCCCCCTCCCCAGGGGAACCGCCAAATGGCTTGATCTGTCGAACCGTTGTGGTTTTCCTGGAGCCGGGTTGAGGCGACTCCACACTTCACGTCCGTACGGACTCCTCCAGTCACCGAGGGTGGCCTAGACCGATCAACACAGGGTCAACTCGGCGTCAAATGGATCTCAACCACCACGGTTTTGTCGCCAAAAGACCTGACCGGGCTGGGAACGTCGGCCCAGCTAGGAGGGCGAATTATGTTGCACCGGGCAACGATGCGGGTTGCCAAAACGGCTGCGAAAGTGCACCCTGACGACCACAGCCGAGGGTGGAGGGTGCCCGAGTGCGGCGTTTGATCCTGACGGTCCTGGTGGTGGGCATCCTGGCCGTCCTCGGTGTAGGCCTCTTCCCACCTGCGTTCGACCAGGGACGTCTCGACACGGATGCCCTCAACGCGGCGCGGGCCGCCTCATCGGCGTCTCAGTCTGGGAACGAGGCCGCCATCGAAGCCGCCGCCGCTCGGTCGATCGCAGGCGACTCCGGGGTGACCCTCGTGTGGGCGAAGCCCGTCGCGTCGAGCGGCTTTCCAACGGTCCAGGTAAAGCTGAGGGAGACCGTGCACACCTTTATGGATGGGTTTCCTGGACTGAAGAGCTGGTTCGAGCTCTCATCGACCCAAGAAAGCCAGCTCGGCCAGTAGCCTCTTATCCGGTGGAACCGGCCGCGGACAGTGACGGGGGGGAATCCGCCCTCGACACGCTCGAGCAGTTCATCCTGCCCACGCTCCGGCCCCATGACCCGCAGGGTGGGGGACTTCTACGCCGCGAGATAGGCAGAGCGGCGATCTTTTGGGAGCTCTTCTTGGTGGTCTGCTGGGCCGCTCTCTCGGCCTTCGTCTTCCTCGAGGTCTCTGGCAAGACTTCGACGAGAGTGGTCGCCGGCCTCTTCACCGGCCTTACCGGCGCTGTGGTCGTGGTCATCATGCTGTACCGGCGGGTCGCCGATCGCCGCATCCGCCAGGGCTTGCGGGACGCGTCGATCGCACTGCGGGCCATCGAGTCGGTGACGGACCCGGCTCTCTCGTTCCTGCCCCTCGATGACCTCTTGGACGAGGTGCTGGCGCGGACCCGACAGGTAGTAGGTGGCGACGTGGCGACCGTGCTCCTTCTCGGCGAAATGGGCCAGCAGGCTCGGGTCCGAGCCCTGCAAGGCGTGGGGGGCTTGGTCCGGGCTTCATCGGATATCGACGGGGATCAGGGCGTTCTCGGGGAGGTGGCGCGTCGCGCCAGAGGAATCATCGTCAACGACGTGGCCGGCAGTGCCCTTCCCCGCGCCACGATCTCCCAACGGGTTGCTTCGTTGGTAGCTGCTCCGCTCCTGGTCCACGACAAGGCCATCGGGGTCGTGCTCGTCGCTTCGGGGGAACCCCACCACTACGAGCGGACCGACCTCCGCCTCCTGCAGGTGGTGGCAGATCGCTGTGCCGCCTCGATCGAGCGGGCTCGCCTCGATGAGGCGGAGAGGCGGAGCCGACTGGGTGCCGAGCACGCTCGCCTTCACCTTGGGCTGTTGGCGAGATCCAGTGTGGCGCTTGCTGCCGCGCTCGAGTCATACGACGAGGCACTCGTCATGCTCGCCGAGGTGGTCGTCCCCGACTTTGCCGATTGGTTCTCGGTCGACGTCGTCGACGAGGCCGGAGAGCTCCGCCGTATTGCCTACGCGCCCAAGAGCTCGGAACGAGACCAGCATTCATCTCGCCACGCTTTCGTCCCGCACCGTCATCCGAACGGAGAACGGCTGGTCCGTTTGGCCATCGCCAACGGCAGGCCTCAAGTCGTCATGCCTTATCGACGAAGCGGAGTTGCACACGGTGGGGAGCCCGCCGGTCCTGGAGAGTTCATGGACGCTTCACCTGCCGCCGGTGTCGAATCGATGCTGATCATCCCGGTGCGCGTCCGGGGCCTGTCCTTCGGGGCCCTCAGCTTCGTAACCGGTGCCGGTCGCCGCGGCTACCGGAAGTCCGACCTCGAAACGGCGTCCGGAGTCGCCGAGCGCGTTGGTGTGATGATCGAGCGAGTCCTTGACTGGCGCCAGACGCGGGCGTCCGAGGAAGCAGCCACCAGATACGCCGATCGACTCCAGCGACTAATGGAAGCCGCCTTGGTCATCAATGCTCCCCTCGCCGAGCCCCAGGTCCTCCAGGTGCTCGCCGAGCACAGCCGGAGAGTCCTGGACGCGGTCAGGGTGGCCATCTGCGTTCCCGAGTCAGGCGGCCCGCGCCTGGAGATGCTGTGGCCGGCCGAATCGTCAGAAATTCCTGACCAGGTTGCCGGGCCGGCCGCGGCGATCGCCACCGACGTCGTCACCCGCCGATCTCAACCTCGTAGATTCCCCGAGGGGTCACCAGCAGAGGGCGGACCGAATGAGACCGGGGGCGAGCCGTCGCTGACCCCCTGGCTGGGTGTGCCCCTAGCTGACAGAGAAGGCAAGAGTGGGCGTGTCATCGTCGCCTTCGGCCAACCGGGAACGTCCTTTGGCGATGAGGACGAGTCGGTCCTAGTCCTGCTCTCGCAGATCGCCGCCGTGGCTTTGCGCAACGCCCAGCTCTACCAGGATGTCGAGGCGAACGAGCAGCGGCTTCGTGCCGTGATGGACGCATCACCCCTGGTTATCGCCGAGGTCGCGTTCTCGGGGGAACCCCGTTGGTGGAACCGCGCAGCGTACGATCTCTTCGGCTGGGATCAAGAGGCTTCGGGACCGAGACATATCCCCGTTCAGGAAGGTGCCCGCAAGGTCATCTCCAGCCTCTTGGCCAGAACACACGCTGGTGAAGCCACCCTCGGGACCGAAATCGGCGCCAGCCGACCGGACGGGCGGCAACTTGAGCTGTCGATCTCCACCGCTCCGCTACGGGACGCCCAGGGGAACGTGTCGAGTGCCCTGATGGTGGCCGGTGACGTGACAGAGCGCCGCCGGCTCCTCGACCAGTTCCATCAAGCCGAACGTCTGAGCGCCATGGCTCGTATGGCGGGGGGGCTTGCGCATGACTTCAACAACCTGTTGACGGTGATCCTCGGCTGCAGCGAGGTCCTCTTGCGCCGTGCCGGTGACGAGCCCGCTGTGCGAGATGAGGTCGGCGCCATCCAGCGAGCGGGTCAACGTGCCGCTGCCTTGACCGCCCAGCTCCTCGCCATCGGGCACCGGCGTGCCATACAACCCACGGTCGTCGACTTGAACGACGTCGTCCTCTCCATTCAACCGATGTTGACGAGCGTGATCGGTGCCGACATCGAGCTCGAGGTCACTCCGTATTCGCGTCCCGCTCGAGTGATGGTGGACCAGGCCGAGATGGAGAGGGCGATCTTGAACCTGGCCATCAACTCTCGCGATGCCATGCCTGACGGCGGCTGCTTGAACCTCGAGGTCAAGGCCACCGGTTCCGGGCGGGGCGACGGCCGTCCAAAGCTCTTCGGTTTAGTCATCTCCGACACTGGTGTTGGGATGGACGCGGAGACTCAAGACCATTGCTTTGAGCCGTTCTTCACCACGAAGGGCTTGGCTCGCGGGACCGGGCTCGGGTTGTCCACGGTTCATGCCATGGTAACCCAGGCCGGAGGTCAGGTCCTCCTCGACAGCTCTCCGGGAATCGGCACCGCCATCACGTTGTGGTTCCCAGCGCAGCGGGTTGGAGCTCCTGTTGCCGTAGGTGACCAGCCGGGGGGCCAGGTCGCGACCACCGGCTCGGAAAGCATCTTGTTGGTCGAGGACGAGCCCGAGCTTCGTCGCCTGGTCGACCGCGAGTTGACGGCCCGCGGTTATGACGTACGTGTGGCGGCAAACGCCACGGAGGCGCTTCGACTCGCCCAGGACGAGTTGAACCGGTTCGATCTGGTCGTCACCGACGTCGTCATGCCGGGAATGAGCGGGGTCGAGTTGGCACAGATGCTCTTGTCCATCGATCCGGGCCTGCCGATTCTCTTTGTATCAGGCCATGTCGATAAGGATTCGCTGGCGCCACATACCTTGTCCGAGGAAGCGGACCTACTCGCCAAACCCTTCACCCCCGAGCAGTTGGCCGGCAGAGTGCGGGAGCTGCTGGATGGTGCCAAGAACCAGCGCCGACGCTCAGCGATCTGAGGTTCAGGGCTCGAACCGATAACCCACACCTCGGACGGTGCGGATCCATCGCTCTGTACCTTCATCTTCGATCTTCCGGCGGATGCGCCTGATGTGCTCTGTCACGGTTCCGGCGTCCTGCCACGCCGACGACGATCCCCACACTTGCGCCAGGAGTTGCTCACGGGTGAAGACCTGGCGGGGAGACGACGCCAAGAAGGCGAGCAGATCGAACTCCTTGGCTGTCGTCTCGATGAGCTCGCCCGCCATGTGGACCTCCCGGGTCACCGTGTCGATGGTAAGGGGACCGAAATCGAGGGCCTTCTTGGTGGGGGTCGTCGTGTTTGTTCGACGAAGCACTGACCCGATCCGGGCCACGAGCTCGTCCGCCGAGAAGGGCTTGACCACGTAATCGTCGGCACCGAGCCGCAACCCGAGCACCCTGTCGTTTTCGCGGTCCCGGGCCGTCAGGAGGATGATCGGGGTCTCGCTATTGCGCCTGATGCCCGTTAGGAGCTCGAAGCCGTCCTCGTTGGCCAGCATCACGTCGAGGAGAACCAGATCGGGGGGTCGATTGGCCATGGCATTGGTTGCCTCGGCAGAGTTCGCCGCTTCGGTCACCTGGTAGCCCTCGGTCTCGAGCAGGCGCACCAGCATCTGCCGGATATCGGGGTCGTCATCGACCACCAGGAGCCGCCCGCGGGAGGCCGATCTCGACTCGTTCTCGGTCATCATCAGACGGATCGATACGCCGCTGGAGGGTCCACTTTCTACCAGGTGGTGGTCACGTACTGTAGTCGTTGTTGACCAAATCTTGGAGAACCATTTCGTGGTCGATCCCCCGGAGAATTAGGCGAGACAGCGATTCCGCGAGGCCGCTCGCAGTTGGCCTGCTGTTGACTCTGCGTAGCGCCCAGTGTGGACTGGGAATTCCAGAATTTCGGGGATGTCCCAGGAGACTGGTCTTGAGGCTGCCATTCCTGCCGGGGCTCCGGCGTCGCGAAACTGCACTGTGCTCGTGGTCGGCGCCGACGATTGGGCCATCGAGCAGGCAGCGGCCGAGCTTGAGGCGGGCGGCAATCGGGTGTTGCGATGTCACGAACGGGGGGAGCCGGCCTTCCCCTGCAACGCCATGATCGAGGGTCGGGACTGCCCGCTGGATGACGGCTTCGAGGTCGTGGCCGACGTCCGGTCCCGGGCTGCCGCCGGGCTGAGCCAGTCCGAGCTGGGGTCGTCTGCGGTGCCCGAGCTGGCCGGCCCCCGGTGGTGGCGGGGCTCGGCGTCGAGCCGCCCCTGCAACGTTGGTTCGGTCGTGCTGTTCCGACACGTGGGCATTTGGTCACTATCTGTGAGGAAGTGGCCGCCGGCCAGGGTGGCGGGATGATCCCGGCACCGGTTTTTGAGAGGAGCCAATCGATATGACCGAAGTCGCCGTACGGAACATCGACGAGATCGAGCCCTGGCTGGAGGAGCTTTGGAACGCTCGTGGGACCGACCTGCTCCTCACCGCCAGTGCACCGCCTCTGATCCGGGTGGACGGCGAGATGCGCCCGGTCACGAAGGGCGAACCCCTCTCCCCAACCGCCGTCGAAGGCCTGGTCCACTCAGTAATGGGCGAGCCGATGGTCCCGCGGTACATCGAGGACCGCGAGATCGACTTCGCCTTCTCGTGGCGAGACCGGGCCCGCCTCCGCTGCAACGCCTATCACCAGCGGGAGAGCTGTGCTCTGGCGCTGCGGATGATTCCCTACGAGATCCCCGGATTCAAGGAGCTGGGCATTCCCGAGGTGGTGCAGCGCCTAGTCGAGCTCCCCATGGGCCTCGTCATCGTCACTGGGCCGACTGGATCGGGAAAGTCAACGAGTCTCGCGGCGATGATCGACTACATCAACCGCCATCGGCGCTGCCACATAGTGACGATCGAGGACCCCATCGAGTACGTCCACTCGAACCACAATTCGGCCGTCTCTCAGCGTGAGGTGGGGACCGATACCGAGTCCTTCCACCGTGCCCTTCGATCAGTGCTCCGCGAAGACCCGGACGTGCTGCTCGTGGGTGAGATGCGCGACCTGGAGAGCGTCGCGGCTGCCCTGACGATCGCCGAAACGGGCCACCTCGTCTTCGCCACATTGCACACCAACGACTCCGCTCAGGCGCTCGACCGCATCGTCGACATCTTCCCATCGGATCGCCGCGACCAGATCCAGGTCCAGTTGGCCTCGACCCTGGAGGGAGTCGTCTACCAGCGACTGCTCCCGAGGGTCGAGGGCGGTTTGGTGGCTGCTTACGAGGTCCTCACTGCTAACCACGCTGTACGAAACCTCGTACGAGAAGGCAAGACCCGTCAGCTGCGCAACGTCATCTCCACTCACCAGTCGGAAGGGATGCGGACGTTGGAGATGGCGCTGTCCGAGCTCATCCAAGACGGTGTTATCGATTACGAAACCGGCCTAAAGGTGAGCCTTTACCCGAAGGAGGTCCAGAAGCCTATGCCGGTCGCCCAGGCTGCCGCTGTTGCCCAGACGACCGCTGAAGGAGCACCGCCGGCGGATCGGTCCAAATCAGGCGAGTCGACCGAGCCCGTCCGGGTGGCCTCGGTCTGAGCCGAATCCGCTCATCGGAGGGATGGTCGCAACTATGGCGAAGTCAAGGCACACGATTTGGGCAGCATGGACAACTCCGCGGCGCGAAACCGCATCGGAGAGCGGATTCACGCTCATCGAGCTGCTAATCGTGGTCCTCCTCGTTCCCATCGTCATCGGAGGCGTCGCCGTGGCATTGATCACGGTGTTCAAGGACCAGGCGGGCGTGCAGAACAGGATTTCCGACTCCCACGACGCTCAGCTGACTTCCACCTACTTCGTTCGGGACGTTCAGGGTGCCACCCAGTTCGAGACCAACTCCACGGCGCTCTGCGTTCAGACGTCGGCCGCGCACACCTCCTACACTCAGGTGCTCGGTCTGGAATGGCCCTCGACAACTCTGCCCCCTCCAGCGGTCGCTTCGGTGTCGTACGTCTACGAGTCCGGTGGTACTGCGCCGCCGATCCTCGTGCGGTGGTACTGCTCGGGCGCGACCACAACTCCCTCTACGGTCGCCCACGGCCTCACGGGAACTCCGACGGTGTGCGTCCGCACCAGCTCGGGATGCATCACATCGTCAAGCCTCGAACCCCTGCTGACAGCTGGCGTCACTGTGATCAACATCTCTGTCCCAGATACGACGAGCGGGTTCTCCTACAACCAGCTAGCGGCGCCCAGGATCGTTTCCTCGTCGAGTGCAGGCCCTCCGCCCCCGAACAAGTTCAATATAATCTTGCTCGGTGGAGGGTCATGCCCGATCTTGACCCTTAAGAACGTCGCTACGCTCAATGTGGGGTCCGGAAGCAGCGGTTCCATTGCCATAAACTCGGGCTGCTCGACAGCCGTTAAACAAGACAACAACTCGAATCTCGGTGCTAGGTCCATCCAAACCCAGTCCACCACGGGACTCCAACAAAACTGCACCCGCTGCACTCCGTCGAACTATTCGGCAACCGCCAACTACAGTCCAGATAAGGTCCCTGATCCGTACTCGACGGCTCCTGGGGCCCTCATCGCTCCATCAAAGCCGGCTATAAGTGGTATCTGTACCCCGGGAGTCGGCAATACTGTGGCTTGCACGGCAGGGTACTACTCACCGTCAGCGGTGCCTCCAAACTGCCCGAGCTTCGCAAACAATGGAGTAACAGTCACTTTCGCCGCGGGCACCAGTTACTTCGACAACTGCACGCTAAGTCTCCCGAATAACGTCAATTTCACCGCCACCGGCGTGCTCTTCTATTTCACCAACGGGGCGTCTATGCAGGTGGGAAATAGCCCATCAATCAACATGACAGCGGCTACGACTCCAGGGGGACCGGGGTGCCTGGCTTCGGCTTCCGCCTACTACGCCACCTATCCGTGCGTCGCTTTGTGGCAGGCGTCGAGTGACGCCACAGCCTGGACGTGGGGCGGCGGGTCTCAAAGTGGGAGCGTCTCCGTAGCGGGGAGCGGTCCTTTGGTCACGTCCCCAGGGGGGGTCCAGGGCAGCGCGGTCTACTTGCCTGGCGCCGCCTTCACCATTAGCAATGTCCAAAACCTGACTATCACCCAAGTGGTACTTCAGAGCATGGTCATCGACAATGTCGGCACCACCCAAATCGGGTAGCGCCGGCAGTCGCTCCGTCTGGGTAAACGGGCGGCAGGACGGCGACACGCTGGTCGAGGTGCTCATCGCTGTCGTGGTTATCGCGCTTTGCGCTGTGGCCATTCTCGGAGCGCTGACGACGACGCTTTCTAGCTCCGGTGAGCATCGGTCGTTAGCCGCCGACGACGCGATCTTGACCAGCTTCGCCGAGCAGGTGAAGGAGGTCGTCGAACTGGGGTCTAACCCGACTTGGCCCGGCACGTCGTCGAGTGACTGCCCTTCCTCCGGGACTTTGACCCAGTGGTACCAGAAGGTAAGCGACATCCCGGTCCCGTCTCCGTTCACCACTAGTGGCGCCTCCTACCCGCTGACGCTTACCAATGTCCCCTTTTCGGGCTACAAAGTCAGCATCCCCGCTACGTACGAGGTGAGTGGTAACAGCACAATGCCAGGTAACAGTACGACGTGGTGCTCGACGGTGACAACGGGCATTCAGGAGGTTACGTTATCCGTCACAGCTCCAACTGGGGTAAGCGACTCCTTGAACGTAGTCGTACGAAAGCAGAACGATGGCAGCGCCTAAGTTGCGAACCAATGAGTCGGGAGCCGTGCTCGTCCTTGCCCTGGTGTTCATGGTAGCGGCAGCCCTCATGGTCGTACCGTTGGCGGGCTATGCCACTTCCAACCTCGGCAACACGTACAACTTGGGGGTTAACCGAGATGTACTTACCGCGGCCGACAGCATCATGGACGATGCCATCGAGTCGGTGCGCTATTCGATGACCCAGGGCCGTCCGGACTTTACGAGCCCTCCCGGTAGTTGCAGCGTGACAGTGCCTGCGTTGGCCGAAGGAAGTTCAGGCACGCAGTATCCCATCCAGGTCACCTGTGAGGGGTACCCGCTCACGAGCACGAACCCGGGTTGCACGCCCACGACGCAGCCGGGGTGCGCATTCACCGACTCCACTGCGAGCCGGGAGGTCGTGTTCTTTGCCAAGTCTGGCGGGAGCACCATCGTGCAAGCCGTCGTCGAATATTGGGATTTCCTCCCTAGCTGCACCTCGAACTGCGTTGCGACTGGTTACGCAACCAAGATTGTCTCGTGGAGCGTGACTCCAGCGAACGGCTGACCGGTCGACGAAGTACGGGGCAAGGAGAGGCTCCCAGCAGACAAATCGACCTTCTGACTCCTGACAACGAGGGAACCCTTTTGTTTCACCAATGGACTGTCACGGATCCGTCGCTGGTCGTGAAGACTCTTTTTGCGATCACACCGCCCTGTCACGACCGCAACGTCCAGTTCACAGCCTAGTGCGGGTGATCGTGGCTGGGCATTTGCGTCCGTGGCTCGAGTCCAGTCCCGCAGTTGTGTACGGTGACGCGGCATGTCTATGCGCAGTTCGAGAAGAGGTGCCCAGCTCCCTTATCAGCTCTTGGCTGGCGTGATCCCGTGCCGCCGAGGCTGGCTGGCGGCGACGGCGAAACTGCAAGGAATCACAATGTCCCCAGAGACGCCCCAGGTATTCCGGACGTTTCTGGAGGTGCTGGACTACAAGCCCGCCTATCAAGTGATTACGGCATTCGTTCCTATCGGACTTCTTGATGAGCACGCTCCGCGGGGTCGCAAGTGTGAGCGGGAAGCGAGAAAGATACTGCCGTGGCCGAGAGCTGGGGCGATAATGTCCTCTCCAGCGAGAGCCGCATTGCGGACCGCTAGCTACGATGACGCCGTCTTGGCGAGTGGAGGCCATCTCAGCCCGGTGAGCTGGAAGAGGTTCAAGAAGATCGCTGAGGTGGACAAGGACATCGCACCCTACTGGCAGCGCACGGTGTTCGAGGTCCATCCAGAGCTGAGCTACTTTCAGTTGAACGGCGATCAACCGCTCAAGCACTCAAAACATACTCAAGCAGGACGTGAGGAGCGGCGGAGGGCGTTGCAGGCCAAATTCCCTGGCGTCGAACGGATTCTGGACGTGAGATTGCCAGACGTAACGCCCACCCAGCTGCTCGACGCCGCAGCCAGCCTCTGGACCGCCCGGCGCATCCTCTCACGAGCTGTCTCGCGGCTTCCTGAGGACCCCGAGTGGGACAGCCAGGGCCTCAGGATGGAGATTGTGCGCTAGCAGAAGCTGGGTAAGGGCACTTCGGCCCCGGAACAAGATAGGTGAAAAGGAGACCGTATGGACCCGTGGGACCCAGCAGTCGGTAGTAGGTCACACCCGCGAGCTTAAGCTGCAAAAAGTACCTTCCCACAGGTACTGCCGAAACCAGAGCGCATTCGCGGAGCCCAGGTTCGAGTTGAGCGTACACAGGTTCGAAATATCGCCACGATATTTGGCGAAGACCCGGTCGTAGGCTTGCCGTTGAGTGGGCACCGTTCCACTCGAAGCCGGCATCGATGGAAGAGGGCTTGACCCTTTGGGTTATTGCCGCGTTGGCCGCCTGCCACCGTGCCGCACTGTACGCGCCTGCATTCAAAGTGAAAGCGATGGTCGTGATCGCGAGCAACGAAGAAAGGATCGCTCCGAGCGCCCAAGCGTGACGAGTCACATGGTGACGCTGGCTGGCGCGCAGAAGCAGAGCCGCTAGTGGAAGAGCTAGCGGCCAAAGATAGCGGTCGAAGAAGGAAGAACTCACCAAGCAATAGACGGCCAAACCCCCACCCATAAGCAGGCCAAAGATCTCCAGTTGCGCGGGGGGTAAGGTCCAGTCCCGCAACCTCCGCACGCGTACCTGATTACGACGGGCAAGGTCGGCGGCGATCCAAGTTAGAAGGCCGCCGAAAGCACAGGCGACAAGGCACAAGAGGTCCCAGAAATACGTTGGCAGCAGGAGGGGGCGACCACCGTATAGCAGCTCAGTGCCCTGAAACCCCTGCTGCACGAGGTAGTTGCCGACGAACACCGTATGGTCGCGCCACAAGAGGACAAGACCGGCTAGACAAACGGCGATGCCTGGCACAACAGTCCACGAAACGGTTCGGATCCGCGCCCATGTAGCGATCGCAATTGCTGGGGAGATTACGAGCGCCAACGAGAAGAATGCTTCGAGAAGCCGAAGGGCGCTCGAGACGGACGGTTCAGTGATCGTGGAGACAAGACCACCGGGAATGCGAGAAGCCCACACGTATATCAGGGCACAAACGGCGAACTCAGCCAGGCCGAAGGCGAGATATCGCCGGCGGTGTCGAGGCGAGTCCGCCAAGATGAATGAGGCGAGCACCGCGATAGGGGCTGCCAGAGCGAATTGACGTATAGAGAAGCCCCACGCACCTACGGCAAGAGATGAGGCTAGAAGCACCCAACGGGGCCAACCTCGGCGGGAGGAGGCCGCAACGCCGAGCGCAAGGCAGATGATCTCAGCCGCCAGCGCGGGAACGTCCGTCATAAACGTAGAAGTATTGAAAGCGAAGCCGGGGAAAAGAAGCAGCAGGAGTACAGCTGAGAAAGCCCTGGCGGGACTCAGAACCTGCCTGGCGAGGTAGTACGCACAAGAGATACCAATGACAGCAAGGACCGCGGTCGAGATACTGAAGATCCATCCCTGAATTCCAAACGTCCGCAGGAAAGGCCACGACCAGAGGATCTGACCGACCAGCGTCGGAGACGACCAGCCGGTGAAGAAAAAGCTTCCAGTCGAAACAAAGTGGGCGGCAACTCGACGGTATGCCCAATCGTCGTTCTGAGGAAGGCTAAGTGAGCCTGCAGACCAGGCGACCAGTGCAGGGAGGACCACCCCGAAAGCATTGAGGATGAGGGCTAAACCCCAGTCCTTGGGCCAGCTCGGTCTACGCCCGAGGTTCTGGGCGACAGAAAGACACGACTCCGCAGGTGGTTCGGCTGAATCTGTAGGAGCGAGGGTGAGAGACAGGTTAGGTGGCATTGCGCCAACGGGTGAGGGCTTGGTCGGTCTGTTCCGCCGGCGGAGGCAAAGATCCGGCGCCTAGCGGCGTGCTGTCCTCGACCACTGGTTGATCGCTCATCCCGCATACAACAATTGCAATAGCATCGTCGATGTTTGTACAACGCGATTGTTGTTCGATGCCAAGGACTGTCAGATAGGGGTACTTTCGTAGCCCCATCCTTTGCAGGCGATACTGGAGCATGGCTCGGAGGACGCCGAGCCCGTAACGGATACTCGGGCCAAGCGAAATAGATGAGGAATCGTCTTCGTAGCGAGTTGGGCAGGAGAGTTCGCCGATCCGCGCTCCCGCGGCCAAGGCCTGAAGAATCAACTGGTTGTCGAAAACAAATTCATCGGAATTTAGGTGATACGGGATCGCCAGCAGCATATCCCTGCTGTACGCGCGTAGACCGGTGTGGTACTCAGACAGTTTTCCGGCAACTGTGAAATTCTCGACAAGTGTGAGGAAGCGATTAGCTAAATATTTGTACCTCGGCATCCCGCGGCGCACAGCGTTCTGAGCCAAGATGCGCGATCCGAGCACAAGGTCGTATTCACCGCAGGAGACCATCGCCGCCAGAGGCACGACCAGGCGAGCTGAGTACTGGTAGTCGGGGTGCAGCATGACGATAATGTCTGCGGCCGACGCAAGCGCAGTGTCGTAGCAGGTCTTCTGGTTGGCCCCGTAACCTCGGTTCACTTGATGGCAAACGGGATTGAGGCCTAACTGAACGGCGATATCTACCGTTTCGTCTTGGCTGGCATCGTCCACCAGGAGGACTTCGTCGATTGCCGAGAGGTCCAGCTCCGCGAATGTACGCGCCAACGTCGCGGCGGCATTGTACGCCGGAAGGACTACCGCCACTCGTTTCCCATTGAGCATGGAGACTCTCTGTTCTCGGAACCGATAGGTGCGACTGTTATCTCGCGGCTCGTAATGGCTCTAACACAACCGACCCTCAGTTGTGATCCGCGTCGTGCGCGTCAAGCGCCGTGCCGATGGAACGTATTGACTACTGCCGCGGGCGGCAACAATGGTCTTCTCCTCATGCAGGGATAAGCCAGTTCGGTACGGAACGAGAGATCCCAGCGAAATAGGACGGTTGATTGATTGGAAGATGATCGCGGCGAAGAAGACGAGACTCACGGCATGGAGAATTGATAGTGGCAGGGCGAGCCGGGTCCCGAAGAGCATCTGGTAGAAGCCGAATGGAAACTGCAACTGTGTGGCGACAAGCAACAGCGTCGTGATCGTAAAGATCTGCTTCCGATTGGCGGCCTGATCAATGAACAGAGCAACTGCGGCAGCGATCCAGACCATGTACTGCGCTGAAAGGACCCTGTCGGTCAGGAGAAGAACGATGACGACGAGGAGGAGCCAACGTGCTGCGTCGTGGCCAGGCAGGGGGCGACGGATGGCTCGCCACAGGCAATAAAGCGCTCCAATAATCAACAGGTACGACGAGATGGCCGAGATGACGGAGTCAATGCCGCCCAAGAACTCGACAGAACCCGAGATGGTAATCGGGACCAGGTGACCAGCTGCTGCCAGCGCGTACAACGGTACGGCGAAGATCGATTCGACTTCGACACCTCTACCTGTCTGGACTTGGATGATGTACCAGAGGGAATTGCTCGCTCCGAAGCAGACGAAGGGCAGCAGTCCGACTGCGAGAGTCGCGCCGGCAGTCGCGAGATACGCGGTCCGCCTGCCTCTGGGGACCAGCCGAAGGATGATGACCAGGAAGACCGCTGGCCACAGCTTGATGAGGGCGGCCCAAGCCAAGCAGATGGCTGCCCAGCGGTGATTGCCGCGCTGGAAGCTGAGCACACCGGCGACCAATAGGCCTGCCACGAAGATGTCGAGCCGGCTCCAGAAGATCGGCCCCAGGAGCGGTGCGGCGAATACCCACACGAAGGCCCCTGTTCTCCGGCCGGACCGGAGCAGGAGCCGAAGGATTAGAGCATCGACGACGAGGGCAGCTAAAAGGAATTCTGCGCTGTACCAAGACAGGGAGACGGGAGGAAGAGCGAGGACTGGGAGGACGCCAGGCGGATACAAAAGGTGGAAGTCCCGGTAGGGGATCTGGCCCTGCCAGAAGGAGTGGGCCCAGAGCCAGTACTCCCTGAGGTCTCCATCGCTACGGAAAACACGCCGGTACGGCGCCATACCGTGGAGGGCCAAGACTCCGTACAACCGGAGGGCGCCCCACGCAAGCCAGACACGGGGTTCAGCGGCGCTCTGCGAGACCGCGGCGAACCAGCGCTGAAGTCGCATTTCCGCCCTCGGAAACGCTTGCGCACGCGAGGAGGCGGTCATCGATTAGTCCCAATAAGAGTCAGGTCTGGGGGAGCTGGCTTGGGAGTCTCTACCTTGCAGTCCAGCTGGCCAGCTGAATCCACCCAATGGGAGTCAGCCCGCTGACCGCAGCCGAAGGCCGCGGCGGCGAGTGTCAAACCGGCCGCAAGTCCCCATTCGTTGAAAAACGCCACCTTGTCGGTGAGGTTAAAGGCAGCCATTACGAAAGCGGCGCTGATCAGCAATCCACCTGTGCTGAGATGCAAGCGCCACATGGCGAGGGCGAACGCCACTAGGAGCGCCGCGGCAGTCATGGCGAGCCCCGGCCGAACGCCGTGCCGGAGGGCCAGGGAGTACAACGACAACGAGTCAGACCTGGGTGAGAGGAAAAGGTTGTAACGGATGGCGCCGCCGTAGAAGGACCCTGGAGCGGCGACCACCCACGGAAGGATGAAGATCAGGGCTCCACCAGTCGCCGCGGCTGTCCTACGCCAACCAAAATCCTTCCAGATGATGGCTAGCGGCAGGAGGAGCCAGCACGTCTGCTTGCAAATCAAACCGATGACAAGAGCTGCCATTGCCCAGTTGGGGTGGCCACGAAGAACGAGGTAAGCCGTGAGACATACGGCAAACAGCACGAGAGGGTCGACCCACGACTGCTCGAGGCCAAACATCGCCTTCGGGTACAACAAGGCCAAGCAGGGTAGAAGTGCCAGCGCTCTGGCCGTTGTCACGCGAGTAAGAATCACCGCGGTGCCGACCATCGCCAGGAGAAGACCATAACGAACGTCCCCGAACACAGCGTGGAACGGCCACAACAGCACAGCAGCGCCAGGTAGGTAGACGAATTGGTTCTTTACTTCCAGTGGAATTCCGCTTGTCCACTGCAGCGTATAGAAGTTGTGGCCGTGGCTTAGGCCTCCGGTGGCTGCCTGCAGCATGTACCAGACGTCTATGGCGGGTTTGGGGCTCGAAAGGATCATCGACACGCCGGCAAGGCTCATCGCAACAACTATGGCGTATGTGACTCGGCGACTATTGTCGAGGTTCAGCAGCGCCCAAATCATTGCCACCGCCGCCGATGCGGTAGTGACTCCCCGGCTGAGTGCGAGGAAACCACCTGAGCCGTATATCCCTGCGGGAAAATAGACGGAGACGAAGGTCCCGGTAGCAAGAGCGACACCGACCGCCCCTCTAACGTAGGTAAGCTTCGACTGAGAGCTTCGATTCGCAACCGCCAGTGCAAGCGCGAGGACGGCCATAAGGACGAGCAGGAATGCCTCGTTGGTAAACGCGCCGTTGCGGATGGTTATGGCTATCGTGATTGCTGCCCAAGCCGCTATGAGCGGTATTTCGATGCCAATCGTCGAAAAACCTCTGATTCCGAGTGGGAGTTCGGGCTCTGACCGGGTACCCGTCGCGCGCATGTTGCGAGTCGCGGCTAACCAGCCGCGTGGATTCGGGCCGCGTAAGGCTCAGGCGTTGCCGGGCTAGCCCGCCGGTGACGGGAGACGAAAAACCTCGCGGAAGCCAGTGAGGAACGTCGATAAGTCGCTACGAGGAACAGCGCAACCAAAATGGCAGTCATTTCGCCCCAGTAGGCCCACATGCCGGAGTGGATGTACGTCTGGACTGTGAGCCCAGCACTCGCGATCGACGCCAGAGCGAGGCGCAACCAGTGACTGCCGGCCACGACCACCAGGACCACGGCGACGGCAGGGGCGCCGTAGTAGGCATCCATCACGGTTTCGAAGAGGCATCTGACGGCCAGAGCGGCGCCCAGGAGACAGATGATTGCCAGTGGGTTACGGCGGAACCTGGCGGCTAGGACGCCGAGCCCGCACGCCACCAGTAATCCGATAACGCGGCTAGGCCCGCTGGCTACTACATCGGCACCCAGTTTTGGGGCCAGCAAGACCCACGGAGTGGGATAATCCTCCCTTGGGTAGTTCGGCTGATTGAGCAGCGCGTGGAGCGTGGCGTGTGGGTTGGGGATGAGGACTGCCAGGAGCAACGCACCTGGGAGCACTGCCGCCCGCGCGAGCCACGGAGCGGCACGTCGCAGGCCTGCTAATCCTACAAAGATCGGGATGACTCCGATCGTGTAGAGCTGCATGCAGAGCGCTCCGCCCATCAACCATGCCGATGCCGTCCAGTGATCGCTGAGGGCCTGCTCGAGTGCCAAAGCCGTAAGACCCAGTGCGAGGACATCCTCGGGATGGCCCCACATGACCAACGTCGGCCAGAGGGCCGCGGCCGCCAATATGGCGAGGACCTGACGGCGCTGGACGCTAACTCCTAGCGTGCGAGCAAGACGTTCGAGCCCGTACACGGCCACGCCCGAGCAGGCAAGAGTCAGCGGGCCCACAAGGAGCCAGGCGGTCGGTTTTGGTATCTGAACCAACCCGGGCACGGCCTCAGTGAGCCCGAACTTCGAGCTCAGGATGACCACTGGGGTCAAGAAGACATGGAAACCAGGAAGGGTGACCAGGTAGCTGTGAGCGCTATAGATAAAGGAAAAACCGCCCCAGCCGATCCAGTGGGCGGACCGGATGCTGCTCCAGATATCCCCAGGCTCGAGCCAATACCAGGAAGCGTGACGAATCAGCCGTGGCCACAACAGGGTGTAGGCCATGCCGGTAACCACGACGGCGAGGGTGAGCATCGGGATCCACCAGCGGGGCAGGCGCTGCTCCGCTGAAGTACAACTCGAACCAGCCGGGTCACGTTCGATGGAGAGCGTAGGTAGTCGCATATAACGGCAGAGCTTTTCGGCGATCAGGGAGCCCGCACGAGCCGACGGACCGGAGAATCGCCTCCGGTCCGTCGGCATCGACGGGGTTATCCCCGAACTCGATCAGCTGAGCGAGTTGCAGTTATTGGTGGTGTCGTAGTTGGCACCGTTCACGTCCACCTCGCCAGTGTTGGCCACGAGGGCCACCGTGTACCCGTTGCCGCTACCGGGAACAGTGCGCAGCCAAGGCCCGACCGTGTTGCCGTTATATACGGTCGTCGTCGTCAAGTTGGTCAAAGCTGCCGGGAACGAGGTGGTCTGGGCCTTGTAGGCCTCGACCGCGGTCTCCACGCTCTTGGCGTCCGCGTTGCAAGCGGAGATCTTGGAGTTCTTAGTGGTCGAGCCCACCGCGAAGATCACGATGGCGGCCAAGATGGCCAAGATGATGATGACGATCAGGAGTTCGATGAGGGTGAAGCCCTCCTCCCGCTTCTTCTTCAGTTGCTCACGCACCAGTCGTGGCTCCTTTCGTTACAGCCCGAGCCGCCGACGGCGCCCGTGGCACTGCCCCCCACCTTGGGGGTTGGCCCGATTGTCCGAGACCGATGTCTACAGCAAATCCCCGATGGATAAACTTGCGGCCAAATCGCGGCGGCTCTCCGACGTCGGACACGCGACTGTTGCGAGTCGCAAGCCGCGGACAGACGGGAACACCACAAAGCAAAGCGGTGCTCGACCCTCCAGGGGCAGGAGCCGTCAGGTGATATGGACCTGGTGGTAGATCCCGTACATGGCCGAGATCAGGGCAATGGCGACGAAGCCCACGATGAGTCCCACGAAGAGGATCACAGCCGGCTCAAAGAGAGCGGTGAACTGCTTCAGCTTGTAGTCAAGCTCGCGGTCGAAGTAAATGGCAGCCGACTCGAGCTGGTTGTCCATTGTCCCTGTGTTCTCGCCCACCATGAACATGTGGCGGGCGGCAGGCGGGAACAAGCCTGTCTGCGCAAGCGGTCCAGCCAGTCCCTTGCCCTGCATCATCTCGGTCCGCGCTTCGGCTAGGCCGGTTTGATACACGTGGTTCGTTGTGGTGGTGCTGGTTACTAACAGCGCTTCGGGCAAGGGAACGCCCGCCTCCACCATGGAGTGCAGGATGCGGCAGAAACGCTCCAGCACGGCGGTGCGGATTAGGTCCCCGAGCACGGGGATCTTCAGGAACAGCTTGTCGCGTAGTTCGCGTCCGTTGGGCGTCAGCGTGCCATAGAGGGCGAGGGCTACCAGCAGGGCGACTACTCCGACGATCACGAACCAGTCGTTGGCAAAAAAGTTGGCGATGGCGATGAGCATGCGCGTTGGCAATGGCAACTTGGCATGGAGAGAATTGAAGAAGGTTTTGAACCGCGGCAGCACGAACCCTGTGATGATCACGACGGCGACGATGGCGAAGCCCAAGACGATAGCTGGGTACATCAGAGCCGAGGTCACCTTGCGACGCGCCTCAATGTCACGGTCGATGTAGTCGGCGAGCTGGTCCAGGACGATATCGATGTTGCCGGTTAGCTCGGCCGAACCCAGAATCCCGAGGTAATAGGGGGGGAAGGCTTTGGGATGCATCGCCGCGGCGCCGGCGAAGGTTGAACCCTCGCGCAGAGAGTCGGCCATCTCAGCCAGCACTCGGGCGAAGGTCTTGTTGGCCATCTCTTCAGTCATGACTTCGAGCGCCTCGAGCACCGGAATACCAGCCCGCATGAACACCGCCATTTGGCGCGAGAAGTGCATGAGCTCCTTGCGGGGTACCTTCTCTCTGGTGAGCTCGAGCTGGAGGACGCTCTTCTTCTCCTTCACGTCGACCGGCGACAAGCTCCGATCGAGCAAGGCCCGCCGAGCCATGCCGAGACTGAGAGCGTCCTCCACCCCCGTGACGGTCAGCCCATCGGGGGTGATCGCCTTGAACTTGAACTTGGCCATCGCGTGCTCCCTCTTATGCCGCGTAGATCGAGCGAACGACTTCCGAGATGGTGGTGATGTCGTTGGAGATCAGATCGATCGCCTCGGTTCGCAGGGTACGCATTCCTTGGCTGATGGCCATGCGCTGGAGCTCTTCCTGGGTGGCCCAGCCCACGATCAGACGCTTGATCTCAGGAGTGATGCGCATGAGCTCGTACACTCCGATGCGGTCCCGGTAACCGGTACCGGCGCAGAAGTTGCAACCTTCGCCCATCCAGAATGTGGACTTCTCTTCGGCTCCACTCTCGTGGAAGAAGGCCAGCTCCTCGTCCTTGGGCGTGTAGGGCACCTTGCAGGTCTGGCAGGTGCGTCGCACGAGGCGCTGGCTCACTACAGCCAGCACCGACGAGGCGATGAGGAACGACTCGATTCCCATATCGAGGAACCGGTGCAGGGCTGCAGCGCAGTCGGTTGCGTGAAGTGACGACAGCACGAAGTGGCCGGTCAGGGCAGACTGCACAGCCACCCGGGCCGTGTCCACGTCGCGAATCTCCCCGACCAGGATCACGTCGGGGTCCTGGCGCAGGATGGACCGAAGTCCCGTTGAGAAGGTGATGCCCGCCTGCTCGTGGGTCTGAATCTGGTTGATGGTGGGAAACACGTACTCGACCGGGTCCTCGATCGTCATGATGTTGCGGTGAGGCTCGTCGATCTCGCTGAGGGCCGCGTAGAGCGTGGTGGTCTTGCCACTCCCCGTCGGGCCTGCAGAGATCACCATGCCGAACGGCGCCCGAATCATCCGTGCGAACACCTCGTGGGTGTCCCGAGGCATCCCCAGCTCCGCGAGGCGAAACAGCGAGCGGCTCTTGTCCAGTACCCGCATCACGCAGGACTCACCCCAGATGGTGGCCACCGTGGACACCCGGATGTCGATCGGCTTCCCGTCGACTTCCATGCTCATCTGGCCGTCCTGTGGACGTCGGCGCTCCACAATGTTCATCCCGGCCAGGATCTTGATGCGGCTGGTGAGTGCCGCGGCCATCGATCCCGGCAACGGGTCCATGGCGTCGTGCAGCGCTCCATCGATGCGAAACCGCACCCTCAGGTGGTCGCCCTGCGGCTCGATGTGGATGTCCGAGGCCCTGTCGCGCAGAGCCTGGGTCAAGATGAGGTGGACCACCCGGACGACAGGGGCGTCGTCCACCGCGGCTCTATCCGTTAAGACCGTCTCAGCGGGGCGTAGAGCACTTTCGGTGGCGGTAAAGGCCTGGACGTACTGATGGATCTGCCCCAATGCCCTGTAGGCACCGTTGATCGCTCGCAGGACGTCCGATTCGGGGGCGATCGCGAGGTGCACAGCCTGGCGAGTCGTGTTGGCGAGGATCTGTGCGAGCTCGGGCGTTGGGTCCGATACGGCGATCGACACCCCGTCCTCATCCACCGCGACCGGGATGGCGATATGGGCTCGCGCCATGCTCTCTGGCAGAAGAGCCACCGCCTCAGGCGCGATGGTCTGTTGGGCCAAATCGATGAGCGGGATGTCGAGTTGCTGGGACAGGATGCCGGCCAAGTCCCTCTCGGTGACGGCCCCGAGCTCGACCAGAAGGCTCCCGATCCGCTTGCCCGAGGCTGATTGCTGGAGAAGCGCCTCGGCCAGCTGGGCGTGTGTGATCAATTCGGCGCCGACGAGAAGCTCCCCGAGCTGGGCGTGACCGCCCCGCTCGCCCGGACTTTGATCCGCCACGTCTCTCACGGTGTTTCCCTTGGGCATGGAGTGTTCAGCCCTCGGGTCCTTCTCGACTGTCACGGCTGACCTCCGCTGCGAGCCCGGTCCTCTCGTCTCGAGCCGGCTCTATCGAGGCCCGGAACGTAAAACGGTAGTCCTTGAGTCCCAGTTGAGATAGGACCCGCTCTCCCTGGCGGACATCGTGGGCGGCGACCCGCCGGCTGACCTGCGCGCGGCAATTCGCCCGGTTGCCCTGAGTCACGGGCGCCATGGTCCGATTCCAGGGCCATATCCCGGTCTATCGAGGGTCAACATTCGGCCAACCGGAGCAACTCGCAGTCCGGCCACGCTGTGTGATCTAAAGGTCGCTCTGCGCATATGCAAAGAATCCTCGCTCAGGGTGTTGGAGGTTAGGGGTCCATCGGTAGACTTTTTTCCATTCCTTGAGAGAGGAGGCCGAGGGAGGATGGCCCTCAGCCACGACGTCCTATTGGAGGAGCTCCAGAAGCTCATGGTCCAGCGGGAGTCGGGCGCGCTCTCGGGTGAGGAGTTCGAGAGGTACGCGGCGGCCCTGCTCAGTGGCTCAACGCCGACGGCGATGCCACCTCCGCGGCCGGCGGACGAGGCCCGCCCCCAATCAATGATCGAGAAGCCGCCACAGCGCCAAACGTCAGCTTGGACGGCGACGCCTACGGCGGTGCCCACCGTCCCCGCACAGGCACCGCCTGACGCCAACCCCACGGCCGAGGCGTCGTCGGGATCTGTCCCTACCCCTCCGCCACCGACGCCGTCTCGAGCCCGCACCACGTGGTCAGCCGTCCCCGGACCGAGTACCACGGCGAACCAATCGTCGCCTGGCAGCAACCTGTGGTCGGCTGTCCCTGCTTCTGGCATCTCCGCGGCACCACCTGAACTCGCGCCACCCAATGTTGCGCCACCTGAACTTGCGCCACCTGACCTTGAACCCCTGGCGGCGCCATCACGGGACCTAAATGGTCGGGGTCGCAAGTCAACTTGGGCGGCCCAACCCCAAGGTCCGACAGAAGAACCACGGTTCCCTCCGAGTCGCGAGCGTGGTCGGCGACGACTTCGTCGGGCGGTGGATCCGGATTCGAAGCTGGTCTCCGACCGTCCTAGAGCCGCCCTATCGCCCGAAGTCAAGAGCGGGCCCGACATGTCCGCTCCGGCCGCCGGCGAACAGCATCTTTCGGGCACCGCGGACCCAGTACTGGCGCGACCGACAAACGCATTCACGGCCGTTCCTGTCGCAACTACTGACTCCGGTCCGGTCGTCGAACAACCTGGACCTCCAAAGGAGAAAGGAAAGGGCCGTCTGCTCCGCCGTGCACTTCGCCCGGCGGTACGTTCTTCAGGCTCCGTCGAAATCAAGCCTCCGCCTCTCGAGACACCGATCCTCCCGCTGCAGGCCCCTGGGCTGGCGCCTTCAGAGGTCGCGCCAGCTGCCGAAACGGTCGTTGAGACGAAGCCGACCGATGGGCGCGGAGAGCACCATCGCAACAGAAGGCGCCCATCTTTTTCCGCCACACCGAATTCAGACACGTCCGCGGAATCAGCAGAGGCGGAG
>Ga0307477_10000805_pt1 | contig 30852 bp, 32 predicted proteins | sample atmos_gasesECM2C_FD_203316 | JGI IMG/M metagenome (GOLD analysis project Ga0307477, IMG submission 203316) | Hardwood forest soil microbial communities from Morgan-Monroe State Forest, Indiana, United States - atmos_gasesECM2C_515 | ecosystem: Environmental > Terrestrial > Soil > Temperate...
ATTTTTGCTTCGCTGAACTCGCTCCTGCTGCGCATCCATTCCAATTGTCCTTGCGAGGTCGCTGCCAGCGACCCGATGTCGGCCACCGCAACCACCAGCGCCGACGCCGTTGCCGCAGGCATCTGTCCAAGGCAGAGTTTCGCCGCGGTCGCCTTTCTCGCCGACGATTCCACCCAAAAAAAGCGGTACGGTTGCATATTGAAACTGGACGGAGCATGGCGGGCTGCATCGAGGATTTGTTCACGCAGTACTTGTGGGATTTCGACCGGCTCAAAGGCCTTCACCGCTCGCCTATGGAAGAGCGCTTCCAGGATTTCGCTCATGGATACCTCCATGTTGCTATTACAACATACTTGTGTTGCCAGCGCAACATGCAAAACTCAGTGCCAGCGCTACGATTGTGCCCTTCAGAGAACGATTCGGGGCCAGGAGCCGGCTGCTGGGAACCGCGCTTCTGGATTGTGGGCGTATAGCGGACAAATCGGAAGCCATTCGAGGCCAGATGTGCTGCTACGAAGCGCTGGCTGGGCACTCCCCAATACGGTGCGTTCGCGCCCGATCGAGCGTCAGTTTACCGCGTAATATTTCTCGATCATCCCGACGCCCTTGCGACAGTTTTTAGCGATTTGATAGATTTTGGCTCCCTCCATCAAACGCAGGCTGATCTATGTATGCCGTAGGCTGTACGCCGTACATGGTCGGCCTTTCGCGGTCGTCGCGAAGATTTTCCTCCTCAAGGATCGTCTTGAAGAGCTCGTGCTGCCACTTGTAAAAATGAGGTCGGTCGGTCCGGGCGTGTGCGCTCCTGTTGCTAGGGACAGCAGCAGTGCAAATAGCCAGTCTCGCTATTTTCGATTATCGTAGATTGTGAAAATAGCGCGGAACGCTATTTTTAACCTAGGAAGGCAGAGGTGGCCCACCCCACCAACATTCCCCGCCAGAAAGTATCGCAGGGCAGCTATTCAGCTTTTGTGCCAGCGCCCCTGCCTCCTGAACTGGAGTGGACACCGCGGTTGATTGGGGCACTCTCGGATGCAGACCGGCTAGTCGGAAGATTAGCGGGCGAGGATGGCCGGCTTCCCAATCCTCATATTTTGATCCGGCCTTTCGTACAGCGTGAGCTGTTCTATCGAGCAAGATTGAAGGCACACAGGCCACGCTGGGTGAGTTATTTGCCGCTGAGGCGGGAGCGGTCGTGGATCGCAGTCCCGAAGATCTTCGGGAAGTTGGCAATTACGCAGTGGCTCTTGAGCACGGGATCTCTCGCCTCAAGAACCATCCCCTTGCGTCAGGCTCGCCCGGGAGTTGCAGGAAAAACTCATGACGGGCGTCCAGGGGGCATGAAGCTGCGCCCGGACGTTTTCGGAAGATTCAGAATTGGATTGGCAAGCCTGGCAGCACGATCGCAACTGCTTCCTACATCCCGCCCCCGCCGGGAGAGGTCGAGCCGTGTCTTGCGGCCTGGGAAAAGTTCCTGCATGAATCGACCCAGCCGCCTCTCGTGAGCATTGCTCTGGCCCACTATCAATTCGAAGCCGTTCACCCGTTTCTTGATGGCAACGGCCGAGTCGGTCGGCTCCTCATAACCTTGTTCCTGATCGAGCGCCAGATTCTCCCGACAGCGCTGCTCTATTTGTCGGCGTTCTTTGAAGCATCAAGGCGAGACTATAATGTAACATTACGACGGTTTGCGCGGGATTAGCGAGCGTAGGGCATGGAACGATTGGTTGGAGTATTTCCTGCTGGGAGTCGCTCGCATGTCTGAGGATGCTTTGAGTCGAGCCATGCGCATCAACGGACTACTGGCCGAGCGGCAGAAGAAAGTCGCTGGAGAGTCGAGCAACAATCCGTTGCGTGTGGTCGAACTCTTCGGGGCAAATCCCTTCATCACTATAAAAGGCGTGGCGGACAAATTGGCGATCGCGTTTACGACCGCAGAGCGCGCCATCGAACGACTGGAACGTGCGAGGATCGTAAAACGGATCGGCGATGCGAAGCGCGACCGGGTATATTGCCGCGACTGCTCTCCTGGATATCCTCGAAGAGCCGGCCCGCCTCAAGCCTGCTGCCAACAGGTAACTCTTAGTGCTCTCAAACCAAGAACGCTGGAATGTGTCCCACAAGAGTGGAAACCATCGGAGCAATCTCTCGGAGCCGGTTTGCGGGTAACCTCCCGTTCGCCGACAAGTCCGAGCACCTAAGATCTGGCCGTCAGATTTTGGATCTGTGAGAATTCCAAACCAAAGCGACCGAGGTATTTGCGGAGCCGATCCGCATCGTTTGAGAAGGTCTTGCGTGTTCGGGAAGCGCCGAACAACGTACGACCAGCGTCCGACAGAGAGCGACTACGCCTGCACACATCCACGACGAAGGCTAGTTGGGCGCGATCGAAGAGGTCCAGCTCTTCCAACTGCCTATCATCAAGTAATTCCTGAAGATCGGCTTGAGAATGTGACTCGCCAGGAGCGCTCCACGATGCTAGGAGCCTTGTAATCTCTTCTTGCACGATGTTCGTAGAAATTCGACCGCCTGGTGCTAGTGTGGCCATCCGAGCGACCGCCGCGTTCAGGTCGCGGAAATTTCCGGACCAATTGGCGGTGGGAGAAAGTGCAAAAGCAAGGAATTTGTCGCGAGCTTCTTTGCTGAAAGTGACTTGTCGTCCTGCTTTCTCGGCGAAACGATCGAGTTCAAAGTCGAGGTTCGGCTCTATATCTTCGCAACGATTCTTGAGCCCGGGGAGCGAGAATGTCCAGAGGTTGATGCGTGCCAGCAGATCCTCACGAAATCTGCCTTGGCGCACAGCTGCAGATAGATCCCGATTCGTTCCTGCGATTAGCTGAAAGTCGCTGTGAGCTTCATCATCCGAACCTAACGGAAGAAATGTCTTTTCCTCCAGGGCCCGAAGCAGCATTGCCTGTTCATCAAGACCCAGTTCTCCAACTTCATCCAGAAACAAGACTCCCTTATCCGCAGCGCGAAGCAAGCCGGGGCGATCCTTCTGAGCGCCTGTGAACGCTCCTTTCACGTGCCCGAACAACGCCGACATGGCGGCGTCTCCACGAACAGTCGCGCAATTCACTTCGACAAAGGCTCCCTCTTCCGCTCGGCGGTTCTTTTTCAATTCGTAGATTCGTTTTGCCAAGAGCGATTTGCCGGCACCCGTCGGCCCCATGAGGAGCAGAGGGTCGCGAGTCGCGATGGCAACCTGCTCAATGCGATCTATGAGATGGTTGAATGCGCTATTGCGGGTATCAATCCCTCCTTTGAGATAGGAAACGGCGTCCCGCTGCTCTTGTCGAAATCTCGATGCGATCCGGTCATACTTGGACAGATCGAGATCGATGATCTTGATGATTCCTGGTGAACTACGATCCCGCTCGGGCGAACACTGCACCAACCGGCCCGGCATGTACCGTGACTCGGTCAAGAGAAACAAGCAGATCTGCGCGACGTGGGTGCCCGTCGTGATGTGGATCAGATAGTCTTCCGATTCCGTATCGAACGGGTACTGACGAGAGAACCTAAAAAGCGTTTCATAGACTTCCTCAAAATCCCAAGGGTCGCTGAACTCCATCTCGTGCTGACGGATTTCCGTTTCCGGCGAAACAGTTCGTATGTCAGCACGCACGGTTTTTGCCAAGGACGAGTCGCGCTTGCCATGCAACAGTTCAAAGCGACGGACAATAAGATCTGGCTGTCGGCACAGAGAAACGGAAGGGCGCCAGTTCTGCCAACGATCGGGGTGTTTGCCCATGTCCAGGGTAGTGCCCAGCAAACCAATAACGACGACACTGCGTTGAGTCTTATCCATTGGAATACTATCTTATCCTATAGTATAAGCACTGCAGGGTCTCGATCGGGCTATTTCGCGCAACACTCGACACTTCAGCAACTTCCAGAGAAGCCTGTTATGGCCCCGTACTTGCTTGTCTCTAGTGCAGAAGGAGACCCAAAATGTCAGGCGAAACGTACAACGTAATTCACAACGGACAGGGCGTTCCGATCAAAGCCTGGACGAAAGGGGTCCAGTTGGAGGAGCAGGCGAAAGGGCAGTTGCTGAATGTCGCCCAGTTGCCATTCGTCTTTCGCTGGATCGCCGCGATGCCTGACGTGCATTGGGGAATCGGCGCGACAGTAGGAAGCGTGATTCCGACCAAAGGCGCAATCATTCCGGCTGCGGTCGGAGTGGATATCGGTTGCGGAATGATGGCGGTCCAGACTTCACTGAATGCTCGTGATCTGCCGGATAACCTGCATGGCATCCGCGCAGCGATCGAACAGGCTGTTCCGCACGGCCGTACCAATCACGGCGGCGCGGGAGATCGAGGTGCGTGGCACGAGATTCCGGCCGACAACCAAGAGGCATGGGGAGGTCTGAAGCCCCGCTACGATGCCATCTTGTCGAAGCACCCTAAGCTCGATCGTGGAAATCATGCGAACCACCTGGGAACGCTGGGAACGGGAAACCACTTTATCGAAGTCTGCCTGGACGAAAGCGAGATGGTTTGGTTCATGCTACACAGCGGTTCGCGAGGCGTGGGAAACCGCATGGGATCGTACTTTATCGAACTGGCAAAGAAGGACATGGAGAGATTCTTTGTCAATTTGCCGGATCGTGATCTCGCGTATTTCCCCGAGCACACGGAACACTTCGACGACTATGTCGAAGCAGTCGAGTGGGCGCAGGACTTCGCTCGCGCGAACCGGGATCTGATGATGCACCAGATCGTGGATGCGGTTCGCGGTAGCGGACACGTGTCGGAGTTCAGAGCCGAACTGAAGAGCATCAATTGCCACCACAACTATGTGGCACGCGAATCTCACTTCGGCCAGAACGTTCTCGTCACGCGTAAGGGCGCGGTTCGTGCGCGCGAGGGAGATATGGGAATTATCCCTGGCAGCATGGGTGCGCGTTCTTACATCGTGCGCGGGAAGGGTAATCCGGAGAGCTTCCACAGCTGCAGCCACGGCGCAGGTCGTGCGATGTCTCGCCACGAAGCAAAGAAACGCTTCACGGTGGAAGACCACATCCGCATGACTGAGGGCGTGGAATGCCGTAAGGATGCTGACGTGATCGACGAAACGCCTGCGGCTTATAAGCCAATTGATGCGGTAATGGCGGCACAGGCTGACCTGGTAGAAGTCGTGCACACTCTGCGTCAGGTGGTTTGCGTGAAGGGATGAACATGCCTAAAGCGGAAGTTGGGCCTTTGAATGCAGAAACGATAGTTCGGATCGACGGGTCTTTCGGTGAAGGCGGCGGACAGATTCTCCGCAGCTCGCTCAGTCTGTCGCTTGTAACCGGAAGGCCTTTCCGAATCGAGAACATTCGCCCAAATGGTCAGAAGCCTGGACTGCTGCGGCAGCACCTGACGGCAGTCCAGGCGGCGGCAGAAGTTGGCTCTGCTGAAGTCGAGGGGGCTTCGCTGGGTTCCAAAGCGCTTACGTTTGTGCCGGGCAAGATTCGCGCCGGGGACTTTCGGTTCGCGATTGGTACTGCGGGCAGCGGAACTCTTGTTCTTCAGACGATTTTGCCGGCGCTGATCACGGCTGCCGGACCAAGCCGGGTTGAGATCGAGGGTGGAACGCACAATCCAGCTGCTCCGCCCTTCGATTTCCTCCAGCGGAGTTTCGTGCCGCTCATTGAACGTATGGGGCCCAAGGTGAAGCTTGAGCTGGGACGGTACGGTTTCTATCCGGCGGGCGGAGGCCGCATTGTTGTTGAGATTACTCCGACAGATGTGTTGAAACCGATCAACCTGGAGGAGCGCGGCGAGATTGCCACGAAACGAGCCACGGCTCTTGTGGCGAATTTGCCGTACCACATCGCCCGACGCGAGCTAGATACGGTTGGAAAGCTATTGAACTGGGATACGGAACAGTTGCGATGCGAGGACACGAAGAATTCAGTCAGTCCTGGCAACCTAGTGATGATCGAGGTGCAGAGTTCGAATGTAACCGAGATCTTCACATCGTTTGGAAAGCTTGGAATCAGAGCAGAAGACGTTGCAAGAGATGCAGCTGAACAGGCAAGTGCGTATCTACACTCGCCCGCAACTGTGGACGAGCATCTTGCGGATCAACTTCTGCTGCCCCTCGCTTTGGCTGGGCGCGGATCGTTTTCAGCTGTGAGTCTCAACACGCACGCGAAGACCAATATGGAAGTAATCCGTAAGTTCTTGCCGGTGCGATTCGAGGTGACTGACAAAGAACAATGCAGTTACGTTTCAGTGGAACGAGAGTGATGCGCGACTAGCGGCCGGATGCTCGAAGGAGCAGCCGCTCTCTTCCCCAGACTAAGAGTTTCAATAAAACTGGCGAGTCGCAGCTTGCGGGAATCTCCCGTCAGCTTTGCATTTGGCGAGCCAGTTCGTCCCCTGTCACGACGCTGACAAAGGCGCGACCTGGAGAATCGGGTGCTCAGCACCAAACACGCTGAAGGCTTTGTGGGTTTAGACCTCCGCCTACGGCTTGTGATTCTCCGGGTCGGGTCGAAAGGTGAGGTGCGAAATGTTCTGGTACGTTTTATCCGCGATTGCGGTTTTAGTTTTCTACATTGCGATGCGAATCGCTAGAGTTCGTCTTGTTCGTGTGACGGTGTACGAGTTCCAGCGCGCGCTGAGATATCGTAAGGGTCGTTTCCTGAGCGTGCTCGGGCCGGGACAGTACTGGATACTGGAACCCAAGACAACCATTACGCCGGTTGACGTACGGCCTAATTTCGTAACGCTGATGGGCCAAGAGGTCCTCACCGCAGATGGAGTGCCCCTGAAGGTGAGCGTTGCAGCTAACTATGAAATGCGTGACCCGCAATTAGCTATCAATGGTCAGGCCAACTACGCTCAGGCGCTGTATCTGCTTTTGCAGTTGGCAGTTCGTGAGGTGATCTCGACCTCTAAGGCCGACGACTTGATGGAGAATCGCGCTGGCTTCGCCGAAAAGATCCGGGGCCTTGCCGAACCACAGGTCCAGCGGCTGGGATTGAAACTGCTCACTGCCGACCTGAAGGATCTGATGATTTCAGGCGATTTGAAGAAGTCATTTGCCCAGGTTGTTAAAGCGCGCAAAGAGGGCGAAGCTTCCTTGGAACGTGCTCGCGGAGAGACTGCAGCCTTGCGCAGTTTGGCGAACGCGGCTCGGATGCTGCTGGAGAACCCACAGCTCATGCAGCTGCGAATGCTTCAGGCCATGGGAGAGTCAGCCGGCAATACGCTTGTCGTCGGATTGCCAGCCGCTTTGCCGCTCCAGAACGGGAAGGGAGTTTCTGACGGTCGCGACCAAGCCGAGTGAGTGACTTTATGGGCGTTCAGATCTCTTACGACATTGTTGGCGCGGGTTGGGCTAAGGCTTGGGATATGTCTTGTCATCTTTCTGATGCATCAACACCAAAAGTAAACACTACACTCTGAGTGTCACCAGTAAACATCGCATACTCTCCCGGACCGAGGGCGACTCGGGGACTATTTTGTACGAGGACTCTCCGACCTTCGTGCTACATTCTATGACCTGGATGGTTGGCGTCGTCGTAATATCCCTATTGCGCGTTTTGACCTCAGCAAAGGCGAACAGACGGCGCAAGCTTGTGACATGCCATCTGATTTCCTCAACAATCCGATAAACTCACCCGTATGTCAGTGCGCGGGAACGTAGTTCGCACTTGGGCGGTCTGTTTTGCAGTTGCTTCCACAACTAACGTTGGGATCGCCGAATGCGCGGAGACGGCATTTGAGCAGGCACAGAAGCACACGGCCGTTGCCGTGCCGGAGTACTCCAAGCAGATCGAGGGCGCGAGACGGGCGGCGCTTGAGATCTACGACCACGAGTTCGTGGGGAATTCCGGTTCCGCCATAAACAACAAGATCGGCCGCCCCCCCGGGATGTCTGTTGCCGTGGCAGTCGATGGCAAGCTTGTGTGGGCTGAGGGATTTGGGCTTGCCGACCTGGAGCAGTGTGTTCCCGTCACTCCCAAGACCAAGTTCCGAATTGGAAGCACTTCGAAGCCATTAACCTCGGCGGGGGCAGCTCTACTCTATGAACAGAAGCACCTCGACCTAGATGCTCCCATACAGCGCTATGTACCCAGCTTCCCAGACAAGGGCTACGTCATAAGTACCCGCCAACTACTCGGGCATCTTGCAGGAATTCGGAACTACAATGCAGCGGACGGCGACAAGGAGAATGTGGACACATACCATTCCGTTACTGAATCGCTCAAGCGCTTTAAGGATGATCCCCTGGTCGCCCCTCCCCGGACAAAATGGCGTTATTCGACTTACGGATACGTCCTCGCGAGCGCTGCCATCGAAGCAGCATCTGGACAAGACTTTCTTTCTTTTATGCACGACAAGTTGTTCCTGCCTCTAGGCATGCAAGATACAGTTGCCGACGAAAATGAGAAAATCATTCCCAACCGGGCGCGCTGGTACTACTTGACGAGCGATGGAAGCTATCGGAACAGCGCTTATGCAGATTTGAGCTACAAGTGGGCTGCTGGAGGTTTCTTGTCAACTGCTGAGGATCTGGTTCGCTTCGGCTCAGCTCTGCTGAAGCCCGGCTTCCTGAAACAAGAGACTCTGAAAATGATCTTTTCGCCTCAAACAATAGCCAGCGGCGAGAAGACCAAATATGGTCTCGGCTGGGAAATTCATGACGCTGGAGACCGTGGCACCGAGCGGCGGTTTGAGCATAGCGGTGGAGTAGCAGGAAGCAGTTCCTTCTTGATCATCTATCCCGACCAGAAAGTTGTGATCGCTTGGCTTCTCAACAGCGATGATTTTCGGGACTGGCCGCTCAGGGACGTCGCTGCCCCATTCTTCTCGACTCGAGACTAAGTCTGGGAAAGAAGCCTCCCAGCGAGCACGACGGGGGTCTGCGGCGAACATGCTTGGCTGCCAAGTCGTAAACCCGCGATCTTTCCCAATCGACACGGAACGTGCATAGCTGTCGTAACATCGCCTGCGCGTTTTGCCCTCAATCAAGGCGAACAGACAGCGCAAGTTTGTGACATCGCCTTCTGGTTTCAACACTTGCCCAAGGCCCTTGCCACTAGCAGGAGGAGGAGATAGTCTCTTTGGCATGTTGAGTTCCTCCCAGATCGAAAGAAGAGCAGAGAATAGTCTGCCCTCGCTCTCAAACGGGGTATATGATGACCTGCGCACCAATTCTCACCGCCTTTGTCTCTCTGCTTCTCCTCGTTCTCTCTGTGCCGGCACAGGGGCAAGTCTCGTTCTTCCGAACCCCCACCTACTCTGGCTATGACACCCTCTTCGTGGCCGACTTCAACGGCGATGGCAAGCCCGATATCTTGAGCTACGACGGCACGTTAAATCTGGGAAACGGCGATGGAACTTTTACTCTGGGAACGCCGGTGTCGGGTTACGTGCTGGCCGTCGCCGATTTCAACGGTGATGGCAAGCCCGACGTATTGGAGCAGGGTACGGGTACCCTACTCGTGCTATTGGGAAACGGTGACGGCACTTTCCAGGCGCCAATCAGCACGCCCAGTGGTGCCGCCTTGGTAACGCAAGCCGCGGCTGACCTGAACGGAGATGGCAAGGCGGATGTGGTCGGTGTCTTTAACAACTCGCTGTACGTCTACATCAGCAACGGGGACGGCACGTTTAAGACCGCAGTTCCTTATAGTTTAGGTATTCCCCCGACCAGTGCGGCTCTCCTGTCGTTGGGGGACTTGAACGGAGACGGCAATGTCGATGTTGCAGTAAGTATCCCCGCGGCCGCCGCAGGCGTTGCGGGACAAGTAGTCGGTTTGCTGGGCAATGGGAACGGAACATTTCAGGCAGCAAAAATATCGGCTGGACCCAAGTATGTATCTTATGGCTATGCCGCTGTGGGGGACTTCAAGGGCGATGGCAAGCTCGATCTGGTTCTCAGCAACAGCTCTCCTTTCGGCTCTCCGGATTGCACTGCTGCACCTTGCAGCGTTTACCTTCTGATGGGAAATGGAGATGGTACCTTCCAGGCGCCCGCGGCTATTTTTTCCGGCGCTGGGCCACTGCTTGCGGCAGATCTCAACGGCGATGGCAAGCTCGACTTGATTTTCGCCAGTGATCCCACCATTGCTCAAGTCTATCTTGGAAATGGAGACGGTACTTTCTCCAATACCAGCAGTTACGTCACTTTGCCGCGAGCAACATACGCTAACGCAAGCGGCCCCGCGGTCGCCGACTTCAACCGGGACGGAAAACTAGACGTAGCTCAGGGTAACGCCGTGCTGCTGGGTAACGGAAATGGCACTTTCCAGGGAGCCCAGATGGCGGCGATTGCCGAAGGCACTACGTTTTCCATCGCGACCGGCATCTTCGAGAAAAACGGCAAGACTGATGTCGCTGCAGTCTCCCGGACCAACCTATACGTCCTTCGTAACGACGGTGCCGGCAATCTGTCCCAGATCCACACCTATACCCTTCAGCAGCCAGGCTACGCAATTGTATCGGCTGACTTCAATGCAGACGGAAATCCCGATTTAGCTGTGATCGAAATGGATCCCGCGACTCGAGACTGGAGCTACAGCGTACTGCTGGGAAACGGCGACGGCAGCTTCCAGCCGCCAGTCTTTTACCCCCAGAGTGTGTCGGGCGGTTACCTTAATGTTCAGCTCTACGTCGCTGACTTCAATAACGATCACAAGCCCGATCTCGCCGTGGCCGGCCAACTAAACGGCCAATCTTTGGCCATTCTCTTGGGAAACGGCGATGGCACCTTTACAACTCCAGCCTATTACTACGATGCAGGCGCAACCAGTTTAGCCATTGCGGATTTCAACGGCGACGGGAAGTTGGACATCGACGCTGGCACGGGGATTCTCTACGGCAATGGCGATGGTGCCTTTCAGCCGGCAATTTTTCCTGCCAACCTGAACAGTTTTTCGGCGACTTGGACTGCGGACTTCAACAATGATGGTAAGCCCGACTTACTGGACGTCGTCCAAGTGGCGCTGGGGAATGGCGACGGCACATTCAACTTGCTGCCCGAGCTTCCCTACCGGGTGGATGGAATCGCTGATTTCGACGGAGACGGTGTAGTGGACCTCTTTGTATACATATACGGTAACGGCTACCCCGGAGTCGCTTTGGGCAACGGAGATGGCACATTCGGTTCCTTAATTCAGGCTCCCGGCACGACAAATATTGTCGGCCAGGGTGAGATGTTTGTGGATATGAATGGCGATGGCCTTCCTGACATCGTTTTCCCTTGGGGCAGTTCCTCGGGCACGGTCGGCGGGGTGGGTGTGCTCCTCAACACAACCCAGGTGAAATCGCCTCAGCCTAATTTCCAGGTGCTGACCTCACAGCTCTCGCCCGCGCCTGTTATCGCCGGAAACGCGGCAACTTCAACTGTCTCGATTAGCCCCACCCATGGCTTCAGCGGCAATGTCGCACTCTCCTGCACGGGACTACCTACCGGCGCCAATTGCTCGTTCAATCCAGCCTCGATCACCGTTGGTTCCGGCACTTCCACCCTTAGCCTAAGCACAGCTTCCAGCCTGCAGGCGGGGAGTTACTCCTTCATGGCGACCGGTGTCTCGGGAAGTATCTCGCGAATCGCGGCGCTTACCTTGACCGTGCAAGCTGCGCCTGATTTCGCCATCGGTGTTTCGTCCGGCTCACCCACATCCCAGACCGTCAGCGCCGGACAAAGTGCGAAATTTACCTTATCTTTGGCACCAGCAGGATCGTTCACCGAAACTGTGAACCTGACCTGCGCCTTGACTCCCGCGGTTACTTCGCCTCCGAGCTGCACTCTGTCTAGCTCTTCCGTGCAGATCAGCGGCAGCACGCCGCAGACGGTCACAGCGACCGTGGCAACGACCGCGCCCATGACCACGAACGCCGTGCCTCTCGTCAACTTCCCGCCGGGAGCAATGCCCGGGGCATTGATGTTGCTGGGCTCGGCGTGGCTGTTCGTGCGGAATCGCAAGCGCCTTCCCGCTCTGGCTGCGCCCGTCGTTGTGCTCGCCTTTGCGTTCTGCGTGTCGTGCGGTGGAAGCGGTTCGCCCTCCTCCCACACCACACCCGGAACTCCAGCCGCTACCTATACCGCGACGATTACCGCGACCTCAGGTGATCATAGCCACACGGTGCCACTGACGGTAGTCGTCCAATAACCAGGACTCAGCCGATTCCTCAACAGGGACCGTTATGAGAGACAAATTTTGTGATCTGGCTCAGCCGAACGGCTGGCTTCTACACTCGTATCAGCGGCGGAATGGCCTTGGTGACGGCAAGCGGACACCCGCCTTGAATTCGGGCACCCCCCAGCCATCCCCCAGCAACTGAGAAAGGCGCTCGACCCGACCGTCTGCCTGAACGGCATTCCCATCATCACCGCCGAACCCAAGAACCCCATGACGGGCCAGCGTACGTGCCAGTTGGCTTAGTCTGCTGAAGTCCGCTGCGTATGCCATCCCGCCACGCCAGCCCCTTTCTTTACTTCGACTTATGAGAAGCCAACCCGTTTGGAACCCCCTGCGTCTGCCCTCACGCCAGTATCCTACTTATTTACTTCGACTTACAAGATATCAAGCTCCGCTCTTAAGTCCCGTGCGTCTTTAACTATCTTATTTGATAGTAAGAGTCTTAATACGCGACGGTCGTGAAAGTGTGTAGGTAAATGTGTCACTTCTGAAGCTTTTCTTCTCCCCAGCGCATAAAAAACGTTGCCCGAATGCGCTCTTTTTCGGCACTTTCCTTTTGCCAACCGAAACGCCAGGGTGTCCCTTTATTTACAACAGAACGTCAATTCGACAGGTTGAGCTTCTTCAACAACGCGGCGTATCGCGGGTCGTGGAGCAAGCTCTTCAGTAGAGGTTCCACTTTCGTTGTGATCAGACCGTCGTCGCGTTGAATATAAGCTCGGTCCAGCCACTCGAACGCTTGGTTGGGCTGGTTTCGGAAAGCGTAAACCTCGGCGATGTGGTAGGCATTTCTCGGATATTTCGCAATTAACTCACTCAATGCGTCGTCCGACTCCTTTTTCCGACCGAGCGCGTGGTACGCAATCGCATACAGTGAGACACGAAACGAGTCAACGCGCACACGCTCGATTTCAGGCAAGGCATCTTGAGGCCGTCCTTGCAAAATATATATCTTGCTCAAGAAGAAATGGCTGTTCCAAAGATCGGGGTTTAGCTCTAGGGCCCTCTTGAGATCCCCTATGGCTTCGTCTGCCTGTCCCGCACAGACTTTGGTCTCTCCAAGGATCTCCCAACTCATCGCATTGAGTGGATCCAGGTCCACGGCTCGGCCGGCCAGTCGAAGAGATTCGTCAAAGCGGCCGAGTATGGCTGCCGAGAAACCCGCCGACCTTACTACCTCGGGATTTCCGGGTTCGAGTGCAACTGCCCGCTGGATGGAAGCATCTCCGCCAACCCAATCGAAGTCGACCTGTTGCTTGATCCGTCCCATTTGGACATAGGCCAGTGCCAAGTTCGGGTTCAGCGCCAAAGCCCGGTCAACTTCTTCACGTGCTAGCCGATACCCCTCGTCAGTGGGAACAAGACCTCTACTGGCTTGGTTTTTGCGGACCCGGGACAATCCGACCCAAGCCAACGCATAGGAGGGATCAAGCTGAGTTGCCCGTTCATAAGACTTCGCCGCCATGTCCCAATCTTTGTCGGTGTTCCGCTCAAAGAAGTAGTGTCCCTGCAGATAGGCGTCGAAGGCTTCCGGGTTGACCGGTTGCGACCGAGCCAACTCGGCTTGTTGCTGCGAAGTTAACCGCACCTGGATCTCCCCCGCAACAGCTTTGGCTACGTCGTCTTCGACAGTGAGGATGTCTGTCGCCGGGAAATCGTAATCCTTTGACCATAGGTGAGTTTGATCGTTCACCTGAATCAGCTGAGCGGTAAGGCGCAGGTGATCTCCGCTTTCGCGGAGGCTGTTTTCCAGCACGTACTGCACGGAAAGATCGCGTCCAATCTGGTCCAGGCGCGTGTCCTTGTGCTTGTATCCCATGACGGACGTTCGCGCAATCACGCCTAATTGTTCCGGTTCAGCCGGCCTAACTCCGAAATCGTCTCCTCCGTCAGACCGTCCGCAAGAAATTCCTTATTGGGATCGCCAGTGAGATTCTGAAACGGCAGCACGGCGAGCTTGACTCTTTGCGCCCTGGGTGGCCTGATGCCCGCAAAGTGCCGCCAAGAAACAAAACCGACGACGACCAGAAGAACGGCAGCAGACGCTCCCACGACTGCAACTTGCCGCCAGCGGCTAGGTGCTTTTGGAATCGCCTCTTTTGCTGGAGATTCGTGGGCTGATCGGGCCTCGGCTCCTAAGCTTTCCGCGGCCGTGACTTGAACCGGGACTTGTCTTCGGATGTCTGCCGCTTCGGCAATGCTCACATTCGCGATGAACTGATAGCCCTTTCGAGCAATGGTGACGATCAGGCGCGGGTTTCCAGAGTCGTCACCCAGCGCCTTGCGTAAATGCGAGATGTATTGTTTCAGGTTTCCCTCTTCCACGAACGTGTCGCCCCAGACGGCTTGCAGCAATTCATCCTTGGTCACTAAGCGGTTGGGGTTTTGAACGAGGAAGGTCAGGACGTCGAAAGCCTTAGGTGTGAGAAAAACCGGTGAATCGGCGTGGGACAGCGTGCGCCTCCCCGGATCGAGCGCAAACTGCCCGAAATTGTATAAGTTGTTCATACGAACGCAATTGGATTATAGGCCGTTTACAACTTTTCACCGTTTTTCACGGTTTTCTGAACGACTTTCCCAAAGCCTCCCTGCAAGAATGCGCTCCAGCAATCTGAAATTCACTTTGTCAACCGATGGCGTTCATACCGCCTGAAAACCTGACAGTGAGAGCAGGGAGATAGTTATGTTTTGTTCGCCATCAATACAAGGACCCGGACCATGATCACAATCACTTCAAATTACACCGAAGCCCCCAACGATCCTTGGGGCGTCTTGTTGAAAGGAGACACACCATGAAGCAAGCAGCAATCTCAACGAACCCCAGCGAACAAAAATTCGATCGGGGCACTGGGACTGGCGAGCCGACCGCCGAGATAGCCCGACTGCTCAACCTAATGAAGCAGGTGGACGACGCCTTCAATAGCAGAGACTACGACCGTTTTCTGGACCAGTTGCACAGCGAAGACGTTAAGGTCATTCAGTTCGGTTCGGAAAGCACGGTGGGCCGGCCACCGCATCGTAACGTGATCGAGGAGACCCTTGCGGCCTTCCCTGACATGCGCGTCCACAACGACCCATATGATGTTCAGTTTGGCCAGGGCCAGTGGACAGTAGCAATGGGAATGGTCAGCGGCACCTTCACCAAACCAATGCAATCGCCCGACGGCGGGACGATCGCACCCACCGGAAAGCGCTTCGAAACGTTCTTCACCACTATCGCCAAGTGGAAGAATGGCCAGATTGTCGAGGAATACGTGATGCTCGATCCGCGCGACATCATGAAACAAGTCGTGCCGGGCTCTGACGAAAAGACCTGCGTCATCAATATCACCGGAATATCGGCCGCGAAGCCGCGCGGACATTCGCTCTAGAAGGGGGGATCATGACGGGTTCAAAGTTGGACGTCTGTCTGGCTCATCCAGGATGCAGGTCGCAGGAGACCGAACATGGCATCGAAAGCAAAGATGATCTGCAGTACTGAGGCCACGCAACCTGAAACAGCAGTTGAAGAGAGAGAGGGTTTGCAATGAACGCAAACGAAGCAGCCGTTCGGAACGCATATCAGGTGGCGGAACGAAAGGATCTCGCAGCGTGGTCTAACTGCTTCACCGAAGACGGAACGTTTACAGATGAATCGATCGGGGTCATCTATCGCGGTAAGCAACTCAGTCAGCCGGTCGAGATTTACGCGGACGCATTTCCCGACATGCATCGCGAGTTGTACAGATTTTTCGTCGACGGAGATACGGTCATCGTGGAGCTAGCACTACAGGGAACGCAGATGGGGCCACTGAAATCGCCACTGGGGACCATACCGCCGACGGGCAAACGGATGGACGCGCCGTGTTGCGACGTGTTTCGCTTGAAAAACGGCAAGATTCAATCCTTCAACTGCTATCCCTCGGGAACGGTGATCTTCGCGCAGCTCGGCGTGCTGTCAAATATCGAAGCAGCCATCGTTCGCTCGTAAGTGGCGCGTTTCGGATGTAGACACCTTCGGCCGGGCCGATCGGCGGCTGGGCGAAGGCCAGCAAAGCTTGTTCGCTGTGCTACGGAGGGGGAGATAAGCGGTCTCCGCCATGTGCTACGAGCAATAGTAACTTTGCCTCGACGCAATACCTTGAGTACTCGAACCTGAATGTCACTGTGGGGGAGGGAGCGTGAATACACATGCTTTGTTCGTAGTGGGTCGGGGTCTTGTAGCTATATCGTTCAGCGTCTCAGCGCTTGGGAAAGCCAGCAATTGGAAAGACACCATCGGACTGATGCAAATGCACCAAATGCCTTGGCCAGCTCTCGGTCTGACTAGCGCAATATTGATAGAGATTGTTAGAGGGGTCTGCTTGCTCATTGGCACGTTCTTGTATCCCACGGTGATAGCGCTTTTCGCCTACGTTGCTCTCGCAACTGCTTTCATCCCTTTGCAGGATGCGTTGAAGACCCAGGGACGCGAAAGCGCCGTTCCGGTGATTGGATCGAACATAGCGATCCTTGGGGCCTGGTCCTCGTGCTTGCGTTAAAGGGGGTCTGATGTCGAACGTCTCATTGGAACAGTTGATCGGAGCAAAGTGATGAGAACGCTGGAAGAACGTTTGCAAGCAGTCGAAGACGAGCTTTCCATCCGCAATCTTGTGGCGCGCTACACCGACGCCGTCAACCAGCGTGACCTCGCCGCCTTTCGACAGCTCTGGACCGACGATGCGGTCTGGGAGATCGGCCCGCCGCTCGAATCCCGTGCGGACGGCATCGACGAAATCGTGGCGTTGCTGCGTCGCCTGCTGCAGGCAGAAAAATATTTCATGCAAATGACGCACTCAGGCGTGATTGAGATCAAAGGCGATCGGGCAACCGCTCGATTTGTCGAGCGAGAGCGGGGCCGTGGTGAATCAACTTACTACGACAGTCTGGCTGTTTATGAAGATGTTCTCGTGCGCGAGGCAGACGGTTGGCGTTTCGCAAGACGTTTTTATCACTACCGCTTCTTGGATCAAAACCCCTTTGGAGGCGATGCATTTCCAGTCACCTGACGCGAACTCTGGAGAACAGACGCGACAGACGCCGCAAACGATTATTGACAAAAGATAAGAGGCCGGAAAGTACTCGAACCAATTCCATTCACTGTAATTTCGCGTAACAGGAACCGAAAGCAACTGAGATTGTTGTGAAGGTCATTTTTCAAACGAGACCGACATGGCATCGAAAGCAAAGATAATCGTTCTCCTTACACTTTTCTTTGCCGCTGCGGCAGCGAATCCTGCCGTTGGGCAGGTGCAGCTACCGACGGTGAATCTTGGGGATACGAATTTTGAAGACGGTTTCGGGGCACCTGGGTGGTTGTTGGAGGAGTTTCCGAGTGGCTACACCGCGGGCGAATTAAAGGACTCCAAAGGACAAACGGTGCCTGGATCGAGCCGCGTGACCACCTACAGCACGACCAGTCACATAGTCTTTGCTAGCAGGAAGCGCTTCCTCCGGGGCTGGATAGCTGGCGAGGTGTTGCTCCCACTAGTCGACGTGAATGTGCAACTCGCTAATGGCACTGAGTCGAGAGTGCGCGGCTTTGCCGACCTGACGGTGGGCGCTGGACTGCAGTGGGCGCCCAAAAAGATTGGGAACGGCGTCTTTGTCAACCGTGCAATGATCGACGTCGGCGTACCCACGGGAAAATACAGCGCTTCACGCCCCGTGAACCTCGGCAATCATTTCGTTGTCGTCGACCCCTATTATGCCTTCACTTACGAGCGCAAAAAGGTGGAGTTGAGCGCTCGACTCCACTATCTGTGGAACTCTACCAATAACGATCCGTTTATTGGATTCGGCATTGAGAACATGCAGCCGGGACAAGCCTTTCACATCAACTACGCGACCTCCTACGAACTGTTCAAAAATGTAAGGCTCGGATTCAACGGATACTGGTTGCAGCAGTTGACCAACCATGAGATCAACGGTGTCGCAGTACCCAATTCCAAGGAGCGCACGGTGGGCCTTGGTCCCGGAATTCAGCTGGGCGGCCAGGCAATCTGGTTCCGCGTGAATAGCTATATTGAAACCGACGTGCGCAATCGCCCGAGTGGGGTCAAGGTTACTCTCCGAATTTCAAAAACGCTCGCAGCCAACAAACCTAACAATTGAACGTCAAGGGAGGAGCCGGACCATGACCACGATCACTTCAAATTACACCGAAGCCCGCTACTCGAAGAGCGATTCAGCATTGCGCTGATCGACCATCAGTCGGGCATCATGCAGCTCATAGAGCTGTACCTCGTCCCGCCGCAGTAGAGGCGCTGCGCAACGAGTGGCGATTTCACAGCCAGTGTCGGCAATCACAAAGCGAGGGTTGCTTCGTTTCTTTGGCGAGAGTCTCGCAGTTTGGTGCTCCCCGGAACCTGTGTAAGCTTGCTTCGCCAGCTCCCGCAGAGACTTAAGCTCCATAAATCCGCTGCGTCTGCTAATGCGGGCCAGCATCGTCTTTAATTACTTACACTTATGATGAAGTGCCTTCCCATTTTAAGTCCGCGGCGTCTGCCAATTTCGCCATCCCGGCTTGCGATCATTCTACCTTGAAGACGGAACCACGCTGGGACCAACCATCTGGACAAACTGTTCTGGATAAGTTTCTAGTGAAACAATCGAGGTCTGTGCAGTTGTAGCTTAGGCGTGGGCTGCGATCGCCGCGCCTTTGCTCTCGGCGGGCGGCGTCGCTCGCTGGTTGCGAAGCGCCTCGTGGAACGATTCCGCTGTGAGAGGCTCGCCGTAAAACAACTGGAGTAACGGATCATCCGTCTCCCTGGCATGGGGTCTGGCTGGGCTTGTATCGGACTCCAGGCCTTCTGGTTCAACCAGTAGTTCGGGTAGCAACGTGCGGTTGTCGTTGAGCACCCCCAGGAACTTTTCCACCGCTACGCGATGTTCCGGCGTGGTTTGCGTGAACTCCACACCCATGCCTTTGTCTTGGTGCATGACCCGCACCACACCCTGGGCCCGCACTTCCACCCCCCCGGCCCGCATCGAGAGCAGCACCCGGCTGGACACAGGGAATGGCGACGAAATTTCGAGGTAGCATCCCCCCAGACTCAGGTCGGTGAGGTGGCAGCGGATGGGAGGATCATCCTGTTCGGCGTCGGGAGAATTCTGCTTCAGCCATTCGCGCAAGTGACACGCCGCCTCCGGTGGGATTTGCTGGAAGCGCAGCCCCGCTTGGGATCCGGTTCCTTCCCAAGCGAATTCGGCCGGGATTTCTACCGAGGTGCCTATCCCCGGCAAGTTGAACACCATTTGCCAGCGTCCCGTTGGACGACGCTGTCCTGCTACGCTGACGGCCATACCACCTTCGCTCAAGTCCGTGGTCGTCACCTTCATGTTGGCGCCGCCATCCAGGTTCCGCATTACGACGGGGATTTGAACCGCCACTCGCGTGTTTCGCCGCCGTTCGCTCTTCATCAGGGCCCGGGCGGCTCGAAAGCTGGACTTCGCCCGCTCGCTTGAAACCGGCTTGTACAACACGAAGTGTGCCCCAATCTTGAACACCGCCTTCAGCCCGATGATGGGCTCAACGATGGCGACGGCAACTGCTTGCTTATTGCAGGGAGCAATTCGGGCACTGCGGAGAACGTCCGCGGCACCGTCGTCGGTAACGTCGACGATGATCGCCTCAAACCTTTGCCGGGTCAGCTTGCGCAACGCGGCGTCGGCGTCGCGGCACAAATCAACCGCGATATCAAGATCGCCCAATACCCGGCGCAATACTCGCACGATCTTCTCGTCCGAACACAGTAGCAATGACTTCAGACTCATGAGCAGGCCGACTTCGGAGTAGCAGACTCCCAGAGTGCCGAATGATACTCGGATCCCGAAAGTTGCAGGGGCAGAGCGGGACAAGCTCGGGGGACCCCTACTCGCACTGTACGTCAATCTTCTATGGGGGATCAACGGCTGTGCGCGCAAACCGGTTACCAGCGTAATCGCGCTGTGCCTTTCGTCGATAGTTCGCCGCAAATCGTGAGGGAAACCGTGATGCCCGCTGGTTCCAGCGCCACTACTAAATCCAATCTCTTTGAACTATAAACCTATTGTTTGCATTGACTTATATTCCATTTGCTAATGTTTTCTCAGTGAAATTCCCCATTGACTTTTGAGCTGTCTAACCATAAGATATTGAGTCTCCGATCAGCTTTAGGTTCATCTGTGGGGTCTCTGTAAGGTAGCGGTTTGTCCACAGTATAAGGACGCAGTTGTTCCTGCATCTCGAAGACGATACGGAGAATCATATTGTTAGAGAGTTAGCGGTTTATTTCCCCCTGAGGTGGAAAGGCACTTTTTATGGCGAAGCGACGCGGAAATCCGAACTGGGGCAAGCCCGAACCGATCGGGCCCATTACCCCTACCATCACCGAATTTGAGCAGGTTGTGCGCGAATACAAGCTTTCCCCCGACCAGTATCTTCGATCGACTCGACTGCGGGAGTGGGCTCGCCGCAACAAGAACTCGAAATACATTCCCGAGCCTCTTCTGGAAGCTTGGGGCTTTGAGATCGAGTCCACGCTTTAAGCCAGATGTGACAAGAACAGCGTGGCAACGCTTTGAGGGTCGCTCCTAGTCGTTCAGGCGAGCGACCCTTTCTGTTTCTGGACGTTTCTCCGGGTTCTTCTCGACGCAACGGTTGCGATCTGCAACGGACAGCATGCTCGATGTTCTCAGGATTCCGCTCAGTGAACTGTTCGCCCTGCTGGCAGCAATCGGCTTCGCATCTGGGCTGAACCTATATGCCACGGTGTCGGTTCTCGGGCTGCTCGCGCGATTTGGGCATCTTCCTCTGCCGGCGGGGCTGCGATTGCTCGAAAGCTGGCCTGTAATTGCCGCCAGCCTTGCTCTGTTCGTGATCGAGTTCTTCGCTGACAAGATTCCCGCTTTCGATCTGATCTGGAATGCCCTGCACACCTTCATTCGCGTCCCTGTAGCTGGATTGCTGGCCTACCAGGCGACCAGCCAGCTTTCTCCCGGGCGCCAGTTGCTGGCGACTTTGCTCGGCGCCGCCGTCGCATTGGCGGCGCACGGCGGCAAGACCGCCGCTCGAGCCGCGGTCACACCATCGCCGGAACCGTTCTCCAACATAACGCTGAGCCTGGGTGAAGATGTTCTCGCCATCGGCCTCACCTGGCTTGCGACGCGCCATCCCTACATCGCCGGCACTCTGGCCACGACCTTCCTCGTGATCATTGTGATCCTGACGCGCTGGATAATTCGCGCCCTACGCGCCCTGTTCCGCGGCGCCGAACACGAATTGGCCGGGTAACCACTTCGGAGTTTAGGCTTTCAGCCTCAGAAAAGATCGCATGCGGTCCAACTCCGCTTCAAGCTCGCGCCTATATGCGCGGCCGGACGGCGCAGAGTCCACGTAACCGAACTCTGATTTCAGTTCATCGTTTTTCACCGACAGATTGGCCCATCCAAGGACGCGGTCGCGCGACAGCAGTGGCAGAGCATAGTACCCTCGCTTGCGTTTCGGCGCCGGCGTATACGCTTCGAACCGATAAACCCATCCCCAGAAGAGCTCGAAGCGCGAGCGGTCCCACACGACCGGGTCAAAAGGCGCCAGCAAGCGCACCGTATCTTGTGGGGCAAAGCGCGCCACCTCCTCGTCCGCGGGCCAATACCAATCCACTCCATCGAGTCGGGCGTGAGCAAGCCGTTGTTTGACCCGCTGTAAGGCACTCGGCAACTCGCTCTGCCACTGTGGGGTGGTAAAACGGAACCTGCGCACCAGCATCCTGAGGCTCGCTAAAGGCATGGGCGCGTAGATGCGTACTGCCACATCGATCAGCGTGTCGAGCCTCGCCTGCCGAGCGGCCTCATCGGCTGCCCCGGGTCCATGCTGCTGGGCAGCATAAATACGAATGCCACTTTCTCGCCGAACAACGCGTAACAGGCCTTGGTAATGCATGGCGTCCAACAGGTGAGTGGTCGCGTTCGATGAGCCTCCCCAATAGTTCCTCACCGTGCCGTGCGAGAAATGTTCGTCGACCTCACGCGGGTGTACAGAGCCGCGTTCCCGTATGAATTCCAGCAGGAGTTGGGCTCGCTTACGGCGCGCCGCAGGCCAAGGCTGACGGCTTTCTGCCGGGACGCGGCTGTCAGAACGCGGATGCATCAGCGCCTGCACCGATCTCGTCAAGTAGCCATAGTTGATGAAAAAGTCCTCCTCAATACCGAGCTTGACGTAGTGTCGCTCGAGGTCGCCGACCCGGTAGTTTTTGACCCGATGTCGCAATATCAGGTCCTGCGCACGCGCCGGCGCCCGGATCGGGTCCGCCTGTACAAAGCCCAGCTTATCGAGGGCGCGTTTTAAAGTTGTCGGCGTGAACAGGCTGCGGGCGACCGCAAAGCGCCGCATATCGTCGAGCGAAATCGGCATGGACCAAATGTTACCCAAGTCCGTGTGGGCCTATTGAATCTACTTCTGAAGGTGCCCGTCGAAGCTTCGCTTGGGCGGGAATCTTCTGCCCCGGAGGAGACAGTGTCGCACGGATGTGTGCCGACACCGCTGAGTGCATTCCTCTGCTAAAATCGCCTCAATATGAGCCCCCAGCCTCCCTTCACCGATGTCCCCGATGCCATCGAGGAAATCCGCGCCGGTCGGATGATTGTGGTCGTCGATGACGAAGACCGCGAGAACGAAGGCGACCTCACCCTCGCCGCCGAGAAGGTCACGCCGGAAGCCATCAACTTCATGGCTAAGTATGGGCGCGGTCTCGTCTGCCTCGCTATGACCGAAGAGCGCCTCGAGCATCTGCGCATCGGACCCATGACCGCCGAGAACACTTCGCAGTACGGCACCGCCTTCTGCGAGGCCATCGACGCCCGCCAGGGCGTCACCACCGGCATCTCGGCCTACGATCGCGCCCGCACAATTCAGGTGGCCATTGATCCCGCTACCAAGCCATCTGACCTGGCGCGTCCGGGACACGTCTTTCCGCTTCGCGCCCGCAAGGGCGGCGTGCTGGTGCGCGCCGGACAGACCGAAGCCTCGGTCGATCTGGCGCGGTTGGCCGGCATGGTCCCCGCCGGCGTGATCTGCGAAATCATGAAGGACGACGGCAGCATGGCCCGCGTCCCCGACCTGATCGAGTTCTGCCGCGAGCACAACATGAAGATGCTCACGGTCGCTGAACTCATCCGCTACCGCATGGCGCACGAGCGTTACGTACATCGCGTCGGCGAGGCGCTGGTCGACACGCGTTTCGGGGAGTTCCGTCTGATCGCCTACGAAAGCGAGGTCGACGGCGGAGAGTCGCATGTGGCTCTGATTCGAGGGGATATCGAGCACAGCGCTGTTCCGGTGCTGGTCCGCATGCATGCTCACTGCCTGATGGGAGACGTCTTCGGCGCAGTTGGCTGCGAATGCCATGCCACGCTGGAAGGGGCACTCCGCCGCATTTCGCAGGAAGGCGGCGCCCTGATTTACCTGCATCAGACCTCGCAGGGCTTTTCAATCGAAAAGGTTGGAGACCGCACTGCGCTTAGCTTTCATCGTGGACGGAAGTTGCCGTCCTTGTACGAGACTGAGAAGCAGATCCAGCGCGAAGTGGGAATCGGAGCACAGATTCTGTCGGACCTGAACCTGCACCGCATCCGGCTACTCACCAATCGCCCGAAGAAAGTGGCCGCGCTGGAGGGATTCGGAATTGAAATCGTCGAGCAGGTGCCGGTGGAATTAAATCCAGTAAGGCTGTGAGCGTGAGCTCGTGTGGAGCGGGCGCTCATGCCCGCTAAACGCCGAAAGCGCCAGAGAAGTCGTGGTGCCCGCATTTTCCTTAACCTCTGCCTTTTCTTCACGACCAGCAAAGCGGGCATGAGCGCCCGCTCCACACGGTGTCTCTAGAAGGGTTTGCGCACCACAACCTCGGCGTCACGGATGAAGAATTGCGCAGAGCAGTGCTCGGAACCGCAGATGACTGGCAGCAACCCGTTGATCTGTTTGCGCGTGATCAGACCCAGCATCCCGCAAGACGGGCAGGAAAGCACGGCCCAGTAAGGATCTTCCTTTTCGCCGATCTCCCCTGCGTTTTCCAGCACAAAGACGGTACCTGGCTGCATCTGTTCCGGAATCCACTCGTTCAGGACGTCCAGTTCACCGACCATGTCTTCCTCCCCGTGCCTTGATGCTCGCTCTTGACCAAGATCCCGTCTATGAGGCCTTTTTAGCACGCCGCCGGTGATCTAGCGACGTTACTGAAGTATTCGCCTTCCCGGAGACGACCCCAGCCCGCACTTGCCGGACCGCGTCGCTGAGGCAAACTCCCAGAATCGGCTGGTTCGAATTCTTGAGGATATCCACAATCTGCCGCGCCGAGGTCTCTAAATAAAGATGCGTTCCGTCGGTCAGGAGGTGGTACTGGGAGCTCTGGCCGACGATTTCCGCCAATCCCTTGCCCAACTCGCGATCGAGAAAGCGCAGGACCTTGCGCACCCCCTGCAGCGAGAAGCCCTTGCGCCGCAATTCGCAAATTACCGCCACGTCGGTCAGTTGGTTCAGCGAATACAGGCGACGATGCCCTTCCCGTTGCGGCCTCACCACACCGCGCTCGTCCCACCATTGCAACTGGCGGGGTGTGAGCCCGGTCAGAGTCATCACTTCGTGCGATGTAAAGCGGTCCTGCATCGAGCTTCAAATTTGTTTGAAACAATCTTTAAGCAAAATGTTTCAAAACATTTTAGGCGCGGGCCGGGGTGAGTCAAGCAGAGATTCGGTGAAAATGGGGTGACTAAGGGAGTTCCCAGCAGACTAAAGCGTGATACCGCCGCCCACGAAGTGCACCATTTCGAGCCGATCCCCTTCCTTGAGCCGGGTCTCAGCCCATCGAGTTCGTGGCACGATGTCGCGGTTCAGCTCGATGGCCACGCGGTCGGCCTTCATTCCCAGGATTTCCACAAGCGCGGCCAGGGTAAAGGGATGGGGAGCCTCAGGGAAGGTTCTGTCTTGCCCGTTGATCTGTATGGTCATGCGGCGGCTCATTGAGCCTGGGAAGATTGTAGCGCCGCCGCCGTCACTCGGCCTTGCGCAGCACAAACTTTCTGGTCGCCGTGCGTCCCTCGAAACTAGCCTGGACCAGCAGAGACGAGTCCGGCAGCGCGGCCTCCTCGACTTCGATCTTGATCTCCGCCGACCCACCCGAATCGGCGACGGCTTGGGTGTAGAAAGGCACGGCACCCGGACGGGCGAAGCGGAAAGTCAGGCGCGCCCCGGGCGCAGCCGAGCCTCCCTCGGTAACACGCAGCTGCATCGTCAAGTTGCGATCGGCATGGACGGATTCGGCGTTCGTCCATTGCACATCGAGTTCTTTCATCGTAGCCAAAACTTCTGGTTCGCCGTGATCCAGAACCGCGTCCAGCTTCCCTTCCCGGATGGCGTCGAGCACGAGCCGGTGCTGCTCGCGTAGCTGTTGCTCTTTTTGCGTATCTCCGAACTGGGCTTCGCCCGCCTTCCCGGCGTAAGAGGTGGCCCGTTTGCCAACGCAGCGTCCCCGCACGAAGACCTGCGTCTGCAGCAGGCGCTCGCTTTCCCGCGCCTCACTCTGCACGTGATAGATCGTGTCGCCGTGCTTCACGTCGGTGTTGAAGCCAAAGATCATAGGAATTTTGTAATTTCGTAATCGGGTAATTTGGTAATTTGCACCCTAAATCCCGCCGTCAGCGCCCGGAGGTGCAATTGCAAAATTGCGCGATTACACAGTTACCAAATCTTCCCCTGGCTGGCTTGACACTGTTGAGTGTAAGCCCATAATCTAGAACGTTTAAGTATTGCTTCGCGCGAATTATATATACCTCGTCCTATGCCCGACAATTACTTCGCACGCTACCTCCCGTTTTTGATCCATATCCTGCTGGCGGGTGGGATTGCGACCGCGATTGTCGTGCTTTCCTGGCTGATCGGGGTACGCAAACCCACCCGCGCCAAGCTCTCTCCTTACGAATGCGGCATGACCCCGGTCGGCGACTCCCGCCAGCGCTTCTCGGTCAAGTTCTACCTGGTGGCCATGCTGTTCATTTTGTTCGACGTAGAGGCGGTTTTCATCTATCCCTGGGCGGTGATCCTACGCGATCTAAAGCACTTTGGCCTGTGGGAGATGCTGGTGTACATCGGGATTTTCCTCGTCGGCTTCTTCTATGTTTGGAAGAAAGGCGTTCTGGACTGGGGTGAGACCGCAACGGCACGGGGGAAGCGCTGATGCCACTCACCCCGGCCATCACTGATCTGGAGCATTTGAAGTCCCATCCAGCAGTCGCTCGCTTGTTTTCATGGAATGCCGCGGCGGTTCAAGGCGCAAAGTTCGACCGCGACGAGATGACAATCTACATTGATCGGGCGAACATCCGCGAAGCCTGCGTCCTTTTGAAGGACGACCCCGGGTGCGTCTTCAACTTCCTTTCCGACGTCACCTGCGTCGACTGGTACCCGGCCGAACCCAGGTTTGAGGTCGTCTATCATCTGCTCTCAATCCCCAGGAAAGAGCGCGTCCGGCTGAAGGTTCGCCTGAACAGCTCCAGCCCGGCGGTTGAGTCGCTGACCTCGGTATGGTCCGGCGCCAACTATTTCGAGCGCGAGGTTTTCGATCTGTTTGGCGTTCGCTTCACCGGGCATCCTCATTTACACCGCATCCTGATGCCCGAGGACTGGGAGGGCCATCCCCTCCGCAAAGATTATCCCGTGGAGGGCTACCGCTAAATCGACATGGCCCACCTGACCCCCACGCCCGTGTTGGAACCCGGCCAAGATCGCACCATGATCCTGAACATGGGCCCGCAACATCCGTCAACCCACGGCGTGCTGCGCGTTCTTTTGGAAATTGACGGCGAGACGGTCGTGCGCATGATGCCCGACATCGGCTACCTCCACACCGGAATCGAGAAAACTTGCGAGGCCAAGTTCTACCAGCAGGTGGTGCCGCTGACCGACCGCATCGACTATCTGTGCCCGATGACCAACAACCTTTGCTACGTGTTGGCGGTGGAGAAGTTGCTGGGGCTGGAGATTCCCCCGAAGGCGCAGTGGCTGCGCGTGCTGCTCAACGAACTGACGCGCATCAACTCGCATCTGGTCTGGCTGGGCACGCACGCCATGGATATTGGCGCATTAACGGTCTTTTTATATTGCTTCCGTGAGCGCGAAGAGATCCTGCGCATGTTCGAGATGGTCAGCGGACAGCGCATGATGACCTCGTACTTCCGCGTAGGCGGAATCGCGTTGGAGCCACCCCTCGGATTCTTTGATCGGGTCCGCGACTTCGCCGGTTATTTTCCCGAAAAGATCGACGAGTATGAAAATCTCCTGACGGGCAATCCCATCTGGATGATGCGCACCAAGGGTGTCGCCGTCATGTCGGCCGAAGACGCGATCGGACTGGGCGCAACCGGCCCCACCCTGCGGGGCAGCGGTGTCGACATCGATCTGCGCCGCGACATGCCGTACTCCAGCTACGAAAAATTCCAGTTCAAGGTGCCCGTTTCGCAAGAGGGCGATGTTTTCGCCCGCTACATGTGCCGCGTGCAGGAGCTGCGCGAGTCGGTCGAGATCGTCCGGCAGGCGCTCGATGGCATGCCCGAAGGCCCGATCAAGGCTGACGCTCCAGGAGTAGTACTTCCCGACCGCGAAAAAATGAAGACGCAGATGGAATCGCTCATCTACCACTTCAAGATCATCACGGAAGGATTCGCGGTTCCGGCAGGGGAAGTGTACCAGGCAGTCGAATCGCCCCGTGGCGAGATGGGCTACTACATCGTGAGCGACGGCACTGCCAAACCGTACCGCGTGCACATGCGCTCCGCCTGCTTCGCGAACCTGCAGACACTTCCGACCATGTGTGAGGGACGCCTGCTGGCGGATGTAGTCGCGGCGATCGGAAGCATCGACATTGTGTTGGGGGAAATCGACCGGTGAGGTCAGGCGTGCTCGAGCCCGAAGGGGCGGAACAATACAGCCCAGGGCGTGAGCCCTGCGGTAGTCCAGAAGTGGGGAGCAAGTCCCGTAGGGACGGCACAAGAACACGGATGAAATTTTCCGAAGAGTTCGAGCAACGTTTCGCGGAGATGGTGCCGCACTATCCGACCAAGCGCTCCGCGCTCGTCCCGACGCTCCTTTATGCGCAGGACGAAATCGGCTATCTCTCCGACGAAGTTATCGTCGAGATCGCCGCTCGCCTCGAACTGACGGAACTCGAAGTGCGCAATGTGATCAGCTACTACTCCATGCTGACCACCAAACCCCACGGCAAATTCAATGTCCAGGTCTGCACCAACATCAGCTGCATGGTGCGCGGAGGAGAAGAAATTCTCCAACACTGTGCCAAGAAGCTGGGCATCGGCCACAAACAGACCACGCCCGACGGCCTGTTCACGCTCGAGGAAGTGGAATGCATCGGCGCCTGCAGCTGGGCCCCGGCCGCACAAGTAAACTACGATTTTCACGAGAACCTGACTCCCGCAAACATGGACCAGATTCTCGACGAGTATAAGAAGAAGGGAACGCAGTGAGTGAGATTGAGTAATGAGATTGAGTAATGAGATTGAGTAATTGTGTAATTCGGTAATTGAGAAATTGAAAACCAACGCCGGTCGACCGGCATTCAATGACTCAATTACAAAATTACCCGATTCCCCAATTGCCCCATGGCTGACTTGGTCTCCCATCCCGACGAGGTAAAAGTCGTCTCCCGGCGCTTCGGTCAGGGTGCGACCAACATCGATCGCTACCTCGAACTGGACGGCTACAAAGCTGTGCAGAAGGCGCTGGCCATGGAACCGGACGCCATTATCAACGAGGTCAAGAATTCCGGCCTTCGCGGCCGAGGCGGCGCCGGATTTTCCACCGGCATGAAGTGGTCGTTCGTTCCCAAGCAATCCGCCAAGCCCAAGTACGTCCTGTGCAACGGTGACGAAAGCGAGCCCGGCACCTGCAAAGACCGCCTGATCTTCGAGCACGACCCGCACTCTGTGATCGAAGGCGTCGTGATCGCCGGGCTGGCGGTTGGTTCGAAAGCGGGCTACATCTACATTCGCGGCGAGTACCGATATCTTTCGATCATCATGCAAAAGGCGCTCCGCGACGCCTACGCCAAAGGATTCCTGGGTAAGAACATTTTCGGCAGCGGACGCGACTTTGAGGTCTACTGGCACGGGGGAGCGGGGGCCTACGAAGTCGGCGAAGAGTCGGCGTTGATGGAATCGCTCGAAGGCAAGCGCGGAGTTCCCCGCATTCGGCCGCCCTTCCCGGCGGTAGTCGGTCTCTGGGGTGGGCCCACGGTCATCAATAATGCCGAGACGCTGGCCAATGTACCTCACATCCTTCTTGGGGGAGCCGATTGGTACGCCAAGCTGGGCCCACCGAAAAATGGCGGCACGCGCCTGTTTTGCCTGAGCGGCAATATCGCTAAGCCCGGCGTCTATGAACTGCCGATGGGCTACAACCTGAAAAAGATGATTTACGAAGTGGGCGGTGGCATTCCCAACTGTCGCACCCTCAAAGCGGTGGTACCGGGCGGAGCGTCGTGTCCGTGCCTTACCGCGGATGAAGTCGACGTTGCCATGGATTTCGATTCGGTCGCGAAGGCCGGTTCGATGCTGGGTTCGGGCGGCGTCGTGGTGATCGACGACCGACAGTGCATCGTGAAATTTGCCCTCCGCACCATGAAGTTCTACCAGCACGAAAGCTGCGGGTGGTGCATCCCCTGCCGCGAAGGCACCGACTGGCTCAAGAAGACGCTGATTCGCTTCCACGCCGGCGGTGGTCTTAAGAAAGATATCGACAACATGCAGTACCTGGCGGAAAACATGCTTGGCCGGACTTTCTGCCCGCTCGGCGACGCGGCCGCGATGCCGACGATCGGTTTCGTAAAAAAGTTCCGAAAGGAATTTGAAGATCACCTGGAAGGCAGGCCATGCCCCTACGAAAAACAGGGCAGCGTGGAAGAGCTACCGGTGTTGAGCCACTGACACCAATGATTCAACGACTCAATGATTCAATCTCTCAATCAACATGGCTGATGTGAACCTCACTGTCGACGGCAAGAAGATCACGGCTCCTGCGGGCACGCTCCTCATCGAGGCGTGCAAGTGCGCGGGCATCGAAGTGCCCTCCTTCTGCTATTACCCGAATCTTTCCCTGCAGGGCGCTTGCCGCATGTGCCTGGTAAAAGTCGAAAAGATGCCCAAGCTGCAGACCGCATGCACCACGGTGGTCGGCGAGGGCATGGTCGTCGTCACCGAGAGCGACGAGATCAAGCAGGCGCGCAAGTCGATGCTGGAAATGCTGCTGGGGAACCATCCTCTGGATTGCCCGGTCTGCGATGCCGGCGGCGAGTGCGAACTGCAGGACATGACGTTCTCCTACGGCGCCGCCGAATCGAAATTCATGGAGGCGAAGAACCACAAAGACGAGCAGCAGTGGTCTCCCGTGGTTTTCTTCGACCGGCCGCGCTGCATCCTCTGCTATCGCTGCGTACGCATCTGCGGCGAGGGCATGGACGTCTGGGCCCTCGGCGTGCAGAACCGCGGCGTGAGTTCGATTATCGCTCCCAACCAGGGCGATCACCTGGAATGCGAAGAGTGCGGCATGTGCATCGACATCTGTCCCGTCGGCGCGCTCACCTCCGGCGCCTACCGCTACAAGACGCGCCCATGGGAAATGAAGCACGTGGGCACCGTCT
>Ga0307477_10000806_pt1 | contig 30799 bp, 42 predicted proteins | sample atmos_gasesECM2C_FD_203316 | JGI IMG/M metagenome (GOLD analysis project Ga0307477, IMG submission 203316) | Hardwood forest soil microbial communities from Morgan-Monroe State Forest, Indiana, United States - atmos_gasesECM2C_515 | ecosystem: Environmental > Terrestrial > Soil > Temperate...
ACGACGGTCGATTCGCTAATCTGGCGGTTTACTCGCCCGGCTGGCCTCCGGATAGCACCCACTTTTCGTTGCCGCACATCCCGTCCTCGCTCGCGCATTCTGAGTCGTTCCACCACGGGCTGCTAGGGTTGAATGTAATGTAAAAGATGATCTTGTTGTGCTTCTCGGGTTGTTCTTGATGTGCCGCTCCCTCTGGAATTCTAGACACGGGTCGTCGAGCACTGATGAGACCGACCAAGTGCCAACCTCTTCCGTTACACCGTCCTGGTCGTAGAAGGTCACCGCCGCGTTCCAAGTGCCAACCAGCGGGGTGAGCTTGGTCATCGCCTCGCGGATCTTTGGGTACTTATCGTCCTAGCCGAAAACGGGCGCGGTGATTGAGACACCCATCAGCGCAACGATACAGATGGAGCCCGTTCGCGTGGCCATCAATAGGCCGCCAACCCGGGGTCGGAGCGGCACGACAGTCGCCCGTTGACATGGTTGGGAGAAATCGTGGCGCTGTGATCTGACTTGAGCAGTCATCTCATCCTCCATGTCTCTCTGGCCAAAACACCTGAGAGTCGAATGCATTAGCCCACAACTAATGTCATGTCGATGCCTCCCATCGACCAATAAGCGCGACCGCCGGTCTGGTTGGCCAGTCGCTGCCGATCGCTGAGTTTCTTATTCGTCGAATGGCGAGCGTTGAATTGCGTCACAGATGTTCTCCAGCTTGAAATCCTTGACCGTGCGCTCACCGATGTCCCGCATAAAAGTTCTGCCGGCAACTCGCGGATACTGGCGAATGACATCGCTGCACGTACGCACGAAACTATTCTTGAAATCCAACCGCGGAAACGTGCGCAGTATGTCGTCCTTCGATCCCGCAGGCAGGCTTGCCAAGGAGGCTCCGACTACATCGGCCCCAGCGCCGGCTGCTACTAAAGCCACTTCCGGCTTCTTATACTGTGAGACGGCGGAACAATGTAGTGCAATTCCATCCCATACTGTCGCCACTTTGTCGGGCCCGAGGCCTGCGCCGGTCAGAAAAGCTCTTGCAGCTTCGGCACCTTGAATTTCGAATGGCAGCTCTCCTCTGAAACGGGTGGTTAGGCCCAAGTCATGCAGGAGACTTGCGAGGTACAGGAGTTCGACGTCGAAATGAAGCTCAGTGGCTCTTCCCAGGAGAAACCCGAACAGAAATGTGCGCATGGCATGATTGAACAAATGAGGCTCGTAATGCTGCCGCGCAAACTCAGTCGCCTTGCCTGCCACCGGCGAATCAGGAATTCGGACTCCTGCCGCCTCAGATTGCGAGAGTCGTCGATCGAGTGCAGATTCCAGAAAGCGTTCTTTCTCTATATTCGACACTGCCGGACGAGCCGACCAGATTAAAGCGGCGCCCGCGAGCTTGTTGAAATCGCGCCTCCTCACGACAACCCTTCCGTCTGACTCCCCACCAGGTGATTACGGCCTCGGGGGTGGCAGCCATGCGTACCCCAGGTTATTTTCGGCCAACAGGGCGCTCTTGCTCAGGGAGCCGCAGGGGCCGCGTCATGTTTGAAGGTTAGCCCTTCGGAGGCGGTCGGCAGAATGACAAATATCCCACGATTTCTGCCATAATCCCGAGGATGGACGCAGCCCATGAAAAACCACAAACACTGTCCGATCGAAAACGCGCTTTGCGTGTAGTCGTGTTCGCTGTTCCGCCCGCCGAAGAGCTTGACATTGTCGGCCCATGGGATGTGTTCGGTACTGGCAACAACGCCCTGCGAGAACAGGGTCCGCTGTACAACCTTGAGCTAGTGTCCGCCGGAAGGCAGCGAACACTTCGGGGTGATGCGGGCCTGACGCTGTCGGCGAAGTACCGATACACCGAGGTGCGCGGGGAAATCGATACACTCGTTGTCGTCGGCGGCACGGGAGCGACGACCTCTCGCAACCGCGCGGTCGCGAACTGGATTCGCAAGGCAGCCGGCAGGGCGCGCAGAGTCGTATCGATTTGCACTGGCGCTTTTCTCTTGGCCGAAGCCGGACTGCTTGACGGCCGGCGCGCGACAACGCATTGGAGGTTCACTGGGGAATTCGCCTCCAGATATCCCAACGTGAAGGTTGATCCCGATCCAATCTTCATCCGCGATGGCAACGTCTACACTTCCGCGGGTGTGACCGCCGGCATGGATCTCGCGCTCGCGCTCGTGGAGGAAGATCTAGGCAGCGCGATGGCGCTGCGAATTGCGCGTACCCTGGTACTCTTTCTTCGCCGGCCTGGGGGACAAGCGCAATTCAGCATTTCTCTGTCTGCGCAGGCTTCCAATTTCAAACCGTTACGCGAGCTTCAGATCTGGATGGCGGAGAATCTGAATCAAGACCTGTCGGTCGGTGTCTTGGCTTCGCGCGTCGGCATGAGCGAGCGCAACTTCGCCAGGGTCTTCGCCCGGGAATCAAGAACGACCCCAGCCCAATATGTTGAACAACTCAGACTGGAGGCCGCATGCCGCGAGTTGGAGTTAACGGACAAGGGCCTGAAGGAGATCGCACTAGCTTCAGGATTCCGTAGCCTCGAATTGCAGCGTCGTGCGTTCCTGCGTCACTACGGAACCTCTCCGTGGCTGTACCGTCACCACTTCAGTCGAAGAGCGCAGCGTTCTTGACCTTGCGATTCAAAGCGGGTTGTAATGCCCGCTTTGCTCTCGGCCGCCAATAAGCCGCTTGTTTGCTGTCCGGTTCGTTATAGCCGCCCCGCTCTGAATTTGGCGATAGCAGTTTGCCTGGTTGCTCTTCTGCGGTTCAGAGGCGTGGTTGAGGAGCACTTCCTTAGCAAAGATGCCGCTTACGCAACATACTTGCGGAAGGTCCGCTGGCGCCGCCGGCGAGCCCGTCGGGCGGCCGCGACCGAACCGCGGCTGCCTGGCTGGGTGTACAGCCTGACGACGCGAGTGAGGAAAGCACATGCTGAAGAACTGCTCGAAGAAAATCCTGATTGCCGACAATGATGAAGACGTCCTGATCGCATTCGAACATGCGTTGGAAACTGCAGGCTACGATACCGCAGTCGCGCTCAACGCTGACGAAATCTTCTGGATGCTCTCGCGCACCAAGTTCGATCTTGTCGTGCTGGACGACTACTTGTCTGACGAAGATTGCTTCGCGGTTCTCGCACGCTTGCAGCAGGTAGGAATCCGTCTAAAGCGTGGTTATCACACATGACCGTTATCCACCTTACGAAGTACAGGGACAACTACGAGCTCTCGGTGTGAGCGCTTTTGTCAACAAGCGAGCCGCGCCGGGCCGCCGTACATCGCCCACTTCTTGCTGCAAGCTCAGAAAAGAAACAGCGGTGAATTCAGCAGGACGACTTGAGATGTACCACAACACACTTTGGCTGGGAACGGCGGGCTCCGTTTTCGTTCATGAAGAGCATCACCAGGTCCACGCCTTGGGCTCCTAGCTGCAATCCCCAGCTCCCGCCCGCAATTATGTAAGGAGCGGGGCCACTCCACCCATTTGAGGTGCGACAACTGGCGACGCGTCTTCCATACGTGCCGCCGAAAACGAACCCGGCGTTGAACATTGAGGGAACGATGGCAACACACTTCGCGCTGTCCAGGATCTCGCGTGGAATGCGTTCGTCGGGAGCTCCCATGATCTCTTCCAAAACCTCAGCCGCTGACTGCGTTCGCTAGACGATATTCGGTATGTCCGGGTCGCTCGATTGCGCCATCAAGCCCTGACCGGCAAGCAGAAGCAAGCTCGTGACACTCAGCAACAGCGTGCCTGTAATGCGTCTCATGACGATTCCTCCTCGTGTCTGGGTTACGCAACTTGACCCGATGTCTCGGGCAAACTGTCCTGGGTTGGACCCACACCTCCAAGCCAAATGAACACCGAGACGGTCAACACCACCGTGAGCGAAGCCACAACTAACAGCACAATCCTCCACCGCGAATCGGTGCCCATATAAGCACTAGATGCGCCAACACGCCGGCGGTTGGCCCGCTAAACGGCAGCCTTCCAAGATTCAACCGACCGTTATCCGCTGATGTTTGTGATTAACCTGAAGAGTTTCTTTGGCCTGGCACGTAAAGCAGCGGGATCTTTGAAGAGCCCGCTACTGGGATTATTTTCGATTTCTCATCTATCGGCGGGATGCGTGCGTTGGCGTCGTCCGCCCCGAATTGTTCGAGGCAGAAGCGGCGAGTCAAATTCAAAAATCTGGAAGCCTATCTTAGGCCACTTGTTCGCTGCCCCCGACAGCCGCGGCATGGGCCGAGGGGAGTGTCGCAATCACAACCGTACCGTTTGTGCCGGAACTCACTTCCAGTGTTCCGCCGAACTGGCGCAATCGTTCGCGCATCCCACGAATGCCCACGCCGCCTCTTCCCGCTGAACTAAGGAGCGACAGCCTTTCAGGGGAGATACCTTTGCCAGCATCCCACACTTCTGTTCGTACGTCACCGTTAACGCAGGTGATGCGTACCCCCGCGGTCGTGCTCCCCGAGTGTCGATGAATATTGGTAAGACATTCCTGCACGACTCGAAAGATCGAAATCTCAGCATCCCGCGGCAGTCGCCCTAATTCGGGCGAGAGTTCGAGAGTCACTTTAATATTGCTACGCTGTGCGAATTCCTCCACGTACCATTGAAGTGCCGATGACAGGCCCACTTCATCGAGGAGCGGCGGGTGCAGCAGGTGAGAAATCGTGCGTATTTGACGCGATAGCTCCTGTACCGTAGCCATACAGTCTGTGACAAGCCTCGTTTCGCTCCGACCAAGCTGGGGAAGTGCACTTTGCAGAAGAGATAAATTCATGCCGAGCGCTGCCACGAGTTGTCCCAGACTGTCGTGAAGATCACGCGCCAAACGTCTGCGCTCTTCGTCCTGCGTCTGCAGAAGGCGGCCGGATAGTTCGCGCACAACTTCCGCTTGATGAATGAGTTCGATGTTCTTAGCCTGAAGCTCCCGCGTGCGCTCCTTAACTCGTCGCTCCAGATGCTCATGGGAGTTGCGCAATGCTTCGCTAGCTTGCTCTAGTTTCTCGATGCTCAGTGCGAGGCTCGCCAGTGTGTGCCGGTTGTTCTCGGCAAACAAGATAATCACCGCCGATACGACAAAGTACACCACGGCACTTGCCCACTCTGTGGCACCAACAATGGCAAATGTGTGTAAAGGGGGTATAAACCAGTACTGCTCGCCGAAGAATGCGAGTGCAGACGTCAGAATTGAAGGTCCCACTCCACAATACCGGGCAGAAATGACGACGGCTGGGAGGACCAGGAGATACGGAATATATGTCCCCAGCAACGGGTCCAATGCACGACGAATCACCAGCATCAATACCGTCACGAAGAGTGCGAGGGTATAGCGCGCTACTGCTTCTCTATGCAATCGCAGACTGAGCGATCGTCTCATACTGTTCGAGTGGTATTTTGCGCCCACATCGCCGCAGGCGGGAAGTGTACTACAAAACAGCCTACGTCAAACAACGCCAGCGAAGACTGATTTGCCATTCCCTGCTGACCAAAAGCAGCATCAGGGCCACCGCGAACGTACTGTGATTTTTCATGCTTTTTCATATGTGGGTGGGATATCGGCCGTTCGCCTATTTGTCTAGATTTTCTGATTGTGGGGCCGACTCGCACAATAGGTTATTAAGGGTTCCGAGTCGACTAGGAATTTCGAGCATGTTTCGGGAGATGAGTGGCCTAATTGGCGAACCGGGGTGGGTCAAAGTTGCCGGCATGTTCGTTGCGTTTCATCGTCCACAGACTTTAAGAAACCAATCCCTTGCAGCGTGCAAGCCCGCGAGCAACGGGTATGGTCCCGGATACAGCCTCGGAGGTTCGAAGTATGCAAACCAACTTGAAATGGTTATTCCTACTACTGTCGGTATTGGCGTTTGGCCAACGTCTGGATGGCACTCTACGGGGCACGGTTGAAGATCCCCATGGAGCGGTCGTCAATCACGCCGAGGTCACCGCCTCCAACCAGGTTAACGGTGTGAAGCGGACGATGCCAACGACCTCGAGCGGAGAATACGTCTTTCCAAATCTCCTAGTCGGGACCTACACGGTCGAAGTCAAGGCCAAAGGGTTTGCGGACTACTCACGAAAAGATGTGGAGGTTTTACCAAACCAAGTCGTGACCGCGGATGCGCGACTTTCGGTGGGCACCGCTGGTGAGATTGTGGAAGTTACGGGCGGAGGTGAGGTGGTGCAGACCACCACGGCTCAACTCTCCAACGATTTCGGAGCGCGTGCAGTTACAGACTTGCCAACCCCTGGGCTCGGAGGCGGGCCTTTGAATCTCGCCTTGCTGGCGCCGAACACGACCACACAAGGCGCAGGTGTGCTGGGTGAAGGTGGCTCAATTGGCGGCGCGCGTCCTCGTTTGAACAGTTTCAACATTGACGGAGTGGACGACAACCGTGTGGATGTGACCGGTCACACTTCCGAAGTCATCCCCGAGGCTGTCGCCGACTTCAATCTCGTCACCAACATGTTCAGCGCTGAATTGGGCCATTCCGCGGGCGGCCAGTTCAACATCGTGACCAAGTCCGGCACGAACGACTGGCACGGTTCCTTCTGGGAATTCAACAATAATCGCAATTTCAACGCCATGGACAACCTGGAGGAGCGCTCTGGCTTGACGTCGCCGCGCCGCATCGACCGTAATCGGGCGGGTGCGGACATCGGTGGCCCGTTGATCCGGGATAGGCTCTTCATCTATGGCGCCTATCAGTTCTCGAGCATCGGATTGGCCGCGGCCGCCGTGCAGCAACTCGCTCCGACGGCAGAGGGCCTCGCGCGGCTCAATAGCATGGCCGCCAACGATAGCGTGCGCAGCATCCTGAACCAGTTTCCTACCCCACCGATGGCGAATAAGCCTCCTGCAATCGTCAACGGCGTTCCGATTCCTATCGGGACATTTCAGCCAGCAGCCCCCAGCTTTCTTAACCAGCACGACTTCAACATCAACGCTGACTTGAATCTGGGTCGGCATCAGTTGCGTGGGCGTTTTCTTTATGATCGGCAGCGCTCCCCCAACGTCAATCCAGACACTCCTCTGGCGCAATTCACAGGTGATATTGCAGCCGACAGCCGCAAGGTGATCCTCACCGATGCTTGGTCAATCACTCCTCAGCTGCTAAGCGACTTCCGGCTCTCTTACTCACGTTTCGTGCAAGGCTACACAGTGCCCGTTCAATTCGCGAATTTCCCCAACGCCAAAATCGATGTCCTGGGACTAAACATAGGTCCAGAAGGCAACTCTCCCCAGAGCTACACCCAAAACAACTATCAAATTCTTAACAACCTCAGCATCGTCAAAGGCGAGCACACCATCAAGTTTGGTCCCGAGTATCGTCGTTGGATTGCTCCGTCCAATTTTCTTCCCAGGGAACGCGGCGAGTGGGACTATGCCAACCTGCAGACCCTCGTCAACGATGAAATCCCCGATGGGTTCAATCGGGCTCTCCGGGGAGCGGGCTCGGGACTCTTCAATGGTAACCAGCACGCCATCTACGGGTTTGTTCAGGACGATTGGAAGGTCACACCCCAGCTCACGCTCAACCTCGGCTTGCGTTACGAATGGACCAGCAATCCCGCAGACGTGCGACTGCAACGACTGAACGCGATCTCCACTCTCCCCGGTATATTTGAGTTCCGCGAGCCCACGACCGATACCAACAACTTCATGCCGCGCATTGGGTTCGCCTGGGATCCAACCGGAAGCGGCCTCTGGGCAATACGTGGCGGTTTCGGCATTTCTTACGACGTCACACCGCAGAACTTTCCGCTCCTGCAACTACCCCCACAACTTCAAACCGAGCAGAATCCCGACATCACCTGCACCTTGCCCGACCGTCCTGCTTGGTGTGGTACCGGTACGGGCTTCCTGGCTGGCGGTGGCCTGCGTCAGGTGAATGTTCCTCCGACCAGTCAGGAAGAAGCGCGCGCTGCAACCCAGGGCATCATCCTGGATCAAGTTCAACCGAAGGTGTTGACCTGGACCCTGGGCGTGCAGCACGAGTTGATGAGGAATACCAGCCTCGAGCTGCGGTACCTCGGCACCCGCGCTACGCAACTCCCGGTGCAAGCCCGCATCAACACCATCAGCGCGTTTACGGCAGGGATGCAGCCGTTGCCCACCTTCTTCGCTCCGAGCGAAGTACCTGCCACAATCGTGGGCGGATCTCGCCTGGCGGATTTCGAGAATTTTGATCCCTTCATCCATCCCGAATTCAGCACGATGACGGCGTTCCCCCCGATCGGGGGCAGCATCTACCATGCCGGCTCTATTGACCTCAACCGTCGTTTTGCCCGTGGCTTGATGTTTCGCGCGAACTACACTTGGGCCCACAACATTGACGACGCCACCAACGAGTTATTCAGCAGCGTAGTGAATCCGCGCCGCCCCTTCGACTGGATGAACCTACGTCTGGACCGTGGCCGGTCGACGCTCGACGTCCGACACAAGTTTGCTATGTCTTGGATCTACGAGTTCCCTAATGTGAATAACGACAACGGACTACTGCGGACATTGTTGGGGGGCTGGCAATGGAATGGAACGTATCTCGCGCAGACCGGTCAGCCAGTGTCTATCCTCTCCAATGCTGACGCAAACGCAAACGGGGACCTTGCGGGGGATCGCGCCATCCTCAATTCCAGCGGAATCGCGAGGGCGGGCACGACAGTCAACTATGTTTGCGTGGCAGCAGGCGGGGCAACGAGTATTGCCTCGATCGACACAGGCTGCTCTGGAGGCAGTGGCAATGTGGCCGGCTACGTAGCGCAGAATCCCAAGGCACGATTCGTGCAGGCGCAGCTTGGCGCGTTTCCCACGGTGGGGCGCAACAGCTTCGGAAGCCCAGGGATCAATATCTGGAACATGGGACTGTTCAAGAATACGAAGCTCACTGAGAAGGCAACTCTCCAGTTCCGAATTGATACCTTCAATATTTTCAACCATCAGAATTTCTCTCTGGCGCAGCCAACGGTTTTTCAAACTGGCGTTCTGATCGGAACAGTCAACAACGCCCTGAGCACCACTTATTCGAACGTTACCTCGCCCCTGTTTCTTAATGAGAGACAGTTTACCGGGGGAAACCGGACGATGCAGCTTGGGGTGAAGGTGCTGTGGTAACGCCTGCATGCAGGGCCGTCAGCCCCACGTCGACGCTCAAGGCAAATTCGAATTAGGAGACACCCAATGTCTGCAGCCATGAAGCCTTACATTGCAGATTGAGATTGGAAACAGAATCGGAACCATCGAGGCCTGTTTTTAAGAAGCTCAGTGTGCACCGTGCTGTGGGTTATTCCCAACCAGACTTCGATGTGCCAATGTCCAAGATTTGGAGGATGAGATGATTGCAGTAATTGGAGCTACGGGGAACACCGGGAGAAAGATCACCCAAGCACTGCTCGAGGCGGGCGAAGAGGTCCGCGTACTCGGCCGGTCGAAAACCAAACTCGCGGAGTTCAAGAGCGCCGGAGCCGAAGTGCTGACAGGCGACGTGGGAGATGGAGACTTTCTCAATAAGGCCTTACGGGGGGCGGATGCGGTCTACAGCCTTCTTCCCACGGATCGGCGAGCATCTGACTACCAAGATCGGCAAAGGCAGCAAGGAGAGGCCATCGCCACCGCTCTTCGCGAATGCGCTATCTCGCATGTCGTAGCCTTGAGCAGCCTGGGTGCAGATCAGAGTGGAGCGATGGGCCTCATCGACACTCTACATGAACAAGAGGAGCGCCTCAAGCGCCTTGAACGCGCAAATGTGCTGCTGCTTCGCCCTGCATCTTTTTTCGAGAACTTCCGCGACACGCTCGTCCCCATTAGTCAGCAGGGGGTCAGCGTGGACTCCGTCGCACCTGATCTTCCGATCCCGATGGTGGCAACTCGCGATATCGCCGATGTCGCGGCAGGCGCCCTAAGAACGCGCAACTTCAGCGGCATGATGGTACGCGAGCTGCTTGGCCCGCGTGACCTCAGTTATGCGGATGCTACCCGCATCCTCGGAAAATGTCTCGGCAAGCCGCAGGTTGAGTACGTGCAGCTCTCCGATGCCGGCATGGCCTGGGCCCTCATGCAAGCTGGATTCTCGGAAAGCTTCGCCAACCTTTACGTCCAGATGACGCGTGCCTTTAACGAAGGCAGGGTCAAGCCAAGGAAAGGTCGAACCAGCGAAAATACAACGCCCACGCCTTTCGAGGATTTCGCAGACGAGCTGGCCCGCAGCTACCGAGCGGCCGCGTGAGAGAGGACGATTGGTCCGGCCCGTGAGAGAACTCATGGGTTCCTCCACACTGCTCGGGAGCGCTTGCTCACTTTGGTTTGGGACTCGGTGTATTACATCTCTGTTATGGCCGGCAGGTGCATCTTGCACAAGCAGGCGGCGAGCCGAGAGGAGACCGCGCATGGTGAGATTACGCGAAGCCGCAGGATTGGTGTTTCTCAGCACCGGTGTCATTGGCTTCGTGCTGCCGGTGATTCTGGGTGTGCCGTTCCAGCTGGCAGCGATCGCCCTTCTCGGTCCCAGCCATCCGAGGGTCCGGCTCTGGATCAAGCGGATCCAGCAGTGGTGCAGATTGGCGAGGAAATATGGAACTTAAGGAACTCGAGCGACACCTCTTGACTCTGGCGACCCTTCCTCAAACGGACGCCCCCTTTATTAGCTGTTACCTCAACTTGGAGTTGGGCATACCAGCCTCCCATCAGGCTCTGGACGAACGGGCCCGTGTGGTCAGAAGAACTCTTGCAGGGCAATCGCGCCAGCAGTTTGAAGAGGCCTTGGGCCAAATCGAGTCATACCTGCGTCACGACATTCATGCTGGCACCGCGGGTGTCGCAATCTTTGCCTGCGCTGAGGAGCAACCCTTCTTCCTACCGCTCCAGTTCGCCGTGCCGTTGCCTAATTGGGTTGTGGTTGATGTTGTCCCCAATATCTACCACTTGCTTGAGTTAAAGGACACATATGATCGCTATGTCGTCCTGTTTTGCGCGGAAACTTGGGCGCGCGTCCTTGGATTAAACCTCGGCACGGCAATCGAGGATGTTCGGAAAGAGCTTCGCCAGCTGCACGATCGCCCCGACCGCGACTGGACCAGGGACCGATATCGGAACCTTCGCCAGCAGCAAATACATCAATTCATCGATGACGTAATCAGGATAGTGAATCAGATGATGTCTGCTGGAGGATACGCACACTTGGTCCTCGCCGGACATCACAAGATCCTTTCTCAGGTAAGAAATGCTCTGCCCACCCATCTGGAGGCGAAGGTGGTCGACATTATCCCTGCGACCGAATACGACCGAGTGAAGGATGTCATAGCTGCAACCCTCGAGTCCTTCGTCGAACAGGAAGAGCGCGAGTCTCAGGCCGTAGTGGAAAGGCTTCAGCGGGAAGTCAACACCAACGGCCTTGCCGTCACAGGGACACATGCCAGCTTTGAGGCGCTGCGGTGGGGCCAAGTTGACACCCTTGTCGTGGCAAAAGCGTACGAGCCTAGCATTGGTTGGACCTGTCGTGACTGCGAAGCGGCCGGCGCCGGTGCACCAACGTCTGCTAGGTGCTCGCAGTGTCACTCAACAAGAATTCGACAATTAAACGTCAAAGAAGAAATGGCGCGGATGGCGGAAGCCACCGGCTCGGCCGTCGAAGTCGTCAATCACAGCGAAGCTTTGATGCGGGTCGGCGGCGTTGGCTGTCTGCTGCGCTTCGCCGGACCAGAAAAGTACAGCGCCAAGGCTGCATGAGAACAGCCACCGCTTATGAATTTCTTATAACTAAAGGTATTGCGTAAGACCCATCCATCAAGAGGAAGACTTATGAGACGAGCCCGGTGAGCAAAGAAAGAACGCTTGCCCTGTCCATCGGCCGCCGGACTATGACGGCACTAGTTATCAACTGCATCATCAGAGCCGGAATCATTCGGTCTGCCCGATGAGCTCACACGGCTCTTGGGGCGCGCTAGCCCGCTGGCCATGATCGTTGCGGCTTTGGCGATGGCAGTGAACAGTGGCCAATACACTCAGGAGTACAACGAGGTAAAGAGTCTCAGAAGCTTGACCTCCACCGACGCCGACGCAGACTGCGCTCGCCTTGTTTTATTCCGACAACTTTCTCGCGCTATGGAACGCTTCGCGGTATCGCGAGCAGGAGCATCAACGGCATAGGCGACGGCGCGCGACCCTTCGCCTTGGCCAACATGGCGGCAGCGGACGCAGTCATGACCGCGTGGCACGACAAAAGGTTCTATCATCGCTGGCGCCCGATCACCGCGATTCAGAACGGCGATAACGATGGCAGCAATGTCAGTAGATCGTCTTCTGGATGGAACGAGTCCAGCTGCGGAAGTAGTCCCTTGATGAATCCTGTTCGCTAGCAGCAATGCGCTGTCCGCCTTCGTATTTCAACCTTCTTTTCCTCGCCGTTCCCGCAATGAGCTACCGACTTTTTGGGAAACAAACTAGTCCCTCGATTGTATTTCCACAATGAGACCCAGTCCGTACGCTGGGTTACAGATAGACACGACCGACGACACACAAGCGATGAGTCAAGCAAAGGAAAATGCGAATCACAGAAAGTCAGGCAGGGCCGAACTTGCATTGCTCGTGCTCGGTGTGGCGCTATTGGTTTTCTGGGGAGCGGCGCGAGTGGAGAGCATCTTCAGATCGCACGCCGCGGTCAGAGAGGTCAACGCCCTCGATTTGTCTCCTTCTGTCTGGACTGATTCGACACGTGGGCAGGGAGGAGCGAGCCGCGAACCCGAAACCATATCGAGTCCTTCGGACGGAAAGAAGGTTCAAGCGCAGATTGAAAGCTCCTCTGAGCGAACCGACGTACCGCTGGCGGTGCTTCGGATTCCAAGGATCCGTCTTGAAGTGCCAGTGCTTGAAGGCACCGACAGTCTGACCCTCAATCACGCAGTAGGCCGCATCGCTGGCACTGCGCGGCTGGGAGAACCCGGAAATATTGGGATTGCCGGACACCGGGACCGATTCTTCCGTGGACTGAAGAATGTGACAGTGGGCGACACGATTGAACTGATGAGCCGAACTGGAACCGTCGCGTACAAAGTCGACCAAGTCAGCATCGTTGCTCCACAGGATATTTCCGTGTTGAATCCCAAGCCAGGCCCCTCTCTGACGCTGGTAACTTGCTACCCCTTTTACTTTGTCGGTAGCGCACCGCGGCGCTACATCGTCTCGGCTTCTCCGCAGCGGGCGCCCGAGCTGGCTGTGCGGTCGGCTTCCATCAAGTCTGGTGAATTCCTTAGGAGGAACAATGAATAGCTTCAACACATTTCGCAGTTTCGTCGCGCGGGCGGGTGGGTATTTGTTCGTGTGCGCAGCCGTGGCCGCGCTCGCCTGGACCCAGGACGTAAGCACAAGTACCGTTCAACACGGGCCTTCTTCTTTCGAGACCAAGGTGCGGAACGCCGACGCAATCTACGTTGAGGGCAACGATCTGGTCATCAAAGTGGAGAACGGCAGGCTGGAACACCTGGTCGTTCCCGATACCGACAAGTTTCACATTGATGGTCGGGAAGCCAGCGTGTATGACCTGAAACCGGGGATGAAACTCGCGGAAACAATTACTACCACTACGACGCCCAGATACGTCAAAACCATTCGCACAATTGAAGGAAAGGTTTGGCATGTAAATCCTCCGGAGACGTTGATCCTGACGTTGCCCGATAGTAAGCACATGATCTACAGAGTGTCGAGTCATGCCACGTTCACGATCAATGACAAGCCGGAGACGGTGTTCGAGCTACGGAAAGGAATGCAATTTAAGGCGACCATCGTTAAGGATGAGCCAGAGACGGTCATCCAAAGTGCCAAGCATGTCGTTGCGCAGGTACCTCCGGTACCCGTCATACCCCAGGAAGTTGGAACTCTGTTGATTGAAGAGATCAAGCCGGAAGTTGAAGAGACTAAGCCTGAAGCGCCAGTCACAACAGCCAAGGCGGATCTTCCCGAGGCTTTGCCGGAAACCGGAAGTTCGTTACCTCTAATCGGCTTGATAGGTGCGTTTGCCAGCGCGGCGTCTTTGGGCCTGAGAATATACCGCCGGGTTGCATCGTAGCTGCCTCCTTTACGGGAGCCAGAGTACTTCGCAAGGAGACACCATGAATGGTTTGAACAAGTCTCGCTTCTTAGCAGGAGCATGGATGAGGTTCAGGGCGGGCACGTGGGTTTGGGCAATCTTTCTGGTGGGTCTTATCGGCATGCAGGGGGGATGCACGAGGCTCCCCAATGACGGGCAATTGACCCAACAGATTCAATCCAAGCTGGACCAGGATTCGGGCCTGCAAGGCAAATCGCTCACGGTGGAAACTTCAGGTGGAGTGGTCACTCTCTCCGGTACGGTCGATGATGAGGCGCAGCGTACCGCCGCAACGCGCTATGCATCTACGACTCCGGGAGTCAAGCAAATCGTAAACAATCTGCAGATCGCGGCAGGGCTTTCCGACGCACTTCCTGGCGCGCAGGTCTCCAAGGTTCCGGTTCCAGCTCTTGGCGTGCCGGATTCAAAGCCGCGAACGAACGGCAGGCGTAAGCACACAAATTCACGCTCCTCGGATCGAAGATCGTCGAAACCAAGGGCAATCTATGCCGACTCATCCGGAACGGCTGTGTCGGCGGAGAGTAAGAGCGGGTATACACCAGGCACGCAGGATGTTCCAACCGTGAGAGAGATACCACCGCCGGAACCTAAGAAACTAACGATCGAGGCCGGAACGGGCGTGGCAGTCCGGTTGGTGGAGGCTGTGGATTCAGAGACTGCGGAAGTTGGGCAGACTTTCCACGCGACACTGGATTCTCCATTGCAATCGGATTGGAAGGTGGCGATCCCAGCCGGATCCGACGTGGAGGGTCACATCGTGGACGTAAAGAGTGCGGGAAAGTTTGCTGGCCAATCCCAACTCCTGCTGCAGCTGGACCGGATCTCGGCGGCTGGCAAGTCTTACAACATTCGGACGGATCAATACCGACGGCAGGCCAATAGTCGCAGTACGAATACAGCCGAGAAGGTTGGAACTGGCGCTGCCATCGGAGCCATGATCGGCGCACTCACCGGCGGAGGTAAGGGGGCGGGCATCGGGGCGGCAGCGGGAGCTGGCGTGGGTGGAGGTGTACAGGCAGTCTCAAAAGGCCAGCAGATCAAGCTGGCGAGTGAGACCGTTTTGAATTTCACCCTGAAGTCGCCAGTAACCGTGATACAGGTCGAGCAAGGATCTGAATCACTGCGCCTTAAGCTGGATACTCCGAAATAGTCGGGGCAAAGCTGTACCTCGATAAAGTCGACGCGGGAGGGAAGGAAACGGAGCCATGAAAGAGCGCACAATTTTCATTACTTCTTCCGATATGAGCAGGCTTCGCCGCCTATTGGAATCGGCATGGAACCTCTTCAGACACGACAGACCGTACCTCGAAGTGCTGAAGCAAGAGCTGGAGGCGGCGAAAGTCGTTGAAAGCGACCATATCCCACGGGATGTAGTCATGCTGAACAGCCGGGTTCATCTACGTGACTTGGATACGGGAAAGCAGATGGTCTGCACTGTGGTCTTGCCCAAAGATTCTAATGCGAGTGAGGATCGTCTCTCTGTTCTTGCACCCGTCGGGGCCGCTGTTCTAGGGCGGCGCGTCGGGGACATTTTCGAGTGTAAAGTGCCAGCCGGGGTAAGGCGACTCAAGTTAGAGGCAATTGAAACAGAAGGAAGTGCTCCGCTGGCGGTTGCGATAGCTGCGTAGAGGCCTGAAGTGTCCGGTAAAAGGATGATTCAGGCATTGTGGGTGGCGGGTGCGGCGGCAGTGGTCAGCATGTCGGGATGGGTAGCTTTTCGCACATGGCCACGTCCAATGCATCTCGTTACCGAGCCCTTTCCTTCTGTTAGGTTCGAGCGCGGCACAATGATTGTCCCTCTCCTCACAAAGGTACTACTTGCGGAGGTGGGCAAGTTTGACGATGAACTCTCCGCGTATCTGTGGTTCGACTACCTGCGGAGCCGTCCATGCGTTGAGGGGGCACAAGTTTTGCTCACCGTGACGGAGAGAGAGCAAGGACCGGTCTATCGGATTGAGGTCGTCCTGCCGAATGATGCCCTCTCTGCCATTCCTTTTCTGACCGATCTCGAAGCCAAGGGTTTCATTGAAGGTTTCGACCTTGTGTTCACAACGCCAGGGCAAGTGGAATACAGGAGGGATCAGACAAGGATATTTATCGCGGCATACCAAAGGCAGGTAGATAAGAGGCTAGAGACGCTCCCACGCAGGCGCCTCCTATCCCCAACAGCACGTTTCGTGGCATTCAAGTCTCGGACCGACCCGCGCGTGCGCGGGACAGCCCAATCGCGACCCAGCAGCCTGAGCCACGAGCAGGCCACCGAATTGGCGACTGACATAGTTGCTGTGGCAGACTTCTACGATTTGCCCCTGGACGTGTTTCTTGGCATTGGCGCCATGGAAAACAACTATCTGAGCATCCGTGGTGACATCAATCACGCCATCTGGAAGCGGAGGCCGGCAAAGGATGACATCGTTCTGAAGCGTGGCCGGCAGAGAGTGCTGGTTAGCGACTATTCAATTGGGGTCTGGCAGATCACACGCGAAACCTTGCGGTACGCTCATGCGTTGTTCCTGAAGGACAAGCGCGACTATTGGCAATTGCCGGAAAGGTTGAGACCACCGAAAACACTGGAATTGGATTTGACCGATTCCCATGTGCTGACGACCTTTGCCGGATTGCTGTTGCGGGACCTGCTCGATCGCTTCAACGGAGACATCGAAAAGGCGGTCGGCGCATACAATGGCGGCCCGCGTAATCCAAACCCTCGTTATGCAGCCGGAGTCCAGGCTGTGGCCGAGTACGCGAGGAATATTCTGGAACGCGTCACAGCGGTGAATGAACGGGCTGCGGTAGACACCCTTGAGCGCGAACTAGAGACCAATTCGCAGTGGAGGTCTCGGGGCGAAGAACACAGCACTAGAACGACTAAGCGGTCTTTGGACTTGGCGGAATGAAGAAGCCGGCTAGAGGGGCCCGCGCGACCTGTCACCGGTTGTCCAACAGAGCCGTTAAGGCTTGGCAAGGTCGACCATCTTGCCACGTCAACCGCGATTCGTGCCAAACGCCCTGGATGGTTTGCGCAACCTCTAATTCTCGCATTGCTACCCGAAGCTACCGCGAAGAATTCCCCGGAAGGGCAGCGCTGAGTAAACTATCGGACAGGGTGGCCAGCAACATGACTGAGAAGAAAACCGATTCACTGGTAGCCTCCGCGGTCCGAGGCCGACCGCGATTCGGGTCTCGCGCCGCGCTGTTTGCCGGTTTCGGGACGTTGCTACTTCTGATGGCGATCATATCCATCGATTCGCTGTACACCCTGGCAGCGTTCGACACCCACACTGCTCAAATTCGCCGAGCTTTTGTTTATCGCCAACATACGCTCGAACAGGTTCGAACCAATGTGTACGAGGCAGGTGACATCATCAGTGACTACACTGTGAGCCAATCAGACCCGCGCACACAGGAAAAGCTCCGGAGTAAGTTTCAGTCTATTCACAATGAGACCACCTCATCACTGAAGGCATGTATTCAATCTCTGCCTACTGACAAAAGAGAGTCTTTTCAACATCTCGTTGAAGAACTGGAACGTTACTGGTCGAGGGCCGATCCCGTTTTCGCATCACCTGCGACCGACAAGGAGAGATTAGCTAATTCTGCGGTGCATAACGACGTTCTTTCGCAGTATGCAGAGGTTTTGGCGATTACGAAAGAAATCAGCGCAGTGAATGACGACGAATTGAAGGAAACCGACCGAAGGACCGCGGAAACACTTGCACAGTTTCGAAGCCGCTTTCTTATCTTCGCGGTGGTTGGTTTCAGCTTTGGATTGATTCTGGCTACCACCACCATCGTTTACGCCGGGAGACTTGAAAAGAGAGTTGAAGAGAAATATGAAGAGAGCCTCCAAGCACAGCGAGAATTGAAACAACTATCGAAACGTCTCGTTGACGCCGAGGAACGGGAACGGCGCGCGATTTCCAGGGAACTGCATGACGAAGTTGGACAGTCCTTAAGTGCTCTGCTGATCGATGTGGAGAATCTGACGGCGATTTCCAGCGGAGAAGGTGCTTTTCGACAGGGCCTTCAGAAGATCAAAACGCTCGCGGAAAACTGTGTCAATGAAGTGCGCAACATGGCCTTGTTGCTGCGCCCTTCGATGCTAGATGACCTGGGTCTCGTTGCGGCGCTCGATTGGCAGGCGCGCGAAGTGTCCAAGCGTACCGGTATGTTTGTGGATATAGTGGACGAAAATGTTTCGGACGCCTTGCCGGATAAGTATAAGACGTGCGTGTATAGGATCGTGCAGGAGGCGTTGAACAATTGCTCGAAACACGCATATGCAAAAAACGTTCGAGTCGCCGTGCGCCAGAAACACAATCACCTCCAAGTCACTATCGAAGATGATGGGAAGGGTTTTGACGCAAGACGTGTGCGCGGCTTGGGACTGGTGGGCATGAACGAGCGCGTGGATCAATTGGGGGGAATCTTGAAGGTGGAATCCGATCCGGCGCGAGGCACATGTCTCCAAGTTGAGCTGCCGCTCCCCAATGCGTCCACTGATTTGGGAGAATTGCGTTCATGAAGAAGCTGCGGATATTATTGGCGGACGACCACATCGTCATGCGTACAGGGTTGCGTGCTCTTCTTGAGCGTCAACCCAACCTCGAGGTTGTTGGCGAAAGTGAGAACGGGCGTGAAACTGTGACGCTCGCCGGCACGCTAAGACCGGATGTTGTGGTGATGGACGTGGGCATGCCTATTCTTAACGGTATTGACGCCACCCAAACGATCGTCGCCGAGTGCCCGACCATCGCAGTAATCATCCTCAGCATGCATGCCGACGAATCCTATGTGATGCGTGCTTTGAAGGCCGGAGCTCGAGGCTATTTGCTGAAGGACTCCGCCGCCTCCGATCTGATCGGTGCCATTCAGGCGGTTTCGCAAGGCAAGTCGTTCTTCAGCGCTAAGGTGAGCCGGATCCTGGCGGAGGACTACGTCCGTGTTCTGAAGCAAAAAGGTGCCGCCGACACCTATGACCTGCTTACGAGCCGTGAGCGAGAAATCCTACAACTTTTGGCCGAAGGGAAAAGAAACAAGGAAGTAGCAACCGCCCTGAACCTTAGTCCCTACACGGTCGAGACTCATCGCAGCCACATCCTGCAAAAATTGAACCTGCACAATTCCGCGGAACTCGTGCTGTACGCGGTTCGTAAAGGCATCATTTCTTGACCCGGCAGGAGTCATGATGCCTGGACTTTCCTTTGTTCGGCACTACTGAGATTTCTGCACCTCGAATACCGCCTGGGCGGGATAGCTCCTTTCCTTCCATCACCCTAATCTACCGTCAACGAATTTCCTTGCTCGTAGCTGGGCCCAGCAGGGTGGGAGATTTGCACATTTGTTCGAAGGAGATGGAACATGAACTCACAGTTGGCAGCAGTAATGGAGCGCAAGGACGAACCGCAGCTCCTGACGCGGAGCCAGGAAGAGATATCCAGCCGGCTCTCAGAGCTATATGAGGTTACCGCTCGAAGGGCATTCGACATCTTTGAGAGCCGTGGCAGGTCGCCGGGTCATGACCAAGAGGACTGGTTTCGCGCCGAATCCGAATTGCTGCACCCGGTTCCTCTGAACCTGACCGAATCAAATGGCGAATATATTGTCCGATGTGAGGTGCCAGGCTTTGACAGCCAGGACCTCGAGGTCATCGTGGAAACGCTCCGTATGGCCATTTCAAGCAAGCGCGAAACGAGGGAAGACAAGGAGAATGGAAAATTGATCAGCCCCCAGTCGCGAGCCGACCGAATCTTTCGGGTCCTCGATCTTCCGTCGGTTGTGGACACCTCCAAGGTCACCACGACCCTGAAAGATGGGGTTCTCATCGTTCATCTTCCGAAGGCCCAGAATGCAGAGGAGAGAGTGCATCGCGAACGGATAGCAGCGTGAGGAAGTGCCGATCGGCCAGTTTTATGCGTGTCTCAAACTGGCCGTCTTACCTTGAAGAGCGGACGGGGCTGAGCATAGCTAAATTCAGTCCCCAAATGCTCTCTCATGGGGATAGACCGTGACCCGGACAGTCATCAATCTAGGTGTGCCAGAGCGAGGTACGAAACCACATGTTGCAACTCGACGCAAACAACGCACTGAATGACGGTTTGGAGGCCGGAATGACGGGTGGAATTCGGTTCGAGTTTGCGTTTTCCCCTCGGCAACGGAAGAAGAGAGTGGTGTTGCAAGTCCCCAGCGGATTGGTGGTGAGTTCAGACAACCAGGTTCGTCGAAAGCTTGCCGACCTCCTTCGGCGATGCGCGCTTGCACCCGTCCTCGTTTCTACTGTAGCCGAGAGCGGGATGGCTGTGGCTGGACATGAAATGTCGATCATGGTCTGCAGTGACCGCTTGGACGATGGCAAGTATGAGGACATCGTGCAGTTGGCGGTCCGTTCTGAAATGTAAGAGTCAGTAATTGTTGTTTCGCGGACGGGAGACTGGCCGGAATACCTTGCGGCGATGGGTGGCGGGGCGTTTGACTACTTGGCGTACCCGCCTATTCCTGGGAACCTTCAACAGACCATCCAAAATGCCCTACTGGGGCGGCAGCGGCACTTCCAAGAGAACGGAGAAGGCGCATGGGCATCAAACCAGCAATGGTTCTTCTGGTTGGGGAAGCTGCGAACAACTCTCTCCAACTGCTGCAATGATTGACGCATCGAGAGTGCCGTTGCGAAGTCGCGCAGTCCTATCGGGAGGCCTTCAATCTAGTGTCCCACACGCAGTTCGATCTCGTGCTTAGTCAGTACCCAGCTGCCGGACCGAACAGCGTTTCCTCTGTTGGACTGGCTTGTAGGATCTCCCGCGACTTTGTTTTTCTCCGCAGTATCGAAAACGGCTTTGTGGTTAAAGATGCTCGAACGAGGCAAACGATGTATCAGTGCACCAGCACTGCGGTCGAATGCGTTGACCGACGCACTGGCCAGGGTGTTAGATGCTGCCCCCGAATGTTGCGAGAAAGAAGGAGTTACTTCGGAGGGCAATCTGAACTGGTGATGAAGGAAATCCTGAATGTGCCCGACGACATTCCGCAGCAACTGCTCGACAAAGCGGAATGCGTTATTGTCCTGCCGTCCGTTGCCAAATTCGCCATCATTTTTGGAGGTTACTATGGTCGAGGTGTGATGAACTTGTCGCACCGGCAAAGAATGTTCCGGCCCATGGGGTGCTCCAACAATGATGGCGATGGAAGGAGGCAGTTTCTGATTCCAGCTCGACGGACAGGCCACCGGCTACGTCCTCTCAGTCGTGAATCCCAGGGGTGCGCGATTCCATGCTGTCCAGCAACGTTAAACTGGGCGTGGGAGTATCAGCGGCAGCCGGCTTCAAGGGGCGCGATGCTATCGCCGCCACCGATGTGGGCATTGCGGGCAGAAGTCCTGAGTTACTCCAGATCATGAGGTCTGTTTGCGGGCGCTTTCCTCGGCTCCACTCTGCGACCGGATAATGACGCCAACAAGAGACTCTACAACCGAAGTATCAGCGCTAAAGAAATTGTCCTAGATGATACGGTTTCCCTGCCATCCGTGGCGGGGGAACTACTCTCCGAGCTCAATAAGTGATCGCCCAAGAATCTGTCAAGCTAATGCCCGGCGTCCAGAGATTGATTGGGAATTGACCGGTTAGCACTATTGGGTGGACTTCGGCGCCGCCATCCAAAAGGAAAGGCGGATCAGTTGCCTACCGACGGGGAAAGAGACAGTAAATGACCGGGCATCTGTTTCCTTTCGTTGACTACTGGTGGTTCTACGGCGCATTCACTGGCTTGGTACTAGCATTCCTAGCCCTCGATCTTGGCGTATTTCATCGCAAAGCGCACGTGATTGGATTTCCCGAGGCGTCGGCCTGGACCGCGGTCTGGGCGGCGTTGACTCTGCTGTTCTGCCTCGGACTCTACGAATATGGAGTTAGGAAGTTCGGAGCGACAACGGGGAAACAAATCGGGGTGGAGTTTATCACCGGATATATCGTCGAGTGGTCGCTCTCGCTCGACAACATGTTCGTTTTCGTTCTGGTGTTCCGTTATTTCGGAACTCCACCGCTGTTACAGCACCGTATTTTGTTCTTCGGCATCCTGGGAGCGCTGGTCTTCCGGGGCGTCTTCATCGTTCTCGGCGCAGAGCTGCTACAGTACGGTTGGGTCGTGATCATATTCGGCGCTTTCCTGATCTTCTCCGGAGTCCGGATGATGTTTCCCGGAGAGCACCAGATCAAACCCGAACAGAACCTCTTGGTGCGGGGACTGCGAAGGCTGTTACCTGTAGCGACAGAGTCTGCAGAGTCGCGATTCTTCTTGTGGCGGAACGGAAAACTGTGCGCCACGCCCATTCTGCTGACGCTCGTCTTCATCGAGGCGACAGATGTTCTTTTCGCTGTCGACTCCGTTCCCGCGATCTTTGCTATCACCCGCGAGCCATTGGTCGTCTACACGTCGAACGTGTTCGCCATTCTGGGCCTGCGCGCGATGTATTTTCTGCTGGTCGGTGCCCTTGCAAGGTTTCACTTGTTGCGCTTTGGCTTGGCACTCATTCTGATTTTTGTCGGGCTCAAGATGTCCTGGCTTAACGCGGCTTGGCAAGGGCATTTCCCATCCACGATATCCCTCAGCGTGATTGTTGGAATTCTGGCAGTATCGATTGCTTTATCACTCGTGTTCCCTGTGTCCCGCGCGCCGAAGGAGCCGCCGATTAGCAAGTCACCGCCCCCCATTTCACAACACTGATTGCCCGTTTCCGCGGGTCGTGCACTTGCGAAACGCTAGGTATCGCTGACTTTGAGGCCACAAATACCCTCTTGTTGGGATAGCCTCCGGGCACCGGTTCTCCTATGCTCGTCACTGAAAGTCACACTGACATGCGGCTTGCAATTCAGGCTCCGGAAGAACCCGTATGGAAGATATCATCGACAAAACGCAGACCCCACTCCAGCGCATCGCCCTTGTTGCCCTTGGGTGGATTCTGACGCTTGTAGGTATTGCCGGGTTGTTTCTTCCAGTCCTGCCGGGCATCTTTCTTATAGTTGCAGGCGCCCTCATGCTCAGTCGTCGAAGTCCGTGGCTGCGGCGGGCGCTGAAGAGATGTCGAGTCCAATTTCCCGTCTTAGACCGCGCCTTTAGACGGTTTTCCACTTGGGGCAAGAGTAGCCAAAGCCGCGTTAAGGACAATCCGGATGATTCTGGATCGCGATTTCAGAGTTTGAATGGCGCGGGTTGGCCGTGGAGGGTTTCACTTGAGCGATCAAAGATGGGGCAAGGGCGCCAACAAAACATAGACCAAGCCGAAACGCGCTGCGGTACGCGCAAAGTTTTGATTTTCGATGAAGATATCGAAGACTTGGCTCGGGCCGCCGAACCGTTTGAGGCTCATGGTTTCGAGGTTCACAAGTGTATGTCAGTTGAAGCAGCGATGCGCTCTGTCGAGAGAGAGGAGTTCGAATTCGCTCTGGTGGATCAAGGCTCCCCAGCTTTCGAGGGGCTTCGGGTAATAAGACATCTAGTTCGTTACAACCCAAAGACTTCTTTCGTCGTGGTGACGGGCCGCAAGGACATGCTGTGTTGTCAGCAGGCGCTCTCACTCGGAGCGATGGACTATTTGGAGAAACCGGTCTCCTGGGCGGAGATGGGTTGCGTTATCAAGAACCACTTCGGATGCTAATTGACGAAATGAGGCGTCAGCATGCGCGCACCGAAGAGAAACACTGTTATGACAAAGATGCCTGAAAAAGCTTCACTGGTGGAACGTGATGCTCGGGCTAGTGCTTTCGACTGTGATTTTAACAGCCAGAGCGGGATTCGCTGAACGCCGAAGTGCTTGACCTTGGCGGACCCGACCAATTCGATAACTGGGCCTACGATCGCGATCACCGCTACGATGAGTCGCGCTCCGCGCCGTATGTCTCCGATGACGTCGTCGGGTACGAAGATCTGGATCAATATGATGACTGGCACGATGATCACGACTATGGCTATGTCTGGTTCCCCAGCCGCGTTGCCGTAGGCTGGGCACCTTATCACGAGGGCCACTGGGTCTGGATTCCACCGTGGGGATATTAGAAACCACGCCCGGCGTGAAGGATGTCATCGACGAAATCGACGAGGCTCCCACGTCGCCTAACGACGACAGACTGCGAGTCGCGTTAGCCCCTTCTATTTACGGCACGTCTGCTCTACAGAAGTACGCACTCGATCCACAGGCGCCAATTCGTATTGTGGTTGAGAACAGCTCACGTCGAACTCTACGGTGCTGTCACGAACAAACTGGACAAGCAGGTGGCTTATACGAGGGCAAGCTCTGTCCCAGGTGTGTTCAACGTGAAAGGCAACATCATGGTGGCCTCGGAAGTGGCTCGCTGAACGCGGAGGTCCCCAGCCGTGCCCCCGGCCCGGGCCCCTCAAGATAGATGAAAGGGTCTGATATCGAGGAGATTTGAACATGAAATGGTCATGGAAGATCAGCACTTTCGCCGGAATCGCAGTCTACATGCACGCCACTTTTCTTCTATTACTGGGCTGGATCGCAGTGAGTCACTGGATGCAATCCCAGAGTTTGCTGCCGACACTAACGGGAGTAGCGTTCATACTCGCTCTTTTTCTGTGCGTGGTTCTCCACGAATACGGCCATGCCTTGACAGCTCGCCGGTATGGCATCGCCACGAGGGACATCACTCTGTTGCCGATCGGCGGAGTGGCGCGCTTGGAGCGCATGCCGGACAAACCGAATCAGGAGCTCTGGGTGGCTCTGGTCGGTCCGGCCGTCAACGTCGTGCTGGCCGCGCTGTTGGCCGTATACCTGTTTCTCACCGGACACTTCGAATCTGTGAAAAATATAGGTCTGACCCACGGCCTGTTCCTGGAGAGGCTTCTGTTCGCCAATCTTTTTCTCGTCGGCTTCAACCTGATACCAGCCTTTCCCATGGATGGAGGGCGCGTGCTGCGAGCCATCCTGGCGAAACGAATGGAATATGCGCGGGACACACGCATCGCGGCCAGTGTAGGACAGGGGTTGGCGCTGGTATTCGGGTTCCTGGGCCTGTTTACCAATCCGTTGCTGGTGTTCGTCGCACTGTTCGTCTGGATCGGGGCGGCCCAGGAGACAGCGCTAGTGGAGGCAAAGTCTGCATTGGCGTCTATCGCCGTGAAGGACGCGATGATCTCAGTGTTCCGTACCCTGTCCCCGAGAGACGAACTGTCCGCGGCAGTGAAACTGGTTTTGGGTGGCTGCCAGCAGGACTTTCCGTGGTTGAGCAAGGCCGCGTCGTAGGTATGCTGTTGCGCTCGGATATGGTCGCCACCTTAGCCAATGGTGAAACTCACACGAGCGTCGACCAGATAATGCGTCGTGACTTCCCGGTCACATCACCGTCGACCTCTGGAGTCTGTTTTTAATCGCTTGCATGACGCCGAAGCTACGACTTTTCCTATCGTCGAGGGGGGCAAACTGGTCGGAGTCATCACGCTGGGGAACATGACTGAGTACATGATGATCCATGCAGCTTTGACCAACGCCAAAAGGAAGAGCAATAGCCAAATTGAAACCGATCCGTTCAACTTTGATGGGCTCGGCGCTTCTGGCTGATCAACGCCGCGGACAACGCTGACCAACGCGTCCGCGCGGAAGCCAGAGATTTCTATGGAATCCTGTAGTGACAGAGCAGCGCAATCAAAGAATGACCAAGGAGGCCAAGTTTGCAGACCAAAAAAAGAAAGTGCTCGCGGCGCTGCTAGGTTAGGTGTTCGTTGCCCTCGGCGTAATTGGCATTATCCTGACTAATCCTGACTATTCTGCCGGGAATACCTCTCCTGCTGGTTGGCCTGTTCATTCTCTCTTCGGAATACGTGTGGGATCATCAGTTATCGGGAAAGATCCGGAAACGCTTCCCGGCAACATCAAGAAAAGTTCGAGAGTGGGTTGGAGTGTCTCCCCAGCGAAGTGACCGCCCGCCAGCGCCTCTGACAACGCGGAACGAAAACCGCTTTCTCGGTGCACGACTAAGCCGCCGGCTCCGCCTCTGCTCCAGCAACCGAAAGCGCAGACGCCCTCTGAGAAAGAGCGGAAAGAGAAACGGCAAAAGCGGGAATTGCAAAAGCCTCCACACTCCAGATGAGTAGAGCCGCAGCTTCCAAGGGTTGGATGGGAAATAGTGCTGGGTATTCCGAGCACGCGGAGCGCCTGTGAAACATCACCGCGTAGCTAAATTTGAGCCTCAAAATACCGTGCTGTTGGGATGGCCGTCCACCAACTTTCCGTCTAGGCTCACTACTGAAAGTCCGGACAACAACGACATGTGGGCTCGTAGTCATTGGCCGGCGGAGCCCGGTATGCAAGAGATCGGACTCGCCAAGACGCAGAAATCAGAGGGGCGACGATGGAGAAACTAGATGCCATGCTTCTTTATTTTGCCGTGGAACACATATGCACAAGTCAAGCGTTCGACGAGACTTCTGCCGATTTGCATGTCGACGACAAGAGGGTGGCGCGATTGCTGGTGCTGCTGAAACAGCTTAAGGAATCCTCGGCAGGACTGGAAGCATTGCCCGAACCTGTGCGCAGTGAAATTGTCTCCAGCGCGATCCAAGTCTGTGGTTTTGTGGATCCGATCGAAGCGCGAGATGTGCTGGCCATCGTTTTGGATGTGATCGAAATGCAAGCTCCAATCCGGGAGGAGGCAGCCTCAGAAGGGCAGGGAATCGCCCTCTGTGGGACGCGTGGTTGGGCCTAACCGACTCAATCCTCGGGTTCACATGCAATGACGGGTTTCTGTCTGAGGTGCGGGAGCTTAGAAAACGCGCTGGATGCCGAAATCGCCAACGACAGAAAAGAGCAACTAACGTCAACCGATCGACCCTGGGGGAGCAAAGGAGCGATGCCATGAATTTCATTGAGTCTCACAAACCTCAGCGTTCTGCCCTCTGGAAGGCAACTCTTCTGTTCATTTTGGTAGCTGGGCTCTTGGTTGCTGCCGATCAGCTATCTATTCGCTGCGGGCTTGAGGGATCGCAGCGAATAGTGGATGACGTGCTTGGGGGGCTGATTGCAGGATCAATCTTTTATTTGTACGAGTGCCACAGACTAAGGCGATTTAGCAAACACCTTCACATGATCGACCTCATGAATCACCATATTAGGAATGCCCTTCAACCTCTTATGTTCCTGCCTTACAAACCCGAGGAGAAGGCACAGGTGAAGCTGGTCGAGGACTGTGTTCGTCGTGTCGAATGGGCCCTCCGTGAGGTGCTTCCAGGTGGGTCCGTGGAACGATTCGTGGCGCACGGTGGCGGGTGATTCGTTCCAAAGACTGGTTCAAGCATTCCATCGCGCGCGCCAGGTTCGTCGGAAACCAAGAAGTCGGTGCCGGAATCCACAACCGGGCAAGGCTCCTCAGCTTTCGAGGGGCGTCGGATAATAAGACATTTAGTTCGTTACAACTCACATACGCCCTTTATCGTGGTGGCGCGCCGCAAGGAAACGGCGTGTGGTCAGCAGGCGCTCGCACTCGGAGCTGCGGACTATTTCGAAAAACCCGTTCCCAGTACGGATATGGATCGGATTATCAAATGCTATATCGGAAGCTCATTAACGAAATGAGTTGGCGCGTCGGCGTGTGACGATCGTCCACCTAGATAACAGGATAAAGAACAGAAAAAGGGAGCGAAGGAGTGCGTCGATGAAAGGAATCTTCTTTTTAGTGTTTGCAATTCTCTTTGTTGGTCTACCGGCGTCTGCCCAAGAAGACGAAAATAATCGCATTAGGAATGCCGGCAAAGTTATGGTCGAGATTCTTAATATTCCCGATGATATTCCGAAGGATATCCTGGACAAGGCGGAATGCGTCATCGTTCTGCCTTCGGTAATGAAATTTGCGATTGGGTTTGGGGGCAGTTACGGTCGAGGCGCGATGACTTGCCGGAGCGCCAAGGATTTTAGCGGACACTGGAGTGCGCCTTCGATGATGGCGCTCGAAGGTGGAAGCTTCGGATTGCAATTGGGAGGCCAAGCGACAGACTTTGTCTTATTGGTAATGAATCAGCGCGGGGCCGATTCAATTCTCACCAGCCAGGTCAAGCTCGGCGGCGACATGGCCGCAGCGGCCGGACCGAAGGGCCGCAGCGCTGCCGCCTCTACGGATGTCACAATGCGGGCAGAGATTCTGTCGTATTCGCGTTCACGAGGATTGTTCGCCGGGATTTCTCTTGAAGGCTCAACTCTCCGCCCCGATAACGATGGGAACGAGAGGCTTTACGGAAAAGGGACCACCGCGAAGGACATCGTGATCAACAGTGCGATTCGCCCGCCTGCCTCGGCGAAATTGCTCCTTGCCACTCTGAACAAGACATCTCCCAGGAACGAGTCTGCTAAGTAAGGATCAGTGGCGCAAAACCAGCAGGTTAGACGGCTCTGCCGTGAAGAGAACGCGGTGGCCAGGAGGCGAAGGCGCGAGGCGACAGCAGCATCACCGACCTGCTGACCCTGAGCCAAGTGGTGCTAACGCTACAGCTTCCGTTTGCCATGTTCCCCCTCCTGCACTTCGCGAGCTCCCGCAAACGAATGGGGACCTGGCAGAACGGCTGGTTTCTGCTGATTGCTCGTTGGCCCCAGTGCTATTCTGATCACCGCGATGGACGTTTCCGGCCTGCCGGACTCTTAAAGCTGCGTGGCAGGATCATCGTCGGCGGATGACGCCGCGACGGCAGAAGCGGAAGGACCACGTACGACACCATTCTGGTGACGTTGGACCCCTCGCCGACGAACCTGGCGATTATCGAACACGTCAAACGGCTCGCGGAGCTCGCGCAGAGCGGTTTGGTTCCGAGGCGCTCATCTATGGAGGTGCGGACCTCCATCAGTCTGTGACGGTGCACTGGAGTGGTTGCTCCGGAAGGTTCCTGAGGATAGTCTCGCAGAAGGATGCCTGCCAGGTACATATTGGTAGGAATGGCCTTGGAGAAAAGCCTCTGTTTGAAGATAGCGCTGATGGGTGGAAAGCATCTCGTCGTGAATAATTCGGGCTTGCCCCATGGCGCTATAACGAAAAGTCGCAATCATCGCAACCAGGACAGCAAAGCCAAGCGCCAGGATCGGCCAAGAACGCGTTTTCATTCCACACCTGACTTTCTATCGCCTACTGCCATTTCCTCTCAAAAATGACGAATTGGAGCGATCGGTTCATTGGTCGCCCCCGGGGTATTGTTATGAATGCCGCCGTGAAAATGGGTCTCTGCAGATCTCCCTCGAGATTCTGCTGGACAATGCCATGTCTGCGCTGGCGCGCTTCGATCGGAGTGTGGTTCTCCGTCGGGAAAGTCCCTCTTCTGAAAAATGTGGAGGCGACTCGCCCAGTAAATCGGTTGCCCCGTCGAGCAGCCGCTTGGCGCAAGGAGAGGGTTCGCACCTCCACACTGGTAGCTCGCTTCGCCATCGAGGGATAGAGGCCATTGCCACCTTGTTCGATTGTGGGGAAGTGGAAACCGGCAGTATTCGCAATCGCCTGAAGAAAGTTCGGATCCTTGGTATCGTCGTCCGTCCTGGGAATTGCCGTATGCTGCCCCGCCGCTAAGGTTGGGATCGCCTGCGGGAAAGTGAAGTTCGGATCGAGATCAGGGTTATGGGTGCTGCTCCGGTAGCGAGTCCACCAACTGGTATCCAGCGTGAGCTGCATTAGGTTTGTGAGTCGGAGTATTCCGCTGGACCCTGTCGCAGTGCTACCCGGTAGAGTGCGAAACGGCTCAAGATTTGCCGTATCTGCTCCTTTGGAAGCCAGGTACGCGTTGAGAAAGTTCTGGTGGGTGAATTCGTCGTCGGTATTGTCGTGGACGTACTGGGCCATATCGGCGTCCAGCACCGCAAGAGCGGCGGTGTAAGCTGGATTCCCGCTTCCACCTTGGACTTCGCTGTCTGGAATGGCCCCGAGTTCGTTGTACTGCACCCAGAAGTCGGTCTCCAGAATTTCCGCCGCTGCGGCGAATCGGAGTAGGGCCGCGTCACCGTCGAATCGCGGCGTCTGGAACTTTTCCAGGACCTACGTTGTTTGGGCCCAAATACGTTGCAGCCAGCATCAGTCCACCTTTCTGACCGGAAACGGATTGCGCTTTACCGGTCTGCTTGCAGGAGTGTTCATTTCGCGCGAAGGGTCACCCAAATAGAGATCGCGCTCGCCATGTGGTCCGCGATCGAATGCAAGAAGGTCATATTTTGCGCTGCTTGCAGCGAGGCTGGGCACAAACAGCGCACCTGTCTGGGAAACCTCCTGTTGAACTCCGGGAGCCCACTTCCCGCTGCCCTCTTTAGACCGCATTAGCAGGTCGGCGAGCCCGCGACTGTGTACGGTGAACAGTCGCCGCGTAAAAGCGGAAAACTGCCGCCTGCGCGCCCGGCACAGCAGTCCAAGGTCTGGCAATCTCGAAGTGCCCTTCTGCGACTCCGTCAAACAAGCGATGCCTCCGCTGCTGGTCTGACCAGCCCGAAAAACGAACCCGCCAGGTGTCGCCGTCAAAATCGAACATTCTGGTCAGGAAAGTTGAGGTGCCGTCCGCAGCAGGAAGGGGTTCAAGCGAGTTATTTGTTGGACAATACAGTAGCTCTCCCACTCCAGTTAGGGTTTCTCTTCCAGCCGCTTGAGATGAGGGAAAAATGGCGATACCTCGAACGGTATCTTCTCGGCTGCCGAGGGGGGAGGCGCCGGTGCGGCCTTCAGCAT